>Ga0302299_10001185_pt1 | contig 15540 bp, 14 predicted proteins | sample III_Fen_N3_4_FD_198795 | JGI IMG/M metagenome (GOLD analysis project Ga0302299, IMG submission 198795) | Peat permafrost microbial communities from Stordalen Mire near Abisko, Sweden - III_Fen_N3_4 | ecosystem: Environmental > Terrestrial > Soil > Wetlands > Permafrost | place: Sweden: Abisko... | reverse complement strand
CCCCCTCGGCCACCAGGACGGGCAGGACGCGGCCCTCCTGGCGGCGGTTCTCCGCCCAGGAGATCTCCTCCTGGAGCGCGACCAGCCGCTCGTACCGCGCCTGGACCACGGCCTTCGGGACCTGGTCGGGCAGCGTCGCGGCCGGCGTCCCGGGGCGCGGGGAGTACTGGAAGGTGAAGGCCTGAGCGAACCGCGCGGCCCGGACGACGTCCAGCGTCGCCTCGAAGTCGGCCTCGGTCTCCCCGGGGAAGCCCACGATGATGTCCGTGCTCAGCGCGGCCTCGGGGATCGAGGCGCGCACCCGGTCGATGATCTCCAGGAAGCGCTTGGCCCGGTACGAGCGCCGCATCGCCTTCAGCACGGCGTCCGAGCCGGACTGCAGCGGCATGTGCAGCTGCGGCATCACGTTCGGCGTCTGCGCCATCGCGTCGACGACGTCGTCCGTGAACGCCGCCGGGTGCGGGCTCGTGAACCGCACCCGCTCCAGGCCCTCGATGGTGCCGCACGCGCGCAGGAGCTGGGCGAAGGCGCCGCGGTCACCGAACTCGACGCCGTAGGTGTTGACGTTCTGGCCCAGCAGCGTCACCTCGACGACGCCCTCGGCGACGAGCGCCTCCACCTCGGCGAGGACGTCGCCGGGGCGCCGGTCCTTCTCGGTGCCGCGCAGGCTGGGGACGATGCAGAACGTGCACGTGTTGTTGCAGCCCACGCTGATCGAGACCCAGGCCGCGTACGCCGACTCCCGCCGCGCCGGCAGCGTGGAGGGGAAGACCTCGAGCGACTCCAGGATCTCCACCTGGGCCTCGGCGTTGTGCCGGGCGCGTTCCAGCAGCGCGGGCAGCGACCCGAGGTTGTGGGTGCCGAAGACGACGTCCACCCACGGCGCCTTCCGCACGATGACGTCGCGGTCCTTCTGGGCCAGGCACCCGCCGACGGCGATCTGCATGCCCGGGTGGCCCGCCTTGACCGGCGCCAGGTGCCCGAGGTTGCCGTACAGCTTGTTGTCGGCGTTCTCGCGCACCGCGCACGTGTTGAGGACGACGACGTCCGGCTCGGCCCCCTCGGCCGCGCGCACGTAGCCCGCGCGCTCGAGCGTGCCGGCGAGGCGCTCGGAGTCGTGCACGTTCATCTGGCAGCCGAAGGTGCGCACCTGGTACGTCCGCCGGCTCGTCGGCCCGGCTTCGCGGGAGGCTTCGCGGGAGGCTTCGCGGGGTTCGGTCGTCATGGCCCGTCCAGGGTACGGCGTCCGGGGCGGGCGGGGTTCGCCGCGCCCGTACGGCAAGTACCCGCACGGCCCGGCCCGCGATGCTTGAATGATCGAACGGCGGCGGCTGGCGCCGCCTCGAGGGGGGACGATGTTCGGTCGGCCGGCAGTCAGGGACCAGATCATCAGCTGGGTGGACACCGCGATCGGGGTCCAGGACGGCGCGGTGCGCGCCCACGTGGAGGGCGTGCGCGCCTGCAACCCGGCCGCCACGGGCGACGTCGTCCAGGCGCTGGAGGGCCAGTACCTGGCCACGACCTCGGGCGCCGGTGCCGCGGTCGGCGGGGCCGCCTCGATCCCCGGCATCGGGACGACGTTCGCCGTCGGGCTGAGCGTCGCCGAGACGGTGGCCTTCCTCGACGCCACCGCGCTGTTCGCGTTCGCCACCGCGCACGCCCACGGTCACGACGTCGGCGACATGCCGCGACGGCGGGCGATGTTCCTCGGCGCGCTGCTCGGGGACGACGCGCTGGCGCTGGTCCCGGGCGGCGAGGGCGGCCGTGACGGCTGGGGTGCGCGCCTGGTCGCCCTGGACGACGTCGCCGTCGCCGACCTCAACCGCACCCTCGAGAAGTGGCTGCTCACCCGGTTCGGTCCGCGCCAGGGGATGCTCGTGCTCGGCCGGCTCGCGCCCTTCGGCATCGGCGCCGCGGTGGGGGCCGCCGGCAACGCGCTCACGGCCAAGGGCGTCATCGCCCGGGTGCGCTCGGCGTTCGCCGGCGTCGTGCCGACCGGTCCGGCCGCGGTCGCCCTGGGCGAGCCCGCCCCGGCGGCCACCGACACGGCCACCGACACGGCCACCGAGGCCGACGCCGAGGATGCCGACGCCACGGCACCGGCCACGCCGGCCGAGGCCACCGGCCCGCTCCCCACGCCGCCCGTGGGCAAGTACCTGCCGCTCCACGAGTTCCTGGCGGCCCGTGCCGGCGGCACCGTCGAGCTCACCTTCGACGAGGTCGGCGCCGCGCTGGTCGGCGGCCTCCCGGCGGCCGCGCGCCGCAACGCGTCCTGGTGGGGCAACGACCCGTCGCCCCGGGCCCCGCAGGCGCGGGCCTGGCTCGCAGCCGGCCTGCACGTGGCCGACGTCGACCTGGCCGCCGCCACCGTGCGCCTCGTCCCGGCCCCCGCGGTGGTCCTGCACGGCTGAACGGCTCAGGTGGCTGAACGGCTCAGGTGGCGGTGGCGTCCTGGAGGACGGCGGGCTCGCCCGCCGTCGTCCGGGGGGCCCTGCCGCCGCGGCGCGCCACGCGCCGTTCCACCAGGCCGGCCACCCTGGTCAGCGCGTAGTTCACGGTGATGAACAGCACCGCCGCCACCAGGTACGCCGGGATCGTGTTCGTGTACGCCGAGCCGAGGATCTTGGACCAGCTGAGCAGTTCGGTGTAGGTGATCTGGTACCCGAGCGCGGAGTCCTTGAGGACGACGACGAGCTGCCCGACGAGGGCCGGCAGCATCGCCGTCAGGGCCTGCGGCAGCTGGACGGACCGCAGTGTCTGGGCGGGGGTCAGCCCGATCGAGAGCCCGGCCTCGGTCTGACCGCGCGGCAGGCCGTGCACCCCGGAGCGCACCAGCTCGGCCAGCACCGACCCGTTGTAGAGCGTCAGCCCGGTGACCACGGCCGCCAGCGGGTTCAGGGAGCTGTCGAACACCTGGTTGTGCGCGTACAGCGCGAACGCGAAGATCATCATGATGAGCACGGGGACGGCGCGGAAGAACTCCACCACGACGCCGCTCACCCAGCGCACCGTGCGATGCGCGGAGAGCCGGCCGATCCCGAACACGAGCCCGAAGACCCCCGCGAGCAGCACGGACAGCACGGCCGCCCGGAACGTGCCCCACAGCCCCGGTAGCAGGTACTCGCGCCAGACCGTGCCGGTGAGGAAGGGCGACCACAGCGAGGCCTGCAGTTGCTGGGCGTCCGCCATCCTCCGCAGGACCAGCACCAGCAGCCCGAGCGCCACGACGCCACCGACGGCGGTGAGGACGGCGTGCCGCCGCCGGGCCCGGGGCCCGGGCGCGTCGAAGAGCGCCGTCTGCGCGGTCACCGGCGCACCGCCAGCCGCCGGGACAAGGACGTGAAGAGGATGCCCAGCGGCAACGTGAGGACGACGAAGCCCAGTGCGAACACGAGGAACACGCTCACCGTCCCGGTCTCGTTCTCCACGACCTCGGACATCAGGCCGGCCGCGTCGCTCACCCCGATGACCGCCGCCACGGTGGTGTTCTTGATCAGCGCGATGAGCACCGAACCGAGGGGTGCGACCGCGCCCCGGAACGCTTGGGGAAGGATCACCTCGCGCAGGCTCTGCCCGAACGTCAGCCCGATCGATCGGGCCGCCTCCGCCTGTCCGATCGGCACCGTGTTGACGCCGCTGCGCAGCGCCTCGCAGACGAACGCCGCGTGGTAGACCGACAGCATCACCACGGCCCAGCGGAACGCGTTCGCCCCGATGTCGGCGGCGAGCGAGAGCCCGAGGATGTACGTCGCGCCGAGCAGGCTGAACACCATCAGCAGCGTCAGCGGGGTGTTGCGGAAGGTGTTGACGTACCCGGTGCCGAGCAGTTGCAGCACCCGGATCGGCGAGACCCGCAGCACCGCGACGAGCGTGCCGAGCAGCAGCGCGCCGACCGACGAGAGAACGGCCAGCTGGATCGTCGTCCAGAAGGCCCCGAGGACGTCGTACCGGCTCAGGACGTCGGCCAACGGCGCACCCTTCTCACTCTGCGCCGCGCTCTGCGGCGCGGGAGCGCCCCGCCCGTCGCACGGACGGGCGGGGCGCGACGGTCACGGTCAGGCGCATGCGTCCGGAGTGGGCGGGTTCCCCGCTCCGGCCTTGTACCCGGCGGCGCCGAGGTTGGCGTCCACCGTCTTCTGCCACGAGCCGTCGCTCACCATCGCCTTGATCGCGTCTGTGACCTTCTGGCACATCGCGGCGTCACCCTTCTTCAGGCCGATGCCGTAGCGCTCGGTCGAGAAGGTCTTGCCGACCACCTTGAGCTTGCCCTTGTACTGGTCCTGGGCGGCGTAGCCGGCGAGGATGGTGTCGTCCGTCGTGAGCGCGTCGACGCCCTTGGACACCAGCGCCGCCACGCACTCGGAGTACGTCCCCAGCTCCTGCAGCTGGACGCCCGGGTACTTGTCCTTGACCTTCTGCGCCGACGTCGAACCCTTGACGGAGCAGAGCTTCTTGCCGGCCAAGGTGTCCGGCCCGGTGATCGCGGTCTCGTCCGACCGCACGAGCAGGTCCTGCCCGGCGACGAAGTACGGTCCCGCGAACGACACCTTCTGCTTGCGGGCGTCCGTGATCGAGTACGTCGCCACGACGAGGTCCACCTGGCCCGTCGACAGCAGCGTCTCGCGCTGGGCGCTCGGCGCCTGGATCCAGGTGATCTTGCTGGCGTCCGTGCCGAGCTTGCCGGCGACGTAGGTGGCGACGTCGACGTCCATGCCGGTGTACTTCTCGCCCTGCTTGAGCCCGAGGCCCGGTTGGTCGAACTTGATCCCGATCTTGAGCCCGGCTCCCCCGCCGCTGCTCCCCGCCCCGGCGGACCCCGCGCTGGAGCCGCCGCCGCAGGCTGCCAGGGCCAGGCAGGCCGCCGCGGAGACGGCCAAGGCGGCCCGGATGCGTCGAACGATCATCTGATCTTTCCCCTCCCGATGGAATGTTACGGACGAGCCGGGACGAATCACTCCGGCGTCCGCCCCTCACGAACGGTGCGAACCGGCGTCAGGTTCAGTGCTGGAGGATCTTTCCGAGGAAGTCCTTGGCGCGATCGGTCCGCGGCTCGGTGAAGAACTGCTCCGGCTCGCCCTGCTCGACGATCTGGCCGTCGGCCATGAACAGGACCCGGTTGGCCGCCCGGCGGGCGAAGCCCATCTCGTGGGTGACCACGATCATGGTCATGCCGGACCGGGCGAGCTCGACCATGACGTCGAGCACTTCGTTGATCATTTCCGGGTCGAGGGCCGAGGTGGGCTCGTCGAAGAGCATCACCTTGGGTTCCATCGCCAGCGACCGCGCGATCGCCACCCGCTGTTGCTGACCGCCGGAGAGCTGCGCCGGATACTTCCCCGCCTGTGCGGCCACCCCGACGCGCTCCAGGAGCTGCATCGCCTGCTCCTCGGCGGCCGCCCGGCTGCGCTTGCGCACCTTGATCGGGCCGAGCGTGACGTTCTGCAGGATGGTCTTGTGGGCGAAGAGGTTGAAGCTCTGGAAGACCATGCCGACATCGGCCCGCAACTGGGCGAGCGCGGTCCCCTCCTCGGGGAGGCGGCGGCCGTCGATCGTGATCGTGCCGGACTCGATGGGCTCGAGCCGGTTGATCGCCCGGCACAGCGTGGACTTGCCCGACCCGGACGGACCGATCAGGACGACGACCTCGCCGCGGTTCACGGTGACGTCGACGTCCTTCAGGACGTGCACGTCGCCGAAGTGCTTGTTGACGCCCTCCAGGACGACGAGCGGCTCCCCCATACGAGGCGAACTTACCCGACCTGACGGCTTACGGGGCTTATGGCGGCGTCTGAGACGGGATCGATACGTTTCGGCGGGGATCAGAGGTCGAGAAGCTCCAGCGTCACCAGGACGTCGCCGCCGACAGCCAGCCGCTCCGCCGTCCGGATGGCCTTCTTCACCGGGAGGACGTAGCTGCCGGTGGCGGACTCGGGGAAGACCGACGTCCGCCACGTGGTGCGCCCGACCGTCACCCGGACCCGTACGGAGCCGAACCCGTGCCGACGGCCCGCGCTGAGGTCGCGGACGTCGGTGGCGACGTCGGCCGGCAGCGTGACGAAGTGCCACCCGCCCTCGCCGGGGTGGAGCCGGAGCGTCGCGGTGAACGCGAAGGTGCCGATCCGCTGCATGCCGGGACTCTAGGACCCCCCGCCGACAGCGACGGGCGTCCGGCGCCGGCCGCGCAGCGCCGCCACACCGGCCAGGACGGCGACCGCCGCGCCGACCGCGGTCGCCCCCCACCACAGCCACGGACGGTCCGCGACCGGGCGCCCGTCGGGCACCGCCGGCCGCGCGTCGTCACTGGCCGGGCGGGTCCCGTTCCCGGACGCGGCCGGCACGCCGGCGAGGATCGGCCGGCCCTCGCCGACCGGCAGCAGGCTCGGCGACCCGTCCCGCGAGACCTGGATGCCGTAGTGCCGGTACAGACGCGCCTCGTCGGCCTGCGAGAGGTGGTGGTCGTCGGCGACCGGAGGTGCGAGCAGGGCCTCGTCCCGGCTGACCGTCACGCGCACCCGGTCGCCGTCCTCGACGGCGTCGACGAGCGGCACCACGGTCACCAGGTCGCCGAGGCGCACGGTGGCCCACTCGGGGAGCCCGGTGGCGTCGTCCGTCCAGATCTGGGTGCAGGTGCCGAGCGTCGAGCCCGCCCGGTCGACGACGGTCATCCCGCCCCAGTCGCCGGCCCGGTCGCGGTCGGGCAGTGCCATGGCGTCTCCCTGGTGTTCGCGGCCCGATGTTCGCGCGGCCTGATGTCGCGGGGCGCGCCGTCGGGACGCGCCGTCAGCTCTTCGTCTACCGTCTCCTGCGCGGTCCGCCACCGGGCGCGCGCGTAACCGGGACGGCGACCGGCGCGTCCTAGGGGCGCGGCCGGCCTCACGCCGTCCTGGAGCAGTCCCTGGAGCATTCCCTGGAGAGAGCCATGCACGCGCGCCACGTCCTACCGGCCTGCCTCGCGGCCGCTGCCGCTGTCGCGCTCCTGGGCGCCTGCTCGGCGACGGGCGGCGCGCCGGTCGCGGTCGGCTCCGCCGGGGCGGCGACGACGGCGACCGGGCCGGTGACCGAGCCGGTGGCCGGCAGCGCCACGGGTGCCGCCGGATCGGCAGCGGCGGCGGGGTCCGCGGCCGGCCCCGCCACGGTGCGCTGCCGGCCCGCCGAGCTGTCGCTGACGCTGAACGTGCAGCAGTCGGCGGACGGGCGCTTCGCGGTGCTGATCCTCACCAACTCGGGGACGCAGGCGTGCCGGCTCAAGGGGTTCCCGGGCGTCGACCTGGTCGGGCCGGACGACCCGACCTTCGGGCCCCGGTACGAGCTGCCGCGCCAGGTCATAGCGACCACCGCGGTGAACCTGGCACCCGGGGGCAGCGCGCACGCCGTCGTCCAGTTCCTCACCGCGACCACCGGCACGACCCGCTGGACCCCGACGAAGGTGCTCGTCACGCCCCCCGACACCACGGGCCAGCTCACCGCCCCCTGGCCCCGCGACGTCGCGCTGCAGCGTGAGGACGCCGCCACCCACCCGGTCACCTTCGTGGGTCCGTTGCTGCCCGGCGCCATCTGAGCTGCGTCACGGCCGACGGGCGCTGTCCCGGCCGCGCAGGGCCGAGCCCGAGCCGGCACCAGGCCATGGTCTCTCGCGCGGTTTTTCACACCAGCGTCCGTTCACCGGTGTGAAGGTCCGAACGAGCACCCGCCTGGGTGCTCGGTCCTGGATATCGGTCAGGGCGTCCAGCGGACGGTGACCGGACCGCCGTCCGCGTCGAGGCGGTCCAGCCCCCGCGCCGGGAGGGCGAGGCCGCGGTTCGGCACCAGTCCCCGCACCCGGTGGACGGCGAGCCGCCGGCCGTCCTGCGAGACCTCCACCTGACCGCCGTCCCGGAACGCCGCCGTCCGCAGCAGCAGCCGGCCGCGCGGCAGCCCCCCGCCCGGATGCAGGATCGCGGGGAACGCCCAGATCAGAGGCTCCTCCACCCGGACCGTGAGGCCGGCGACGTCGGGCCGACCGGCGTCGCGCAGGTGGGCGGCGACCGCCCGGGCGGCGTGCCGGCCGCCGAGCGCCGCGACATCGGCGGTCTCCGCGGCATGCACGAGGTTCCCGACGGCGAAGACCGACGGCCGCGCGGTCCGCAGGTCCTGGTCGGTCGCCGGACCGCCGGAGGCAGGGGTCACCGCCAGCCCGCCCCGACGGGCCAGCTCGTGCTCGCCGATCCAGTCCCCGGTGAGGACCACCGTGTCGCAGGGCACGGTGGTGACCCGGCCGTCGGCGCGCTCCAGCCGGACGCCGGTCACCCGCCGCCGCCCCTCGATCCCGCTCACCCGGGTGCCGGTGAGCACCGGCACCGCACCGAGGCCCGTGGTCAGCAGGCGCAGGGCCGGGTACGTCTGCGGGCGCTCCAGCTCGGTGACGACGGCGGCCACCGGGACCCCGCGCCGGCGCAGGGTGTGGACCGCGGAGAAGCTGACGTGCTCGGCACCGACCACCACGGCCCGGCGGCCGACCGGCAGCCGGTGCACGTCCGCGGCGAGCTGCAGCGCGCTCGTCGTCAGCACCCCGGCCGGCCGGGTGCCCGGGATGCCGCGCGCCGACCGTGGCCGTTCCCGGCAGCCCGTCGCGAGGACGACGGCCCGGGCGTCCCAGCGCACGACCCCGCCGCGGCCGGTGGTGAGCAGGCTCGCCGGACCGGCCCAGTCGAGCGCCGTCGTCCCGGCGTGCAGGCCGACGCCCGCCCGCTCCGCCAGCGCGACGTACGCCCGCGCGTAGGCCGGGCCGGTGAGGACCCGCCGCAGGTCACGCCACCCATAGCCGGTGTGGTGGGTGTACCGGGGGACGCCGCCGAGCTCGCCCTCCCGGTCGAGCACCGTCACCCGTGCGACGCCGAGGCGGCGCAGCTCGACGGCCGTCGCCAGCCCTGCCGGACCGCCGCCGACGACGAGGACGTCGGTCGTCGCCACCGGGACGTGATCGTCGCCGACGGGCGCGCCGGTCACGGCGCACCCCCGGTGCCCTCGGTGCCGTCGGTGCCGTCGGTGCCGTCGAGGCCCAGCAGCCGGTCGGCGGGCACGCCCGAGGCCTGGGCGAACAGTGCCGTCACCCGCGCCGAGCAGGCGAAACCCTGGCAGCGGCCGAGCAGGGCGCGGGTGCGCCGCCGCAACCCGTCGAGGGTGCGCGCCGGAACCGGCGACGCCGCCGCCGCCACGATCTCGCCGCGCGTGACCCGCTCGCAGTGACACACCAGGTCGCCGAAGGCCGGGTCGGCGCGGATCGCGGCGCTGTCGGCGTGCGGCCGGCGCATCGCCTCGCCGAGGGGCGGCATCCGCACCGGCCGGACGTCGTCCCGGCGCGGCAGCAGCGTCAGCCCGGCGTCCAGGAGCAGGTCGACGACGTGCGCGGCGATGCCCAGCGACGCCGAGAGGCCGGTCGAGCGGATCCCGGCGACGCACACGTACCGCCCGTCCGGATCGGCGCGGAGCTGGTAGTCGCTGTGCTCGGTCGCCGCGCGCAACCCGGCGTAGACGGCGGTCACCTCCTCGGCGAGCAGGGCCGGGACGACGCGGCCGCCCGCGGCGCGCAGCGATCGCAGGCCGGCCGCGGTCGTGGCGGTGTCGGTACGGTCCTCGACGTCCTCGGCGGTCGGCCCGAGCAGGACGTTCCCGAAGACCGTCGGCGCCACGAGCACGCCCTTGGTCACGGCGTTCGGCACGGGCAGCAGCACGCTGTTCACCAGCGGCCGGGCAAGCTTGTCGTGCACGATCAGCTCGCCGCGGCGGGGGGTGATGGTGAACCCGTCGTGGCCGAACAGCCGGTCGACGACGTCCGACCCCAGCCCTGCGGCGTTGACGACCCAACGCGCGTCGAGGTGACCGGACGCCGGCCCGGCCAGGCGCAACCGGTGCAGCGGCCCGCGCCGCTCCACGCCCGTCACCCGGGCGCCGAGCCGCAGCCGCACCCCATGGACCACCGCGTCCGTCGCCAGCGCGAGCGGCGTCGTGAACGGGCAGATGATCCCCTCGCCCGGGATGTGCAGGGCGCCGCGCGCCCCTGGCCCGAGGTGCGGCTCTCGGCGGTACAGCTCGTCGACGGCGACCGGCCGGGCGTCGACGTACCCGTTCGCCCGGGCCTTGCGCGCGATGCCGTCGAGCGCCGCGAGCTGCGCGTCGTCCCAGGCCACCAGGTGCGCGCCCGTCTCCTCGAGCGGGATGCCGACCCGCTCGGCGAACTCCGCCAGTAGCGGGTACCCGCGCCGCAGCAGCGCCGACTCCAGGCTGCCGGGCACCGCGTCGAAGCCGGTGTGCCGGATCGCCGTGTTGGCCTTGCTCGTGCCGGTCCCGACGTCGTCCCCGGCGTCGACCAGCGCCGTCACGACGTCGAACCGCGACAGGGCGCGGGCGATCGCGGCGCCGACGACGCCGGCCCCGATCACCGCGACGTCGACCACCTCGACGTCGATCCTTTCGGCGCCGGCCACCTCGGCGCCGTCCGGCCGGTGACCCGGCGTCAAGGCTGTCCCTCCTGCTCGGCGACGACGGCGCCCGCCGCCCGCCGCCACCGCGCCAGCCGCTCGGACGCCTCCTCGGCAGAACAGCCCGGCTCGAACCGCCGGGTCGGGGCCCAGGCGGCGACGGCGCTCGCGGCGTCCACGGCGTGGCCGAGCGCGAGCCGGGCCAGGGCGGCGGCGCCGAGCGCCGTGGCGTCCGGCGTCGGATGGACGTCGACGGGCACCTGCAGCAGGTCGGCCTGCAGCTGCAGCAGCACCTGCGAGCGGGTGAGGCCGCCGTCGACCCGCAGCCGTTCGAGCGGTCGCCCCAGGTCTCGGGCGGCGGTCGCGGCGAGGACGGCGACGTTGGCGGCGATGCCCTCGAGCACGGCCCGGACGACCGTGCCGCGATCGCTGTCCAGCGACAGCCCCGACAGGCTGCCGCGCGCGCCCGGCGACCAGTACGGCGCGGCCAGCCCGGCGAGCGCGGGCACGAACACCTCGGACGCGAGCACTGCCGGCCCGGCCAGCGCGTCGAGCTGCTCGGGACCGTCGACGACGCCGAGGCCCCGTAGCCAGCCGACGGCCGCCCCGGCCGTGTAGACCTGCCCGTCGAGGCAGTAGGTGGTCTCCCCGTGCAGGGTCCAGGCCACGCACGACACCAGGCCGGACGTCGAGCGGCGTGGCTCGGCCCCGAGCGTGACCAGCAGGAACGCACCCGTGCCGTACGTGCACTTGGCCTCGCCGGGTGCCAGGCACCCCTCGGCGAGCAGGGCCGCCTGCTGGTCGACGACGATCCCGGCGACCGGTAGTTCGGGACCGAACGCCGTCGTCGTCCCGATCACCGCGTCGTTGTCGACGATCACCGGCAGGTCGTCGAGGTCGACGCCGAACAGCTCGGCGAGCCGCGGCGACCAGGCGCAGGCGTCGAGGTCCAGCAGGAGCGTGCGGGAGGCGGTGGCGGGATCGGTGACGAAGGCGCCGGTGAGCCGGTGGAGCAACCAGGTGTCCGTCGTGGTGACGACACCGGCACCGGTCACCTGCCGCCGCAGCCACGCCGTCTTCGGGGCGGAGAAGTAGGGGTCGAGCTCCAGGCCGGAGAGGTGACGGATCTCCTCGGCGTGCCCGGCCAGCTCCGCGCAGACGGGCGCCGACCGCCGGTCCTGCCAGCTGATCGCAGCCGAGCACGGCCGGCCGGTGGCCCGGTCCCACGCGAGCACCGTCTCTCCCTGGTTGGAGAGCGCCACGGCGACGGGCCGCTCGCCGGCCGCCCGCGCGTCCGCCAGCGCGGCGGAGGCGGCGGCCAGCACCGACGTCCACAGGTCCTCGGGGTCGATCTCGACGCCGTCCGCGCCGACCGGGCGGTTCGCCAGCGGCGCCTCGGCGCGGGCCGCGACGGAGCCGTCCGCCCGGACGACGAGCGCCTTGGTGCCCGACGTCCCCTGGTCGACGGCGAGCACGCAGCCCGCGTCCATCTGCCGCTCTCCCCGCCCGTTCCCCGGGCCGTCAGCCGGCGCGCCCGGCACGCGTCCCGCGCGCGGCGGACAGGGTCTGGTTGACGTCCGTGACGGCCATGCCGACGAGTGTGTCGATCCGGGTGGCGCGAGGCAACGACTCGGGCCGTTCGACGCTGTCGGACGCCGGGCGGCCGGCGCATGCTGGAAGTGGCGTCGAGGGGGGCCGGTACCTGTTCCCGGCCGACGGCACGCCCTCCTCGACGCCGTGGCCGCGTGGCCACGCGGCCACGGGCCGCCAGCCCGAGGAGGGCGTCATGCGCCTCGAATCTCCCCAGCGGATCCCCGTACCCCTGACGCCCTCGCCGCGGCGTCGACGTCACCTGTGGAGCGTGGTCGCCCTCGCCGGCGCCTCGGCCGTGGTCCTGGCGGTGGCGGGCAGCGCGTTGACGTCGGAGCCCGGACCGTCGCCGTCCGCGGGCTCGCCCGGGCCGTCCACGATCGTCAGCAGCAGCACCCTCGGCAGCACCGGCACCGGCACCGGCAGCCCGGTGTCCGTCTTTCCGTTCGTGCCGCTCTGGCCGTTCGGGAGCGTGGCCGACGCCACGGCGTGGCAGCGGGAGGCGCTGCCGGGCGGCCACCAGCCGTGGCGCCTGGACGCGGGCTCGACGGCACGTTCCTTCACCACCGACTACCTCGGCTACCAGGAACTGGACCAGGTGACCAGTGTCCGGGTGGCCGGCAGCGAGGCGTGGGTGGGCGTCGGCTCGATCCCGCTCGAAGGCAGCGGGCGCACCGCCGCGGTGCTGCATCTTGCGCGGATCGGCGACGGCGCCATCGCGACCCGACCGTGGGAGGTCGTGGGCAGCGAGGACACCCGCCTCACCCTGACCACGCCAAGCTACGGCTCGGTCACTCAGTCCCCGCTGACCGTGGGCGGCACGATCACCGGCGTCGACGAGACCCTGGACATCCAGGTCCGGACCCTGGCCGGCGGTCTGCTCGCCCGCCGCACCGGTCTCTCGGTCGGCGGCCGGACCCAGCCCTGGACAGCGACCCTGACCGTGCGCCCCGGATCCGGCGGTCCCGCCACGGTGGCCGTCTCGACCGGCGGGCACCTGCGGCAGGTGGAGGGGTTCGCGCTGACCGGCGTCCTCCTGCGACCCGCTGCCACGCCCGTCGTGACCCTCGCCACCGTGGACGCCGCGCTCGCCTCCACCGTCGCGCACGGCCGTTACGTCGGGTCCTGCTCCTCGGTGACCGTCGCACCCACCGGGACAGCCACCGGCGGCGACGCGGTGTGCTCCGTCGCCCTGGCGCACACCGCCGTCCGGGCCCTGTACCGCGTGGGGTACTGGCGGACCGATGCCGGCTACTACGTCATCCTGGAACGGACGGCGGCGGGGCGGTGGTGGGTCGTGGCGGCGAACGTCGCCGGACGGGACGTCCCTCCGGATCTCGGCGGTCCACTCCCGTCCGGCGACTGATCAGGGCCGTCGTCACTGGGCGAGGAACACCCCGTCCAGCTGGACGGTCGACCGCGCGAGCCGCGCCGGGTGGTCCGGGGACACCGGGATCCGGTGCGGCCACCAGAGGCGCGGCCAGCATCGTGGCGGACAACAGGCGCAGGTTTCTTCTCCGAACGGTAGTCATGACGGCCCCCCAGCTGTCGACGACGCTCACCTGGAGCTCGCGTGGCGGGGCGGTGACCGTCGGACGTCGAGGCCCGGTGGCGGGGATCAGCGCCCGTTCGACCGTCCCGCCCGAGCGGGCATCCGAACCAGGCTCCCTGTCGTCCTATCACCCGACAGGTACCGCCCGGCGCGGACAAAAGGCCCACGGCCGATGCCGATGCGGATCGGTCCCGGTGGACGCCGTCTCCGCAAACCGTGGCGCAACCCTGACGTGATCCTGACGAAGGCCTGATGTGGCCGGCGTCACGCTGGCCGCGTCACCACCCGGGACGTCACCCGCGCGAACTGCGCCGCCCCGGTGCGGGCACTGGCGCCCGCTGATCGTCACCCCTCGAGGAGGTGATCGAGATGGATGCGCAGCCGCTGGCCGCATTCATGATCACACTGTTCGTCGTCGCCTACCTGGCGGCCGAGACCTACGTGCGCCGAGGGCGCGCCCGGGACGCCGCGCGCGCTGCCGCCCACACGGCGGGCCGCGCCGTGGCGACCCGTCCCGTGCGGGACGTGGTGCGGGCGGGTGACCCGGTGGATCTGCGGCTCATGAGCTTCCCGTGGGGCAGCGGCCCCTGCCGGTGAGCCGGCCTTGAGCTCTCACTCGGGGTCGGGGAGCCACCCGTCGTCGACGCCGTCGGGACCGCCGTCGCGACCGCCGTCGAGCTCGCTCGCGACGTCGCGGACGGCCCGGAAGGCGACGGCCGCGGAGTAGCCCTTGCGCGCGAGCATCCCGGCGAGCCGCCGCGCCCGCCGCTGCGGATCGTCGCCGCGCGTCGACGGCCAGCGACGGCGCACCAGCCCTCGGGCCGCCTCGAGCTCCTGGTCGTCATCGATGAGGTCGACGGCCTCCTGGAGCGTGTCGTCCGCGACGCCTCGTTGGCGCAGCTCGTGACGCAGCGCCCGGCGGGCCAGCCCCCGGCCGGCGTGCCGGGTCTGCACCCACTGACGGGCGAACTCGCCGTCGTCGACGAGCTGCACCTCCTCGAAGCGGTCCAGCACGACCTGGGCCACGTCGTCGGGGACCCCGCGTCGACCCATCGCCTCGGCGAGCTGGGCGCGCGTCCGCGGAGCCATGGCGAGCTGACGCAGCGCGATGCCCCGAGCGACCGCCGAGGGATCGGCGTCCGGGGTCACGCCGGCGGACGAGCCGGGAACGGGTGCGTCGAATCCGTTCCCGGCGGCGCGCCGACCTCGTCGTCCGCCGGTGGTCATCCCAGCGCGCGACCTCAGAAGTCGACGTCCGCGGCGGGAGCCGCCGGCGCGTCGACCTGCGGACCGACCCCGAGCTTCTCCTTGATGCGCTTCTCGATCTCGTTGCAGAGGTCGGGGTTGTCGCGCAGGAAGTTGCGGGAGTTCTCCTTGCCCTGACCGAGCTGGTCGCCCTCGTACGTGTACCAGGCGCCCGACTTGCGGACGATGCCCTGCTCGACACCCATGTCGATCAGGCCGCCCTCGCGGGAGATCCCGATGCCGTAGAGGATGTCGAACTCGGCCTGCTTGAACGGCGGGCTGACCTTGTTCTTGACGACCTTGACGCGGGTGCGGGAGCCGACCGGCTCCGAACCGTCCTTCAGGGTCTCGATGCGACGGACGTCGAGGCGGACCGACGCGTAGAACTTCAGCGCGCGACCACCCGTCGTCGTCTCGGGCGAGCCGAACATGACGCCGATCTTCTCGCGGAGCTGGTTAATGAAGATCGCCGTGGTGTTGGAGTTGCTCAGCGCACCGGTGATCTTGCGCAGGGCCTGGGACATCAGCCGGGCCTGCAGGCCCACGTGGCTGTCGCCCATCTCGCCCTCGATCTCGGCGCGGGGCACGAGCGCGGCCACCGAGTCGATGACGATGACGTCGAGCGCACCGGAGCGGATCAGCATGTCGGCGATCTCCAGCGCCTGCTCGCCGGTGTCCGGCTGGCTGACGAGGAGG
>Ga0302299_10001184_pt1 | contig 15550 bp, 13 predicted proteins | sample III_Fen_N3_4_FD_198795 | JGI IMG/M metagenome (GOLD analysis project Ga0302299, IMG submission 198795) | Peat permafrost microbial communities from Stordalen Mire near Abisko, Sweden - III_Fen_N3_4 | ecosystem: Environmental > Terrestrial > Soil > Wetlands > Permafrost | place: Sweden: Abisko... | reverse complement strand
ACGGCTGCGGCGCCGTCTACAGCCGCATCCCGCCCAAGACGGACGCGACGAAGCCCGCCGGCGAATGGCAGACGCTCGACATCACGATGGTCGGCCGCCAGATCCAGGTCGTGCTGAACGGCACCGAGGTCGTGAACGGGATCGTCGACGGCGTCACCGGCGGCGCCTTCAACCCGTTCGAGGCCGAACCCGGCGGCCTGATGCTGCAGGGGGACCACGGCAAGGTCCGCTTCCGTAACGTCGTGCTGACGCCCGCCGAGTAGCCGGCCGCTCGCGGGGCCTGCGCCGCGCGGGCCCCGCGTCCCCGCGCCCGTCCCCGCAACCAGCAGGAGAGCCGCCATGACCGCCATCGGACGCCGCCGCTTCGTGCAGGGAGCCGTCGGGACGACGGCGTTTCTCGCGCTCCCGGGCCGGCTCGTCGCCCGGCAGGCGGGAGCCATCGGGGCCGCGGGCCCGCGGCCCGACCGCTACGACCCGATCATCAGGCGCCATCCCCACCTGCTGCACGGCGGCGACTGGAACCCGGATCAGTGGCGCCACGAGCCGGGCATCCTGCAGCAGGACTTCGCGCTCATGGAGAAGGCCGGCTGCAACGCATTCTCGGTCGGCATCTTCGCCTGGGCCGCGCTCGAGCCGGAGGAAGGCCGTTTCGACTTCGGTTGGCTGGACGAGGTGATGGACGGCCTCGCGAAACGGAGCTTCTTCGCCTTCCTGGCGACGCCCTCCGGCGCGAAGCCGCGCTGGCTGTCGGAGAAGTACGAGGAGGTGCGGCGAATCGACGAGACGGGCCGGCGCGAGCTGCACGGGTCGCGTCACAACCACTGCTTCACGTCGCCCGTGTACCGCGAAAAGGTGCGCACGATCAACACGAAACTGGCCGAGCGCTACAAGGGCCACGCCGCGCTCGGCGGCTGGCACATCTCGAACGAGTACAGCGGCTGCTGCTACTGCAGCTACTGCCTCGCCGCGTTCCGCGCGTGGCTGAAGACCCGCTACGCCGACCTCGACGCGCTCAACCGCGCCTACTGGGCGGCGTTCTGGGCCCAGAAGTTCCAGGCCTGGCAGCAGATCGACCCGCGCGAGTCGCCGATGGACGGGCTCAACCTCGACTGGCAGCGCTTCACCACGCAGCAGACCGTCGATTTCATGAAGAACGAGATCGCCCCGCTGAAGGCGATCACCCCGGACGTGCCCGTGACCACGAACATGATGGGCACCTTCTCCGGCCTCGACTACTGGCGCCTCGCGGCCGTCTGCGACCGTGTGTCGTGGGACGCCTACCCGCAGCTGCGCGACTGGAAGGCCGTCGCCGGCCTCGGCATGACCCACGACATCTACCGCACGATGAAGGGCGGCCTGCCCTTCATGCTGATGGAGTCGACACCCTCCAACACGAACTGGCAGGAAACGCCGTCGCTCAAGAAGCCCGGCCAGCACCGGCAGGAGATGCTGGTCGCGATCGGCCACGGCGCCGACACCACGATGTACTTCCAGTGGCGCAAGAGCGGCGGCGCCTTCGAGAAGCTGCACGGCGCGGTCGTCGACCACGAGGGCACGGACAAGACGCGCGTGTTCCAGGAGGTCGCCGCGCACGGGGCGTCTTTGAAGAAGCTCGACGCGGTCGTCGGCACCACGGTGCGGCCCGAGGTCGCGCTGCTGAACGACTGGGAGGTGCGCTGGGCGCTCGGCTTCACGCAGGGGCCGCGGCGGGGGCCGGCCGAGTGGGGCGCGCCGTACGACAAGGAGTACGTGCGGACGCTGAACGACCACTACCGGCCGTTCTGGAAGCTCGGGATCAGCGTGGACGTGATCGAGAGCCTGTCGGCTTTCGACGGCTACAAGCTCGTGGTCGCGCCCATGCTGTTCATGCTGAAACCGGGTGTCGCCGAGCGGCTGAAGGCGTTCGTGACGGGCGGCGGCACGCTCGTGCTCACGTACCTGTCGGGCGTCGTCGACGAGACGGAGCTGGTGCTGCGCGGCGGCTGGCCGGGCGGCGGCCTGCGCGAGCTGGCTGGCGTCTGGTCGGAGGAGATCGACTCGCTGCTGCCGAACGCGCCGCAGCGGATCGTCGCGGCCGCCGGCAACGCGCTGGGGCTGACGGGCACGCACCCGGTGCGCGACTACTGCGAGCGCGTGCACCCGCAGGGCGCGACGGTGCTCGCGACGTACGAGACGGATTTCTACGCCGGCATGCCCGCGCTCACGGTCTACAGCCACGGCGCGGGACGCGTCTACTACCTCGCCACGCGCCCGGCCGAGGACGGCTTCCACGACGACCTCGTGCGCGGCCTCGTGCGCGAGCTGAAGCTCTCCCGCAACCTCGAGGTCGAGCTGCCCGAGGGCGTGACGGTCCAGCGGCGCGCGGGCGGCGGTCGCACGTTCCTGTTCGTGCACAACTGTACCGGCGCGCCAGCGCCGCTGGACCTCGGCGCCATCCGGCTGGTCGACGTCGAGGACGGCGCCAGGCTGACCGGGAAGCTGACGCTGCCGCCGTACGCTTCGCGGGTGGTCGAACGGGGATGAGCCTGTCCCGGCAGATCTTCACGGCGCTCGCGGCCGGGATCGCGGTCGGCCTGTTCTTCGGCGAGAAGGTCGCCTTCCTCGAGATCGGCGGGCGCGCCTACATCCAGGCCCTCCAGATCACGGTGCTGCCCTACGTGGCGGGATCGCTGATCGCCGGCTTCGGGAGCATGCGCCGTGAGGACGCGCGGCTGCTGGCCAGCCGCGGCGGCCTGCTGCTGCTGCTGCTGTGGTCGCTGGCGCTCGGCCTCGTCTTCCTGTTCCCGCTCGCGCTGCCGGCGGGCAAGGGTGGGTCCTTCTTCGCCGTCTCAGGCCTCGAAGCCGAGCGCGCGATCGACTGGCTCGACCTCTACATCCCGTCGAACCCGTTCCGCTCGCTGGCCAACAACGTGGTGCCCGCGGTCGTCGTGTTCGCCGTGCTCGCCGGGGTGGGGCTGATGGCGCTACCGAAGAGGCAGGCCCTGCTCGAGCCGCTGCACGTCTTCAACCAGGCGATGGGTCGCGTCGGCAGCCTGCTCGCGCGCCTGACGCCGCTCGGCATCTTCGCGATCGCGGGCTACACCGCCGGCACCATGCAGCTCGAGGAGGTCGAACGGCTGCAGGGATTCGTGCTCACCTACGCGATCTTCGCCTGCCTGCTCACGTTCTGGCTGCTGCCGGGGCTCGTCTCCGCGCTGACGCCGATCAGCCACCGCCGCATGATCGCGCTCGCGCAGGACGCCCTCGTCACCGCGTTCGTGACCTCGAACCTGTTCATCGTGCTGCCGGTGCTGATCGAGCGTTCGCGCCTGTTGCTCGCTCAGCGCGAGGGCGCGCGCGCCGCCAGAGGGGAGGAGGCCGAGGGAGAGCTGGTCGACGTGCTCGTGCCGATGTCCTTCAACTTCCCGCACGTGGCCAAGGTGCTGTCGATCGGCTTCGTGCTGTTCGCCGGCTGGTACGCCGGGGCCGAGGTCTCTCCGGCGCGCTACCCCGCGCTCGCGGGCGCGGGGCTGCTCTCGGTCTTCGGCAGCATCAACGCGGCGATCCCGTTCCTGCTCGACCTCGTGCGCCTGCCGGCCGACCTGTTCCAGCTGTTCCTGGTCTCCGGCGTCCTCAACAGCCGCTTCGGCGCGATGACGTCGGCCATGCACACGCTGGTGGTGGCCGTGCTCGGGACTTGTCTCGTGACCGGCCGCATCGAGCTGCGGCCGGCGCGCCTCGCGCGCTACGCCGTCCTCAGCCTGCTGCTCATCGCCGCTAGCGTGCTCGGCACCCGCGCGCTGCTGGCGCGCCTGCTGCCCGCGCCCGCGCAGGCTGCCGAGCTGTTCGCCGGTCTGTCTCCCCGCCCGCCGCTCGCTCCCGCGACGCTGCTGAAGGAGCTCCCGCCCGCACCCGACCCGGCGCCCGCCCACGGCACACGGCTGTCGGCCATCCTGGGCAGCGGCCGGCTGCGCGTCGGTTTCGACCCGGACTCGCTGCCGTGGGCATTCGTGAGCGGCCGGGGCGAGATCGTCGGCTTCGACGCCGAGATGGCGCACTCGCTCGCCCTGCAGCTCGGCGTCCGGCTCGAGTTCGTGCTGCTGCCACGGGAACGCTGGGTCGAGGCAGTGAACTCCGGCGTCGTCGACATCGTGATGTCGGGCACGCGCGCCTCCACCCGGCTCGCCGCCCAAGTCGCCTACTCGCAGCCCTACTCGCAGGAGGCGATCGCGTTCCTGGTCGAGGACTACCGGCGCGACGAGTTCGCGACGATCGACGGGCTGCGCGGGCGGCGCCTGCGCGTCGGTGCGCTGCCGATCCCCGAGTGGATCGAGGCGGTGCAGCGCGCGCTTCCGGACGCGGAGATCGTCCCCGTGCTCTCGATCCGCGACTACGCCGAGAAGAAGGTGCCGCTCGACGCAATGCTGACGTCGTGGGAGCGCGCGAGCGCGTGGGGCCTGCTCTACCCGGAGCTGGGCCCGGTCGCCCCCGAGCCGCGACAGGGCGCGACGGCGCTCGCCTACCTGTTGCCGCGCGACGAGCCCGATCTGCTGCGCACCGTCAACACCTGGATCGACGTCGCGCGCGGGTTCGGGCGCTTCGAGTCGGCCCGCGACTACTGGGTGCTCGGCAAGGCCGCGCGGCAGAAGAAGCCGCGCTGGTCCGTGGCGCGCAACGTCCTCGGCTGGTGGGCGGAGGAGCGTCGATGAGCTTCCGCGCCTGCCGTGTGTTCGAGGAGAACGACGCCGTCGTCACGCGCCTCGTGCAGATGGAGACCGAGGCCCTGACGCCTGGCGACGTGGTGGTGCGCGTGGCGTGGTCCGGCGTCAACTTCAAGGATGCGCTCGCCGTCAGCGGTCGCGGCAGAATCCTCAAGCGCTTCCCGCTCAACGCCGGGATCGACGCGGCCGGCGTCGTCCTGGGCTCCGACGACCCGCGCTACCGGACCGGCGACGCGGTGCTGCTCAACGGCATGGGCCTCGGGGAGACGCACGACGGCGGCTTCGCCGAGCGCGTGCGCGTGAGCGGCGACTGGGTGGTGCCACTGCCGGCCGGGCTGACGCTGCGCGAGGCGATGGCCATCGGCACGGCCGGCTTCACTGCGGCGCTGGCGGTTGCGCGCATGGAGCTGAACGGCCAGCAGCCCGACAAGGGGCCGATCCTCGTCACCGGCGCCACGGGCGGCGTCGGCTCGGTCGCCGTCTCGATCCTGTCGGCCCGCGGCTACGCGGTGACGGCGGTGTCCGGGCGCCCCGAGCACCGCGCCTACCTCGAGCGCCTGGGCGCGAACGAAGTAGTGACCCCCGAGGAGCTGAAGCTCGGGACCCGCCCGCTCGAGGCGGCGCGCTTCGGCGGCGCCATCGACAACGTCGGCGGCGCGCTGCTCGCCGGGATCACGCGGCACGTGGGCCTCTGGGGCCAGATCGCCTGCGTCGGCATGGCCGGTTCGGCCGACCTGCAGGCATCGGTGTTTCCGCTGATCCTGCGGGGCGTGAGCCTGCTCGGCGTCAGCTCCGGCAACTGCCCGATGCCGCTGCGCGCGGAGATCTGGAACCGGCTCGGCGGCGAGCTCAAGCCGAGAGGCCTCGAGGCGATCGTCTCCCGAGTCGTCCCGCTCGAGGGCGTGATGGAGGCGGCGGAGCTGTTGCTGGATCGCCGCGGTCTCGGCCGAACCCTGGTCGATTGCGGGGGCGGCTCAGGAGCCTGAACAGCCTGCCACAGCCGACAGCGCAGTCGCAGCGGCGACCGCGCCCGGCCTCGACCTGTCGGCTGTCTCGGCCGGTCCCCGCGAGCACGAACGGCGGGCCTTGGCGGGCTCAGGCGTCGCCCAGCTCGGAGCGCACGAGATCGACGAGCGGCCCGCGCACCAACACCAGGCGCAGCCGGCGCAGGGAGGAATCGGGGCGGGCGGCGGCGAACTCGCGCACGGCGCGAACGTAGGCGCGCGCGCAGACCTCGAGCGGGACCGCGAAGATGCCGCTGCTCACGGCCGGGAACGCGAGCGAGGTCCAGCCGCGCTCGCTCGCGCGATCGCAGGCCGAGACCAGGGCGGCCACGAGCTTGGATTCCTCGTCGCCCTCGCCGAGCTGCGGCCCGACCGCGTGGACGACGCCCGCGAACGGGAGCCGGCCGGCGGTGGTGGCCACCGCGTCGCCGGTCGCGATCGGCCCCCGCTCGGCCACGATGCGCTCGCCCTCCCGCTCGAGGTCCGGGCCCGCGGCGCGGGCGATCACGGCGGCGACACCGCCGCCGTGCGCGAGCCGTCCGTTCGCCGCGTTCACGATCGCGTCGACGGGCTGGCTCAGCAGGTCGCCGATCACGACCTCGAGCACACGGCCGCCCGGCAGCGCGATGCGCCCGACTTCCTGCTCGGCGGCGGGGCGAGCGCTCACGGCAGCAGCAGCAGCTTGCCCGTCGTCTCGCGCGCCTCGAGCGCGCGGTGGGCCGCCGCGGCCTCGGCCAGCGGGAACACGCGGTCGACGCGCACCTTCAGCGACCCGTCCGCGACCGCCCGGAGCACGGCACCTGCGCGAGCCTCGAGACTGGCGCGGTCGGCCACGTAGTGACCCAGGCTCGGCCGGGTCAGGAACAGCGACCCCTTGCGCATGAGCAGCAGCGGGTCGATCGGCGGTACAGGACCGCTCGCGTTCCCGAAGCACACCAGCATGCCCCGCAGGGCCAGGCTGTCGAGGCTGCGCTGCCAGGTCGACTTGCCGATCGAGTCGTAGACGACGTCGACCCCGCGACCGGCGGTCAGCCGCTTCACCGCCTCGAGGAAGTCCTCCTGCGCGTACAGGATCGTCTCGTCGGCGCCAGCCTCGCGCGCGAGCCTCGCCTTCTCGGGATTGCCGACGGTCCCCAGCACGCGCGCGCCGCGGGCCTTCGCCAACTGCACGAGCAGCAGGCCGACGCCGCCGGCCGCCGCGTGGACGAGGCAGCTCCTGCCGGGGCCGAGCGGGTAGGTGTCGGTGCACAGGTAGTGGGCCGTCATGCCCTGCAGCAGCACTGCGGCCGCGGTGCGCAGGTCGCTGCCTGCCGGGACCGCCACCGCGCGCTCCGCGGGCACCAGAGCGCGCTCCGCGTAGCCGCCCGGGACGTTCGCCCACGCCACGCGATCGCCCTCCCGAAAGCCCGTCGCGCCGGCGCCGACCGCCACGACCCGGCCCGCGCCCTCCTGCCCGAGCACGAGCGGGAGCGCGTTCGGGTAGAGCCCGCTGCGGTGGTACACGTCGATGAAGTTGACGCCCGCAGCCTCGACCTCCACCAGCAGCTGGCCCGCTCCCGGCTGGGGCTCCGGCAGCTCGACGAGTCGCAGATTCTCGGGACCTCCGAACGCGTCGATGCGGATCGCCTTCATGGAATACCCCCGTGCCGGCCAGGGTATAGCCTACGACGGATCGTGCTACGCTCGCGAGCGAGGTGGAGCAGCGTTGAGGAAGCCGAGCCGGCGCGAGACGACACTGCTCGCAGCCCTCACGCTCGCGGCCCTGGCGGTCGGCTGGTGGCTGCTGCGCGACCCCGCGGCCACCGCCCTCACGTCCTCGGCCGGACGCGCCGAGGCGCCGGCCGCCCCGGTCCCCCGCATCGACCTGGCGCGTCTCGAAACCCCTCGGACCGTGGCGGAGGCCGGTCGTCGCAACCTCTTCGGTTACGAGCAGGCGGCGCTGCCGCCGGCGCCACGGTCGCAGATCGTGGCGATGCCCCCGCCCGCGCCGGCTCCCGGCTCCGCCGCCGCGGCCGCTGCGGCGGCCGCGCTCGGCGGCGAGCCCGGCCTGCCGAGCCTGCCGGCCCTCAACCTCAAGTACATCGGCACGGTCGAGAACGCGCGCGGCGTGAAGGTCGCCGTGCTGATGACCGACCGGCGCGAGGTGCTCACCGGGCAGGCCGGGCAGGTGGTCGGGAACCGCTACCGGATCGCGCGCATCGGCCTCGAGTCGGTCGACCTCGAGGACGTCGGCACGGGCCAGTCGCGCCGGCTGCCACTGCGCGGCAACTGAGGACGCCTAGATCGTGATCGTGCCCTCGAGGTAGGGCACGGCCTGCCCCGCGATCGAGACGCGCTCGCCCCTGTCCTCGCACCACAGCTCGCCGCCGCGCGCCGACACCTGCCGCGCGAACAGCCGCCGGCGCGCGAGGCGGGCGGACCAGTACGGCACCAGCGTGGCGTGCGCCGAGCCCGTGACCGGGTCCTCGGGCACGCCGACCGCGGGGGCGAAGAAGCGCGAGACGAAGTCGCAGCCGCTGCCGGGCGCCGTCGCGATCACGGCCATGCGGTCGAGCGCCGCCGTGCGCGCCATGTCGGGCCGCAGCGCACGCACCTCACGCTCGTCCGCGAACAGGGCCAGGTAGTCGCGCGCGGCGAGCACGGCCTGCGGCCGTGCGCCCAGGGCCTCCGCGACCGCCGCGAACGAGCCGTCGGCCGGCGCCGGGGGCCGCGACGGGAAGTCGAGCGCGAGCCGGTCGCCGTCGGCGCTGACGCCCAGCGGGCCGCTCTGCGAGCGGAAGCGGACGGCGCGGCGGCCCGGCTCGAGAACATTGAACAGGACCCAGGCCGAGGCGAGCGTCGCGTGGCCGCACAGGTCGACCTCGGCGGCCGGCGTCAGCCAGCGGATCTGGAAGTCGCCGCCCTCGGGCACGAAGAACGCCGTCTCCGCGAGGTTGTTCTCGGCGGCGATCGCCTGCAGCGCCGCGTCCTCGAGCCAAGACTCCAGCGGGACGACCGCGGCGGGGTTCCCCGCGAAGACGCGGCTCGCAAACGCGTCGACCTGGAACAGGCGCAGCTTCATGAGGCCCTCCGGCTCCGCCGAGTATGCTTCGGCTCGGGGCCGGGCGACAATCGCGCGATGAGCGAGATCACGCCGTCCCCCTCCGCGACCGAAGCCGGCCGGGCGTTCGCCCGCTTCGTCGAGCTGATCGCGCGCCTGCGTGCCCCGGGCGGCTGCCCGTGGGACCGCGAACAGACGCACGAGTCGGTGAAGCCGATGACGATCGAGGAGGCGTACGAGGTCGCGCACGCGATCGACGAGGGTGACGACGATGAGCTGATGGGCGAGCTCGGCGACCTGCTGCTGCAGGTCGTCTTCCACGGGAACATCGCGCAGGAGCGCGGCGCATTCGGCATCCCCGCGATCGTCGAGCGCGTCAGCGAGAAGATGGTCCGCCGCCACCCGCACGTCTTCGGCTCGGACGAGGCCGCGACCTCGGGCGACGTGCTGCGCAACTGGGAGGCGATCAAGGCGCAGGAGCGGCAGGCGAAGGGCAAGAGCGACGAGTCGATGCTCGACAGCGTGCACAAGGGCCTGCCCGCCGTGATGGAGGCCTTCCAGCTGAGCATCAAGGCCTCGCGCGTCGGCTTCGACTGGCCGGACGCCGGGGCGGCGCTCGGGAAGCTCGACGAGGAGGCAGCCGAGCTGCGCGAGGCGATCGGCGCCGGGGCCGGGCAGCAGGCGGTCTCGGAGGAGGTCGGCGACCTGCTGTTCGTGGCCGTGAACGTGGCGAGGCTGTCCGGGGTCGACCCGGAGAGCGCGCTCAAGGCCGCGAACCGCAAGTTCCGCCGGCGCTTCGGCCACGTCGAGAGCCGGCTGGCCGAGGGCGGCCGCAAGCCCGCCGACTCGACCCTCGAGGAGATGGAGCGGCTCTGGGACGAGGCGAAGCGACGGCTCGGCTGAGCAGCCGGGGCCCGCTTCAGCCCCGCGCGGGCAGCACCCGCTGCAGAAAGCCGCGCAGGTCGTCGACCTCCTCGGCCGAGACGCTGTGCGGCATCGGGTAGCTGTGCCACTCGACGTCGTAGCCGTGCGCGCGCAGCGTGTCGCGCGAGCCTTCGCCGAGCGCGGGCGCGACCACCGGGTCGTGGCTGCCGTGCCCCATGAACACGGACACCGCGGCGTTCGCGGGGTTCGCCTCGGCGGCGAGGCGCGAGGGCAGCGGCAGGTAGCTCGACAGAGCCACCACCCCGGCCAGCCGCTCGGGCTCGCGCAGAGCCGTGAAGAGCGCCAGCGCGCCGCCCTGCGAGAAGCCGGCGAGCACGACGCGGCCGGCCGGGATGCCGCGCTGCCCCTCTCGCGCGACCAGCGCGCGCACGGCCGCCGCCGACGCGCGCAGCCCCGCCTCGTCCTCGGGCGCGCGACGGTCGAGGCCCACGATGTCGTACCAGGCGCGCATGCGCTGGCCCGCGTTGAGCGTCACCGGCCGCACCGGCGCGTGCGGGAAGACCCAGCGCACGGCCTGGCGGGGCTCGAGCGACAGCTCGCGCGCGACCGGCTCGAAGTCGTGGCCGTCGGCCCCGAGCCCGTGGAGCAGGATCACCGTCGAGTCGGCCGCTAGGCTCGGCTCGACCTCGACCGTCTCCAGGGCCGGCGCGCTCACGCCTGGCGCGTGCCCGCTTCTGCCGCCCCCGCCCCCAGCTGGGCCTCGAGCAGCGCCACCAGCCGTGGCTGCGGCACCGCGCCGACCTGCTTGTCGACCACCTGGCCGTTGCGGAACACGAGCAGCGTCGGGATCGAGCGGACCCCGAACGCCTCGGCCACGACCGGGTTCTCGTCCACGTTGAGCTTGCCGACCCTGGCGCGGCCGGCGTAGGCCGTCGCCAGCGCGTCGATCGCGGGGGCGATCATGCGGCACGGCGAGCACCACTCGGCCCAGAAATCCACCAGCACCGGCCCCGCGGCCTCGCTGACTTCCTGCTTCCAGTTCGCGTCGGTGAGGACCAGGACGTCCTTGTTCACTTCTTGTCTCCTTCGCTCGGTCGGAGGCGCGTCAGCGCCCCTGGGCGCCTCCTAGAGCTTAGACCGGGGCGACCCGCAGACGTTACAGCTCCCGCCCCTGGCCCGCAAGTCGCTCGAGCAGCGGGATTTGCGTATACTGGCAGGCAACGTGACCACCTGGATCCGCACGCCCGAAGCGCTTGGTGACCTGGCCCGGTCGCTCGAGGGCTGCCACGCCATCGCGCTCGACACCGAGTCGGACAGCCTCTACCACCACTTCGAGAAGGTCTGCCTGCTCCAGCTCGCCACGGACCGCGGCGAGGGCTACCTCGTGGACACGCTCGTGCTGCGCGACCTCTCGCCGCTCGGGCCGATGCTGGCGAGCCCGGCGATCACGAAGGTCCTGCACGGCGCCGACTACGACGTCACCACCCTGAAGCGGGACTTCGGGTTCTCGTTCGCGGCGCTGTTCGACACGATGATCGCGGCGCGCCTGCTCGGCCGCGCGGAGATCGGCCTGGCGGCCGTGGCCCGCGACGAGCTCGGGGTGACGCTGACGAAGGACAGCCAGAAGGACGACTGGTCGCGCCGGCCGCTTACGCCGAAGCAAGAGGCCTACGCGCTCGCCGACGTCACGCACCTGGTGCGGCTGCGCGAGAGCCTCGCCGCCAGGCTCGAGGCGGTCGGGCGCGGCGACTGGCTGCGCGAGGAATGCGACGCGGTCGCCGGGCTCGAGCCGGCCGCGCGCCGCCGCGACCCGGATGCCTGGCTCGCGCTGAAGGGCGCGCGGCGGCTGCCCGGGCGGGCGCTGGCGGCCCTGCGCGAGCTGCACGCCTGGCGCGAGCGCCGTGCCGAGGCGACGGACACGCCGGCCTTCAAGGTGCTCGGCAACGAAGCGCTGCTGCGTCTCGCCGCAGAGCGTCCGGGCGATGCCGCCCTGCGGACGATGAGCGGCATCCCGCAGCGGCTGCAGCGGAACGCGGCCGAGCTGGCGGCGATCTTCGCGCGCGCCGAGGCCCTGCCCGAGCGCGAGCTGCCCGTGGTGCCGCGCACACCGCGGCCGCTGGTGCCAGACGAGGTGCTGCGACGCTGCGAGCGGCTGAAGGCCCTGCGCACGCGAAAGGCCGCCGAGCTGAAGATCGACGTCTCGGTCGTGCTGCCGCAGCGGCTGATCGACCGCCTGGCCGCGGCAGGGCCGAGCGACAGCGCGGGCCTCGCGGCGATCGAGGGCCTGCGGCGTTGGCGAGTGGCGGCCTTCGGACCGGAGATCCTCGCGGCACTATGAGCGCGCCGGCGGCGGGCGGCGGGCCGAGGAAGTTCGGCAAGTTCGAGATCCTGGAGGAGCTCGGCCAGGGCGCGATGGGCACGGTCTACCGCGCCCACGACCCGATCCTCGACCGCCCCGTCGCCCTCAAGACCGTCTCGCCCGCGCTGCTCGCGGGCAAGGACACGGTCGCCCGCTTCCAGCGCGAGGCGCGCGCCGCGGCGCGCCTGCAGCACCCGAACATCGTGACGATCTTCGAGCTCGGCGAGGTGGACGGCACCCGCTACATCGCGATGGAGCTCGTCGAGGGCATCGAGCTCAGCGAGGCGCTCGGCGCGCTCGATCGCTTCCCGCTCGAGCGTCGGGTGCGCATGATCGTCGACGTCTGCCGCGGTCTCGACTTCGCGCACAAGATGGGCGTCGTCCACCGCGACGTGAAGCCGGCCAACGTCCGCCTGACGCGCGACGGCACGGTGAAGATCCTCGACTTCGGGATCGCCCGTCTCGGCGACTCGGACATGACGCAGGCCGGCATCGTGCTCGGCACACCGAGCTACCTCTCGCCCGAGCTGCTGCAGGGCGCGAAGGTCGACCACCGCGCGGACATGTGGGCGGTGGGTGTCATCCTGTACGAGCTGCTGAGCGGCCGCCGGCCGTTCGAGGCGCCGACGATCGCGAGCCTCGTGCACAAGATCGTCAACGAGCCGCTGGCGCCGCTTGACTCGCGGGCGCTGCGCCTGCCCGAGCCGCTGGCAGCCGTGGCGATGAAGGCGCTCGAGAAGGACCCGGCGCGGCGCTTCTGCGACCTCGACGCGATGGCGAAGGCCCTGCTCGTCGCGATCGGCGCGACGCCCGCGCCCGACACGCCGCTCGACCCCGTCGTGCGCAAGCGCGCCTACGAGGCGAACTACGCGGAGGCCCGCCGCCTGCTGGCCGACGAGGACCTGTCGAGCGCGCTGGAGGCCGCGCGGCGCGCGCAGCGCCTCGACCCCGAGCGCACAGGCATCCTGCAGATCATCCGCGTGATCGAGGACCGCCTGCGCGGCGAGGCGACGCTCGAGCAACCGCCGAAGCCGGGCTCCACAGACGCGACGCGCACCGTCGCGCCGGCCCGCGCGCGGGTCGGGCCGGAGGCGACGCTGCCGGCCGGCGGTGCGCCGGCGCCGCCGGCCATCCTGCCGGGGCCGCTCGACACCGCCACCCTGCGCGCGCGAGGCGGCTCGGCCTTTCGCGACCAGGGCACGTTCGGCGAGCCGCCCGCCACGAAGGAGGCCGCGCTGTCGCCGGTCGCCGATCTGCTGGCCGTGGCCGGCGCGGACGGCGCCATCCGCCTGTGGGACCTGCGCTCGCGCGCCCGCGCGCACGTGCTGCGCACGGACCTGCACCGCCGCAGCGGCCACGACGCCGCCGCCCTCGCCCTCGGCTTCTCCCCCGACGGCACGCTGCTCGCCTCGGCGCACGTCGACGGCGTCGTGCACCTGTGGGACATGGCGATTGGCGCCGAGGTGGCGGTGCGCATGCGCCACGACGAGTCGGTCGGCGCGCTCGCCTTCTCGCCCGACGGCGCGACGCTCGCGACCGGGTCGCTCGACGCGAGCCTGCGGCTGTGGGACGTCGGCGCGGCCCTCGCCGGCGAAGCTCGCCGCGAGCTGGTGCGCCAGCCCTCCGGCGTCACCGCGCTCGCCTGGGCGGGCGGCGGCGAGTGGCTGCTGACGGGCCACGCCTCGCGCGTGCTGAGGCTCGTCGACCCCCACCGCGGGAAGCTGCTGGCGACGATCCGCGGGCCGGAGGCGCTCGTCAACATCCTGCTGCTCTCGCCCGACGGCCAGCACATGGCCGTGGCGAGCCACGACCGCAGCGTGCGCGTGTTCGACCTCGGCACGCGCGAGGTCCAGGCGACGCTCGGGCCGCTGCGGCGGCCGGCGACGTCACTGTGCTTCCTGGCCGACGGCTCGTTCCTGGCCACGGTGTGCCAGGACAACTGCGTGCAGCTGTGGGACGTCGCCAGCGGCGCCCCGGCGGCCGCGTTGTGGGGCCCCGCCGGCGAGTGCTTCGTGGGCCTGGCGCTCTACGGCGACTCGAACCAGCTCGCGGTCGCGCTCGCCGACGGCCGCGTCAGGCTGTGGGCCTCTGCCACCTAGCCCCGCCCGCGTTGCGGGACCCGCGGCGCGCCACTACGATTCGGGCATGAGCGAAGCGCGCGAGTTCCACGACGGGCGCCTTGACGGGTTGGTGGCGCTGGAGAGCCTCGACCTCGACGAGGTGCACTCCTTCGCGGGCCTGCTACGCGCGATGTCGCGCACGGCCTTCAGCGGCCGCTCGCTGGGCGAAGCCCTCGACGTCACGACCGCGATGGTGAAGGACCCGGAGTGCAAGGTGGTCCTCACGCTGTCGGGCGCGATGACGATCGCGAAGATGGGCAAGGTCATCTCCAAGATGATCGACACCGGCATGGTGCAGGCGGTCGTCTCGACCGGCGCGCTGATGGCGCACGGGATGTCGGAGGCGGTCGGGATGGTGCACTACCGGCACGACCCCGCCGTCTCCGACGAGGACCTGTTCGAGAAGGGCTACAACCGCGTCTACGACACGCTGGAGATGGAGGCGAACCTCAACTACGTTGAGGAGTTCTCCTCGAAGGCACTCGACCGGCTGGCGGGCGAGCGCGAGCTGTCGAGCGAGATCGTCAACCGGGCGCTCGGCCAGGTGCTGGCCGAGGAGCCGCACGGCTCCGGGGTGCTGCGCAGCGCGTATCTCGCGAACGTGCCTGTCTACGTACCCGCCTTCACCGACTCCGAGCTGGGCCTCGACCTCTCGACCTGGGCCATGAAGCAGGCGCAGAAACGCGGCGTGAGCGATCCGCTCGCGCTGTTCGACCACGTGCCGCGCTACAACCCCTTCCTCGACCTCAACAGCTTCGCGCGCCTCGCGCTCTCGGCGAAGAGGCTCGGCATCTTCACGATCGGCGGCGGCGTCCCGCGCAACTGGGCGCAGGAGGTCGGGCCCTACGTGGACATCACGAACCACCGCCTGGGCGTCGCGCTCACGCCACCGCGCTACAGCTACGCGGTGCGCATCTGCCCCGAGCCCGTGCACTGGGGCGGGCTCTCCGGCTGCACGTACTCGGAGGGCGTCTCCTGGGGCAAGTTCGTGCCGCCGGCCGAGGGCGGGCGCTTCGCGGAGGTGTTCGCGGACGCGACGACCGTCTGGCCGCTGCTGATGAAGGGCGTGCTCGAGGAACTGGGGCTGTCCTAGGGGCACGGCGCGCGGGACCTCGGCCGGCGACTGCCGACGCAGCGCCCGGACGACGAGCTGTCCGGAACCGTACAGGCCCGTCCGGGAACGGACGGCCCCAGGCCAGGCGGGGCCGCGGAACCCGCTCCTTCTTCGAGCGTCGCGGTGTGGCGCGCCGCTTGCAGCCGGTCGCGGCGTACGGAGCGACCCATGGACCGACCCCTCGACACCGGCTTCGTGAGACGACTGAGGACGAAGCGCCTCGCCGGAGGGGCCGCCGCCGTGCTGGGGCTGGTCGTCCTCGTCGGCGCGGTGCCGCGCCTCGTCCGGCCCACGCTCGATCGCTCGGAGATTCGCACGGCCCGAGTGG
>Ga0302299_10001183_pt1 | contig 15554 bp, 13 predicted proteins | sample III_Fen_N3_4_FD_198795 | JGI IMG/M metagenome (GOLD analysis project Ga0302299, IMG submission 198795) | Peat permafrost microbial communities from Stordalen Mire near Abisko, Sweden - III_Fen_N3_4 | ecosystem: Environmental > Terrestrial > Soil > Wetlands > Permafrost | place: Sweden: Abisko... | reverse complement strand
CGACCAGCTGGCGCAGGCCACTGAGCCAGGCGGCGCGTTCGGCGGCCGGAAGGCCGCCATGGTCGCCGGAGGCGCGCACCTCGCCCAGCGCCGCCTCGAGCGGCTGGGGGAGAAACTCGGGGACGAACAACGCGCACCACCGCAGGACCGGGTCCCGGAAGGACCTGGCCAACGCGGTGAGCGGTGCCGACGGCTCACGTGGCTGGCCGGACAGTGTCTCGTCGAGCGGAGCTCGGGCGCCGCTGGGGCGCAATCCTCGACGTTCCGGTTCGATGGTCGGCTGATCGAACAAGTGTTCGAATTCTATCCCACCCCCACCGACCACGTCAACCCGCTCGGCGGCCGGTCAGGCGGACGCCTTCGCCAGCCGGAAGGCGATGAAGCCGGGCTCTCGCATCAGCTGCTGGTACCGGTCGGGGTCGCTGACCGCCAGCGCGGGCACCGGTCGCGGCTCCACGAGCCGCTCGATCACGAAACCAGCGTCGGCGAACTCGGCACACCACCGCTCCAGCGGAGCCCGCCAGAACCGGACCTGCCAGTCGGCCTGCCAGGTCTCGTCGATGGCCTCGACGGTGAAGTAGCTGCCTCCGAGTCGTCGCCAGTCCGCCGTCGGGTGGGTGGTCGACACGACCAACCGACCGGTCGGGCGCAGTACTCGGTGCAGCTCCCGCAAGGCGTCGACGCGCTCGTCTACGTGGTGCAGCACCAGGGCCATGACGACCACGTCCTGCGACGCGTCGGCCAGCCAGTCCAAACTCTCGCCGAGGCGGGCCACCCGCACGTCGCAGGTCGAGCCGAGTCGGGCTCGGGCCAGCCGGACCATCTCCGGGCTCTCGTCGAAGCCGCTCACCAGAGCTCCTCGCGCCAGGAGCTCGGTGGCGTGGAGGCCGGGGCCGCATCCGACGTCGAGGACCCGCCGGCCCGACACGTCGCCGAGCAGGTCGAGCAGGGCCGGACGGTCGTAGGACGCGTTGTACGGGCTGACCCGCGCATGCTGCTCGAACTCGGCTGCAAACGCGTCGTACTGGGGTGGCGGATGTGTGTGATCTCCAGTCCAGCTGCTGCGCTCGGCCCAGTCCTGGGCGGGCAGGCAGATCAGGTCGCAGACCGGGTCCTTCAGGTCGGCGTAGGTCGCGGTGTCGTCGGGCAGCAGCGCGGCGGCCTGGCGTTTGAACGCGGCGTAGGCGGCTGCGGCGGCGGGGTGCTGGCGCAGGTAGTCGCGGAACAGCAGCGCGTACCGGAAGTTGGCCGCGCCGACGACCCGGACGTGGATGTTCGCCCGCCTCTGACCGGGGCGTTGCGTCGCGAATCCCTTGGTCCAGGCCGGCTCCGGCAGCGCGGTCCCCGCCAGCGGGTGGTCGCGGGCGTCCGGGGTCACGGGATGCCCGACGACGGCCAGCGCCGCGCAGACACCGGCCAGGTCGGCCGCGTCCGCCACGCCGATCTGTACGTCGATGACGTCCTTGGCATCGAGTCCGGGTACCGACGTCGACCCGATGTGGTCGATCCGGACGGCCAGCGGACCGAGGGTCGAGCGCAGGTCCGCGGCGAACGCGTCGAACTCCAGGGCCCACCGGGGATCGGCCGTGACGATCTGCACGTCGCTCACGGACGCCACCTTGCCGCATCCGTCCCGGCCACCCCATTAGGCTCCCGGCGTGATCGACCCCGCGGCGTACGACGCGCTGCCCGACGGCGTGGTCGTCGCCGACGAGCGCGGTGTGGTCTGCGTGTTCAACCCGGCGGCCGAGCGGATCACCGGCATCTCGGCCCGGACGGCGATCGGCCGGCCGCTGGCCGAGGCGGTTCCGCTGATCGATCCGGCCGGTCGGGACTGGTGGCTCGTGATCAACCCCTACTCCGGTCTGGCCACGCGCCACCGCCAGGTGGAGCGGTCCCTGGCCCTACCCGACGGTCGGGCCGTCCTCGTCACGGCGTCGCTGGTGCGTGACCGACCACTGGGGTCGGTCCGGCAGGTGGTCGTCATGCTGCGCGGCACCGAGGCCCGTGCCCGCGTCGAGCGTGAACACGCCGACCTGATCGCGACCGTGGCTCACGAGCTGCGCTCGCCGCTGACCGGCGTCAAGGGGTTCACCGCCACCTTGCTCAACCGCTGGGACCGGTTCAGCGACGAGCAGCGCCGACTCGTGCTGGAGTCGGTGGACGCCGACGCCGACCGGCTCACCCGGCTGATCGCCGAGCTGCTCGACGTGGCCCGGATCGACGCGGGTCGGCTGCAGCTGCGCCGAGCCCGCACCGACGTCGCCACCGTCGTGCGCCATCGGATCGACGCCCAGGTGGCCGCAGGCATTCCGGCCGACCGGTTCGCGACCGACCTCGCCGACGACGTGCCGGACCTGTGGGTCGACCCCGACAAGGTCGGCCAGGTGGTCGACAACCTGATCGAGAACGCCTTGCGCCATGGCGACGGCATCGTCACCGTCACCTTGCGCCTCGACGCCGACGGGGTGGTGCTCACCGTGGCCGACCACGGCCCGGGTGTGCCGTCGCACCAGGCGTCCCGCATCTTCGGTCGCTTCTGGAAGGGACCGGAGCGGGGCGGATCGGGACTGGGGCTGTTCGTGGTGCGTGGCCTGGTGGAGGCGCATGGCGGGCGGGTCGCCCTGGTGCCGCCGCCGGAGGGCGGCGCGCGGTTCGTGGTCGTCCTGCCGCAAACACAGGCGCCGGGCACCGACCCGGCCTTCTAGACTGCGCCTTCGTTCGTTCGCCACCGCGTCGATCCTGGACGGAGTCCCATGTCAGCGCCGAACTCCTCGTTCGACCCGGTCGAGGTGACCGCGTTGCGCGCCGACGAAGTCGAACGGATGCGAGCCGTCGCCGAGGCGGCGATCGCTGCGGCACCTGATCTCGAGGTGCTCAAGGAGGTCCGGCTCGCTCACGCGGGGGACCGTTCCCCACTGGCGCTGGCCAACCGCGAGATCGCCGCCCTGCCACCGCAGGCGCGCGCAGACGCCGGCAAGCGGGTCGGTGTGGCGCGGGCCGAGGTGCGCGCTGCCCTCGAGGCGCGCCAGGCGCAGCTCGAGGCCGAACGTGACGCCCGGATGCTCCTGGAGGAGTCGGTCGACGTCACGCTGCCCTGGGACCGGCAGCAGCCCGGGGGTCGGCACCCGCTGACGACGCTGGCGGAACGCATCGCCGACGTGTTCGTCGCGCTGGGGTACGAGGTTGCCGAAGGGCCCGAGGTCGAGGCCGAGTGGTTCAACTTCGACGCCCTGAACATCCCGGCGGACCACCCCACCCGGGAGATGACGGACACGTTCTTCGTCGAGTCGCCGGACTCCGGCGTGGTCCTGCGGACCCACACGTCGCCGGTGCAGGCCCGGGTGATGCTGGCCCAGGAACCCCCGATCTACGTGATCGTGCCGGGCCGCACCTACCGCACCGACGAGCTCGACGCCACGCACACTCCGGTGTTCAGCCAGGTCGAGGGGCTCGTGGTCGACGAGGGCATCACCATGGCGCACCTGAAGGGGACGCTGGACCACTTCGCCGCGGCCATGTTCGGCGACGGTCTGGTGACGCGGCTGCGTCCGTCGTTCTTCCCGTTCACCGAACCGAGCGCCGAGGTCGACCTGCAGTGCTTCGTCTGCCGCGGAGCGTCGGTCGGCAACCCGGATCGCCCCTGCCGGACCTGCGGGTCCGAGGGCTGGATCGAGTGGGGGGGCTCCGGAATGGTCAACCCACGCGTCCTGGTCGCGTGCGGCATCGACCCCGACCGCTACACCGGCTTCGCCTTCGGCATGGGGATCGAGCGCACGCTGATGTTCCGTCACCAGGTCCAGGACATGCGCGACATGGTCGAGGGTGACGTCCGCTTCACAGCGGCGTTCGGCATGGAGGTGTGATGCGCGTCCCCCTGTCGTGGCTGCGGGAGTACGTCGACCTCCCGGCCGACGTCAGAGCGCGCGACGTCGCCGAGCGGCTGATCCGGGCCGGGCTGGAGGTCGAGACGGTCGACCACGTGGGTGCCGACCTCGAAGGGCCCTTGGTCGTCGGACGGGTGCGGACCTTCGTCGAAGAGGAGCACTCCAACGGCAAGACGATCCGCTGGTGCCGCGTCGACGTGGGTCCTGGGCACAACGAGCCGGCCACTGGCGAAGCCCCAGCCGGGCGGGGAATCGTCTGCGGTGCCCGGAACTTCGCGGTGGACGACCTCGTGGTGGTGTCCCTGCCCGGTGTCGTGCTGCCGGGCGGCTTCGCGATCGCGGCCCGACGAACGTATGGGCATGTTTCCGACGGCATGATCTGCAGCGCGCGTGAGCTGGCCATGGGCGACGACCATGCCGGGATCATCGTCTTGCCACCGGGCCTCGCAGCGCCTGGCGACGACGCGATCACCTTGCTGGCACTGCGCGACGACGTGCTCGACATCGCCGTCACCCCCGACCGCGGCTACGCGCTGTCGATCCGCGGAGTGGCTCGCGAGACGGCCACGGCGTTCGCGGTTCCGTGGCGCGACCCGGGGCTCCTCGAGCTCCCGAAGACGGAAGGACCCGACTGGCCGGTCGAGGTGCGCGACACCACCGGGTGCGATCGGTTCGTCGCGCGTTCGGTCATGGGGTTCGACGAGGCGGCGAGGTCCCCGGTGTGGCTGCAACGTCGACTGCAGCTCTGCGGGGTCCGGCCCATCTCCCTGGCGGTCGACGTGACGAACTACGTGATGCTCGAGCTGGGGCAGCCGCTGCATGCCTACGACCGCGCGCGGTTGACCGGGCCTATCGTCGTCCGACGCGCCACAGTGGGCGAGCAGGTGACGACCCTCGACGACGCCGTGCGCACCGCCTCGATCGAAGACCTGCTGATCACCGACGACTCCGGCCCCATCGGCATCGCCGGCGTCATGGGCGGCGCCACCACCGAGATCGGCCCGCAGACCCGCGACATCGTCATCGAGGCGGCCCACTTCGACCCGGTGACGGTCGCCCGGTCGGCGCGGCGGCACCGCCTGCCGAGTGAGGCGTCCCGACGGTTCGAGCGCGGGGTCGACGACCGGCTCCAGGAGGCTGCGGCCGAACGTGCCGTGTCGTTGCTGGCCGAGCTGGGCGGAGCGCAAGTCGCGGCAACAGCCACGGTGGTCGACGCTGCGCCGCCAGCCCCCGTGCTGTCCATGCCGGCCGGCCTTGCGTCGCGCATCGTCGGGTACGAGTACGAACGGCACGAGGTGGTCGCCGCGCTGGTGGCGGTGGGGTGCCACGTCAGCGCGGTCGACGCCTCGAGCGGTGACGTTCTCCAGGTGACGCCGCCGTCGTGGCGTCCCGACCTGCGCCAGGCCGTCGACCTGGTGGAGGAGGTCGCTCGGCTGCACGGGTACGACGCGATCCCGTCGGTGCTGCCGCAGGCGGCCGCGGGCCGCGGTCTCACTGCGGCGCAGCGACTGCGGCGTCGCGTCGGGCTGGCGCTGTCCGGTGCGGGATACGTCGAGGTGCTCGCGTACCCGTTCGTGAACCCCGAGGTGTTCGAGGTCTTCGGGCTGGCGCCTGACGACCCCCGCCGTCGGGCCCTGAGCCTGGCCAACCCGATGTCCGACGAAGAGCCGATGTTGCGCACGTCGCTCCTGCCGGGCCTGCTCGCAGCCGTGCGCCGCAACGTCGGACGTGGGGCCGACGACGTCGCCCTCTTCGAGACCGGTCTGGTGTTCCGCCCTGGCCCCGAAGCGATGCCCGCGGCTCCGCACCCGGGCGTCAGCTCCCGGCCGACCGACGCCGAGCTGGCTGCGCTCGACGCCGCTTTGCCCCAGCAGCCGCGTCGCGTCGCCACCGCACTTGCCGGTCGACGCGAGGCGGCCGGGTGGTGGGGCGAGGGGCGCGGGGTCCACTGGGCCGACGCCGTCGAGTCCGCGCGGATCGTCGCGCGCGCGGCCGGCGTCGACCTCGACGTCGTCAAGGACGACCACGCGCCGTGGCATCCGGGGCGCTGCGCCGCGCTGGTCGTGCGCGACGGTTCCGCGGAGCGGATCGTCGGCCACGCCGGCGAGCTCCATCCGCGCGTGGTGACCGCGTTGGGGCTGCCGCCCCGGACCGCGGCGATGGAGCTCGACCTCGACTCCCTCACGGCCGGAGGCGTCCCGGTGGTCACCGCGCCGGTGGTGCACACGTTCCCGGTGGCCAAGGAGGATGTCGCCCTGGTGGTTCCCGACGACGTCACCGTCGCCGACGTGACCCGTTCCCTGCAGGCCGGCGCCGGCCCGTTGCTGGAGTCGCTGCGGCTGTTCGACGTCTACACCGGGGAGCAGATCCCCGCGGGGCACCGCTCGCTGGCCTTCGCCCTGCGGTTCCGGGCCGCCGACCGCACGCTCACCCTCGACGAGGTCGGGGCAGCCCGCGACGCCGCGGTGGCCGCGGCAGCCGCAGCCACGGGTGCGGTGCAGCGCGCATGAGTCGGCCTCCATGAGCAGCTCGCCGGGCGTCGCCCTCGTCACCGGGGCCAGCCGCGGCATCGGGCGGGCCGTGGCCGTCCGGCTGGCCGCCGACGGCTGGTCGGTCGCCGTGCTGGCCCGGTCGGCCGACGGCGTGCGAACGGTCGTCGAGGCGGTCACCGCGGCCGGCGGCCAGGCGATCGGCGTCGTGGCCGACGTCACCGACGAGGCCGCGACGGGCGCTGCCGTTCGGGCGGTCGACCAGGACCTCGGACCGGTCGACCTGCTGGTGAACAACGCCGGCTCGTTCTCGGTGTTCGGGCCCGTCTGGGAGACAGCACCGCAGGACTGGTGGCGCGACGTCAGCATCAACCTGCTGGGTCCGATGAACCTGATCGGCGCCGTCGTGCCCGCGATGGTCGAACGCGGGCACGGGCGAGTCGTCAACCTCTCCAGCGGCATGGGCAACGGCGCGGCGCCCTACGCGTCCGCGTATGCGGCGTCCAAGGCGGCGTTGACGAACCTCACGATGACCCTCGCCGAGGAGCTCCGTGGCACCGGTGTGGGTGCCTTCGTGATCAGCCCCGGCATGGTGCAGACCGACATGACGCGGTTCCCTCCCGAGTTCCTGCGCCTGGTCCCCGACCTCGCGGACGCGGTCGAGCGGGGCGAGTGGACCGCCGTCGGAATGGTGGCCGAGCTGGTCGCCGGGATCGGGTCGGGCCGGCTCGACGGTGCCGAGGGCCGCTACCTGCGGGCCACCGACTTCTGGCCCGAGATCGTGGGCCTGATCCGGAACTCCCACGATCCGCAGGCCCGCCACCTGGCCCTCCGGCCGTACGCGGACGACGACCCGCTCGCCTGATGCATATTCTTCCATTATCCTGTATCTTCCTTCCATGCGGTCACGGGCGGCAGTCGCGGGCGCGTCGGGGTACGCCGGCGGCGAGCTCGTCCGGCTGCTGCTGGGCCACCCGCACCTCGAGCCCGCGGTCCTTGCGGCGGGCGCCCAGGCCGGACGTCGGCTCGGCGAGGTCCACCCCCAGCTGACCCCCCTGGCCGACCAGTTCCTCGTCGGGACCGATCCCGACGTGCTGCGCACCGTTGACGTCGTCTTCCTGGCCCTGCCGCACGGCGAGTCCGCCGGTCTGGTGGCCGACCTCGGGGACGACGTGGTGGTGGTCGACCTCGGCGCCGACTTCCGGTTGCTCGAGTCCGACGCCTGGCGCTCGTACTACCCGGGCCCGCATGCCGGCACCTGGACGTACGGCCTCCCTGAGCTGCCCGGCCAGCGCGACCGGATCCGCCCGGCTCGTCGGATCGCCAACCCCGGCTGCTATGCGACGGCGGTGGCCCTGGGCCTGGCCCCGGTGCTCGCGGCCGGTCTGGTGGAGCCCGGCGACGTCGTGGTGGTCGGCGCGTCCGGAACCTCCGGGGCCGGGCGCGGGACCTCGCCCATGCTGAGCGGCTCGGAGGTGATGGGCTCGATGTCGGCCTACAAGGTGGGTGGGGCCCACCAGCACACGCCCGAGATGGAGCAGTCCCTGTCGGCGGCCGCGGGGGAGCCGGTGACGGTCTCGTTCACCCCGACCCTGGCCCCCATGCCACGCGGCATCCTCGCGACCTGCACCGCCCGGCTGTCGTCCGGATCCGACGACGACGTGCTGCGGGACGCCTTGCACGCGGCCTATGCCGACGAGCCGTTCGTCCACGTGTTGCCCGCCGGGGCGTGGCCCCGGACCGCCGACGTCGCCGGGAGCAACGCGGCGCACCTCCAGGTCGCGGCCGACCCTCACGCGGGCCGGGCGGTCGTCGTCGTGGCCATCGACAACCTCGGCAAAGGGGCGGCCGGGCAGGCGCTGCAGAACGCCAACCTGGTCCTCGGACTGCCAGAGACGACCGGTCTGTCGGCCGCCGGGATCGCCCCATGACGGTCGTTGCGGCCCGCGGGTTCCGGGCCTCTGCAGTGGCGGCCGGGCTGAAGTCGTCGGGCCAGCTCGACCTGGCGGTGGTGGTCAACGACGGGCCGACCTTCGACGTGGCGGGCGTGTTCACGAGGAACCGGGTCGTGGCCGCACCCGTGACGTGGTCGAGGGGCGTCGTCGCCGCCCGGACGGCACGCGCCGTCGTGCTGAACTCCGGCGGCGCCAACGCGTGCACCGGGTCCGTGGGCTATGCCGACGCGGTCGCCACGGCCCACGCGGTGGGTCGTCACCTGTTCGTACCCGCCGACCAGGTGGCGGTGGCGTCCACCGGGCTGATCGGTGAGCGCCTTGCGATGAGCCACGTCGTCGACGGCGTCGCCGCGGCCTGTGCGGGCCTGGCTGACGGGGCCGCTCCGGCGGACGGCGGAGCCGACGCCGCCCGGGCCATCATGACCACCGACACCGTGCCCAAGACCACTCGCGTCGAGGCCGACGGGTTCGTCGTCGGGGGAATGGCCAAGGGAGCGGGCATGCTCGCCCCTGGGCTCGCGACGATGCTGTCGGTGATCACCACGGATGCCCGGGCCGATGCCGCCGCGTTGGACCGGGCTCTCCGGACGGCCGCCGCGCGCACCTTCGACCGGGTCGACTCCGACGGCTGCATGTCGACCAACGACACGGTCCTGCTCCTGGCCAGCGGCGCATCGGGCCGGACCCCCGACGACGTCGCGCTCGGCGAGGCGGTGTTCGCGGCGGCGTCCGACCTGGCCCGGCAGCTCGTCGGCGATGCCGAGGGGTCCAGCAAGGACATCGCGGTCGAGGTTCGTGGCGCCGCCTGCGAGTCGGATGCCGTGGAGGTGGCCCGGGCCGTTGCCCGCAACAACCTGTTCAAGTGCGCCGTGCACGGTGGGGACCCCAACTGGGGACGGGTGCTCGCGGCCGTCGGAACCACGTCGGCTGCGTTCGAGGTCGACCAGCTGGCGGTGGAGATGAACGGCGTGTGGGTCGTTCGCGACGGCGCCCCGGCGGCCGACCGGGCGACGGTCGACCTGCAGGGTCGGGAGGTGCGCGTGGTCGTCGACCTGGGCGCCGGTGCGGACTCGGCGACGATCTGGACCAACGACCTCACCGCCGACTACGTCCACGAGAACTCGGCGTACGCGACATGAAGGCACAGGACAAGGCTGCGGTGCTCGTCGAGGTGCTGCCCTGGCTGGAGCGTTTCCAGGGCGCCACGGTGGTCGTGAAGTACGGCGGCAACGCGATGACCGACGCCGACCTCCAGGCGGCCTTCGCCGAGGACGTGGTGTTCCTGCGGCGGGTCGGGATCCGAGTCGTCGTGGTCCACGGGGGAGGCCCCCAGATCGACGCCATGCTGAGCCGGCTCGACATCGCCAGCGAGTTCCGTGGTGGGCTCCGCGTGACGACGCCTGAGGTCATGGACGTCGTCCGAATGGTGCTGGTCGGTCAGGTGCAACGCGACGTCGTGGGGTTGATCAACGTCCACGGCCCGCTCGCCGTCGGAATGTCTGGGGAGGATGCGCACCTGTTCACGGCGCGTCGCCGCACCGCCGACGTCGACGGCGAGCCGGTGGATGTGGGTCTGGTCGGTGACGTCGTACAGGTGCAGCCGTCCTTCGTGCAGGCCGTTCTCGACGACGGATTGGTGCCCGTGGTGTCGAGCATCGCGCGCGGCGACGACGACGCAGCCATCTACAACGTCAACGCCGACACCGCCGCCGCTGCTCTTGCCGTGGCGCTGGGGGCCGAGAAGCTCGTGGTGCTCACCGACGTGAGCGGGCTGTACGCGCAGTGGCCCGACGTGGACTCGCTGATCAGCGAGATCGACGGCGACGCGCTGCGCGAGCTGCTCCCCGAGCTGTCCAGCGGAATGGTGCCGAAGATGGAGGCCTGTCTGCGCGCTGTCGACGCTGGTGTCGCCAAGGCCCATGTCCTGGACGGGCGGGTCCCGCACGCGCTTCTCCTCGAGGTGTTCACCGACCGGGGAGTGGGCACGCAGGTGGTGCCGGCCGGGGCGGGACCGTCGTGACCGTGGCCCGGAGCAAGGTGGCGCGTCAGCAGCGGATCGTCGACCTGCTCGGCGCGCACGCCGTGCGTTCCCAGAGCGATCTGGCTCGGCTGCTCGCCGCCGACGGCCTGGCCGTCACGCAGGCCACGCTGTCGCGCGACCTCGACGAGCTCGGCGCCGTGCGGGTCCGGCACGGCGACGGCCAGCTGGTCTACGCCGTCGCCGGAGAAGGTGGCGACCCGCGTCCGCGTCCGGCCGCGGACGAGGCCGGACTGGAACGACTCACCCGACGGTGCGCGGAGCTGCTGGTCTCGGTCGAGGCCTCGGCGAATCTCGTCGTGGTCCGGACCCCGCCGGGCGCTGCGCAGTTCCTGGCCTCCGCCGTGGACCACAGCCTGTTGCCCGCGGTGCTCGGAACCATCGCCGGTGACGACACCGTGCTCCTGGTCACGCGGGAGCCCACTGGCGGCCACGACGTGGTTGCCTTCCTGCTCGACCTGGCTGCGCATGGCCGCGGACCATCCCGATCCGAATCCGACCAAGGCGTCACACCCCACCAAGGAGACTCACCGTGAAGGATCGCATCGTCCTGGCCTACTCCGGCGGGCTGGACACCTCTGTGGCCATCGGCTGGATCGCCGAGGAGACCGGCGCCGACGTCATCGCCGTCGCGGCCGACGTCGGTCAAGGCGGCGAGGACATGAACGTGATCCGCGAGCGGGCCCTGCGGTGCGGCGCGGTGGAGGCGGTCGTGCTCGACCTGAAGGACGAGTTCGCCGAGGACTTCTGCCTTCCGGCGTTGCAGGCGAATGCGTTGTACATGGACCGCTATCCGTTGGTCTCGGCGTTGTCGCGTCCGGTCATCGCCAAGCACCTCGTCGAGACGGCGCACGAGTACGGCGCTTCCACCGTCGCACACGGCTGCACCGGCAAGGGCAACGACCAGGTCCGCTTCGAGGTGGGCATCGGCGCGCTGGCCCCGGAGCTGCACGTCCTCGCACCCGTGCGCGACTCGGGCATGACCCGCGACAAGGCGATCGAGTTCGCCGACGCCAACCAGCTGCCGATCGACGTGAACAAGAAGTCCCCGTACTCGATCGACCAGAACGTGTGGGGTCGGGCCTGCGAGACCGGGTTCCTCGAAGACATCTGGAACGGTCCGATCGAGGACGTGTACGGGTACACGGCCGACCCGGCACAACCGCGACCAGCCGACGAGGTCGTGATCAGCTTCGACACCGGACGGCCCGTGGCGATCGATGGGCACCCGGTGACCATGCTCGAGGCGATCCAGGAGCTGAACGCCCGCGGCGGTGCCCAGGGAGTGGGTCGGCTCGACATGGTCGAGGACCGACTAGTCGGGATCAAGAGCCGGGAGATCTACGAGGCCCCCGGTGCCACCGTCCTCCTGGCGGCGCACCAGGAGCTCGAGAACGTCACGGTCGAGCGCGACCTCGCGCGCTTCAAGCGCACCGTGGGACAGCGGTGGAGTGAGCTGGTCTACGACGGTCTGTGGTTCTCCCCGCTCAAGCGCGCCCTCGACGCGTTCGTCACCGAGTCGCAGGAGCACGTCACCGGTGACGTGCGGCTCACGCTGCACGCGGGCCGGGCCGTGGTTACGGGTCGCCGCAGCCCCGCCAGCCTCTACGACTACCACCTGGCCACCTACGACACCGGAGACACCTTCGACCAGACGCTGGCGAAGGGGTTCGTCCAGCTGTGGGGGCTGCCCAGTCGGATCGCCGCCACGCGCGACCAGCAGCGAGTGGGTCATGGCGTCTGATCGACCCGCCACTGACCCGACCGGGGAGCAGCCGCTGCGGCTGTGGGGTGGTCGGTTCTCCGGCGGTCCGGACGACGCGTTGGCCGCACTGAGCGTCTCGGTGCACTTCGACTGGCGGCTCGCCCCTTACGACCTGCTCGCATCCAAGGCCCACGCCCGAGTGCTGCACCGCGCCGACCTGTTGACCGACGACGAGCTCGACGCGATGGTGGCGGCCCTTGACGCGATCGCCGACGACGTCTCCAGCGGCGCGTTCCGGCCGGTGCCGGCCGACGAGGACGTGCACACCGCACTGGAACGCGCACTGGTCGAACGACTGGGAGGTCTGGGCGGGAAGCTGCGGGCCGGGCGCAGTCGCAACGACCAAGTGGCTACCGACCTGCGGCTGTACCTGCGGGACGAGGCCCGCAGGTTGGCAGTCTCCATCGCCGCGGTCCAGTCCGCTCTCATGACGCAGGCAGGTGCGCACGTCACCACGTACGCGCCCGGCTTCACCCACCTGCAGCATGCGCAGCCGGTGTCCTTCGCCCACGAGCTGCTCAAGCACGTGCACGCCCTGGCCCGCGACGTCGACCGGCTGCACGACTGGGACCGAAGGGCGGCCCGCTCGCCGCTGGGCGCCGGAGCGTTGGCCGGGTCGTCACTGCCGCTCGACCCGGTCGCGACGGCAGCCGAGCTCGGATTCGACTCCGCGATCCCCAACTCCATCGACGCCGTCGGCGACCGTGACTTCGTCGCCGAGTTTCTGTTCGTCACCGCGCTGGTGGGAGTGCACCTGAGCCGGCTCGGCGAGGAGGTCGTGCTCTGGACGTCGCGCGAGTTCGGCTGGGCCCGGCTGGACGACCGGTTCGCCACGGGCTCGTCGATCATGCCGCAGAAGAAGAACCCCGACGTCGCGGAGCTCGCCCGCGGGAAGTCTGGCCGACTGGTCGGCGACCTGGTGAGCGTGCTGACGACGCTGAAGGGGCTCGCCTTCGCCTACAACCGCGACCTGCAGGAGGACAAGGAGCCGGCGTTCGACGCGGTGGACACGCTGGCCCGTGTGCTGCCGGCGGTCGCCGGCATGGTCGCCACGCTCACCTTCGACGTCGAGCGGATGGCGGCAGCGGCACCGGACGGCTTCGCGCTGGCCACCGACGTCGCCGAATGGTTGGTCGTGCAGGGTGTGCCGTTCCGGGAGGCCCACGAGATCGCCGGGGCCTGCGTCCAGTACTGCGAGTCGAACGCCCTCGATCTCACCGACCTCACCGACGCCCAGCTCCTCGCCATCTCCGACCACCTGACCCCGCAGGTCCGTTCGGTCCTGTCGGTGCCGGGGTCCGTGGCGGCCCGATCGGCCTTCGGCGGGACGGCCCCCGATCGGGTCCGCGAGCAGATCGCTGCGCTCGAGTCGTCCCTGGCCGTGGCCGCCCGGTGGGTCGACCCGGCTCCCTGATCCGGTGCCGCCCGACGGCACACTCATCGGATGCGAACCGGCCAACGGCTGCCCCGGGACTTCCTGGCCCGTGGTCCGCTCGAGGTCGGCCCCGCACTCCTGGGGGCGACGCTGCGACACGTGACGCCGGACGGGACCGTCTCCGTGCGGATCACCGAGGTCGAGGCCTACGCAGGAGTCGGTGAGGATCCGGCGTCGCACGCGCACCGCGGCCGGACCCCTCGCAACGCACCCATGTTCGGTGCCGGCGGAGTCCTGTACGTCTACTTCAGCTATGGCATGCACTGGTGCGCCAACGTGGTGACCGGGCCGCCGGGTCACGCGGGTGCGGTCCTCCTGCGCGCCGGCGAGGTCGTCGAGGGGAACGAGGTGGCCCGACGGCGACGTCCCACGTCGCGACGCACCGCCGATCTGGCGTCGGGTCCGGCGCGGCTCACGACGGCACTCGGCATCACCGGCGCCGACGACGGCACCGACCTGTGCGTCCGGTCCAGCCGACTCACCCTCTGGGCCGGACGACCGGTCGACCCGGCATCGATCGGCCAGGGCCCCCGCGTCGGCGTGAGCGGCGACGGCGCGGCCACGCCCTGGCGGTTCTGGCTGGTCGGCGAGTCGTCGGTGTCTCGGTGGCGACCCGGTGGGCGGGGTACGCCAAGATGACGCCGTGACCGTCACCGCCAACGCCGACGTGCTCGACGACCTGGCCTGGCGTGGTCTGCTGGCCGACACCACCGACCTCGACGCCCTCCGCGGAGCGCTCGGCGCCGGCTCGGTCACCCTGTACTGCGGGTTCGACCCGACCGCCCCGAGCCTGCACCTGGGGAATCTCGCCCAGATCCTGACGCTGCGCCGGTTCCAGCTGAGCGGACACCGTCCGCTCGGCCTCGTCGGCGGCGCCACCGGGCTCATCGGCGACCCGAAGATGACCGACGAACGCACGCTGAACGACGTGGACGTCGTCGGCGAGTGGGTCGCGCGGATCCGCTCCCAGGTCGAGCGCTACCTCGACTTCGACGACTCACCGACCGGCGCGCAGATCGTCGACAACCTCGACTGGACGTCGGGCCTGTCCGCCCTCGACTTCCTGCGCGACGTGGGCAAGCACTTCAGCGTCAACCGGATGCTCGACCGCGAGGCCGTGGCCGCACGCCTCAACGGGGCCGGGATCAGCTACACCGAGTTCAGCTACCAGCTGCTGCAGGCCAACGACTTCCTCGAGCTGTTCCGGCGTCACGGCTGCACCTTGCAGACCGGTGGCTCAGACCAGTGGGGCAACATCACCGCCGGCGTCGACCTGATCCGTCGGGTCACGGGCGAGCGGGCGCACGCGCTCACGACCACCCTGTTCACCAAGGCCGACGGCACGAAGTTCGGCAAGACCGAGAGCGGCACGTTGTGGTTGGACCCGGGGCTCACCAGCCCGTACGCCTTCTACCAGTACTGGATCAACGTCGACGACCGCGACGTCCCCGGACTGCTGCGGATGTTCACGTTCCGCTCGCGCGAGGAGATCACCGACCTGGAACAGGCGACGACCGACCGGCCACAGGCGCGTGACGGGCAGCGGCGCCTCGCGCGTGACCTGACCACGCTGGTCCACGGTGCCGACGAGACGCAGCGGGTCGAGGCCGCCAGCCAGGCGCTGTTCGGTCGCGGTGACCTCGCCGACCTGGACCTGGCGACGCTGGACGCAGCGCTCGTCGAAGCGCCGCACGTGCGACTCGAGAGCGCGGCAGTACCCACCGTCGTCGACCTCCTCGCGGCGACTCGGCTGAGCCCCAGCAGGTCGGCGGCTCGACGGGCGATCGCGGAGGGCGGGGTGTCGGTAAACAACCGACGGGTGAGCGACATCGAGGCGGTTGCGCAGGCCGGGGACTTCCTGCACGGTCGGTGGCTGGTCCTTCGCCGGGGGCGGCGCAGCATCGCCGGGGTGTCCCGTGGCTGAGGCTCGCGTGGTCGCGCCGGCGACGGGTGTGTGATCGACCCCACGCCCGGTCGATTTGACC
>Ga0302299_10001182_pt1 | contig 15555 bp, 24 predicted proteins | sample III_Fen_N3_4_FD_198795 | JGI IMG/M metagenome (GOLD analysis project Ga0302299, IMG submission 198795) | Peat permafrost microbial communities from Stordalen Mire near Abisko, Sweden - III_Fen_N3_4 | ecosystem: Environmental > Terrestrial > Soil > Wetlands > Permafrost | place: Sweden: Abisko... | reverse complement strand
GTACGCTTGACATAGCTCTGACCAATACTCAGTGAGCCAGAATAGCCGCGTTTCAGCGTCCTGTATCTTGTCTTTGGAATGCGGCGCGGTAGGAAACACAAGCATCAATCCACGATGACATCCGGGACCTGCAATAGAACAGGCGTTTTCAGACCACTTGAATTTGAACGTGACGTTATCGGTAAATGGCCGAACATAGGTGCAGTCCACGAATATCTGATACGACAGGAAATCCGCTATTCCTGGAATCGTTTTCATCGATTCAAGCGCCTGATAGGGGTCTTTGGTCTTTTGGATTTTGGACGTGTACAGCTTTGCATCAAGAACGTGCTTCTTAACTATGCCATACACGGCCTCCACGCCTGTCTTTGCTCCGGGACATAGCACACTTTGACGGTGACGCAAGCCGACAGTCATGAACGCATCTGTAAACGCTTCTTCGTCGGGGTAGTCGGGTGAGGACTTGAAATTCGTGTCCCATGTATTCGCCATGAGCTCCGTATTGGTCATTCGCCACTTTACGAGATTAGCGAACAGGATATCGGGGTCGGCGTTTTCATGACTTTTTAGGGCCTCTATAATCGCCTTGGACACGCGGTCATACTCCCTGAACACGTTCGTGAACTTGTATGTAGACATAACAGGTTCACGACTATATGGATGCTTGCCCTCTTCTTTGCGGTGATACGCCTGAATGCGCTGTGTGAGGTACTGATGCAGAAGCTTAACGGCTTCGGGGTCAGGCTCAAATCCCTCGTAGGGCGGAATTTTGAGCCTGATTGGGTCGTTCTTTGTTCGAAACACTTGGTTCTCTCCCTTCCATTGCGTCTAAAATATCTGATAATAAGTGATACACTTTGTCATGAGCGCGTAGCTCAAGTTCGTGCTTGATACGGGGTATCAGGGATTCTACTTTGTCGTTCTGCATACGTTTCACCTCCAAAACAATTGGAACACAAGTACAATTAATATGTATACAGCGGATGCAATTATGTACGTAACTAAGGGCATTGGAGGCAGTGATACCCTGCCAAATAGAGCGGTCATAGGGCCGTCGTTCTGAGTATCGCTCGCTTTAGGTACAGACATCACGAGGCTGACAACGGCAAGCACAAGCAATAGAATTTGAACTGTAATTTTCACAGACTATTCTCCTTTCTCATCGATGTGTGTAGCCATCATGTCGGCGGTATGTGTCCAGAGTACGTTAGGGAACTTATGTATAGCCTCGGTGTACTTGCTCCAGTTTTCAGGGTCGTCAAACGCGCCCATATGCCAACGAATACAGGTCTCTTCTTCCTCGGTCAGGTGTATGATTTTCTTGAGGCGTTCAACTGACAGGTCGCCGTGACCTTTAGGAAAGTTCTCTGCGTGCATATACGTTCCATCAGGGCGGCGTTCGTACGCGCCTATTTTACACACGTCATGTCCGTATGCAACAATGTACACGCTTTCGTCGCCTCCAGTCCATTTAAGGCCGAGCTGACGGGTTAGGAACTTGAGGTTAATATGCACGTTGTCGCAGTGAGTGTTTAAGCCTCCGGGAATGGCTAGGTGATGCCGTGAAGATGCAGGGGAGTCCATAAACGAAGTGTGCTCGAAAAGGTAACGCGCGAGTTTCATCATGCGGTTCGTGGTCGGGGTCATACCTATCCTTCTTTCTTTCTTTCTTTCTTTATAATCCCCAAGTTTCTTTATTCGGGGTATGGTTTACACAAGTCTCGTAAGCATGTTTATATTTATCTCCACAAGTTCCGAAATTTGGTTGCTGACAGGTTCTTGGATTCCAATGGTCGCAGGTCTTACAAATACTGAAGCTGAATCTACCTGTCACAGCAAAATGAACTTCCAACGAATTCATGACTTCAAGGGCCTTTGCGTACGACAGGCGGCTTTCTATTTCCTCGCCCCTATTAAATACGACCCCACCAACGCGGTCGCTTAGAGCGCGGCGTACGAGGTCAAAGGCCATTTCCAGTTCGTTCATTTTGTGGTAGTTTGGGCCAAGTTTAGGCATATCAGTTCTCCACTTCGTTTATTCTTCGCGCGCTGACTAAGCAAACAGCGCGGCGCTCGCATACGGGGTTATCACATAGGGGATACGACCCGTCGTTTTCAGGCTGGAAGTCTACGCATTTGGAACAAACGTAGTCTTCGCACGAGGTCTTTGGACACGACAATCCAATTTCGTAGTGTGCAGTTGATAGGCAACACACGGTGACGGTACGGTCTATATCACAGGTCTTACACTTGCAGTTAGCATGACATCCAGTTCGGGCAGTATACACAGTTATCCCTCCAATAAGTATACGGGGACGTCTAACAGGCGTCCACCGAGCTTTGTAACGGTTTCCTTCTTGTCTACATACACGTCTATGACCTTGCCCTTAACAGCGCCCCCCGTGTCTTGTGCGACGTAGTAGCCGAGGCCCTCAATGTACACATACGAGCCAAGAGGTATTACTTCGGGGTCTACTGCGACTGTTATGCCCTCGCGTACATACGCGCCTGACCTTGTAATACCGTATCCCCAATCTTCTGGGGCTTTGCCGCATTCTTCGGCTGACAGCGTGTAGAACGTGACCTTAAAATTTCCAAGGGCCTTTGTCTTTACGGGGGCAGGGGCTTGCAGTGTAACGGTCTTTACGACTTCCACGGTTTTCGGGATAGCGGCGTTTTCCTTATTAAGGCGGTCAATCTTTGTGAGCGAACCTACGGTTAAAACGAACAGGCAAATCAGCAAGGAGATAATCCATATTGTGCTGTCTTTAATGTGCATAATGCGTCCATCTTTCTGTATAAAAATAGGGGACGCCGAGAGTTGAACTCGGCGCGTCCGTTATGGGCAGGAGAGAGCCCACGCGGTCACCTACTGACCGTCCCCATGAGGCCGATTACTCGGCCAGTTTTGCAGTGAATTCGTCGTTGATTTCAGCGAGTAGGCCGTGTATACATAACTTGTAGGTATACGGGTTGATGTCGTGATACTTGTCCCAGCGCTCAAGCAGGGACTTAATGCGGTCAGATAGCACTGCGTAGTCGTCTATCAGGTGCTTAGTGTCAGCCATAGGTGAGCTCCTTTCTTAAATTTTGGGCCGGAACAGCTTCTTATTACCGTCCTTGTCAATAAAGCTAACTTCCACGACAATGCGTGTTATTGGGTTAAAGCCGACTGCGGTGAAGCCCGTTACTTCCTTAACGGGTAGGCCTCTACATTCAAGGTCAGCATGGATTGCAATAAGTAAAGCGGATAGCTCTTTCATTTATTTACCTCCTTAGTAAAGGGTATTTCCAGAATGAGCTGAACCTCGGGGTGGATGTGGTAGTAGGGGCAAGTGTCCCCTTTAAAACAGCGCGGCGCGTACACGCAGGTCACACAGCGTTTATTATCTACCTCGGCTTGCAGGTCCTTAAGGTCAACGGCCTTTATCATAGTATACCTCCAGCGTGAGAGGGCCTTAAGCGGCCCTCTGTATTTTTTGCAGAACTGCGAAGTAGGGGTTCGCGGAATCTTCTATCGGGCGGCGAATGGAGTTGATAGCGTCTTTGCTGAGGCCCTTAAGCACTGCGACCACAATGATTGTATCAAGCGGGACTCCAGCGTTTACGAGTTTACGAGTGGCGATTATTGCGCGGTAGGAGAACGTCGTGTTAAGATTGGCCTTGCGTAGCGAGTGAATGAACAGGCAAAGGTCGGTATCACCCTCGGCAAGCTTGAGTTCCACTGTCGGGTCATAGTCCCACGCGATAAAAATGAAGCGGTCAAGTGAGGACTGGTCTATTGGCATACGGCCCGTATATTGCTCGGTTGAGCCAGTGCCTACGGTATTTCCGGCGGCTACTATGCGGAAGTCGGGGTGAGCGCTGACGCGACCATTGGGGAACTCGAAGTATCTTTGCGCGACCGCAGTGTTAAGCAGTACAAGCACATCGGGGGAGGAGGCGTCAAGCTCGTCAAGGAAGAAAAGGCCGCCCTTTGTGAACGCTTTGTAGAACTCGGTTTCCACGTAGGTCTTGCCGTCTGAGCCGATGAAGCCCGTAAGCTTGTATTCCTGTTGAACGGAGTTCGTGGAGTAGAAGTCAAGGTTAAGCTCGAACGCTACTTCTTGCAGGGAGTAGCTCTTGCCAGTTCCAGCAGGGCCGTACAAGTAAACGGGAAGGTCTTGGCTGACGCAGGTCTTAAGGAGTTCGTATCTGTCCATGAGGGTTTCGGCTTTGGCTTCGGGCTTCTTTGCTTCTGGAACAACGGCTGTGAACTTAATGTTGGAGGCGTCCATTACGATGAACTTAATCTCGTCGAGATAAATCTTGATTTCCTCAGGGCGGGATGTCGGGTATGCCTTGCGAACCGTAGTGTAGTCGCTATCTTTGGTTCCGTCCGTAAAGTTTGAGAGCTCCAAGTAGGTTTTGTCTCTGGAAGTAAAGCGGAGTTCGAAAGGCAGGTCGGCAACGAGTGACATGACTATGGTTCTCTTGGTTTCGGTATTGGTCTTTTTCATTTTATACTTCTCCTTTGATTTAGCCGCTAACGGCGCGGCGTTTATCGTTTTTATTTTATTGTACTACAAGATTAGGCTAAAGTAAAGAAGTTTTCCCAGAGTTTCTCAACTATTTCTAGAACTCTTGAATAGGGCGGCGCTGGAGCCGAAATTAGATAAGTTGAGCTCACGATTGCGCGTGAGCTCGTGCGTGTTATTATAATGTTACGCCCTGCGGTAATGAATCTTTTCCGGCTATCCACTGGACTTCCGTGTTTGGCATTTGCAGGAGCTCGGGCCTTGCTTCTTGCAGAGGTGAGCCGTATCCGCCCTGAACCTTGAATATATCGGGGCATACTTCCTCGAACCTGAAAAAGCAACGGCGTAGGAAACTAGGGTGGCAGAGCGAGAAGTTTAACTGCGGTATTACGAGCCTCTGGTCAGCGGACTTTAGTTTTACAAATATGTGGAACTGGTCATTGTTATAGTAGCGGACGCCGATGTGTGCGTATACAGTAACACGGGGGGCGACAGGGGCAAGCAGTAGTGAGCGTATGTACTCGGTTGTCTTAAGGTTGAGCTGACGAATAGTGTCTGCGTTCATGTGCCCTGCATACGAGACGTCCTTAACAATAGTAATTGATTTCGCAGGAACGGGCTGAGTTCTGCGTGAGTCAATACGCGTTACCATGGAGTTCGGCAGGTTACGCAGTGCGTTAGGAACATGAGGGGCGAAGCCTATCGGGGCAGTTGATGCGACCTTGCAGGGCTTGGAGGTTGAGGACACGACGGGGGCTTTTGGGTTCAGGTTGTATTGGGGGTCATTAGTGCCGTTACGCAGTAGGTCAAGCGCGTCGTCCAAGGAGCGGGACTGTGTGAAGTTGTAGGTATTGTCTTTGGATTCCTGATAGGGCCTTGCATTAGCGCGCTGGAGGGCTTTGGGGCTTGTCAGGTAGTCGTAGTATTCCTGTATGGAGTTGAAGATGTACTTGTATGTCATGTCGGGGCCTCCTATTTATAATGTACGCGTGTGTACGCGTGAGTGGCAGTCGTTTTTATTTCATTATACTACGGGAATACGAGAAAGTAAAGAAAAACTTTTTACTTTGTTGATAGAACCTTATGTCGTGGCGAGGGTCAGAATAGGCGTCATGAACGGATATGGAGTCAGAAATAAAACCGAAAGTGGAAAATGTTATTACGTCCAGAAACGAAAATGGAATCGTGACTTAAGGCGTGGATTATAGGTTCTTCTAATGGATTACTTGAGGGCTTTTTACTTTTTATTTCTTAAGAAGCTGGATAGTAAAATAGTAATATTGTATATGTAAAAGGTGTTTTGGGCTAGTAAAATGGAATATGTTATCGTTCATAGACGATTTTTTATTGTCCAAAAATAGGGGCTTTTATGTCACATAGAGGAAGAACGTCAGATTTAAAAAAGAAAACCGAGTTAGAAATTCCATTTTGTCCCGAAATTAGGGCTTTTTTGGGCGTTTTACGGGCAGTTTTCAAAAAAATCTAAAAAAATCAGTGTTTTACTCGGTCCACTGTCTGTGTTCACGAATAAAGGAAGGTTCTACAAGGTTCATGACCTCGGTCATGGAGGAAGGAAATGCGAGCCTCGCGACACTCCATAAAAGTAAAGAATTGTCAAGTTTGGCATTCCGTAGTATGATTATCATATAGAAATTAATCCCGTAGGGATTAAACTAGAAATGGAGGTGGAGGCCGTGACTTTATACGAAAAACGCCTTGAACCGTGTTTGGATTTGGTTGAAGAGTTAGCGGCCTCGGGACTCACTAATGAAGACATTGCTGACCGCTTTAACATTCCGGAGCGCAAGTTCGTTGAACTGACTCGTGCTCATACAGAATTGGCTCGCGCCTTGCGTGCAGGGCGAAGACAAATGGCACTCGCAGTTGAGAGCACTTTGTACGGCCTTGCAGTAGGCGACGAAAAGATTCAAACGGTTGAAATTCGTAAGAAAAGAGTTAAGGTTGATGAAGACGACGAGGGCAATCCAATATACAAACTGGTCGTAAACGAAAAGATATTTAAGCGCGGCCCGAATATAGAGGCCGTTAAGTATTACCTTGAAAATAGGGAAAGCGGACGCTGGAAACGCAATCCTAACATTGAAATTGATGAACAGGAAGTTAACAGTACAATCATGGCAGTCAAGGAGCTTATGACAGCGCCTGTCCCCGTGCGTAGCGAGGAGGATTGGGATTAATGAAGTATGCTCCGTTCAATGTAAAGCAGGTCGCCTACTACACGGCATCCTTTGTATCGTGGTTAAATGTAGCCGAGGGCGGCAAACGTGCAGGAAAGAACATACTGAACATTCTTGCCTTTGCCGAGAACTTGGAAACTCACCCTAATAGACTCCACCTGACCGCAGGGGTCACGAAAGCGACATCCAAGGTTAATATCTGGGATAGTGACGGGTTCGGCCTTACGCATTATTTCAAGGGCCGCTGTCGTGAGGGTACTTACGAGGGCATTGATTGCCTGTACATTCGCACAAAGACAGGCACGAAGATAGTAATTGCCGCAGGGGGCAAGGACAGTGACGACTACCGAAGCATTAAGGGCTTCTCCTTTGGCAGTGTGTACGTCACGGAGGCCAATGAATGTCATCAACTGTTTATTCAGGAGGTCGTTGACCGTACAATAGCATCACAGGAACGCCGCATTTTCTTTGACATCAACCCGAAGCCGCCTCGTCATTGGTTTTACAGCGACTTCCTTGACTTTCAGGACAAACTTAAAGAGGCAGGGGAGAATCCGGGATACAATTACGCTCACTTTACACTGTTCGACAATATGTCGCTCAGCAATAAGCGGCTCAAGGAAGTGCTGAGCAAGTACGACCGAACCTCGCTTTGGTATCAGGCGGATATCCTAGGAAAGCGTACATCTGCGACAGGCCGTATATACACGGCATGGTCTAAAGAAAATGTTATTGACGCAAGTAGAATTCACGACGAGGTTCTCGTTTCGTTTTCAATCGGCGTTGATATAGGCGGCACTGATGCGACGGTGGCAACTCTTGCGGGATATACCCACCATTGTTCCAAGGCAATCCTTGTTGACGGATATTATCACAAGCAGGGCAAATATTCAGGTATGACTCATGACCTGTACGCTCGGCAGATAGTAGACCGCATTGAAGAGTGGATTGTGCGGTATCCTAGAGTTTCCGCCGCCGCAGTGTTCGTCGAGAGTGCTGACAAACTGTTTCGTCAGGCCCTGAAAAATGAACTTGACAAGCGCGGCCTTTCACGCATGAGCATTGCTCCGTCTTATAAAAAGGACGGTATCGTAGACAGAATTCGTACGCAAAACATTCTTATTCGGCAGAAGCGGCTTCTTGTAGCGTCGCACATGAAGGAGTGGATTAACGCCTATGAAAATGCAGTGTGGAGCGATAAAGAATTTGAAAAGGGCGATTGGGTTCGTGTTGATGATGGTTCGTATCCAGTGGACTGTTTGGATAGTTCAGAATACGCAACACAGCCGTTCAAAAATAACCTGATAAAGGATGTGGCATGACATGGGATGGTTAAAAGACAGGATTAAAAATTGGCTGAATATCCAGCCTCCAGTGGGGATGTCCATAAACGTCATCGAGCCTTATGGCTACGAGGTAAACGTGTTTAGGAATCAACTCTGGTATCGCGGTGACCCGAGTGAATTACATCAGTTCTACACAAGCCTCGACGACCTTATGGGAAATACTTGCTTCTGGTCAGCAACGAGCTCCACGGGCATAAACTTCCGTAAGATTCATAGCGGCCTCCCTGCTTTAATTGTTGACGTGCTTGTTAACATTGTCGTGAACGACCTTAACAAAATCACGATTAACAATACCGAGAAACAGAAGCGGTGGGACCTGATTGCAAAGGATAACGACTTTGAGGATATCCTTAAATCCGCTATACGTCAGGCACTTGTAGAGGGCGACGGTTCGTTTAAGATATCCGCTGACCCCGAAATAAGCGAGTTTCCTATTATTGAGTTTTACGCAGGGCCTCGCGTGCAGTACGAGTCCAAGCGCGACAGGGTTCAGGCCGTTAACTTTATCACAGAGACGCTTAACGACAAGACCTCACAGCGTTTCACCCTGCAAGAACGCTATTCCAAGGAAGGAATAGAATATACCTTATACAATAGTCAGGGCAACGAAATTGAGACAACAACATTGCCCGAATACGCTGACCTTGTGGACCTTAAGAACACGAACGACTTCCTTATGGCAGTGCCGCTTCTGTTTGAAAAGTCGCCTAAGTTTGACAATCGCGGTAAGAGCCTATTCGACAGCAAAACGCATTCGTTTGACGGGCTTGACGAGTGCATTAGTCAGTGGATAGAGGCCCTAAGGGACGGGCGTACGACCAAGTATATCCCCGAAACATTGCTCCCGAAAAACATGTCCAATGGAGAGACCTTAAGGCCAAATTCATTCGATAACCGTTATATATCCACGAAAGCAGATTTGGCCGAGGACGCCAAGAACAAAATAGACGTTACAAGCGGAGAAATTCCTCACGAAGCACTCGTTAGTGCTTATGTAACTTTGCTGGACCTGTGCCTCCAAGGTTTAGTCTCTCCTTCCACGTTGGGTATCGACGTCAAGAAAATTGATAACGCCGATGCTCAACGCGAGAAAGAGAAAACTACTTTGTATACACGGAGTAAGATAATTGAACGGCTTGAAAAGGTCATCCCACTATTGGTGGAAACAGTGCTTAAGGTTGACGATATGCTTAACGAGACCACTCCGGGAGAGTACGAAGTTAAAATTGAATTCGGCGAGTACGCAAATCCAAGTTTTGAGGCTCAGGTAGAGACCTTAAGCAAGGCAAAGGTCGGCGGCATTATGTCAGTCGAAAAGATAGTTGACGAACTCTGGGGGGACACCCTTGACGAAGACGAAAAGGCTAAAGAAGTTGAGCGACTTAAGTCCGAGCAAGGCGTAGCAACAGCCCCTCAGGATGATATGTCGAATGAATTGGAGGGTTCAAACGATGATAACAGTCCTAATAAACCAAAACTCGTACCAGATGGAAAAGCCCCTGTTCTTAAAGACGGTATTGCCGCAGGTCAAAGCGTCAATGGGGAGAACAAACTCAATTTATTGCCTGGAAAAAACGGGAATCTTCCAAATGGTAAAGGAGCAGTATCCGGACAAGGAAAGCCTAATGTCGGCGGCTAAACGCTATATCAGCAAGGGCTTCAAAGTTCACTACATGATGGTGGGATAGCCGATGGAAATTGGAGACATTTTCGCTCAAATAGAACTTGACTTGCTTACGAATATGACGAAGTCAATCCAGAGCGAGGATTGGCGCTCCAACCGTTTTCGTGCATTCAAGGAGTATCAATTACGCAATCAGGACATCATTCGCAAATACCCGTCAAGCAAGGCAGTTAAGGCTCAGCTCCAAGCGGCGTATCTTGCCTCCGGATATGAAACGGGGCATGACATACGGGCCGCAGTTAGAGCAGGGCGTAAAATTGTTCAGGGCGGAACTTCATTCAGCGTGGACGACAAAAAGCTTAAGGCCCTTATCGATGAAATCCAAGGCAGTCTGTACACAGCAAAGGCGGCGGCATTACGCATGACCGATGATATGTATCGGCAGACCCTTGTTAAGACTCAGGTCGCTATGGCGACAAACTTGTACACGCTTAATCAGTCGGTGGATATGGCCTCACGTGATTTCCTGTTCGCTGGAATTAACTGCATAAAGTACGCAAACGGCAATCAGGTCAATATTGTTTCTTATGCGGAAATGGCGCTCCGGACTGCAAATCGTAGGGCAGGGCTACAAGGCGACGGGGCTATGCGTAGGGACTGGGGTGAGCATTTAGTCTACATAAGCCAATACGGGGCTTGTAGCGAGGTCTGTCTTCATTGGCAGGGCCGCGTATATGTGGACAACGTGTTCAGCGGCGGCGAAGCGCAAGAGGGCTATCCTATGTTATCCACGGCAATCGAGAACGGCCTATTTCACCCGAACTGCAGACACAGGAGTTCAACATGGTACGAGGGCCTTTCCAAATTGCCCGATAGACTTCCAGAAGAAGAGACGCTTGCAAATTCGCAACTGGAGGCCCGTCAACGATACAACGAGCGTCAGATACGCAAATACAAGCGCCTCGAAATGGGTTCTGTGGACGATGCTAACAAGGCAAAATATGGTGCGAAGGTCAGTCAATGGCAAAAGACCAATCGTGAATATGTGGACTTCTATTCAGACATACTGCGGCGTGATTACAGGCGCGAGCGCGTGTACACGTTACCAAAAATAAAAGAGCCTGAAGTGCCTAAAGTCAAGATGTATTCTCGTGACGACATAGACGCTATGCTTAAGAGCAACGAGGATTTCACTTATAATTATCATAGCGACCTATACGACGAACTTGAAACATTGTATAGTCCGTGGAAAGCAAAAGTCACGTCAGATGAAGAGTACGCAATACACACATATACGACTTCCAAGTATGACGCCGTTAACTCAGCACTAAGGCGAGGCGGCGCTCCAGCAAGTCAGACCTTGTCGTGCATTGTAGACTGTACTTCGGCGCTGGATAAAGCTTCTTTGCCTGAGCCGCTTGTGGTTAGGCGTGGCTCTACTTCTTCCTTCCTATGGCGCGGCCTTGGAAAAGATAAAAATTGGCTTGACTCCAGTTATACCGAGCTAGTAGGGCAGGTTATAGAGGACAAAGGCTTTATGTCTACCTCGCCTATTCCGGGAAAAGGCTTTAGCAACGACGTAGAATATAAAATCCTGCTCCCCGAAAAATCCAAAGCGATGTACATAGCACCGATTAGTGAATTTAAAGGAGAGCAGGAAGTTCTTATTCAAAAAGGCTCAATGTTTAAAATCGTTGATGTGGAAAAGGTTGACTCGTTCAGATATACGGTGTATATGCAACTTATTCTGTGACCTTTGCCTCACATTCTCCGCCCTTTAAAACGGCTAACGGTTTGACGTCCTCATACGCTTCGCAGTCACCGACCTGAGGCCGCTTAAGGATACAATCTTTGCAAGTGAGGTTCTCGTTTGAGAGAAAGTTCATTCCCTCAGTGGTATTAAATTTGTCCATCGTAAAACTCCTTTTTGCTTTAATTGTATACCCTTTTTACGCGTATGTAAAGAAAAAGTTTAAGGGGGCGAGGCTCATGGGTAAATGCAAGAAGCCTAAGAAATAACGCAATATCGTCCATAAACGTGCTGGAGACGCTAAAAACTGCATGGAATAAAAAGCCGACGGGCTATAAGCGGCGGAGGAGTACCATGAATATCAAGAGATTACTTAAGTCCATTTTCCTGTTCCCAATGATGCTTATGTTAGGGATACCCGACGGAGGCGGTGATGGTGCAGGGGGTGGCGACGGAGCTGGAGCTGGTGGAGATAAGGGCGCGAACGGCGGCGCTCAGGGCAAGCAGAACACTCCACCGACAGGAACTGTGTCCTTAACGCAGGATGAGCTTGACGGTATTGTTGAAAAACGCCTTGCCCGTGAACGCAAGAACTGGGAAAAGGTCGGCGGACAGCAGGGCAATCAGCAACAGCAAAACGGTCAGCAGGGAAATCAGCAGGGACAGCAACAGCAACAGCAGGTCGATACCTCGGCTTATGAGGCCCGTATCGCTTCGCTTGCGGCTGAAGTGCTTGCGTCCAAGGTTGAATCCGCTATGGCGGCGGCAGGGGTTAAGCCCGAAAAACTATCTCGCGCATCCAGACTCATTGACACTGCAAAATGTGTTGATAAGGATGGAAATCCGGACCCTAAACTTATCCAAAAGGAGCTTGACGAGCTTTTTAAAGACTTCCCCGAGCTTAAGTCAGCCACAAACGGCGGTGACAACGGGGGTGGCTCTGGCTTTAAGTTTGGAGCCGACGGTCAGCAGAAAAATACCTCTGGCTCAGATGAAATAAGTGCCGTATTCGGCAACAAAAAGAAAGGATGACATTAAATGCCTACAACCAACACTGTCAACTATGCAATCCAGTTTCTGAGGGATCTCGCTCAGAAGTACAGTCGAGAACTCGCAACTGCGGGCCTCACGACACAGAATGTCCAGTTCGTAGGGGCGAACCAGATTAAGATTCCCTACCTTGTACTTGCAGGGTACAAAGACCATGCGCGTACAGGCGGCTTCAACCGTCAGGGCGCAACAAACAGTTTTCTCACGAAGACCCTTAGCTTCGACCGTGACGTCGAGTTCTACATTGACTCCATGGATGTCGATGAGACCAATCAGGCGCTCGCGGCCGCGAACATTACAAACGTCTTCGAGGAAGAGCACGCTATCCCTGAGGCCGACGCGTACAGACTTTCCAAGCTGTACTCTGACTACGTTACCCTCGGAGGCACGCCTATCACAACGGCGCTCACAAAGGACAACGTCCTGTCAATTTTTGACGGATGGATGGAAGAAATGGACGACGCTGGAGTCCCACAGGACGGAAGACAGCTTTACGTTACATCCGCCGTTCAGACCCTATTCAAAAACTCCGTCACGCGCCTTATTCAGAACGGTGATGCAAATCTCCAGAGAGCAGTAAAGGCCCTTGACAACGTGACCATGTTACCCGTTCCCGCAGGTCGCATGAAGACCGCTTTCGACTTCACGGACGGCTTTGCTCCCGCAGTAGGCGCAAAGGATCTTAACATGATGCTCGTGCATCCCAAGTCCATTATCGCGTGCGACAAGCACTCTTATATCAGGCTTTGGGCTCCCGGAACTCATACCGATGGCGATGGCTATCTGTACCAGAACAGGAAGTACGGTGACCTCTTCCTCATCGATACCAGACTTCCCGGAGTTAAAATCCACAAAGACGCATAAGGGGTGGCTGAAGTATGGCTAACGTACTGGCTCGTCTAGACAATAAGGAGTATCCCGTGCTTTCAACCAATACCGCGAAAATTGAGGAGTTCAAGGACAAGGGCTACGACATTTACACGGCAAACGGCGTCACAAAGCTTGAGGAGGACAACCTTAAGACCTTAACCTTTAACGAGCATCTTACGCTTCAGGCCGAAGCAGTAGCGGTCGTTCAGGCCGAGTACGATGCTTACAAGGTAGCACATCCGTAAGAATAAATTTGAAGTAATAATCGGAGGTAAAAATTCATGTTAGCAAGTAAAGGCAACAGGCAGTACAGCATCACCGAGGCCAATAAAAAGTCGTATCAAACGGATGGCTTTGACATTCTTGAGGACGACGGAGTAACGGTCATCGAGTACGGGGCTGGAAAAACAATCGCGTATTCCAAATACGCGGAACTCGAAAAGGCGCATAAAGAACTTATGGCGAAGTACGAAAAGCTTACAGGCGGCAAGGCCGTTGACGAAGATGAGGACGACGACGAGTTCAAATAAGGGGGAGTTTCCATGACCCAGTTCATTACGGAGCAAGAATACCGAGCACTGGGTGGGTCAATCCCTGAGTCCGTTACGGGCGCGGCCTTAAACAAGTTTCTTCAGAGGGCAAGTATAAAGCTCGACCAGATAAGCGGCAACAGAATTGTGTCTGGTCGGGCTACTTCCTTCCAACTTGACTTGCTTAAGCAAGCCACAGTTGAAGAAGCTGACTATCTCTACAACCTTGACCAAACGGGCCTTGACCCAACAGTAGCAAGTTTCAGCGTTCCTGACATCACCGTAGCATACACAGTTCCCCTGGGGAGTGCTAGGTGGTACAAGGAAAACCAGATATCCCAGTACGCGGTTGAGCTCCTTGATAAGTCAGGACTGACTTGGAGGGGCTTATGAAGTTTCCGTTTCCTACGGGCCTTTTGAACGCCGTGTGCAGTATTGCTTTAAATGCCGAGGGGGTAAGCGAATCCGGAGGCTCTATTGCGTCAGTTAGCTGGAACGGGATGTGTATCTTCTCGGAAAAGACTAAGACAGTTATAGACGCCGAAGGAAAAAAGGTCATGCTCGTCGGCAAAGTGCTATGTCAGGGCGATATCGCGCCTACACTTAAGAAGCTTACAGATGGAACGGTCACTATTGATTCCAAGGTGTATCAAGTGTTCGCGGCGGCACGGCCCAGAAATCCAGACGGCTCAATTCATCATACTTCACTGGAGTTGATGTGAATGTCCGCGCCTATTGTAAAGCTGAATATTCCGAATATCGACAAGCTTAAGGCTCATGCGAACTTGGCCTTGCATCAGGCGGCCGATGCAACGCTAACGGACATTATTCAGGCACAAGTTATTCCGTTCGACGTAGGTACTATGCAGAACGACCAGACCTTTGTTGATGCAACAGAGATAAACTCTGGGAAAGTCAGCATAGTAACCTCTTCCCCTCAGGCGACGCGCCTATACTTCCATCCGGAGTACAATTTCCAGACCGTTAACAATCCCAGTGCAAAGGGCGGATGGTTTGAAGACTGGATAAAGGGTGAGTTCATAAAACGGGCGTTCGGTCATATGTATTCCAAACTAAACAAAGGAGGATAGTCATGATACTAACTACAACGATGGTAAAAAATTGGATGAAGTCAGTCGTGACTACTCAAAGCATCACAATGGGAAAGCTGGATAGAACCAAAGAGCAGACCGTTTGCGTGTACGGTAGCCGCAGTTCAAGTCCTGCTCGCCTATTTCCCGCGAGCTATGATGACAAGACTGTTCAGGTAATAGTACGATGGACTCACGATTCAGAACTTGCAGAAACAAAGGCCGCTGAAGTGTACGGGCAAATCGCAAATCAAGCGTTTCAAGTGCAAGGCAAGGCGGCACGCTCTATTCCAGTGTACGACGAGCCAATATCGCTTGGCACTGATGAAAAGGGCGTGTACGAGTATTCAATAGACCTGACAATATATTGTGAAAGGTAAAGGGTGAAAAATATGGTATATCCGGCAAGCGGCATCATTTTCAAAATCAATACCGCAGGAAGAGCGACTCCCGGAACGTTCGTTGTCATCAAAGACGTCGAGAGTTTTGAGCCGACTTTCAGCAATAAGGTTGAATCTTGGACCCCGTTCGATACGGAGGGCTGGGAGAGAAATCTTACTACGGGCAAGGGCATTAAAA
>Ga0302299_10001180_pt1 | contig 15577 bp, 10 predicted proteins | sample III_Fen_N3_4_FD_198795 | JGI IMG/M metagenome (GOLD analysis project Ga0302299, IMG submission 198795) | Peat permafrost microbial communities from Stordalen Mire near Abisko, Sweden - III_Fen_N3_4 | ecosystem: Environmental > Terrestrial > Soil > Wetlands > Permafrost | place: Sweden: Abisko... | reverse complement strand
TGGAACTGGAACAGGCAACGGACCCGGCTCCGGGCCGCTGGTACCGCCCGGAGCCGTCCCGATAAGGACGGCAGCAAAACTCTCGGTCCTCGTGGTCGACGACGACCAGGATATCCGCGAGTACCTCCAGGATTTCCTGAACGCCGAGGGGTACGAGGTGACCACCCTCGCCGACCCGACGGCCGCGGTCGAGCGGATCCGCGACGAGGTGTTCCACCTGGTCGTGCTCGACCTGATGATGCCCAAGCTATCGGGCCTGGACCTGCTCGCGCAGATCCGCGCGGTCGATGACGACATCGCGGTCATCATCCTGACGGGGCACCCGTCGCTCGAGACCGCCTCGGCCTCGATCCAGCACGACGTGTCGGCGTACATCAACAAGCCGTTCACGCCCGCCGAGTTCCGCGAGGTGATCGCGCGGATCGCCAAGAAGAAGAACCTGGTGCTGCGCCGCGAGGACGAGCTCCACGCAGCGATCGGTCGCCAGATCCGCGGGCTGCGCAATGAGCGCCGGCTCACGCTCAAGCAGATGGCGCGCCGGACCAACCTCTCGGTCTCGCTGCTGTCGCAGATCGAGCGCGCGGAGTCGAGCGCCTCGGTGTCGAGCCTGTTCAAGGTCGCGTCCGCGCTCGGCGTGCCGCTGACCGATCTGTTCGCCGGCTACTAGCGGCCCCGCGCGCTAGGCCTTGCGGCGGCGCCGGTACTCGGCCGGCGTCATCCCGGTGTGCGCGCGAACGAGCAGCGCGAGCCCTGGCTCGGTCAGCCCGAGGCGAGCCGCGATCGCGGCGATCTTGTCGTCACCCGCGAGCAGCTCGTCGGCCACCCGGAACCGGACCTCGCGTTGCTCGGCGCGAAACGAGCTCGAGCAGTCGGCCAGCGAGCGCTGCAAGCTGCGGGTCGACACCCCGAGCGCGCGCGCTGCCTCGGCGAGGCCGAGCACCCCGCGCCGGGCGACCAGCAGGGCGCGCAGCGCGAGCACCACCGCGGGGGTCTGCCGGACGTGCTCGACGATCGCCTCGACCTCGTCGCACAAGCCGTCTCCGCCCTCGGGTAGCAGCAGCCGGAAGCCATCGCGCGCGCTGCGCACCAGCTCGACAGGCCCCGGACCGCCGAGCGCAGGGCCGATCCCGGCCATCGCGAGGCCGTGCAGTCCATCCGGGATCACGCCGACCCGCCGGCGCACGCGCCGCTGGATGTCCTCGAAGTTCGCGCGCGTCCATGCGATGAGCGAGAGCACCGACGCGGGCTCGATCCGCTCGATGGCGCTGCCGTCGAGCAGCACGTCGATCTCGGGGGCCAGCCGGGTGAAGGCGTCGAATGCGCGCAACACCGCGCGGGTGTCGGCCTCGACCGGGTTGCCCCAGCCGACCGAGCCACACAGCGTCGGCGAGTGGCACCACATCACGGAGGTGCCGGCGGCCACCCACCTGCCCACCGGCGCGCGCAGGTAGGCCTCGATGCTCTCCGCGGCCCGCATGGCCGCGCATCTTAGTAGATCACCGGCGCGCGGCGTCCTCCGCGGCGACGCTATCCTGGATCTCGCCGCGCTCCGCCTCGGCCGCATCCGAGCCGCGCTCATCGCCGAACTTCGCCACCGCGAACCGCCCCATCCGGTCGATGCCGTGAAACAGCTGTCGGCAGTACATCGTGAGCGCGCTGGGCTCGAGCGCCGGTGGCCGCGCCGGATCGAGGATCGCGCGTGCGTCGGGGCCGAGCGCGGCCACGACGTCGCGGAAGTTGTCGTCGCGTTCCCAGTCCTCCACGAAGCCAGCCAGGCGCGGAAAGAACCCGACCACGGTCCTCGCGCGGTGCTCCGCGGTGGCCTGGATCCGCTGCACGACTGCGTCGTGCATGCCGGCGTCTGACGCCAGCGTGCCGGGTGCCTGCGCGGCGTCGGCCGCCTGCGCCATCGCCTGGCCCTCCTGGGCCGCGTGGGCTGCGAGATCCACGAACCGCCCCACCCGCGTGAGCCTCGCCTCGTTGCGAAAGTCGTCGAGCAGCCCGCCGAGCACGCCGAGCATGTCGACCGCCTCGTACCACAGGAACACCGTCATCGCGGCTCCGCCGGCCTCGAAGGCGGTGGCCTTGAGGGCGGTGGCGCCGAGCCCGACAATGCCCTGGGCGATCCCGTGACCCGCTGCCAGCGCGCCGCGGGTGTCTCCGCGCCGCACGGCGTCGATCAGGCTGAGCGTGCTGCTGATGATGCCGAGCGCGTTCACCGCACCGCCCAGCACGCTGGTCACCGTGGTGATCGGGTTGTGCTCCGCGAGCTCGGCCGCGCGCGCGAACAGCCCCGCGACCTCCTCGCCTGCCTTGCCCTTGAGCGCGACCGAGAACACCGAGTTGGTGACGCTGAGGAACTTGTTCAAGGAGCCGATGCTGAGCTTGAGCAGGTCGAGGATCGTCGCGGTCTGGGCGAGCGCGCCCTGCTCCTTCGCCTTCTCGAGCCGCTCGACCAGGTCCGGCGCCTCGACCGCGAGGCCGTACACCAGCTCGAACGCGCCGGCCCCGGCCTCGAGCCGCGGGTCCTCGCCGAAGCTCGCGACCGCCAGATCCTTGGCCTTGCCGGCGAGCTCGCCGCCCTTCATCAGCGCCTCGTCCACCGCCTTGCCTGCGGCCTTCAGGTAGCCCGCCTCGGGAGTACCGACGTCGATCGCGCCCTTGTGCTGCGCCACTGCGTCGGCGGCGCGGTCGCCCACGAGCACCGCTTCGAAGTGGCGGATCGCGGTGGCCGCGAGCTCGATCTTGCGCGCATCGGCGTGGTGCGCGGTGGCTTCGGCCAGGGCGCCCTGTACGCTGCCCCGCGCGCGGGTCCACAGCTCGAGCGCCGCGCTGCTGCGCTCCGGCAGGCCGGGGTTCTCGAGAATGAACACCGCGCCGCGCACCTGCTCGGCGAGCGCGTCGAGCCGGGCGTCCGCGAGCGCGACCCGCGCCGGCCCGTGGCGACCGCGGACCAGGAAGCCCGCGTCGGTGTAGTACGCCAGCGCGTCGGCGAAGGTCTCGAGCTCGACCGCGTCGCGCACGGCCGCCAGCCCGTCTCCTCCCGCCGCAGCGAGCCCGCCGCCCGGCGCTCTGGCGCGCGACGTCGCAGGCCCGCCGGTCAGCCCCTCGGTCAGCGTCCGCTTGCCCGGCGCGCCGTGCGCACCTTGCGGATCGTGACCGCCCGCGTTGCTCCGTCCTACCTCACGTGACCGCTGTCTCGACATGGCTGCAAGCGAGACCTATCACCCGCGATCCCCACGGGCGCGCCAACCGCCCCAACGGACGCGCCACGCGCTGCGCGATCGCCGGGCGATACGCCGGGCGCACTCGTCGGGCCACCGTCCACTCCGCGCGGCGTTTGGTGCTAGCGTGCCGCGGTGCGCGTCAAGATCGCTCCCTCGATCCTGTCTGCTGACTTCGGCCGGCTCGCCGACGAGATCCGCGCGATCGCGTCCGCCGACTACGTCCACGTCGACGTGATGGATGGCCACTTCGTCCCCAACCTCACGATCGGCCCGCTCGTGATCGAGGCGGTCAAGCGCGCCACCACGCTGCCGCTCGACGTCCACCTGATGATCGAGGACGCCGAGCGCTGGGTCGCGGCCTACGCGAAGGCCGGGGCCGATCTGATCGGCGTCCACGTCGAGGCCTGCCCGCACCTCCACCGCACGCTCCAGCAGATCCGCGACCTCGGCAAGCGCCCGTGCGTCGTGCTCAACCCGGCCACACCGCTCGAGGCCATCGAGTGGGTGCTCGGCGACGTCGACCAGGTCCTGGTGATGTCGGTCAACCCGGGGTTCGGCGGCCAGCAGTTCATCACCAGCGCGCTCCGCAAGATCCAGCAGCTCCGACACATGATCGACGAGCGCGGCCTGTCGGTCGACATCGAGGTCGACGGCGGCATCAAGGTCGACAACGTCGCGGCGGTGTGCGCCGCCGGCGCCAATGTCATCGTCAGCGGCTCCGGCGTGTTCGGCACCAAGGACTACGCCGCGACCATCGCCGAGCTCCGCGCCCGCGGCGAGGCGGCCGGCTGACGAGGACGCCCCGGCGCTTGAATCCCCCCCGCGCTGCCACTCGGCGCACTCTGGTGTGCCGCGAGCTACCGTGCGCCAGCGGCGGGTGATAGATCGGCGCTCGTGCGCGTCGCCTTCATGGGATCTCCGGAGTTCGCCGTGCCCTGCCTGCGCGCACTCGCCGAGCACCACGAGGTCGCCCTCGTCGTGTCACAGCCTGACAAGCCGGCCGGTCGAGGTGGTCAGCTCGCGGCGCCCGCGGTCAAGCTCGCCGCGGTGGCGCTCGGGCTGCCTGTGATCCAGCCGCGCTCGGCGAAGACCGGTGAGCTGCGCGACGCGCTCGTGGCCTCGGGCGCCGAGCTGGCGGTGGTCGTCGCGTACGGCAAGATCCTGCCGCGCGCCGTGCTCGACGCGCTGCCGCGCGGCTGCATCAACGTTCACGGCTCCCTGCTGCCGTACTACCGCGGCGCGGCGCCGGTCCAGTGGGCGGTGATCCACGGCGAGCCCGAGACCGGTGTCTCGATCATGCAGCTCGACGAGGGCATGGACACCGGACCGGTGCTGCTCGAGCGACGGATCGCGATCGACCCCGGCGAGACCGCTGGCGAGCTGCTCGACCGGCTGGCCCCGGTGGGCGCGCAGGCGCTACTCGAGGCGCTCGACGCGATCGCCGCCGGGACGGCGCGCCCCGTGGCGCAGGACCACGCGCGCGCGACCCACGCGCCGATGCTCGCCAAGACCGACGGGGCGATCGACTTCACCGAGCCGGCGGCGGCGGTCGCGGCGCGGATCCGCGGCGTCGATCCTTGGCCGGGCGCTCAGGGCGCGTTGCGCGGACAGCCGGTCAAGCTGTTCCGCGCGCGGGTCTGCCCGGGCCGAGGCGCCGCCGGGACCGTGCTCGCGCTCGACGCCGCAGGCGCCCACGTGGCGTGCGGCGACGGCGCGATCGTCATCGCCGAGATCCAGTCGCCGGGCCGCAAGCGGCTCACGATGCAGCAGTTCGCGGCCGGCCGCGGGATCGCGGTGGGCGACATGCTCACGCGCCCGGAGCACGGTTGACCGCCCGCGACGTTGCCCGGCGCGTGCTCGACCGCGTCGACAAGGGCGGTGCGTGGGCGACGCTGTCGCTCGACGGCGAGCTGGCGCGCGCAGGGCTCGACGAGCGCGATCGCCGGCTGGCCTCGGAGCTGGTCTACGGCGTGCTGCGCAACCGGTCGCGGCTCGATCGCGCGCTCGCCGCCCACGCCGAGCTGAAGCGGACCCCGCCGCGCGTGGTGACCGCGCTGCGGATCGCGGCCTACCAGCTGCTGTTCCTCGATCGCGTCCCTGGGTACGCCGCGGTCGACGACGCGGTCGGCGCCGCGCGCGCCGCGGGTGGCGGCAAGCTCGCGGGGTTCTGCAACGCCGTCCTGCGCAAGCTGAGCGCGAGCCGCGAGCCTGCGTTGCCCGATGACCCGCGGGCGCGCCTCGAGGTCGAGCACTCGCTGCCGAGCTGGATCGCCGACGAGCTGGCGAGCGCGGCGCCCGACCGTGTCGGCGAGCTCGCCGCGGCGCTGTCGCAGCAGGCCCCGCTCATCGCCCGCGCCAACCCGCTGCGCACCACGCGCGACGCGCTGATCGCCGAGCTGACCGCCGCGGGGGTCACCGCCACGCCGGTCACCGAGGCGCCGATGGCGATCGCGCTCGACGGGCTCGGCGATCCTGCGCGCAGCGCGTCGTTCCGGGCCGGGCGGTGGACCGTACAGGACACCGGAGCGCAGCTGGTCGGCCTGCTCGCGGCGCCGCACGCCGGTCAGCGCATCCTCGACGCGTGCGCCGGGGTCGGCGGCAAGTCGACCCACCTCGCCGAGCTGTCGGGCGACGCCGCGCGGATCCACGCCGCCGACCAGTCCGCCACCAAGCTCGCGCTCGCCGGCGAGACCGCGCACCGGCTCGGGATCACCAGCCTCGCGCCGGTGGTCTGCGACCTGCTCGATCCCGCCGCACCGCTCGACCCCGCCTACGACCTGATCGTGCTCGACGCGCCGTGCTCCGGCCTCGGCGTGCTGCGCCGACACCCCGACGCCAAGTGGCGGCTGACCCCGGGTGACGTGCCGCGGCTCGCCGCGCTGCAGCGCCAGCTGCTCGACGCCGTGCTGCCCCGGCTCGCCCCGGGCGGCGCGCTGATCTACTCGGTATGCACGTTCACCCGCGCCGAGGGCCCCGACCAGATCGCCGCGCTGGTCGAGCGCACCGGGCTCCGGCTCGTCGCCGAGCACCGAAGCTGGCCGCCCGGCGCCGACGCGTTCTACCTCGCTCGCCTCGAGCGCGCGTAGCGCGATCAGCGCGACGGGCCGGCGCGAGCGTTGCCGCCCAGCTCGAGGACGAACGTGCGCAGATCGCCGACGGCGAACAGCTGGACCGCCGCGAGCCGCGGCGCGAAGCTCGGCGGCTGGTCGTAGCTCTCGGCCACGGTGAGCGCGAGGCCGCGCCCCGCGTAGACGTACTCCGTCGTCGTCGCGCCGGCCTGAAGGAACCGGCCCGGGCCCTCGCGATCGGCGGGACCGAGCTGCGACCGTAGCTCGGCCGGCGCGGTCGTACCGAGCTTTGCCGTGACCTCGATCAGCACGACGTGGTTGCGGTCGCGCAACCAGTACCGCAGGCCCGGCGCCTCGACTATGACCACGTCGCGGCGGCCGAGCCGGCCGTCGTGGCGGGTCGCGCCCTTGCCGAGCCCGAGCGTGCGCACCAGGTCGGCCTCGCGCAGGTCGTCCGGCAAGCCCGGCCAGCGCGCCCAGTCGGCGGAGCGCAGCGCCGTGGCATAGCTGGTGCCGGCGGGCACCGCGACCAGGCCCGCGTCGAGCGGTGCCCGCGCGATCGGCGCATCGGGGGCCGCGGCGTCGAGCGCGATCGCAGGTGCCACCGGCGGCGGCGAGCCCGCGGTCCGGTGGGCCGGCGGATCGCCCGCCGTCGAGCAGGCGGCGAGCGCGAGCGCGGCGAGCACCAGGCGACGCTGCCCGGGAGCCGTCACCGGCGCCCCGGACCGATCGGCCGCGGTCCCGGCTGATCGCTGCCGCCGAGCTCGAGCACGAAGTCGCGCAACGAGCCCGGCGGGAACAGCTGCACCGTCGCCAGGTACGGCGCGAAGCGCGCCGGCTGGTCGTAGCTGGCGGCCACGGTCAGCGCGAGCCCGCGCGCCGGATACACGTACTCCGTCGTGGTCGCGCCCGCGCGCAGGTAGCGTCCGGCGGCCTCGCGCTCGGGCGGCCCGAGGTTGGCCAGCAGCTCGGCCACAGCGCCGGCGCACGGCGGATCGACCCATTCGATCAGCACCACCACCGGGCCGTCGGCCCACACGTGCAGCGGCGCCGCGTCGTAGCGATCGACCGGCCGCCGGCCGAGCCGGCTCGCCAGCGCGACCGGCGCCGCGGTCCCCGCCAGCTCGACGACGACGGCCGCCACCGACAGCCCCGAGGACAGCCCCGGCCAGTCCGCCCACCGGCCGGATCTCGCCGCGGCCCACGCGGCGCTCGCGTCGATCGTCGCGCTCATCAGTGCACCGGGATGAGCAGCACGGTGCCGACCGCGACCGCGGTGGTCGGCGGCGCAGCCGGCAAGTGGTTGGCGCGCTCGAGCGCTGCCTGATCGATCCCGTGCTGGGTGGCGACCTGACCGCGGGTGTCCTCGGCGATCCCGGTGTGCCAGCGGACGCCGACCAGGTGCAGGATCTCGCCTGCGGCGAACGTGTGGCTGGCGTCGACGACGACCGCGCCCGCGGCGTCCTCGACCTGGGCGACGCCGGTGCGATCGCGGACCTGTTGCACGGTCTCGCCGCCAGCGGGCACCGGATAGCGATCCGGGGTGCCGCCGGTACCCGGCGCCCAGCTCGCCAGCCCGGCGAGCGAGTTCTCGCCGCGCGTGCTGGGCCCGAGGCCGATCGCCTCGACGTGGCCCATGAAGTACGCCGCGCGCACGTTGGCCTCGCCGACGCGCGCCGCGATCGCGTCGGCCTGGGTCATCGAGTCGTAGTGGTTGTCGAGGATGCGATGATCGATCGGACTGCCCGACGCGTAGTCGGCGACATTGACCGGCTCGTGGAAGAACGAGCCCTCGACCGCCTGGCGCAGCGGACGGTCGGCCGCGATGGTCGGACGGATCGCGTTCCACGCCTGCTGCGTCATGTGCTCGTCCATGCCTTCGACCAGCACGTCGCGCGCAGCGCCACCGATCGCCTCGGCCGCGGTGGCATACGTCGGGTGGGCCGCGAGGTGCATGAACTCGTGGATGAGCGTGCCGAACAGCCCCCACATGCCGACGCGGTCCTGGTACGACGGATCGCGGAGCTGCAGGAACACCGTGCCGGTGCCGGCCTCGGCGGGCCACGCCCGGATCATCGCGGTGGCCTTGGCCCGGCCGCCTCCGTTGAGCCACAGGTCACGGACCCGATCGTGCTCGGCCCGGTCGGGTACCGCCCGGCTGATGTCGAAGTTGTGCGCGGCCTGGGCCTGGCCTGGTGCGTAGCTGCCGTTGTCCATGAAGTAGGCCGTCCAGCCGAGGATCGTGCCCTCGTCGACCGGCCGGGTCGACGCGTCGGCCAGCCCCATCCGGCTCGAGCCGGGCTGGAACTCGCCGCTCGGCTGCCGGCTGGCCAGCGTGATCGACGAGCCGAACACGCCCTGGACCTTCTCCTGAGCGAGATCGGACATCGAGTTTGCCTGCACCATGTTCGCCGCGGGCGCAGCCGCGAGGCCCCCGGTGATGCTCGCCGCGAGCGCGTTGAGTCCGGCGAGCATCTCGGTCTCGTAGGCGCCGCCGACACCGGTGCCGGTCATCGCGGGGCTGACCGCGCCCGGGCCCACCGGCACGTTGGGGTTGAGGATGTTCTCGACCGCATCATGATCGGCCTGGCTGACCGGGCGCGCGTCGTCGAGCACGGTGTGCGCGGGGCCGGCGATGCCGCGACGGCCGAGCTCGTCCAGCGCGCCCCAGGTCCGCAGGCCGACCTCGCCGTCGGCGGCCAGGCCATGGCGGCCCTGGAACGCCACGACCGCCGCGCGCGTGAGCGGGCCGAACCGGCCATCGACGACCAGCGGTGGCGCGGCGCCGTCCTCGTTGAGCCGGGTCTGCAGGTGCTCGACCTCGGGGCCGCTGGCACCCACGCGCAGCACGGCGTGGGTCGCCGGACGGTTCTCGACCCGGCGCTGGACCGGCGCGCCGCCGGTCGGCCCGTGGGTCGCCCCCCCACCGGTCGGCCCGGCAACCGTGTCGAGCAGGTCGACCGCCGACTGACCGGCGACCACCCGCGACGCCACCTGATCGGCGTGCTGCTCGTGGCGATCGCCGACCTGGCCGACGCCGCCATCGACCGAGACGCCAGCGCGCTGCTGGACCACGTGAGCCGCCTCATGGGCGGCGGTGAACAGGCTGGGCGCCCCGGCGAACGCGACGTCGCTACCGGAGGCGAACGCCTCGGCGCCCATCGCGCGCGCGCCGTCGGTCGCGGCACCGTCGGTGTGAGCCTTGATCCCCGACACGTCGTGGTGGCCGAAGCCATGCTGCAGCTCGGCCAGGAATGGCATCGTGCCGGCGCTGCCGCTGAGGCCGGTCGCGGCCGCCTGGCGGACGTCGTCGCCGTCCAGCCCGCCTCCCGCCCCGACCGCGCGGGCCTGAACGGTCGCTGGGACCGGGCGCGAGAACAGCTCGCCGAGCGAGGGCCCGGCGTCGGCCGACTCCTTGCGCTGCACCGCGCGATCGCCCGGCGCCGATGCCGGCTCGCCGGGAGCGGCCGCGAGCGACGGCGACAGCCCCTCGGTCAGGGTGGTCTTGCCGACGCTCACCTGAGGTGCCGGTGCGGCCGACAGGCCGACCGGACCCGCCGCTTCGCGGTGTCCCTTCATCACTACAGGATACGCTGCCGCCGGCGATTCCTCCCAGGTGTTCTTCGGTCCGGCCCCCGATCTCGCGAGCCTGCCCCGCCGCGAACCCGCGGCGGTCAGCGGTCGATCAGGTTCACGAGGTAGCGCTCGCGCAGCCGATCGTCGCGCAGCACGCGGAACGCCTCGTCGAGCACGTGCGCGATGTCGTCGAGCTCGCGCGCGAGCTCGCGGCGAAGGTCGCTCGGAAAGCAGTCGGCAGCGAAGTCACGGCGGGCCGACTGGTAGGCCCGCCGGATCTCGAAGCCGGTCGCGTCGCGGCGCACGCCGAGCAGCGCGAAGTAGTCGGCCTCGGTGACGAGCTGCCAGCGCGCGCGGACACGCTCGCGATCGATCGCCAGGTCGGTCTCGCCGACGAGCGTGGGGGCCTCGTCGGGGACGTCGGTGTCGCTGCGCCGCGCCGACGCCAGGCCGAGCACGCACAGGCCCCAGGCGAGCGGCAGGATCTCCGCCACGCCGACCGCGGCGGCGCGGGCGACCTGGCCGAGATCGGCCTGGCCATCGAACGCCGACAGCGCGCCACGCTCCTCCACGGTGAGATCTCCCAGCTGGACGATGCCGCCCAGGCGCTCGCGATCGCGCACCTCGATCACCGTCGACAGCGGCCCGACGAGCCGCTCGAGGCTCGCGCGATCGAGCTTGCGCCGGATGCCCTCGAGGATGAGCGCCGCCGGGTGGCGCGACAGCCGGATCCGCTCTGCGCACGGCTGAGCGTCGAGCGCGATGCCATACGTTCCGCGCTCCCAGCCGAACAGCGAGTACACCAGATCCTCGACGTGCCGCCGCACTGCAGGCAACAGCTCGCGGCGCTTGAGGTACCCGAAATCGACCAGGATCTCGCCCATCCGGCGGCCCGATTCGGCGACGACCGTCTGGCAGCGCTCGTACTGTGCCGCGGTGATCTTGCCTTCGCGCAGCAACAGCTCGCCCATCCGATCGCGCGGCTCGTTCGACGACGCGAACACCGGACGCCCGCGATCGCAGTGCACCACGGTCTCGACGTCATCGCGGCGAAACCGGAGCCGGCCGGTGGCGCTCAGCGCGAACATCCGCGCGAGGAGCATCGGGGCGTCCGAGACGCCGCGGACGATCGTGCCACTGTCGGGCAAGCCGCGCTCGCGCACCTGGGTGTCCCACGAGCCCGGTGAGGTCGCCCCGTCGCGGGCGTCACGCACGTCACGCACATCCGGCTTCGGCGCGGCCGGAGGCTCGAGCTCGCCACCGACGAGCACCGGCTCGTCGCCGAGCGACGACAGATCGATCTCGGTGTGGTGATCGTGGCGCGGCACATGGTCGTGCGGCGCCGGCGCGGGGCCGCCCTGGAACAGCCGCTGCGCCATCATCGACATCTTGGCGCGCAGCTCGCGGGCAAAGTCGCGCGGTGCCGGGGCCGACGTGATCGTGCCTGCCAGCCGCGCCGCGGGCGGCTCGTCGACCGGCGCTTGCAGGTCGCTCGAGCCGCGAGCCCCGCCCGGGGCGTCGCCGGGCCTATGTGCCCCCGGCTGGTGGAGGTGCGGAGCGGTCGCCGCGTCGGGCCGCGACTCCCGCTCCGGCAGCTCCGCCATCGCCACAGGCTCCGACCACAGCTCGTCGGACGACGTCCGCGCCGCGACCACGACCTCGCCGTCCTCGCTGACGGTCCGCGCCACGGCAGGCGCCGGCGGATCGCGCAGGATCAGCGTGGGCTCGCGGACCGGCACGAGCTCGTCGGGGCCGCCCGGCGGCGCCGGGGCATCGTCGCGCGGCGACTCGGTCTGCCTGTTGCGCGGCTGGATCACGACCGACCCGGGCGCGGCGGTCTCGTCGACGCTGCTCGACGCGCCGGCGATGCGATGGAGCCGGCTGGCCGCGCCGGGGCGCACGGCCTCGGCGCGACGCTCGGGGCCGGCCTCGGAGCCCTGGTTCGTGTCGGCGGCGGCGACCTCGGGCGCGGGGTCCGCCTCGCCTGCTCCCGCGTCGTCCTCGGAACCGTCGGTGATCGCGTCGGCGAGCGCCGCCCAGCGGGCGCGCAGGGCCGCCCGGGTGAGCTCCGCGGGGACGGACGACACGGTGCGGGGCGCCGCCGGCTCGCGAGCGTCGCCGGCCAGGCCGGGCAGCGTCCCCGCGGCGATCGGTGGCTGCGGCCTGGTCCCCCGCACCACGCGGACCGCATCGATGCCTCCGGTCACCGCGAAGCGCAGCGCCTTGGCCGACAGCGGGCGGGTCACGAACCGGTCGGGGGCCAGCTCGAGCGCATCGAGCGCGGTCCGGATCGGCCCGGCGTCATCGCCGATCAGCACGACCGCGACGTGGCCGCGCGGCACCATCGCGCGCAACGCCACCATCAGAGAACGCGTGTCACCGACCTCCAGCGAGGCGGTCACGACCACCACGGCGGGCCGACGGCTGGCGAACAGCTCGATCGTGTCGTCACCGCCGGTCGACACGAGCACCTCGACGCGTGACAGCTCCGAGAGCGCGGCAACCAGCTCGCCCGCGCGCTCGCGATCGGCGACCACCAGGACACAGGACGGGGGGGACGGCTCAGCCACGTTTCCTCGACGAACGCGCCGCGAAGTATACACGCCCCGGCCTCCGCACCGCCCGTCCGGCGGCCGATCGGCAGGACTACATCGCCGAGATCGGGTCGACGTCGAGCCCGATCCGCAAGCTGCCAGTGGTCTCGACGCCAAGCAGGCTGCGGGCGACCCTGCGCAACGCGTGACGATCGCCGCTGCGCAGCCAGATCTGCCAGCGGGTCCGGTTGCGCAGCTTCTCGAGCGGCGCCGGCACCGGTCCGCGGACCTCGACCTGCCCGCCCAGGTCGGGGCGCCGAGCAGCAGCCTCGGCCAGCTCGGCGAGCCGGTGCGCCATGGTCGCGACCTCGCCGGCGTCCGCGCCGTCGATCCGGACCGCGATCAGCCGGCCGTGCGGCGGGTAGCCGAGCTCGGCGCGCTCCGCCGATTCCGCGGCGAAGAAGCTCGCGTAGTCGTGTGCCGCCGCGGCGATCACCGCCGGCGCCCCGGGCCGATAGGTCTGGATCATCACCCGACCGGGCTTGTCGCCGCGCCCGGCCCGTCCGGCGACCTGGGCGAGCAGCTGGAACGTCCGCTCGGACGCGCGGAAATCCGGCAGCGTCAGCCCGGTATCGGCGCACAGGACCCCGACCAGCGTCACCCCCGGAAAGTCGTGGCCCTTGGTGACCATCTGCGTGCCGACCAGCACGTCGACCTCCCGGCGCGCGACCCGGGCGAGCACGGCCTCGATCTTGGCCCCCGTCGCCACGTCGCGATCGAGCCGCGCGACCCGCGCTCCCGGGAACCCGGTCGCCACGGCATCGGCGACCTTCTCGGTCCCCAGCCCCTTGCGCTCGATGGTCTCGGTCGCCCCGCAGCTCGGACACGCGTCCGGCACGCGCTGCGCGAACCCGCAGTAGTGGCAGCTCAGCCGATCGCTGTGCCGGTGATAGGTCAGCGATACCGAGCAGTGCGGGCAGCGAAACGAGTGGCCGCAGCCCCGGCACAGCACGAACGTCGCGAACCCGCGGCGGTTGAGGAACAGGATCGTCTGGTCGCCTGCCGCCAGGGTCTCGCCGATCGCCGTGCGCAGCGGCGCCGACAGCATCGCCTCGCCGTCCGGCATGAACTTGCGAAGATCGATGATCTCGACCGCGGGCATCGGCCGCGCCGTCGGCCGCTCGGTCAGCGTGAGCTTCCTGTACGTGCCCCGCTCGGCGTGCGCCGCGCTCTCGAGGCTGGGTGTCGCCGAGCCCAGAACGCACACCGCGCCGGCGCGCTGCGCCCGCACAAGCGCCACGTCGCGCGCGTGGTAGCGCACGCCCTCGTCCTGCTTGAACGAGCCGTCGTGCTCCTCGTCGACGACGATCACGCCGAGCCCGGTCAGCGGCGCGAACACCGCCGAGCGCGCGCCCACCGCGATCCGGGCGTCGCCGCGCCGCAGCCGCGACCACTCGCCGAGCCGCGCGCTCTCCGTGAGCCCCGAATGCAGGATCGCCACCAGATCACCGAACCGGGCGCGAAACCGCGCGGCGAGCTGAGGCGTGAGCGAGATCTCCGGCACCAGCACGAGGGCGGTCCGCCCCGCGTCGAGCGCTTGCGCGATCACCCGCAGGTAGACCTCGGTCTTGCCGCTGCCGGTCACGCCATGCAGCAGAAACGGGGTGAAGCCCCGGCGCTGCGGCTCGCCAGCCTCGGCGCGCTCGGCCGCATCGGTCGTCGCCGTCGTCGCCGCTCCACCCGCCAACGTCGCCCCAGGCGACATCGTCGCCGCTCCACTCGCCGTCGTCGCCGCTCCACCCACCGCCGCCGCTCCAGCCGCCGTCGTCGCCGCTCCACCCACCGCCGCCGCTCCAGCCGCCACCGTCGCCGCTCCACCGGCCCGCGGCTCACCCCGCCTCGGATCGTGGGCAAGCGCCGCCGTGATCTCTGCGACCGCGACCGCTTGCTCCTGGGTCAACACGGGCGGCGCGGTCACGTGCATGCCGTCGCCCGTCGGGGCTGCGGCGATTGGCAACTCGCGCTCGGACACCGTCACCAGGCCGAGCCTGGCCAGCTCGCGCACCGTGACCGCGGCCTTGGGAACCTGGGGCTCCAGCGCCGCAAGCGCCACCGCCTCGCCACTCGCCAGCAGGTCGATCACGGCGAGCCGCTTCGGCGCCCGGGCGACCGCCGCGCGCGCCGCATCGAGCGGACCAGCCAGCTGGACGATGCGTTCGCGCTTGAGCCGGACCCGCCCGGCGTCGCGCTGCTCGCCCTGCATGACCAGGCCCTGCGCACGCAGCTCCTCGAGCTGCCGGCGCAGCGCCGCGCTGAGTCCGGCCGCAGGGAGCCCGCGCGGCCCCAATTTGCCCAGGCGATCGATCATCGCGCGATGCCGCGGCACCATCGCGGCGCCATCGCCATCGCGCACGACGCGCCCGGCATCGGTCAGCGCGTACACGGTGCGCGCGGCGACTCCGCTACCTGCCGGCAGCGCCGCCCGGATCACCTCGCCGGGTGGCGCCTCGTAGTAGTCGGCGATCCACGAGCACAGCTCGACCAGCTCCAGCGACAGCGACGGCGCCTCGTCCAGCACCTCCGAGAGCTCCACCGGCGTGACCCCGGCTGGCGGCTCGGTGTCCGTGCGCACCACCACGCCGGTCACCTTGCGCGGTCCGAACCGGACCAGCACACGCGCCCCGATCTGCGCGCGCGCAGCGAGGTGCGCCGGGATCGCGTAGTGAAACCGGCCGAGGACGGGCAACGTGACCGCCACCTCTGCGAACCGCATCATCGCGTCAAGTCCTGCCCCGTTCGCGCATGCGCCAGCGCGCGAGCCGCGCAGCGCTGGCGCCACGGCCGTTGCCGGGCGCGCACGGAGGTCACGGGATACCGCGATCGATCCACGCCTGGCATGGTGCATGGAATCCGCGGCGAAACAACGCGCCGGACGACCGCGATCGCGGCGCGCTCGCCGTCCCCGCGAGCCCACCCAGATCACGCGACACGTGACCGCACCCCGGCGCGCCGTCCTCGAGCAGCATCCGCGTCACCTCGCCGACGAGCCGCAGCTCGCCTCGCGTGTACTCGGTCCTCACGGGGTAGCGAGGCGGCGCCGCACGCACCCGGTCCGGCACGCGGAACGAGCAGTCGCGAGGCATCATCGTCACCGCTTCCACATCGCAGATCC
>Ga0302299_10001178_pt1 | contig 15586 bp, 15 predicted proteins | sample III_Fen_N3_4_FD_198795 | JGI IMG/M metagenome (GOLD analysis project Ga0302299, IMG submission 198795) | Peat permafrost microbial communities from Stordalen Mire near Abisko, Sweden - III_Fen_N3_4 | ecosystem: Environmental > Terrestrial > Soil > Wetlands > Permafrost | place: Sweden: Abisko... | reverse complement strand
CGGCACGTAGGCGCCCACCGGGGCCAGGACGTCGATGAGCCCGCCCGCCACGAACGGGCTGAAGACCGCGCTGAGCATCGACTTGGTCACCGACTGCAGCAGGTGCGGTGTGCCGGGCGTCATCCCGTTGAGGTAGCGCTCGAGCACCACCTCGCGGCCGCGGAGCACGACGAGCCCGTCGGTCGACGATGCCTCGAGCTCGTCGTCGAGCCCGTCGACCTCGAGCGGCTCGCCCTGGAACAGCTCGAGCACGGTGGCGCCGTGCGCGATCGTGACGGTGCGCAGCACCTCGTCGATGTGCTGGTAGGCCCAGCGGTTGTGCGGGTGCTCCTGCCAGGAGTCGGCCGTCATGTCCACGGGGCGTCCGTCGCTCATGCGCTCACCCTGGCACGACCGCCCCTGTCAGAGCCGCAGGAACGGCCGACGCCTCCGCGCTCGGGGATACGCCGTCGAGAGCCGGGGCTCGGGGCACCTAGACTCTTGTTCTCGTGACCATCTCCGCCCAGGGCATCGAGCTGCGCGCCGGCGCTCGCCTGCTGCTCGAGGGCGCGTCCTTCCGCGTCGGCCCTGGCGACCGCGTGGGCCTGGTGGGTCGCAACGGCGCCGGCAAGACCACGCTCACCCGGGTGCTCGCCGGCGAGGGCGACCCTGCCGCCGGCACCGTCACGCGCAGCGGCGAGGTCGGCTACCTGCCCCAGGACCCGCGTGACGTCGACCTCGACGAGCTCGCGCGCGACCGCATCCTGTCGGCACGCGGCCTCGACGAGGCCGTACGCCGGATGCGCGTCAACGAGCGACGCATCGCCGAGGCGGAGGACGACGCCACGCGCGACAAGGCGATGCGCCGCTACAGCAACGCCGAGGCCGAGTTCCTCTCGCAGGGCGGCTACGCGGCCGAGTCGGAGGCCGCAGCCATCGCCTCGAGCCTGGGGCTCCCCGACCGGGTGCTCGAGCAGCCGCTGGGCACGCTGTCGGGCGGCCAGCGCCGCCGCGTCGAGCTGGCCCGCATCCTGTTCTCGGGCGCCGAGTCGCTGCTGCTCGACGAGCCGACCAACCACCTCGACGCCGACTCGATCGTGTGGCTGCGCGACTTCCTCAAGGCGCACAAGGGCGGCCTCATCGTCATCAGCCACGACGTCGACCTGCTCGAGGCCACCGTCAACCGCGTCTTCCACCTCGACGCGAACCGGTGCGTCATCGACGTCTACAACGTGGGCTGGAAGTCCTACCTCACGCAGCGCGAGACCGACGAGCGCCGCCGCAAGCGCGAGCGGGCCAACGTCGAGAAGCAGGCGCACGCCCTGCAGTCGCAGGCCGACCGCATGCGCGCCACGGCGACGAAGGCCAAGGCGGCGCAGAACATGGCCCGGCGCGCCGAGCGCCTGCTCGGCGGCCTCGAGGAGACCCGGCGCGCCGACAAGGTCGCCCGGCTGCGGTTCCCGACGCCCGCACCCTGCGGGAAGACGCCGCTTCGCGCGCAGGAGCTCAGCAAGTCCTACGGCTCGCTGGAGATCTTCACCGACGTCGACCTCGCGATCGACAAGGGCAGCCGGGTCGTCGTGCTCGGGCTCAACGGCGCGGGCAAGACCACGCTGCTGCGCATCCTGGCCGGTATCGACAAGCCCGACACGGGGGAGGTTCAGCCCGGCCACGGGCTGCACCTGGGCTACTACGCGCAGGAGCACGAGACGCTCGACCCGCAGCGCACGGTGCTCGAGAACATGCGCTCGGCCTCGCCCGACCTGCTCGAGCCCGAGGCCCGCAAGATCCTGGGGTCGTTCATGTTCTCCGGCGACACCGTCCACCAGGCGGCGGGCACGCTGTCCGGCGGCGAGAAGACGCGCCTGGCGCTGGCCACGCTCGTGGTCTCCGCCGCCAACGTGCTGCTGCTCGACGAGCCGACGAACAACCTCGACCCGGCCAGCCGCCAGGAGGTCCTCGGGGCGCTGCGCTCCTACGAGGGTGCGATCGTCCTCGTCACCCACGACGAGGGCGCCGTCGAGGCCCTCTCGCCGGAGCGGATCCTGCTGCTGCCCGACGGCGTCGAGGACCTCTGGAACCCCGACTACGCCGACCTCGTGGCGCTGGCCTGACGCCTGCCGCCGGCCCTCGGAGGCGGCGTCCAGGGTCCCGTTCCCGGGCCGCTCGCCGTTTGTCCAGACACCCCACACCACCTGCCGCACGGCGGTACGGTGACCCCGACCGGCCGCTGAGGGCCGCGATCACCCCGGGAGGCGATGGTGGCGGAGATCGGCAAAGGTCGGCGCGTGTCCGGGGGCGAACGCGACAAGCTGGCCAACGACCTCAAGAAGAAGTACGCCGCCGGCGCGAGCATCCGCGACCTCGCCGAGGCGACGGGCCGCTCGTACGGTTTCGTGCACCGCGTGCTGTCCGAGTCCGGCGTGACGCTCCGCGGTCGCGGGGGAGCCACCCGGGGCAAGGCCGCCAAGAAGAGGGCGGCATCCTGATCCACGTGGATCAGCTGACCGACACTCTCGACAGGGGCGGCGTCCGCGTCGCGTGGACCGGACCGGCCGGAGAGCCGGTCGTCACGGTGACCCTGGACCGGCCCGACACCCGCAACGCGCAGACGCCCGCCATGTGGCGCGCGCTCGCCGCGGTCGGCGACAACCTCCCCGACGGCACCCGCGTGGTCGTCCTCCGCAGCGGCGGCCCGGTGTTCTCGTCGGGGATCGACCTGCGGTCGTTCACGCCGGACGGAGTCGACGGCGAGTCGGTGCTCGCGCAGTTCCAGAACCTCGACGAGGCGGCCTCCGTCGACCTCATCGCCGTCTACCAGCGGGGATTCACCTGGTGGCACGACCGCGACGACGTCATCACCGTGGCGGCCGTCCAGGGGGCGGCGGTCGGTGCGGGGTTCCAGCTCGCGCTCGCCTGCGACCTGCGCCTGTGCGCCGACACCGCGAGGTTCGCCATGCGCGAGACGTCGCTGGGCCTCGTACCCGACCTCGCGGGCACGTACCCGCTGGTGCGCATCACGGGCTACCCGCGCGCCCTCGAGCTGTGCGCCACGGGGCGCTGGGTCGGCGCCGACGAAGCCCTGCAGCTCGGCATCGCGACCAGCGTCGTGCCGCTCGAGGGCCTCGAGGAGGCGACCACGGGCCTCGTGGGCGCCCTGCTCGCCGCACCTGAGGCGTCGTTGCGCTCGACCAAGGCGGTCCTGCGGGCCGCCCTCGACGCCCCGGACGCCGCGGCCCAGCGGCTCACCGAGCGCCGGGCCCAGGTGCCGCTGCTGCGCGGGCTCGCGGCGTCGCTCTGACCGGGAACAATGGGGGCCGCTGACGCCTTCTAGAGGGGCGACCGATCCCAGGAGGCCCCCGCGTGGCGATGTCCAACCCGCACATGATCATGCGGTCCTACCGTCGAGACGACGAGGTCAAGGGCCGCAAGCTCGCGCCGGGCACCACACGCCGCATCATCGGCTACGCACGGCCCTACAAGGTCGCCGTCACGCTGTTCCTCGTCACGCTCGTGATCGACGCCGTGCTTGTCGTGGCGCAGCCCCTGCTGTTCCGTCGGATCATCGACAAGGGCGTGACACCCGGCGACAGCCAGGTCGTGACGACGACGGCGCTGCTCATCGCCGTGGTGGCGATCCTCGACAGCGGCATCACCCTGCTCGGGCGCTGGTACTCCTCGCGCATCGGTGAGGGCCTCATCTACGACCTGCGCACGCAGGTCTACGACCACGTGCAGCGGATGCCCGTGGCGTTCTTCACGCGCACCCAGACCGGCGCGCTGGTGTCGCGGCTCAACACCGACGTGATCGGCGCGCAGCAGGCCTTCACGTCCACGCTGTCGGGCGTCGTCGGCAACGCGATCAGCCTCATCGCCGTCATCATCGCGATGATGGCGCTGTCGTGGCAGATCACGCTGGCCTCGCTCGTACTGCTGCCGCTGTTCCTCATCCCCGCCCGCTACATGGGACGCACCCTGCAGGGGATGACGCGCGAGCAGATGCAGCTCAACGCCGAGATGTCCACGCAGATGACCGAGCGGTTCAACGTCGCCGGCGCCCTGCTCGTCAAGCTCTTCGGCCGCCCCGACGACGAGTCGGCCGACTTCTCCGGACGGTCGGCGCGCGTGCGCGACATCGGCGTCCGCATCGCCATGGCGAACCGGATCTTCTTCACCGCGCTGACCCTCGTGGCCGCGATCGCCACCGCCCTGGTCTACGGCGTCGGCGGCAATCTCGCGATCACGGGCGCGATCACCGTCGGCACGCTGCTCGCGCTGGCCTCGCTGCTCACCCGTCTCTACGGCCCGCTCACGTCGCTGTCGAACGTGCGCGTCGACGTGATGACCGCGCTCGTGAGCTTCGAGCGCGTCTTCGAGGTGCTCGACCTCGAGCCGATGGTGCAGGACAAGCCCGAGGCGGTGCTCCTCGAGCGCGGCCCGACCCGCATCGTGTTCGACCACGTCCGCTTCCGCTACCCGTCGTCCGACGAGGTCTCGCTCGCCTCGCTCGAGTCGGTCGCGCGCCCCGACGCGTCGCCGGTACGCGACGACGTGCTGCGCGACGTCTCCTTCGAGGTCGAGCCCGGCCAGATGGTCGCGCTCGTGGGTCCGTCAGGCGCCGGCAAGACCACCATCACCGGCCTGGTCTCCCGTCTGTACGACGTCACCGGGGGAGAGATCAGGGTCAACGGTGTCGACGTGCGCGACGTCACGCAGGACTCCCTGCACGCGCTCATCGGCGTGGTCACGCAGGACGCGCACATGTTCCACGAGACGATCCGCGCGAACCTCGCCTATTCGAAGCCCGGCGCCTCCGACGACGAGATCCACGCGGCGCTGCGTGACGCCCAGGTGCTGCCTCTCGTCGAGGCGCTGCCCGACGGTCTCGACACCGTCGTGGGCGATCGCGGCTACCGCCTCTCCGGCGGCGAGAAGCAGCGCATGGCCATCGCTCGCCTGCTGCTCAAGGCACCCGACGTCGTCGTCCTCGACGAGGCCACGGCGCACCTCGACAGCGAGTCGGAGGCCGCGGTGCAGAAGGCGCTCGCCACGGCGCTCGAGGGCCGCACGTCGATCGTCATCGCCCACCGGCTCTCGACGATCCGCGAGGCCGACGTGATCCTCGTCGTCGACGACGGGCGCATCTCGCAGCGCGGCACGCACGACGAGCTGCTGGCGTCGGGCGGCACCTACGCCGACCTCTACCGCACCCAGTTCGCCTCCCAGGAGACCTCGCCCGTCTGACGCACCGACGTTCGTCGCCCTCAGGGGGCGATCATGCGGGCCCGCACGGGGCGGCCGCCGAGCACTCCGACGAGGATCGCCGACGCGCCGCGCGCTCGCGAGTCCCAGGAGCCCGAGAGGCGACCGGTGAGCGCCGATCCGCGCACCGCCCGCCCCGACCGCGTGGTCCCCGTGGTGGTCAGCGCGACCGTCACGACGTGGCTGTACCGGTCCCAGACGACGCTCCCCGAGACGGCCAGGTCCCGCACCAGCCGCACGCGGTCGAGGCTCAGGGTCACGGTGTCGTAGCCGTCGGACGTCCAACGTCCGCCGTGCAGCCCGAAGCCGCCCGTCTCGGCGGTCTGCATCCAGCGGTCGAGCAGGTCGGCCACGGTCTCCGCCGCGGTGCGGGCGGCCGAGAGCCGCGCGCGCGACCGGCTGGAGCCGGCCAGCGGTGAAGCCGCGGGCTCGTCCGCGGAGCGCAGGGGGAACGCGCGCGTCGCGCGCACGGGCGCCACGGCGGCGGCGCACGCCCGGTGCAGCCGCACCGACCTCGACGTCGGTCGATCCACCCAGGCGCGCAGCAGCGCCTCCGCGCACCCGTCGGTGTCGGCATCGGCGGTGACGTGGAAGGAGTTGGCCACGACCACCTGCGTGGCGCTGGGCCACTGACGTGCGACGACGGCACCCTCGGCCGGGGTCGTGATCGAGTCGAGCTCACCGGACAGCACGAGCACCGGCACCGAGGCGGGGTAGCGGCCGCCCGGAGGCCCGATCGGGCCCTGGCGGTACGGCGCCGGCGCGGTCGGCCAGGTGAGGCACCAGTCCAGCTCCGACCAGTCGCTGCGCAGGTACTCCTGCACGGTGAACGGCGCGTAGAGGCGGGAGTGGTGCTTCTGCTCGTGGGCGACGGCCGCGGCGAGCTGCGCGCGTCGCACCGAGGGCGTCGCGGTCATGTCGAACAGCTGCGGGTAGTCCATGCACGACACCGCCGCGTCGGCACCCTCGCTGTAGTCCGACGCCGCCGACGCGCCGCCGCCCGGGAACTGCAGCTCCCCGACGAGTCGAAGCAGGGGAGCCGCGTCCTTGCGGGCGAACCAGGCCCGGATCGCGGCGTCGAGCTCGCGGTAGGTCACCGGGCCATACGTGGCGTTGAACACGAGCGACACGAGCGTGGTGGCGTCGAGCGTGAGACGGTGCCGTCGGCCGTCGCCGCCGTAGGCACGGGCGACGATCGGGTGGGCGCGCACGTGCCGGAGCAGCCCGGAGATGCGGGTCGACGTCGCAACGCCGAGGCGAGCGCACGACGGCGTCCGCCGGCACACCGAGTCGAAGGAGCCCCGCATCGCCGCGTCCTGCGTGGGGTACCAGGCCGTCTCGCCGTACGTCGGGTACGCGGAGTCGAGCAGGAGGCTGCGCACCTGGTCCGGGTGCCTCGACGCGTACACCTGGGTGAAGAACGTGCCGTACGAGTCGCCGTACACGTCGACCTTGCCCAGGCCCAGCGCCGTGACGACCGCCGCGAGGTCGTCGGCCGAGAGCGCCGTCCCGTAGAGGTGCGCGTGGTCACCCAGCCGCCGCGCGCACGACGCGGCCGCAGTCGGGTACGCCGACGTGAGGGCCTGCAGCTCGGGGCAGTCGATCGGGGCGGACAGACCGGTCCCGCGCTGGTCGACCAGCAGCAGGTTGCGTCGTTCGAGCAACGGGCCGTACATGGCGGCGTACGAGTCGGCCGAGCCGGTGGTCGAGTAGCCCGGTCCTCCCTCGTGCGGGACCTCGGTGCCGAGCGCGGGTGCGGAGCCGTCCGACGCAGGCACGAACGCGAACCCCACGTCGAGCGTGCCCGTGACTGCTCCGGTCGGGTCCCAGGCGCGCGTGATCGAGCCGCAGAGGGCGCCCTGCGTGACATCGCACGGAGCGAGGTCGAGCGCGCCGACGTGCACGGTCGTGCCGGCCGTGGCCCGAGGGCCGTGCGCGCCCGTGGTCGCCTGACCCGGACGCGGGGGAGGTGGAGCAGCGAGGGCCGGAGCCTGGGGGAGCAGTGCGAGGACGAGACCGGTGGTCGTGACGGCGATCGCAGGGCGCCAGCGCATGGGCCACCTCACCACGCGGCCGGCGTGCGCGGCAGCGCATCACGACCGGCGTTGCCAAGTCGTGAAGTGCCGGGAGCCGGTCAGCGGTCGGCGGGGCCGTTGCTGCCGGTGCCGGCGCGCTCGGCCGGAGACGTGAGGCACGCGCGGATGCTCGCGGCCGAGCCGCCCACCCGCGACACGACGTGCACGGCTCCGACGATCACCATCGTGGCGACGACGGCGAGCACGAGGAGCTTCTCGAGACCGAGAGCGGACGACGTCTTGTCGTGGCGCTGCTGCAATGTGCCCATGTCGCCTCCGGTCGTCGTGGTGCTTCGACGGTGGCGACGCGGGTGTCAGGTGCGGGGAGCGACCGGTCGCTCGGGCGAGAGCGTCTGCGAGGTCAGCGATCCGAACGACGGTTCAGACGCTTCGGGTGAAGCCGCCGTCGACGGGCAGCAGCACGCCCGTGAGGTACGACGCGGCCGGCGAGAGCAGGAACGCAGCGGCGCGCCCGAGCTCTTCGGGCTCGCCGTAACGTCCGAGCGGGATCGCCGCCTCGGTGCGTCGACGCACCATGTCGGGAGCGCCGTAGCGGGCGTCGAGGGCGAACGTGCGGTCGGTCGCGATGCGGTAGGGGAGCACGCCGTTCACGCGGATGCCGCGCGGACCGAGCTCGTCGGCCATGTCCTTGACGAGCATGGCCAGGCCGGGGCGCAGCCCGTTGCTCGTCGTGAGCCCGGGGAACACCTCGACGGCGCTCGTCGAGAGCACGAAGCACAGCGAGCCGCCGCTGCCGTTGAGGGAGCCGGGGTCGGCCGTCATCGCGTTCGCAGCCGCCTTGGCCACGCGCAGCGAGCCGAGGAACACCGTCTCGAAGGCCGAGCGCCAGGTGTCGTCGTCGGTGCCCATCGGCGTGCCGGCCGCAGGGCCGCCGACGCTCACGAGGGCGCCGTCGAGGCGTCCGTAGCGCGCCACGGCGCCGGCGATGAGCCGCTCGGCGGCGGCGGGGTCGGCGAGGTCGGCCTGCAGGCCCACCGCCGAGCCGCTCCCGCCGAGACGGGCCACCGCCTCGTCGAGCCCTTGCTGGTCGCGCGCGGCGACGATGACGTGCGCCCCCTCGGCGACCAGAACCTCGGCGGCGGCGAAGCCCAAGCCCCGCGACCCACCAGTGACGACGTACACCCGATCGGACAGCCCCAGATCCATGAGTCGATTCTGCCCGTCACGAGGTACTACCGACAGTTACCTAGCGTCCGATCGGGTGACCGTGTCGTTGGGCTTCTCGGGGGATTCGTCCGGGGCGTCGGCACTCTCCGTGTCGAGCGTCTCCTTCTCACGACGCGCCAGCACGATGAAGCCGACCACCGCCACACCGGCGAAGAGCACCCACTGGAGCGCGTAGGAGAGGTGCGGTCCCTCGGTGAGGTCGGGCAGCGGGATCGGCGTGAGATCGGCGCCCTGAGCCGGGTTCGACGACACGAGCTCGACGTAGCCCGGGTAGGTACGGCTGCCCGCAGCGACCAGCGTGATGTCCAGGTCCGTGATCTGCCCGCCCGGCAGGTCCGCCGGCTGCGGGTCCGGGGCCGGCTCCGACGGGCGCAGCCGCCCGGTGACGGTCACCTCGCCGGTGGGCGGGGCGGGGGCCGCCTGCGCGGACGTGGCGTCACCGGAGGCCGGCAACCATCCCCGGTTGACGACCACGACGTCGCCGGAGTCGGTGACCAGCGGCGTCACGACCCAGAAGCCGTTGTGGCCGTCCATCGGGCGCCTGCGCACCAGCACCTGCCGAGACGCGTCGTAGGTGCCGTTCGCGGTGACCTGGCGCCACTGCAGACCGTCGCCGACCGAGCCCACGGGCGCGCCGGCCGTCATCACCTGACCGACAGGCACCGGCGCCGCCGCGTTGTTCTGCACGACCAGCGCGTTCGCCGCCCGACGGTCGTCGAGCCGGTGCAGCTGCCAGCGCGACAGCAGCAGGAACGACGGGACGAGGATGAGCACCACGAACCCGAGCGTCAGCCAGCGGCGCTCGCGCAGGAACCCGTAGCCGCTCACGCCACGAGGGTAAGCCGAGCGGTGGGGGTCAGCCGCCACCGGGCAGCGTGCGCCGCTTGCGCTGGACGTCGATCACGGTGACGCCCTCGCTGTCGCTGCGCTCGTGGCCGGAGTTCGCGACGATGACGGCGAGGTAGGGGAGCACGACGGCGCCGACCGCGAAGATCCAGCGCCAGGGCGACGGTGTGAACACGGCGGCCAGGAAGCACATGGTGCGGATGGTCATCGCGACGAGGTAGCGCCGGGTGCGGCCGCGCTGCTCCTCGGTGAGACCGGTACCCGCGTCGGTGATGCGGTGCACCTCGTCGTCGCGCATGCGCACGACCTCGGCAGCGATCACCCGGTGCAGGTCCTCGTCGGTGATCCTGGGCGGCTCGGCGTCACCGAGGTCGAACTCCTCGGGACGCTCGTGCCGGTCGCTCATCCCGACACGGTACGTCCTGCGGGAGCACCCGGCATCCGAGGGTCGCGCGGGCTGACCCAGGTTCATGGGCCACAATGCCCGCATGAGCAACCGCACCTACCGGGTCACCGAGATCGTCGGCACGTCGGAGGACGGCGTCGACGCCGCGATCCGCAACGGAATCACCCGCGCAGCCGAGACGATCCGTCATCTCGACTGGTTCGAGGTCACCGAGATCCGCGGCCACATCCGCGAGGGCGCGGTCGACCACGTCCAGGTCGGGATGAAGGTCGGCTTCCGCCTCGAAGATTCGTGACGCGGGTCGCCGGTCCTGGGCCTGGCGTCCGCGAGGTCGTCGTGACCGACCTGCAGATGACCGACCCGTCCCAGGTGCGCGCGAGCCGAGAGCCCACGGTCGCGGTGTCGCTCGTGCGCGCCGAGCGTCCGGCGCCGGAGCTCTCGCGGTTCTTCTACCGCGCGGTCGGCGGCGACTGGTACTGGCTCGACCGGATCGGGTGGACCTACGAGCAGTGGCTCGCCTGGGTCGAGGCTCCCGGCCACGAGCTGTGGACGTGCTGGGTCGACGGCGTCCCCGCGGGCTACGTCGAGCTCGACCGGCAGGACGGCGGGGCCGTCGAGGTCGCGTACTTCGGACTGCTCCCGCAGTTCGCCGGGCTCGGTCTCGGCGGGTGGCTGCTGACGAAGGCGGTCGAGCGCGCCTGGGCCGTCGAGGGCACCACACGCGTGTGGCTGCACACCTGCGAGCTCGACTCGCCCGCCGCCCTGGCCAACTACCAGGCCCGCGGCTTCGTCCCGGTCGGCACCTACGTCGAGTACTGGGACACCAGCGCGCCGAGCCCCGGCCCCTGGCGCGGCGCCCGCTGACCCCAGCGCGCGGTCCGGCTCAGTAGGCCTGCGAGACCGTGGAGAAGTTGAAGTCGCGGACGAGCAGCGGCGGCATGCTCGTGCGTCGGAAGTAGTCGGCCATCTCGCGGCCCAGCGACGGCACCGCGGCGCCGGCGTCGTCGATGCGGCGCAGCACGTCGACGGGCGAGTCGTTGAACCGGAAGTTGGTGGCCGCGCCGACCACCTCGCCGCCGCGCACGACGTAGACACCGTCGCGCGTGAGCCCGGTGAGCAGCAGGGTCTGCGGGTCGACCACGCGGTTGTACCAGAGGCAGGTCACCAGGACGCCGTCGCCGGTGCGGGCGACGAGGTCGTCGAGCGAACCCGTCGCACCCTCGACCTCCAGCCGCAGGTTGTCGACGTCGGGCCGGTGCGCGAGGCCGACCTCGGACGCCGTGTGCCGCGTGGTGATGAGGTTCTCCAGGACGCCGTCGGCGATCCACCGCACGGCGCTCACGGGCATCCCGTTGTCGAACACGCTCGAGGACGCCGACGACCCGGTGGTGACCACGAACGGGAGGCACTCGAACCCCGGCATCGCGGGGTCGCTGTCGAGGGTGACGCGCGGATCCACGACCAGCTCGCTCACCCGCGTGCCGCCTCCGGTGCGGCTCCACACGCTCTGGCCGTCGGCCGCATCGCGCCCGACCGACGACCAGTACATCTCGATCATGAGGTCGGCGGTCGCGCTCGGGGTCAGCAGCGCCGGGTGACGACCCGGTGCCAGGTCGACGCGACGCGCCTGCCACTCCAGGGTGCGCCGCAGCTCGGCGTCGAGCTCGGGGAGGTCGAGGCCGTCGAGCGTGCTGCCCCCGCGCCCCACCCAGCTCGAGCGGGTGCGGTCGTGGCTCTTGGCCGTGCCCTCGAAGCGGGCGTCGTGGTCGGCGTAGCGCAGCCGCACACCGGTGCTCGTGCCGAGGTGGTAGGTGGTCACGGTCTGCTCGACGTAGCCGAAGTGCTCGATGCCGTCGGCACGTCCCGCGGCGAGCACGGCGCCGATCTCGGGCGCGACCCGGGCGAACGCGGCCGCAGTGGCCCGCTCGACGCCGTCGTCCCAGTCGGCGGCGGCCATCCCCGACACGAGGTCGGCGGCGTCCTCGGCCGCGCCGTCCTCGACGGCGAGCTCCTCGGCCCGGTGCTGCAGTCCCGGGAGGTCGTCGAGCGTGGGGGAGTTCACCGTGACCGACCCGGACGCGATGCCGCCGTCGACCTCGACGAGCGCGATGACCGTGACCGAGCGGGCGACGGTCTCGCCGTTGGTCGTGAGGGTGCTGCGCGCCCAGCGCAGGTTGGCGACACCGACGGTGCGCACGAGCACGACGCAGCCGTGGGTCGAGGAGAGCGAGAGTGTGCGCTCGACGATCTCCTGGGGGGTCGGACGCTCGCTCATCGCCCCGCCTCCCGGGCGCTGTTGAGCACGTTGACCGACTCGAAGACGGCCACCGGCGCGCCGTGCGACACGGCGGCCACCTGCCCGGGCTGGCCCTTGCCGCAGTTGAACGCGCCGCCGAGCAGGTACGTCGACTCGCCGCCGACGGCCCGCATCGACCCCCAGAAGTCGGTCGTCGTCGCCTGGTAGGCGACGTCCATGAGCAGCCCCTCGAGCCGGCCGTGCCGGATGCGGTGGAAGCGCTGCCCGGTGAACTGGAAGTTGAAGCGCTGCATGTCGATCGACCATGACTTGTCGCCCACGACGTAGATGCCGTCCTCGACCCCGCCGATGAGCGCGTCGAGGTCCGGGCCGCCCGGCTGCGGCTGCAGCGACACGTTGGGCATCCGCTGGATCGCGGTGTGCCCGGCCGAGTCGGCGTAGGCGCAGCCGTTGGACCGCGGCAGCCCGAACTCCGCTGCCATCGCCCGGTCGAGCTGGTAGCCCACGAGGACGCCGTCCTTCACGATGTCCCACGACTGCGCGGCCACGCCCTCGTCGTCCCAGGCCACCGTCGAGAGCCCGTGCTCGACGACGCGGTCGCCCGTGACGTTCATCAGGCCGGAGCCGTACTGCAGCGTGCCGAGCTTGTCGGGGGTCGCGAACGACGTGCCCGCGTAGTTGGCCTCGTAGCCCAGCGCCCGGTCGAGCTCGGTCGCGTGACCGATCGACTCGTGGATCGTGAGCCAGAGGTTCGTCGGATGGATGACGAGGTCGTAGCGGCCCGGCTCCACCGACGGCGCCACCATCTTCTCGGCGAGGTGGTCGGGCAGCGCCGCAAGCTCGGCGTCCCAGTCCCACGGGCGCGCCCCGCCGATGGTGGCGCCCTGGCCGAGGACGTACTCCCAGCCGCGGCCGACCGGGGGAGCGGTGGTGGACATGGTCTCGAAGGCGCCGGTGGCCGGGTCGACCGCGATCGCGACGACGTCGGCCTCGATGCGCACCCGCTGCTGGGTGGTGCGCGTGCCGGACGACTCGGCGTAGAACACGCGCTCCTTCACGGCATGGAGCGACGCCGTGGCGTGCGTGACCGTGGTGTGCGCCAGCAGAGCGGCACTGCGGTCGGCGAGCAGGTCGCGCCGTTCGCGCTCGGCGACGAGGAACGGGTCGAGGTCGTACGCCGACGCCCACGACCCGACGTGGACGGGCTCGGGCGCCAGGTCGACGCGCAGCGTCGTGAGCGGAGCGCTCGTGCGCGCGAGCAGGACCGCTCTGTCGGCGAGGTCGCGCGCCGTGTCGGGCGTGACGACGTCGGACGCAGCGAAGCCCCAGCAACCGTCGACGACGACGCGGACGGCGAGCCCGGAGTCGACGTCGAGCGACGACCCCTCGATGCGCGCGTCGCGCAGCCGGAGCCACTGCGTGAGGGTCGACACCACGCGCACGTCGACGTGCACCGCGCCGAGGTCGCGCCCGCGCGCGAGCGCAGCGTCGGCGCACGCGTCGAGCGGGAGCGCCAGGAAGTCCTCGTCGATCACCTGGGTCATACGTGCGGCCCGTCGAGCCGCGGGTCGAGGACGACCTTGCCCGTCGTACGCCGACCGCGGAGGTCCTCGTGCGCGCGGTGCGCGTGCGACAGCGGGTAGACCGGCCCCTCGGCGGGACGCAGCGCCCCGGACGAGACCGCTGCCACCAGCTCGCGCAGCGGCTCGGCGACCATCGTGCGCACGTTGTCGGGGCGCATGCAGTCGACCAGCCAGAACCCGATGATCGAGTGCGACCCGACCATCAGCCGGGCCGGCGTCAACGGCGAGGGGGGCACTCGCCCGGCCATGCCGTAGGTGACGAGGCGACCGAACGGCGCCAGCGACTCGAGGCTGCCGTCGAACACGTGCCCGCCGACCATCTCCAGCACGACGTCGACGGGCTGGCCGCCGTTGGCGTCGAGCAGCCGGTGCTTGACGTCCTTGGCGTCCATGTCGGCGTGCATGAGCGCGCCGACGTGGGCCCCGAGATCCTGCGCGATGTCGAGCTTGTCCTGCGTGGTGGCGGTGGCGATGACCGTGGCGCCGGCCTGACGGGCCAGCTGCACGGCCAGGTTGCCGACACCGCCGGCCGCGGCGTGCACGACGACCGACTCCCCGGGGCGCACGCGGCCGCACGTCGTGACGAGGTGCCAGGCGGTGAGCCCCTGGACCAGGAGCGCCAGCGCGGCGGCGTCGCTCACGTTGTCGGGGACGTCGAAGGCGAGCTCGGGGCGCACGAGCGCGAGCTCGGCGTACCCTCCGCCCCGGCTGACGAAGCCGCACAGGCGGCGAGGGATGTCGCCGTCGTTCAGGACCGTGCCGACGACCTCGGACCCGGGCACGAATGGCAGCTCGGTGGCCGACAGGTAGGTGTTCTCGATCTGGTGCGTGTCGGCGAAGTTGACGCCCACTCCGGTCACCTGCAGCAGCAGCTCGCCGCGGTGCGGGACCGGGTCGGGGAGCAGCGACGGCTCGAGGACCTCGGGTCCGCCGTAGCGCCGTACCTGGATGGCTCGCATACCTCGACCCTAGTCCGCGGACGGCGCGTACGCAGACGACGCGGCGCCCCCGCCCGGGGTCCGCTCGGGCGCCTCCACGGGGCGTGGTGCGCAGGTACCCGTGGGTAACGGATAACGTCTGCCAGGCGCCGGTTCAGGCGCGGACGACGGAGGAGGACGCCGGCGTGAGCAAGGTCGTGCTGGTCACCGGGGGCAACCGCGGCATCGGGCTGGCGATCGCGCAGGCGTTCGTCGCGGCCGGCGACAAGGTCGCGATCACCGCGCGCTCGGGCGACCTGCCCGACGAGCTCGCGGGCACCGACGTCCTCGTGGTCGCGGCCGACGTGACCGACACCGCCAGCATCGACGCCGCGTTCGACCGCGTCGAGGCCGAGCTGGGCCCGGTCGAGGTGCTCGTCGCCAACGCGGGCATCACGCGCGACACCCTCATCATGCGGATGTCCGACGACGACGTCGACGCCGTCATCGACACCAACCTCGTGGGCGCGATCCGCGTCGCCCGGCGCGCGGCCAAGGGCATGCTGCGGCAGCGCAAGGGCCGCATCGTCTTCGTGTCGAGCGTGGTCGGCCTCATGGGCTCGGCGGGCCAGGCCAACTACGCGGCGTCCAAGGCCGGGCTCGTCGGGCTGGCCCGGTCGCTGGCCCGCGAGCTCGGCAGCCGCGGCATCACCGCGAACGTCGTCGCGCCCGGTTTCGTCGACACGGCGATGACCGCCGTGCTGCCGGAGGAGCGCACGAAGGAGATCCTGCGGGCCGTGCCGCTGGGTCGGTACGCCACCGCCGACGAGGTCGCCGGTACCGTCGTGTTCCTGGCCGGCGACGCCGCCTCGTACATCACGGGCGCGGTGATCCCGGTCGACGGCGGGTTGGGCATGGGGCACTGACGTCCGTCAGGACGTCCGCGAAGGGCACTGACGTCCGTCAGGACGTCCGCGAAGGGCACTGACGTCCGCCTGGACGTCGACGAGAGGGAAGAACGAGCATGGGCATCCTCGAAGGCAAGAACCTGCTGGTGACCGGTGTCCTCACCG
>Ga0302299_10001176_pt1 | contig 15595 bp, 17 predicted proteins | sample III_Fen_N3_4_FD_198795 | JGI IMG/M metagenome (GOLD analysis project Ga0302299, IMG submission 198795) | Peat permafrost microbial communities from Stordalen Mire near Abisko, Sweden - III_Fen_N3_4 | ecosystem: Environmental > Terrestrial > Soil > Wetlands > Permafrost | place: Sweden: Abisko... | reverse complement strand
GCACGACAACCACCTGGGTGCCTATTGCGGGGTGGCATCACCGGGCACGGTCTCGATCGGCGACCAGATCCGCGAGGTCGGGGTGGGTTGAGACGCTCGTCATTCGCGCGCTGATCAGCTCGGGAGGCCGGCGTCAGCCCGGGAGAGCGGAGCGGACCGCGGCCACGGCCGCTCGACCGGTGATGTGGATCGGCTCGGTGCTCCGGGTGGTGCGGGCCAGCAGGAAGGCCCCTTCGATGGCGCAGAACAGCTCGACGGACAACTCGCGGGACCGGACCGGATCGATCCCGGCCTCGGTGAGCCGCTGGTCGAGCACCCGCAGCCAGGACTCGAAGGCGTCCGCCGCGGCCTCCCGCATCGGCTCGCTCGTGCTGGCGACCTCGAGGGCGACGGTGGCGATCGGGCAGGCGTCGGCGTAGTCCGTCATCTCGACGACCACCGCGGCGCCGTCGAAGAACGCGGCGGTGGCGGCGACGACGTCGGCGCCCTCGGTGAAGAAGGCCTCGACGAGTCGGAGGTAGGTGAGGCCGCCTTCGCGCAGGGCCGCGGCGCCCAGCTCCTCCTTGCCGCCGGGGAAGAAGTGGTAGAGCGACCCGTACGGCGCGTCGCTGGCCGTGAGGATCGCCTTGATGCCGGTGCCGGCGTAGCCCTGGCGGCGGAACAGCTCGCCGCTCGAATCGAGGATCCGCTCGCGGGTGCCGGCGGACTTGTTCTCGCTCATGGCGGCGAGCATACTCACTAGATCGATCGATCTAGTTTCGGTCCCACCACTGAGGAGACCCCATGTACAAGGCGACGGTGCGATGGATGATCCGGCGCAACATCAGGGCGCTCGACGAGGGTCGTTACGGGCCGGCGCTGGCGATGTTCACCGACGACGCCGTGCTGAGGTTCCCCGGCGTCAACACCTGGTCGTCGCAGTTCCGCGAGCCTCAGCTCAGCCGCGAGCCCTTCGTGACCCACCGAGGCCGCGACGAGATCGAGGCGTTCCTGCAGCGATACGTCGGCCTGGGCATGCAGATGGAGGTCGAGGACATCCTCGTGAACGGCCCGCCGTGGAACGCTCGGGCGGTGGCCCTCGTGCATCACTGGGCGGTCGGGACCGATGGCGGGGAGATCTACAACAACCGGGCGGCGCTCTCGGTGCGCACCGTGTGGGGCAAGATCCGCGTGCAGGAGGACTACGAGGACACCGAGCGGGTGGCTGCCTTCGACCGCTACGAGGCGCCGACCTCGGCCTGATCCCCGGATTCGACCCCCGGAATCTCGCGCTGAGCGAACCAAATGAGCGCCAGAACGGAATGAGCGCCAGAACGGTCGGGGGTGTCAGGGCTTGAACGACTCGAAGGGGTCGATGTCGAGGGCGACGGCCTCGGCCAGCAGGTGGAGGTAGAGGTGACGGGGGACGTCGATCGCCCCGAGCGATGTCAGGTGTGGGGTGGTCCACTGCACGTCGAGCAGTGCGGCGCCTTCGGCGCTCAACCGCTCGACCAGTCCCATCAGGGCGACCTTCGAGGCATCGGTCGCGTCGTGGAACATCGACTCGCCCGCGAAGAACCCGCCGATGCCCACCCCGTAGAGCCCGCCGACGAGCCGGTCGTCCTGCCAGGCCTCCACGCTGTGCGCCCAGCCGAGCTCGTGCAGGTGGGTGTAGGCCCGGATGATGTCCGACGAGATCCACCCGCCGTCGCGGTGCGGATCGGCGCAGCGGCGGACCACGGCGTCGAACGCGGTGTCGAACCGCACCTCGTAGCGCCGCGCCGATCGGCGCAGTGAACGGGTGACCCGAAGCCCATCGAGCGGCAGCACCCCCCGCGGGTCGGGTGACCACCACGCGATGCGGGGGCCCCGGCCGACCGGCATGGGGAACAGGCCCGTCCGGTAGGCGGCCAGGAGCGTCCCGGGCTCGAGGTCGGCGCCGACCCCGACCACGCCCGCTTCATCGGCCACGTTCGGCGACGGGAACCCCCATGGCGTCGGGGGAGGCTCGAAGGGCACCTCAGCGTTCTACACGACCCGCCTCCGCCTGGGGTCATGTCATCGATCAGGGCCCTTCGAGGACCAATTCGTCAGGGACGGGAGGCCCGGCTCACTTCTTGCTGTAGTCGTAGAAACCCTCGCCGGACTTCCGGCCGAGCTGGCCGGCGGTGACCATGCGGCGCAGGAGCGGCATGGCCGCGTAGTTCGGGTCGCGGAACTCGGTGTAGAGGGCGTCGAGGATGGCCAGCGAGGTGTCGAGGCCGACCAGGTCGAGCAGGGCCAGCGGGCCCATCGGGAAGTTGCAGCCGCCCTTCATGGCGGTGTCGATGTCGTCGCGGTTCGCGGTGCCGTTCTCGAGCATCCGCACCGCGTTGTTGAGGTAGGGGAACAGCAGCGCGTTGACGATGAAGCCGGCGCGGTCGCTCACCTCGACGGGGCTCTTGCCGCAGGCCTCGGCGAAGGCGCGCACCTCGGCGATGGTGTCGTCGCTCGCGGTGAGGGGTCGGACGATCTCGACCAGGCTCATCATCGGGGCCGGGTTGAAGAAGTGGACGCCGCAGACCTTGTCGGCCCGGGTGGTCTCCATGGCCATCTCGATCACGGGGAGGGTCGAGGTGTTGGTGGCGATGATCGTGTCGTCCTTGCAGACGTCGTTGAGCTCACGGAAGAGCTCCTTCTTCACCTCGAGGTCCTCGAGCACCGACTCGATCACCAGATCGCACTCGGCGAGGTCGTGCAGCTTGGAGGTGGCGGTGACGAGGGCCAGCGCCGAGTTGCGCTCCTCGTCGGTGAGCTTGCCCCGCTCGACCTGCTTGGCGAGGGACTTCTCCAGCGAGGCCACCATGGCATCGGCCGTCTCCTGCCTGCGGGATCGGAGCACGACCTGGTGCCCGGTCTTGGCGGCCACCTCGGCGATGCCGGCCCCCATGATCCCCGAACCCACGATGCCCACGCTCTTGATCGTCATGGGCGAAGAGGTTACCGACCGGTAGCTTTCTACGGCAAGCGACGCCCGACTCGCCCGGAACAGATCTCTGAAGGACCTGCCTGGCGCGAGACGCCAGGCCCGTCCTTCAGACATCGGTTGTCGTGCTCAGTGGGGCAGGTTCGAACGGGCGACTAGGAGAACTGCACCTCGGAGGTGGAGACCGTGCCGCCCTTGCGGCCGGCCGACGACTCCCACTTCCAGTACATGTTCGTGTGGGCGATGACCTGGCCGGCGTCGAGCGGCAGGCCGTAGGCGCTGGGGTCCTCGGTGGTGTGGGCGTCGGACACGAGGGTGGCGTCGTAGCCCCGCACGAGGGCGCCGTGCAGGGTGGCGCGGATGCAGGCGTCGGTCTGGGCGCCGGTGACGACGAGGTGGCCCACCTGCCGCTGCGCGAGCAGGTCCTCGAGCTCGGTGCCCTCGAACGAGTCGCCGTAGCTCTTGTGCACGAGCGGTTCGGCGTCCTGGCGCTGCAGTTCCTCGACGTACTGCCAGCCCTCGGAGTCCTTCGGCATGTTCTCGTCGTTGTGCTGCACCCAGATCACGGGGACGTCGGCCGTGCGGGCCTGGTCGACCAGCGCGTCGATGTTGGAAATGACGGCGTCGCGCTCGTGGGCGTTCGCCACCACGTCACGCTGGACGTCGATCACGAGCAGGGCGGTGTTGGGGCGGTCGGGCAGCGTGGTCACGATGGGGTCCTCCCTCGACAGGTGCCGACCACGGTAGTGGCAAGCCGCGGCCGTCGGGCCGCCGTCCCGTCTGCCGTCGGCTGGCCGCGGTGGTCGCCTGCTGAACCGACTGGGGCAACCGCAGCACCCAGGGTTCGACGGTGTCGTAGGGCCAGATCTGGATGGCGTCGATCTCACCGGCCTGCCAGGAGCGCACCTGGTCGGCCCACTCCGGGCAGTGGTCGCAGCGAAGGGTCGTCGCGCCTGCCGTCCAGAACTGCGAGAGGCCGACGACCAGCACCACCGCACCCAGGGCGAGGGCGGCGCGCGCCAGTCCGCGGTTCGTCGAGGTGGCCGCGCCGTGCACCAACATCAGGGTGAGGAGGGCGATCGGTGCCACGGCATAGCGGCCGTCTGCCCCGGTGCCGAGCGAACCGAACAGCACGAGGGTCTCGGTCAGCACCAACGCGGCGACGAGCAGCACGGGGACCCTCCTGTGGGGAGTCGACCAGAGCAGCGCGGCGAGGAACGCGGTGAGGGCGAGGGCCAGACCGGCGAGCACAAGGGTCGCCGGACGCGATCCCGCCCGGACGTCATCGGCGAGGCGGCTGATCGCGCCGGGACCGACGGCGAACCCGCCGAGGTGCACGCCACCGATGCTGCGGACGGCCTCGCCGATGGTCGGGGCCGCGCGCTTCTCGTTGAAGCCGCCCGACAGTCGGGCGTAGGCGATCGTCGCGGTCTGGATGGCGCCGGCGGCCCCGATCGTGGCCGCGTGGACCCACCGTCGCCGTGAGTGGTCGCGCAGGGCGCAGACCAGGAACAGCGGGGTCAGGGCGACGGCGTAGAGCCCCGAGAGGCCGGCGACGAGCAGCAGGGCCACGCTCAGGGCGAACCGGCGGAGGCGGAGGTCGTCGACCCGGACGAACAACAGGAGCAAGGCGAGGATCGCCAGGTACACCTGGGCGTTCACCGAGTTCAACCACGCCTCGGGCCGGGCGAGCGTGCCGACGACGAGCAGCGTGGCCGCGGCCAGGCGAGCCCCTGCGTTCGGCAGGAGATCCGACGGCCAGGCCAGAGTGACCCAGACGACGATCAGCAGGAGCCCGAGCGACAGCCAGCCGGTCACCAGCGGTGCGTAGCGCAGGGGCACGCGCGCCGCCGACCAGGTCGCCGCGTTGGTGAACAGGTTCTGGTAGCCGGCGCGCCTGGGGACCCAGAAGAGCCCCAGCGGGTTGGCCGACCCGACCATGTGTCGGAAGTAGACGGTGCCCTCCTCGGCCCAGAGCCGGCCACGGAAGAGCGCATACGGACTGCGGCTCACCGCCAGCAGGGCGAGGAGGGCGAGGACCGACCGCGACACGAGGCGCGGCACCTCGGCGGCTCGGGGATCGAACCGCCGATCACGCCGCGGAACCGTCGTAGGCCACGCCACCGCCCCGAACGGTACCAACCTGGCCCGGTGGGAGCCGGGGAACCACGACGCATCGGAAGTCCCCTGCCGTCACGCCGCTACCTTGTCGGCGTGGACACCCGTACGACCGAACGATCGCCCTGGCTCCGGCAGCTGCCCCCGATGGTGGTGACCGAGGTGCGTCGACGCCGCGGCGCCATCGTCGCCGCCGCTCGGGGCCGCGTGCTCGACATCGACACGCCCGGAGCGCTGACCCTGGTCGAGGCGGCGGCGGGCAGCGACGAGGTCACCGCCGACGAGCGCTACGACACGATCATCTGCACCTGTCGGCTGATCGAGGTCCCCGACCTCCTGCGAGCGGTCACCGGCCTGGCCCGGCTGCTCGCCGACGGCGGCGACCTCCACCTGATCGAGCCCGTCAACCGCTCCGGGTCGGTGGGGCTGTTGACGTCGTCGGCCGGGGCGCTCCTGCCGGCGGTGTCCGGCCTCCACCTCGCACGCGACGTGCCGGCCGCGGTTCGCTCGACGGGGCTCACGGTGGTCGACATCGATCGCTTCACCATCCCCACCCTGGTCTGGCCGCTGCGGCACTTCATCGACGCCCGCGCCCGGGTCGTCACCGCTCGGGTCACCGGCGCCGCGGCGGCCGAGGTCGGGGCGTGACCGGCGTCCTGGCCCTCGTCGGGGGAGGCGAGTGGTCTCCGGGCTGCACCTTCGACCAGCTGCTGATCGACGCCAGCGGCGCGACCGAGGTGGCCGTGCTGCCGACCGGGTCCGCCTACGAGAACCCCGGTCGCCTGATCGAGCAGGCCCGCACCTGGTTCGCCGGGCTCGGCGTCGAAGTGCTCGAGGTGCCCGTGCTCACCCGTCGCGACGCCGCGGTGGCCGAGTACGCCGATGCCCTGCGCTCGGCGCGGATGATCTACCTCGCCGGAACCTCCGCGATGCACGTGCGATCGGTGCTCAAGGACACGCCGGTCTTCGAGGCCCTGCTGGAGGCGTGGGCCGGGGGCGCGGCGCTGGCCGGCACCAACGCCGGCGCCGACGTGCTGTGCGACCCGATGGTCGACTCACGCGGTGGGGCGTTCACGGTCGGCCTGGGCGTCGTCAGCCAGATGTCGGTGATCCCCCGCGTCGAGCAGTGGTCGCGGGACAAGGTGCACCGCACCGTCGAGCTGGCCCCGAGCGGGCTCTCCCTCATCGGCATCCCCAGTGCCACCGCGCTGCTACGGGACGTCGACGGCGCGTGGCGGGCCGAGGGCGCGTCGGTGGCCGAGGTCAGCGTGTTCATCGATGGCCGCCCGGCGACCCCCGCCGAGCTCGACGCCTGACCCGCTGGCGACCCGCCGAGATCAGGGAGCGGCGGCGGTGGTGCTGGTGCTGGCGGTGCTGCTGCTCGTGGTGGCCGGTTGGGTCGTCGTGGAGCTGGTCACCAGGTTGGCCTCGCCGATCACGATCGAGGTGACGGTGACGGCCGGGCTCGGCGCACCGCCGAGTCCACCTGAGCCGTCGACGTTGCTGGCCAGGATCTTGGTGAGGATGTCGAGGCCGCTGGTGACGTTGCCGAACACCACGTAGGTGCCCTGGGCGTCGAGCGACGAGGACTTGTCGTCGACGGTGAAGAAGAACTGCGAGCCGGCGCTGTTGGGGCTCTGGGTGCGGGCCATCACGAGCTGGCCGGGCTTGTAGGCGAAGCCGGATCCCTCGTCCGGGATCGTGAAGCCCGGGCCGGGGTCGCTCGCGCTGTTGGTGTGGGGTGCGCCGCCCTGGATGATGCCGATCGAGGTGTCGGTGCGGAACAGCTGGCTGCCGTTGTAGTAGCCCCACCCGGCCAGCTGCACGAAGTTGTTGACCGTGCCCGGCTGGCTCGCGGCGTCGAGCTGCACCACGACCGTTCCGGCGCTGGTCTCGATGGTGGCGGTGTAGACGTGGTTGGGGTCGATGCACTTCTGGAAGCCGTTGGTGTCGGGGAAGTCGAGCGTCGGTGGGCTGGGCGCGCCATCGCTCGGGGCACAGGCGGCGGTGCCGTAGGCGAAGGCCGGCGCAGCCGTCGTGGTGCTGGACGATCCCGAGTTGCCCGAGTTGGCGGCGTTGGTGGACACCGAGGTGCCGTCGTCCCTGGAGGCCACGACGACGATCGCGGCGATGACGGCCACGACCAGCACGCCTGCGGCGATGGCGCCGGCGATGGTGAGTCGGCGTCGCCGCTCGGCGGCCTGCTGTCGCTCGATGAGGGCCGCGGCCTTGCGTTCCTTGGCCAGGCGTTGCTTGTACTTGCTCGTGCTCACGTGTGCTCCCCGAGGTCCGTGACCCTCGCGCCGGGTCTGGGTGCTACGGCGTCGCCAGCGTGGTCGACGTGGCGGTCGGCACCGTCTTGGTGACCTCGACGACGAACCACAGCGCCTCGTCCGGGGCGATGCCGCCCTGCGCCGCACCGGCGGACTTGTAGGCCTGGTCGCTCGGGATGCCGAGCAGGCGCTGGCCACCGACCTTCATGCCGGGGATGCCGTCGGTCCACCCCTGGATGACCTGGTCGAGGCCGAAGGTGACCGGCTGACCGGTCTTGTAGGACGAGTCGAAGATCTTGCCGGTGGAGCAGGCCACGCCGATGTAGTTGACGGTGACGGTGTCGCCGGCCGCGACCTCGGCGCCGGTGCCGACGACGAGATCGTCCTTGACCAGCGTCGTGGGCGGGGGGCCGACGACCACGGGAACGTTGGGCGCACCGGCGGGCAGCGGGTCGGCGAGCGCCACGCAGGGCTTGCCGGCGGCCGACTCGAGGGCGGCCACCGTGGTGGTGCTGCCCAGCGCCGACGGGTCGGTGAGGCCGGCGACCGTCGTGTTGGTGCTGGCCACGTCGGTCTTCTTGCCGTCCTTGCCGAAGTAGCTGATGGCGGCCACCACCAGCACGACCAGCAGGATGATGCCGCCGACCGAGATGATCTTCTGGCGGGTCGCCGCCTTGCGCTGCGCGGCCTCCGCCGCGGCGATGCGGGCCTGTCGGCCTTCCTTCTGACGTGCGCGCTTGTCGGTACCCATGGGCGGGCAACCTAGCAACCCCACCGGGCCTGGTCGGATCGCCCCCTGGGTCGGGCCCGGATCGGGAGATCGAGGGGTCAGCCGGCGGTGGTCGTAGCGCTGACGGGGACCACCTCGATGGTCACCGAGGTGATGGTGATGAGCTGAGTGGGCCCGCCGGCATCGGTGCCGGCCTTGTTGATGGTGTTGAGCGTCGCCGTGCCGTCGAGCGTGAGCCCGAAGTTGGTGATGTCGGGCGGCAGGTCGGCGGCCTTGTCGCCCAGGGCGATCATGAAGTTCCCGGCGAAGGCATCGGTGCCGCTCCCGGGGACCTTGGCCATGAGCAGGGTGCCGAGCGGGAAGATCGTGCCCTGGGCGGTGTGCTCGCCCGGGAGGGTGTAGCCGGGCATGGCCGGCGGGTTGCCGGTGGAGTCGGCCCCGACGAGCATCGTCGTCTGCGAGGTGATCGTGACCAGCGGAGCGCCGTCGTAGTAGTGGTAGCGACTCAGCACGATGAAGTTGTTCACCGCGCCCGCAGCGAGCTCGCTGTTCAGGAACACCTTGATGTCGCCCACGCTGGTCTTGATGACCGCGTCGTAGGTGAGGGCGGTGTCGATGCACACCGGCGGGGCCTGGGCGAACTGGGTGGTGCGCGGCGAGGAGCCGTCCTCGGCCGGACACGGGGTCGCCCCCGTGATGCTCGCGCCGGCGACCGCCGCGGGCGTGGTGACCGTCGGACCGGGGGTGGTGCTGGTGGTGGCCTTGTCGCCGGGGAGCGAGCTGGTCGTCGTGGTGGTCGTGGCCTTGGGGTCGGTGCTGGTCTTGCTCGCCGCGATCACGGTGCCGGCCACGGCCAGCAGCACCACGCCGCAGGCGGCGATGGCGATCGTCTTGCGCCGCCGATCGGCCCGCTCGGCGTTGCGTCGTGCCGCCTCGTCCCGCGCCGCGCGTCGCTCGCGTTCGCGCTGACTCTTCTGGTTGGCCATGACCGCGCACGCTACCTGTCGACAGCCTGCCCGAGCGCGCGGGTTCCCGGGTGCTCGGTGGCGGACGGTAGCCTCCTCGCCCGTGGCTCTCGTCGTCCAGAAGTTCGGTGGTACCTCGGTCGCCGACCCCGATCGCATGCGGGCGGTGGCCGATCACATCGCGCGCACCCGGCGCCGGGGCAACGACGTGGTCGTCGTCATCAGCGCGATGGGCAAGGAGACCGACGACCTGCTCCGGCTGGCCAAGGAGGTCAGCGACACCCGGCCCGGCCGCGAGATGGACATGCTGATCACCGCGGGCGAGCGCAAGGCCACCGCGCTGCTGTGCATGGCCCTGCACGACATGGGGGTCGACGCCGAGTCGTTCACCGGCAGCCAGGCCGGCTTCATCACCGACACCACCCACACCAACGCCAAGATCATCGAGGTGCGGGCCGATCGCATCCGTGATGCGGTCGAGCGGGGCCATGTGCCGGTCGTGGCCGGCTCACAGGGCGTCTCCACCGATCGCGACGTCACGTTCCTCGGTCGGGGCGGCTCCGACACCACGGCGGTCGCCCTCGCCCACGCCCTCGGCGCCGATGTCTGCGAGCTCTACACCGACGTCTCGGGCGTGTTCACCACCGATCCGCGCGTCGTGTCCAACGCCCGGAAGATGGAACGGGTCAGCTTCGACGAGCTGCTCGAGATGACGGCCAACGGCTGTCCCAAGCCGGCCATGCGGTCGGTCGAGTACGCCCGCACCCATGGGGTCGATCTCGAGGTCCGATCCGCGTTCACGTGGGAACGCGGCACGCTCGTCCACAAGGAGGACAACGACATGGAGCAGGCGATCATCTCGGCGGTCGTGCACGACACCGACGAGGCCAAGGTCACCGTCGCCGGCGTGCCCGACCACCCCGGGGTCGCGGCGCGCCTGTTCCGTGCGTTGGCCGAGCGCGACGTCAACGTCGACCTCATCGTGCAGAACACGTCCGAGCAGGGCCACACCGACATCTCGTTCACGGTGCCTCGCAGCGAGGCCGAGACCTCGCAGCTGGTCTGCGACGGCCTCGCCGCCGAGATCGGCGCCACCGAGGTGCAGACCGACACCGAGATCGCCCGGGTCAGCGTGGTCGGCGCCGGCATGAAGTCGAACCCCGGCGTGGCCGCCACGGTCTTCGAGACGCTGGCCGCGGCCAAGATCAACATCGAGATGATCTCGACGTCGGCCATCCGGATCAGCTGCGTGGTCCGCCAGGACCGGGTCGAGGAGGCCGTGCAGGTGTTGCACGACGCCTTCGAGCTCGACATCGCCGCCGACTCCTGACGGGTGGAACCGGTCCACTGCGGTTTCGGCGCTGATTTCGCTCGCTGAGCGCACCGTTCCGGGGGTCAGAAGCCGAAGCAGGGCATGGTGCGAGGCAACCCGCTTCCACCTGGGGTGGCGGCGCCGCTACCCTCGACGCCCATGAAGATCGGAATCATCGGCGCCACCGGTCAGGTCGGCGGCGTCATGCGGGCCGTGCTGGCCGAGCGCCAGTTCCCCGTGAGCGAGTTGCGCCTTTTCGCGTCCAGTCGTTCGGCCGGCCGCCGCCTCAAGTGGGGCGACGGCGAGGTCGAGGTCGAGGATGCCGACACGGCCGACTGGTCGGGCCTCGACATCGCCCTGTTCTCCGCCGGCGGCTCCACGTCGAAGGTGCTGGCGCCCCGGGTGGCCGAGGCCGGTGCCGTGGTCATCGACAACTCGTCGGCCTGGCGGATGGACCCGCAGGTGCCGCTGGTGGTGCCCGAGGTCAACGCCCACGCCCTCGACGACATCCCGCTGAACATCGTGGCCAACCCCAACTGCACGACCATGGTCGCCATGCCGGTGCTCAAGCCGCTCGACCTCGAGGCTGGGCTGCGCACCCTGACGATCAGCACCTACCAGGCCGTCTCGGGCGCCGGGCTGGCCGGCACGGCCGAGCTCGACGAGCAGATCCGCAAGGTCGGGGACGGCGCGCCGGCGCTGGCCATGTCGGGCACCGCCGTCGACTTCCCGCCGGCGCACAAGTTCCCGACGACCATCGCCTACAACGTGATCCCGTTCGCCGGGTCGCTCGTCGACGATGGGCTGCACGAGACCGACGAGGAGCAGAAGCTCCGCAACGAGAGCCGCAAGATCCTCGAGCTGCCCGACCTGGCCGTGGGTGTCACCTGCGTGCGGGTGCCGGTCTACACGGGCCACTCGCTGTCCATCAGCGCCGGATTCGCCGAGGCCATCTCCCCGGAGCAGGCGCGACGGGCGCTGATCAAGGCGCCCGGCGTGGAGCTGGCCGACGTGCCCACGCCGCTCATGGCGGCCGGCATGGACCCGACCTTCGTGGGCCGCATCCGGGTCGATCCCACCCAGCCGAACGGGCTCTCGCTGTTCCTGTCGGGCGACAACCTGCGCAAGGGCGCCGCCCTCAATGCCGTCCAGATCGCGGAAGCTCTGATCGAGCGTCGCTTCCAGTCGTAGCGTCGACAGGCTGAACATCCCACGGGCCTGGCGTCGAGGCGCCGGTGTGCGTCGTCAGTGCGGAGGGTCAGTGCGGAGGGTCAGCGCGGAGGGTCAGTGCGGTAGCGGGCGGCGGCGTCCTCGAGCGAGAGGCCGAGCTGGTTGGCGAGCGACGCGACCCAGGCGATGACGTCGCCCAGCTCGTGCAGCTGCTGCTCGGGCGTGCCCTTGCGGACCGCCTGAGCCAGCTCGCCGACCTCCTCGCACAGCCAGGCCACCGTCGAGGGGATGCCCCGCTGGGTGTCCTGCTCGCCGTAGAGGTCGACCATCAGGGCCTGGAACTCGCCGATCTGCATGACCGGTGAGTCTGTCAGCGCCCAGCCTCGCCGTCAGCCGTTCGCGTCGCCGGTCAGCGCTTCGAGTCGGACGGGTCGGACTCGGCCACCGGCTCGGCGGGCTCGGCCCGGGGCGGCGGGCGGAGATCGATGGTGGGGTGCGGGTCGAACTCGGTGGAGCGCACGACGCCGCCGCCCTCCCGCTTGGCCAGGTACATCAGCTGGTCGGCGAGCCGAACCACGCCGTCGAGCTGCTCGGGAGCGTGCGTGCACGACACCACGCCGATGCTGGCCGTCGACGCGGCGCCCGGCCCGGTTCGCATGCGATCGAGCACCCGCGCCGCGATGCGGTTGGCCTGGCCGGAGGTGGCACCCGGCAGCAGCAGGGCGAACTCGTCGCCGCCGATGCGCCCGAAGAGGTCGGTCGGGCGAAGGCAGTGCTCGGTGAGATCGACGAAACGCCGGAGCAGGTCGTCGCCCGCCGCGTGGCTGATGGTGTCGTTGACCTCCTTCAGGCCGTCCACATCGAGGTAGACGAAGGCGATGGGGCCGTTCTCCCGGCGGGCTCGGGCCAGCTCGACGTCGACCCGGTCGTAGAACGCCCGCCGGCTGAGCACCCCGGTGAGCATGTCGACCGCGGCGAGCCGCTCGTGATCCTCCAGGAGCTGGCGCTGCCCCGCCACGAGCCAGACCACCAGCAGGTAGAAGGCGAACGGGACGATGGCGTTCCACAGCCAGACCCCGCCGCTGTTGGCGCCCGGGTCGAGCTCGGCGATCAGCAGGCTGCCGAGGCTGACCGCGGCGGCGACGATGACGCCGAGGATGACCCGGGTGAGCCACGTGACGGCCACGACCGGCAGGACGTAGAGGATGACGAGCGAGACGTTGGGTCCGGTGAGCCAGTCGACGAGGCCGACGAGGAGGGAGAACGCCACGGCCACCAGGACCACGATGCTGGACCGCACCGACCCTGGCCGCACGCGCGTGAGCAGCAGCTTCGAGCGCAACGTGGGCGATCGATCGGGCATGACGCGGTCTCTCCCAAGAAGGTGGACCCCCGCGAGCCCCTACATGGACAGCACGCACCGTAACACCGGGCGACTGGAGGCTCCGAACCGGGGTGGGTGGCCTGTCCCTACCCCGATGGGGTCCCGGATGGACGCGGCTACCTTGACGCAGGGGCCCGAGGGGCCCGGCAGGGGGACCAATGAGCAAGCTGACCGTCGATGTCGACGCGGACCAGGTCGGGTTCGATCCCGATCGACTGGCCAGGATCGACCGCCACTTCGCCCGCTACGTCGACGATGGCCGGCTGCCGGGCTGGCTCGTGGCCGTGAGCCGGGCCGGCCAGCTGGCCCACCTGTCGACCTATGGCCGCCGGGACGTGGAGCACGACCTGCCGGTGGAGACCGACACCCTGTTCCGCATCTACTCCATGTCGAAGCCGATCACCTCGGTCGCGGCGATGATGCTCTACGAGGAGGGTGCGTTCGAGCTCAAGGACCCGGTCAGCCGGTTCATTCCCTCCTTCGCCGATCAGCAGGTCTACGTGAGCGGACCGCCCACCAACCCGGTGACCCGACCGGCCGCCGAGCCGGTGCGCCTCTGGCACCTGCTCACCCACACCGCGGGGCTCACCTACGGGTTCCACCACGCCACCCCCGTCGACGCCATGTACCGCCACGCCGGGTTCGAGTGGGGCAGCCCGAAGGACCTGTCGATCGCCGGGGCGTGCGATGTCTGGGCCGGCCTGCCCCTGCTGTTCGAACCGGGCGCCGAGTGGAACTACTCCGTCGCCACCGACGTGCTGGGCCGGGTGGTCGAGGTGGCATCGGGCCAGTCGCTCGACGAGTTCCTCGCCGAGCGGATCTTCGGTCCCCTCGGCATGGACGACACCGGCTTCTTCGCCCCCGAGGCCGACCACGACCGGCTGGCCGCCCTCTACGTCCCCACCCGAGAGTCCGGCATCATGCGCGTCGACGCCATGGGCAACGCGGCCAAGCACCGGCCGGCGATGCTCTCCGGAGGTGGGGGCCTGGTGTCCTCGGCGGCCGACTACCTGCGCTTCACCCAGATGCTGCTGCGCGGCGGTGAGCTCGACGGCGTGCGGCTCCTCGGTCGAGCGACCGTCGGCTACATGACCCAGAACCACCTCCCCGGTGGGGTCGAGCTCGAGCAGATCGCCCGGCCCACCTTCTCGGAGTCGTCGTTCACCGGCATGGGCTTCGGCCTGGGCTTCTCGGTGGTGGAGAGCCCGGCCCAGAACAAGGTGCTGTCGACGTCCGGCGAGTTCGCGTGGGGCGGCGCCGCCAGCACCGCCTTCTGGGTCGACCCGAGTGAGGAGATCACCGCGGTGTTCCTCACCCAGCTGCTGCCCTCGAGCACCTACAACATCCGACCCCAGCTCAAGCAGCTCGTCTACCAGGCCCTCGTCGACTGACGGTCGGGGTCCGACGGTTCGACCTTCAGCGCACTCGGTGGGTGTTGGTGCCATCGGCGTAGGCACCGTCCATGGCGTCGGGTCGGGTGACCTCGAGGAGGGCGATCTCGGTGCCGTCGGTCGCGGTGGCCACCGCGGCGTCGCCCTCGGGGGTCCCCATCGGGCCGGACACCTGCCATCCGGCGGCGGTCAGCGAGGTCATGGACGAGCGAAGGTCGTCCACGGACCAGATCGGCAGCACCGAACCGGTCGGTCGGTGATCGGCCAGCAGGACCAGCGGCCCGGACCCGACCTCGAGTCCGGCCACGTCCGCACCGAAGTGCTGGAACCGCCAGCGCAGCACCGCCGCGCCTCCGTCGACCCACTGGGCGACGGCCACCGCGGTGTCGTCGACGCCGACGTAGAGGAAGCGCAGCTCGCCCAGCCCGGCACCATCCGGAACGGTCATGGGCCCAGTGTTCCAGCCCGGAACGCGAAGAGGCCCGCACCGGGGTGCGGGCCTCTTCGCAGGATCAGGCGTCGATCAGCTGGGTGGCACGGCGTACCAGCCGACCACGTCGATGATCACGTCGGTGGCGGTGGTGGTGAACACCTTCACCGCCCCGTCGGCACCCAGTCGGGCGGTGACCAGGTTGGGTACCACCTGACCGCCGACGAAGTTGAGGTTGGACGCCAACGGCTGCGTGGCGTCGCTCGGGTAGACGGTGGCGTACCCGCCGCCCGAGGGGCTGACCACGGTGACGTTCAGCACCACCGCGACCGCACCGGTGGCCGGCACCGGAGCCACACCGCCGCCCAGGGGCGACTGACCGGCGATCTGGAAGGACCGGATGCTGTTGCTGCCGAGACGACCGCCGCTGGGGAAGTTGACCCGGGTGTCGGCCAGCCGGCCAGGGGCGATGTCACGGAACCGTGACCCCGCCGGCGGGCTCGGGGTGTTCTGGAAGTACCCGACCACGTCGAAGATCACGTCGACGCTGCCGAAGGCGTTGACCATGTCCACCTTGCCCTGGTCACCGACCTTCATGATCACCAGGTTGGGCACGGTCTGGCCGGCGGAGTAGTTCAGGTTCGACGCCAGGGGCTCGCTGACCCCGTGGGGCCAGATGGTGAGCCACGAGCCCGTGGTCGGGGTCACCGCGGTCACGTTCATGACCACGGCGCTCGCCGCGCTCGGGACCCCGCCGATGCCGGCCACCTGGACCGACTTCAGGTTGGCGTCGCCCGGGCCGAGGGGCTTGGGCGGCACGGTGGTGCGGGTGTCGAGGATGCGGGTCGGCGACACCGTGGCCGTGAAGCGGCTGCCGT
>Ga0302299_10001172_pt1 | contig 15626 bp, 9 predicted proteins | sample III_Fen_N3_4_FD_198795 | JGI IMG/M metagenome (GOLD analysis project Ga0302299, IMG submission 198795) | Peat permafrost microbial communities from Stordalen Mire near Abisko, Sweden - III_Fen_N3_4 | ecosystem: Environmental > Terrestrial > Soil > Wetlands > Permafrost | place: Sweden: Abisko... | reverse complement strand
CGAGGCCCGCAGCACGGCGACGTCGGGGTCGTCGAGGTGGGCCCACTTGGCCGACGCCCACGAGCAGGCCGACATCGTGGGCAGCCGGTCGGCCGCCCCGACCAGGAAGCCGCTGGCGTCGAGAGGATGGTCGAGGGCGGAGCGCCGCACGGCCAGCGTGACCATGGCGGCCGAGGCGTACTCGAGGTCGGCGAGGCCCTCGGCGGCGGCGGGGGCCAGGTCGGCGAGGAGCCGGGCGGCCACCGGGGCCGGGGTGCACAGCACCACGCGGTCGGCCTCGATGCGGCCGTACGGGGTGCGCAGGACGTAGCCCCCGCTGCCGTCGCGCTCCAGCGACTCCACCGGGCACGAGAGGTGCACCGGAGTGCCGGCGCCGGTGAGCCGGGCGAGGAGGAGGTCGGTGAGGGTCTGGGTGCCGACCGGGATGCCGTGGAAGACGGGGGCGCTCGGATCGGCGCCGGCGTCGAGGGCGGCCTGCTGCTGCTCGCGCAGCCCCAGGATGAGGCTGGGCCGGCGTCGGGCGGCGGCCGCCAGCTGGGCCGCACCGGCGGCGACGCTGAGCTGGTCGGCGTCGCCGGCGTTGACGCCCGACAGCAGCGGCGCCACCAGCTGCTCGTAGACCTCGTCGCCGAGACGGCCCCGCACGAGGTGGCCCACGGAGAGGTCGCCGTCGCCCTCGGGGTCGCCGGTGGGCTCGTCGGCCGGCGCCTCGGTGGCGTCGATGTCCGCGGCGGCGCGGTCCACGCCCTCGCGGCTGACGATGCCCGACGCGGCCAGCGCGGCCATGTCGGTGGGCACGCCCAGCACGAGGCCACCCGGGAGCCGGCGCAGCTCGCCCCGGGCCCACACGAGCGCCGAGCGCTCCGCGGGGGACGTGAGCATCCCGGCGATGCCGAGCTCCTCGCAGAGCTCGCGGGCCTCGGGCACACGGGCGAGGAACGCGTCGGCGCCGCAGTCGACCGGGCGGCCGGCGAACGGGGTGGTGAGGATCTTGCCGCCGACACGGTGTGAGGCCTCCAGCACGGTCACCTGCAGGCCGGGATCGCGCGTGACGAGGGTGAAGGCGGTGGTCAGGCCCGTGATGCCGGCCCCCACGACGACGACGTGTCGGTTGCCGGTCTGGGCCATGTCAGCGGACTCCTGCTTCGGCCGCGGTGGCGACCACCTCGTCGGCGAGCGCCGCCATCACCGCGGGGTCGTCGTTCAGCGACCGGGTGCGAGCGAACGCCAACCCGACCTCGTCGGCCACCCTGGCGGCCTCGATGTCGAGGTCGTAGAGCACCTCGAGGTGGTCGGCGGTGAAGCCCTGGGCGCAGACCAGCACGCCTTCGGTGCGCCCGGTGGCGCCGAGGTCGCGGAGGACCTCCAGGATGTCGGGCCCACGCCAGGGCTCCGGGGTGCGGCCGGCGCTCTGCCAGGCCAGGGCCCAGTCGGGCCAGGGGCTGAGGCCCACCTTCTCGGCCACCGCGGCGGCGCTCTCGCGCAGCTCGTCGGGGTAGGGGTCGTCGACCAGCACCCGCTCGGGCAGCGAGTGGGCGGTGAAGAGGACCTTGTGGTCGGCGGGGAGGGTGGCCCGGGCCTCGGTCACCGCGTCGGCGAGGAAGTCGACGTAGGCGGGCTCGAGGTGCCAGTGCTCGATGGCGTGGAACCGGACGCCCCGGCCCTCGCCGGCCTCGGCGGCCCGGCGCTGGTACTCACCCACGCTGAAGCCCGAGTAGTGGGGGGCGAGCACGAGCCCGACGGCCTCGGTGATGCCGGCGTCGGCCAGGTCGGCGACGGCGTCCTCGATGAAGGGGGCGGCGTGCTTCTGGCCGAGCACGACCTTCCAGCGGCCCGGCATGCGCTCCTCGAGGGCGGCCTCCAGGGCGGCCCGCTGGGCCTCGGTGCGCTGGGCCAGCGGCGAGATGCCCCCGATGGCGTCGTAGCGGGCGGTGAGGTCGGCGAGGAGCTCGGGCGTGGGTGGCCGGCCCCGGCGGATGTGGGTGTAGTACGGCTCGATCTCGGCGGGGGTGCGGGGGGTGCCGTAGGCCATCACGACGAGCCCGAGGTCGGGGGCGGTGCTCATGGCGCCACCGCCGTTCCGTCGCAGCGCCCTTCCGCGTGGACCAGCTCGACCACCCGCTCGAGCACGGCGGGATCGGTCTCGGGCAGCACGCCGTGGCCGAGGTTGAACACGTGGCCCGGGTGGCCGGCGTTGCGACGGAGGATGTCGCGCACGGCCTCGGCGACGACCTCCCACGGGGCCCCGACCAGGGCCGGGTCGAGGTTGCCCTGCAGGGCCCGGTCGGCCGGAACCCGCTGGCGGGCGACGTCGATCGGCACCCGCCAGTCGACGCCCACGACGTCGGCGCCCGCGGAGGCCATCAGGCCGAGCAGCTCGCCGGTGCCGACACCGAAGTGGATGCGGGGCACGTCGAGGTCGGCGACCGCGTCGAACACCCGGGTGCTGTGGGGGAGCACGAAGCGCTCGTAGTCGGGCGGGGCGAGGGCGCCGGCCCACGAGTCGAACAGCTGGAGGGCCTGGGCCCCGTTGGCGACCTGGGAGCGCAGCGAGGTGATGGCGAGGTCGGCCAGGCGCTCCATCAGCTGGTGCCACAGGCCGGGGTCGCCGAACATCAGGGCCTTGGTCTTGGCGTAGGTGCGCGAGGGCCGGCCCTCGATCAGGTAGCTGGCGACGGTGAAGGGGGCGCCGGCGAAGCCGATCAGCGGGACGGGCAGCTCCTTGGCGAGGATCCGGACCGTCTCGAGCACGTAGGGCGTGTCGGCCTCGGGGTCGAGGGGCCGGAGGCGCTGGAGGTCCTCGGCCCGCTCGAAGGGCTGCTCGACGACCGGCCCGACGCCAGGGGCCACGTCGACGCCGAAGCCGATGGCGGCCACCGGCACGACGATGTCGGAGTAGAGGATGGCGGCGTCGACCCCGTAGCGGCGCACCGGCTGCAGGGTGATCTCGGCCGACAGCTCGGGGTCGTGGATGGCGTCGAGGATGCTGCCGCTGCCGCGGATGGCCTTGTACTCGGGCAGCGACCGACCGGCCTGGCGCATGAACCACACGGGGACCCGGTCGTCGGGGCCTCCGGGGATGCCACGGCAGGCCCGCAGGAAGGGAGGGAGCGGGCGGTCGGAGGGGGTGTCGGGCACGCGGCCACGCTACCGACCCGCCCCGCCCGGGGAGAATCCGGGGACGCCGGGTAACATGGCCGATCCCCTGGATCGGCCCTCTGGGACCACACCCCGGGGGAGTCGTCCTCGTTCGAGGGAGCGCATGGCCTCACATCCCGACCTGGCGGCCGAGCAGGCCTACATCGACAACGCATACGCATGCCTCGAGTCGTCCCGTCAGGCGGCGTCCCGCCTGACCTCGATGGTCGAGGTCGGACGGGGCGGCACCGAGCAGGCCCGCTTCGAGCGCGAGGTCATCTACGAGAGCGTCGTCAACCGCCTCACCCAGCTCCAGCTGGGTGATGCCGCGCTGTGCTTCGGCCGCATCGACCGGGCTCCCGAGGCGCCGGGCGAGGACCCCGAGACCTTCTACATCGGCCGCATCGCGGTCAGCGACGCCGAGCAGGAGCCGGTCATCGTCGACTGGCGGGCGCCGGTCGCCGAGCCCTTCTACCGGGCCACCGGCCGCCAGCCCATGGGCCTGGCCCGTCGCCGCCACTTCGCCACCCGCGGCCGCCAGCTGCTCTCGGTCGAGGACGAGCTCTTCGGCGACACCCTCGCCAGCCTCGGCGTCACCGACGAGTCCGGCGAGCGCGAGGTCACCGGCCAGGGCGCGCTGTTCACCGCCCTCGAGACCGCCCGCACCGGTCGCCTCACCGACATCGTGGCCACGATCCAGGGCGAGCAGGACGAGATCATCCGGGCCCCGCTGCCCGGTGTGCTCGTCGTGCAGGGTGGGCCCGGCACCGGCAAGACGGTCGTCGCCCTGCACCGCGCCGCCTACCTCCTCTACACCCACCGGTTCCCGCTCGAGGGCCAGGGCGTCCTGGTGATCGGCCCCAACCGCCTGTTCCTGGGCTACATCGAGCAGGTCCTGCCGTCGCTCGGCGAGGCCGGCGTCGAGCTGGCCGTGCTCGCCGACCTCGTGCCCGACGTCAGCGTGCGCACCTACGACCGCGGCCTCACCTCGCGGGTCAAGGGCGATCCCCGCATGGTGCGCTTCCTGGCCCGGGCCGTCCGCGACCGAGAGCGCGGCCTGCGCTCCGACCTCGTCGTGGGCTACGGCCTCCAGCGCCTCACCCTCAGCCGCGAGCGCAGCCAGCGCATCGTCGCCGACGCCCGCCGCCGCTACCGGCGCCACAACGGGGCCCGCAAGTACGTCGAGGGCGAGGTCTTCGCCGAGCTGGCCCTCTCCGGCCACGGCGACCTCGTGGCCTCCGAGGTGCGCGAGCGCCTCCGCCGCGACCCGTCCGTCCGTGAGGCCCTCGAGTGGATGTGGCCGGTGCTCAGCCCCGCCCAGCTGCTGCACGACCTGTTCGGCGGCAAGGCGCTGCTGCGTCACGCCGGCCGCGACCTCTTCGACGACGGCGAGTGGCTGTCGCTCTACCGGTCGCGCTCCGACTCGCTCGACCAGGTCGCCTGGACCCACGACGACGCGCCGCTCCTCGACGAGGCCCGGTCGCTCCTCGGCCCGAAGCCGAAGCGCCGACGCCCCGGCGAGGCCCAGCTCGACGACGAGATCCGCACCTATGGCCACATCGTGGTCGACGAGGCCCAGGACCTCTCCCCGATGCAGCTCCGGATGCTCGAGCGCCGCTCGCTCAACGGCTCGATGACCGTGGTCGGCGACATCGCCCAGGCCACCGGGCAGTGGGCCCACGAGTCGTGGGACGAGATCCTCCACCTCCTGCCCCAGAAGCGGCCGGCCCGCCGCACCGAGCTCACCCTCGGCTACCGCCTGCCCGAGCCCATCGTGAAGCTGGCCGCCCGGGTGCTGCGCCACGCCGCCCCCGACATCGCCCCGCCGCGGTCGGTCCGCGAGGACGGCGCCGAGCCCTCGATCCGCCGCGCCCCCCCGGGCGGGCTGGCCGCCGAGGTCGTGGCCACCACCCTCGACGAGCGGGCCGCGGTCGATCCGGGCCAGGTCGCGGTCATCGTGCCGCCGTCGGTCATCGACGAGGTCTGCGACGCCCTCGCCGCCGCCGAGATCCCGTTCGGCCGGGCCACCCGCAACGGCCTCGAGCACCGGGTCACGGTGGTCGAGGTCGGCATGGTCAAGGGCCTCGAGGTCGACGCCGCCATCGTGGTCGAGCCCTACCTCATGGTCGACGAGGAGGCCCAGGGCAACCGGGCCCTCTACGTGGCGCTCACCCGCGCCACCAAGCGCCTGGCCGTCGTGCACGAGCACGACCTGCCGCCCTCCCTCCTCCCGTAGCTCCGCCACCCGCGCCCGAAGCCGGCTGACCCGGTGCGGCGGGCGGCATCCGGTGAGCCACCGTTCGGGCGGGAGTCAGGTGGTGGGGGCCTCGAAGCGCACGAGGCCGGCCTGGCGGTAGAGGTCGCGGTACCCCATCCGGCGGTAGATGGCCTCGCCCATGGGGGAGGCCTGGAGCCCCACGAACGCCGCGCCCCGTTCGAAGCCCCGGTTGGTGACGGCGGCGGTGACGAGCTCGCCGAGGCCCCGGCCCCGGGCGGCCTCGAGCGTGCCGACGTAGTAGACGCCGCCCATCCCGTGGCTGAGCAGCAGCTGGGCGCAGGCGACGGGCTCGTCGTCGAGCAGGGCGAGCACCGTCTCGATCTGCGGCTCGAGCACACGGTCGAGGGCGACGATGCTCGGGCGGATGGCGCCGGCGGGGGCCCCGAGCGATTGGTACGCGGTGTCGACCAGACCGGCGAAGGCACCCACCCGCGACGGCGTGGTGACCCACGCCAGCTCGACCCCCTCGGTCGAAGGCGGCACCGGGACGGGTGCGTCGCAGACCATCTGCGGGCTGTCCCGCATCACCAGCAGCCCCACGGCCTCGGCCGCGGCCCGCAGGTCGTCGTCGGCGCCCTCGACCACGTTCACCGTGTACCCGGTGCCCCGGGCGCCGAACCACTCGTCGGCCGTGTCGATCACGAGAGCGGCCGGGGTGGTCGGGTCGAGGCGGACCACGCCGTTCAACGACACGGGGAAGTCCGACGCCGTGGCCCACAGCATCAGCCCGTCGCGTTCGACCACCGCGCCGCCGGCCCCGGACCAGCGGCCGAGCTCGCGGCAGAACTCGACGTAGTTCAGGCGGCAGGCGCGCGCCCGATGGTCGTCGAGCGGGGCGGGGAGGTCGGTCGGCACGGCCATGCCCCGAGCCTGCCCGCGTCGGCGCGTCGGCGCCGCACGGTTTCCGGCGTCAGCCGGCGGTGACGAGGATGCGGGTGCTGGCGAAGCTGCCGATGCCCACGGCCCGGCCGTCGATCTCGACGGTGGTGGTCCCGTCGGGTGACGCCGCGGTGACGGTGCCGGCGTGGCCGGGGAGCAGCGAGGAGTCCTCGAGGAACTCGAGCAGGCCGGGGGCGAACTCGAGCTCTTCGGGGATGCGCGAGATCACGAAGCCCTGCCCCACGGCCAGCCGGTCGAGGGTGATGGTGGCCGGCGCGAGGTAGTCGGTTCCCGGGATGGGGTTTCCGTGGGGGCAGGTGGTGGGGTTCTCGAGCACCCGCATCAGCGCGGTCTCGACGGTGGGGGAGATGACGTGCTCCCAGCGGCCGGCCTCCACATGGGCCTCGGCCCAGCTCAGCCCGAGCAGGTCGGTGAGGAAGCGCTCGGCCAGGCGGTGGCGGCGCACCACGCTCTCGGCGAGCGACATGCCGGCCTCGGTGAGCCGGATGGAGCCTGCGTCGATGGTGACGAGGTCGGACTTCTCCATGCGGCGGATCATCTCGGACACGGCCGGGCGCGAGACCTCGAGGCGCTCGGCGATGCGGGCCTGGATGACCTCGACGTCGTCCTCGCGCAGCTCGAAGATGGCCTCGCAGTACTCCTCGAAGGCCGGGTGCCATTCCCTCGGCTGGTGCGGTGCCATGGTCAGGGAGTCTACGCGTCTCACCGCCGGGAGGCTCCGGGTGAACGAGCGTTCACGCGTCGGTAGCCTCCTCGAGGTGACCGCGCCCGACCCGCTCGAACGCTTCTCGGCACCGGTCCGCGCCTGGTTCACCACCACGTTCGCCGAGGCCACCCCGCCGCAGGCCCAGGGCTGGCCGGCCATCGCGTCCGGCGACCACACGCTGGTGCTCGCCCCCACCGGCTCGGGCAAGACCCTCGCCGCCTTCCTGTGGGGCCTCGACCGGCTGGTGTCGAGCCCTCCGCCCGACGACCGCGAGCACCGCACCCGGCTCATCTACGTCTCGCCGCTGCGGGCGCTGGCGGTCGACGTCGAGAAGAACCTGCGGGCGCCGCTGGCCGGCATCGGGCTGGCCGCCGAGCGTCTGGGCGAGCCGTTCCACCCGCCGGTCGTCGGCATGCGCACCGGCGACACCCCCGCCGACGAGCGCCGCCGCATGCTGCGCAATCCGCCCGACCTGCTCATCACGACCCCCGAGTCGCTCTACCTCATGCTCACGTCGTCGGCCCGGGAGAACCTCCGCGGCGTCGAGGCCGTGATCGTCGACGAGATCCACGCGCTGGCCCCCACCAAGCGCGGCGCCCATCTTTCGCTCACCCTCGAGCGCCTCGACGCCGTCACCGACTCGCCCGTGCAGCGCATCGGGCTGTCGGCCACCCAACGCCCGCTCGACGAGATCGCCCGCTTCCTCGCCGGCCACGATGGCGCCACCGGCACGCCCCGCCCCGTCACCATCGTCGACGCCGGCGTCCGCAAGCCCCTCGACATCGAGGTCGTGGTGCCGGTGGAGGACATGGGCGCGCTCGGCGAGATGATCGACGAGCCCGTCAGCGGCCCGGCCGCCGGTGGCCCGGTGCGGCGCTCGATCTGGCCGTCGCTGCACCCCCGACTGCTCGAGCTGGTCGAGGAGCACCGGTCGACGATCATCTTCGTCAACGCCCGGCGCCTGGCCGAGCGGCTGGCCACCCGGCTCAACGAGCTCCACCTCGAAGGGGTGAACCGCTCGGCCGAGGCCACGGGCACCTCGCCCGAGGCCGGTCACGAGCTGGTGATGGCGCACCACGGCTCGCTCAGCCGCGAGCGCCGCCTCTTCATCGAGGACCAGCTGAAGCGCGGCGAGCTCAAGGGCCTCGTCGCCACCTCCTCGCTCGAGCTCGGCATCGACATGGGCGCGGTCGACCTCGTCGTGCAGGTCGAGTCGCCGGGCGCGGTGAGCCGGGGCCTCCAGCGCATCGGCCGCGCCGGCCATCAGGTCGGCGAGCCCAGCCGCGGCAAGCTCTTCCCCAAGCACCGCAACGACCTGGTCGAGGCGGCGGTCGTGGTCGACCGCATGAAGCAGGGGCTCATCGAGCACACCCGCTACCCCCGCAACCCGCTCGACGTGTTGGCCCAGCAGATCGTCGCCATGGTCGCCATGGACGACTGGTCGGTCGACGACCTGACCCGCCTCGTCCGTTCGTCGGCGAACTATGCCGAGCTCACCGACGAGGTCCTGGCCAACGTGCTCGACCTGCTCGCCGGCCGGTACCCGAGCGAGGAGTTCGGTGAGCTCCGGCCCCGGGTCGTGTGGGACCGCATCGACGGGGTCATCCGCCCCCGGGCGGGCGCCCAACGACTGGCGGTCACCTCCGGCGGCACCATCGTCGACCGCGGCCTGTTCGGCGTGTTCCTCCCCGACGGCACCCGGGTGGGTGAGCTCGACGAGGAGATGGTCTACGAGAGCCGTCCCGGCGAGACCTTCCTGCTCGGTGCCTCGACGTGGCGCATCGAGGACATCACCCACGAGCGGGTGGTCGTCACCCCGGCGCCGGGCCAGCCCGGCAAGATGCCGTTCTGGCACGGCGACGGCCCCGGCCGTCCCCGCGAGCTGGGCCGGGCGCTCGGGGAGTTCGTGCGCACGATCCGCACCGCTCCCCGCGAGGAGGCGTTGGCCACCCTCCAGGACCGCAACGAGCTCGACCCCCTCGCCGCCCAGAACCTTCTCGCCTACCTCGACGAGCAGGCGGAGGCCTGCGGTGGGGTCGTGCCCGACGACCGCACCATCGTGGTCGAGCGCTTCCGCGACGAGATCGGCGACTGGCGGGTCTGCGTGCACACGCCCTTCGGTGCCCAGGTCCACGCCCCATGGGCCATGGCCCTCCAGGCCCGGCTGGCCGAGCGGTGGGGCGTCGACGTCGAGCTCATCTGGAGCGACGACGGCATCGTCATGCGCCTGCCCGACGCCATCGACGCCTTCCCCGTCGAGGAGCTCACCATCGATCCCGGTGAGATCGACGAGCTCGTCATCGCCCAGCTGCCCAACAGCGCCATGTTCGCCGGCCGCTTCCGCGAGTGCGCCGCCCGGGCCCTGCTGCTGCCCCGCCGTCGCCCCGACCGCCGCACCCCGTTGTGGCAGCAGCGCCAGAAGGCCGCCGACCTGCTCCAGGTCGCCTCCCGGTACCCCGACTTCCCGATCCTGTTGGAGACCACCCGGGAGTGCCTCAACGACGTGTTCGACCTGCCGGCGCTGCGGGAGGTCCTCACCGACCTGCGGGCCCGTCGGGTGCGCATGGTCGCCGTCGACACGCCGCGTGCCTCGCCGTTCGCGCAGTCGCTGCTGTTCGGATGGATAGCCGTCTACATGTACGAGGGCGACGCGCCGCTGGCGGAGCGCCGGGCCGCGGCCTTGGCCCTCGACCGCGATCTCCTACGCGAGCTGCTCGGAGCCGAGGAGCTGCGCGAGCTCGTCGACCCGGTCGTGCTCGCCGACCTCGAGCTCGAGCTCCAGCGCCTCACCGACGGACGCCGGGCCCGCGACCCCGACGAGGTCCACGACCTGTTGCGCATCCTCGGCCCGCTCAGCCGCTGGGAGGTCGAGGCCCGCGCCGACGCACCCGAGCCTGCAACCTCCTCCGCAGTCGTCGGGGAGTGGCTCGACACCCTCGTCCGCGAGCGCCGGGCCATCGTCGTCGGCGTGGCCGCCGAGGAGCGCTTCGCCGCCGCCGAGGATGCCGCCCGGCTCCGCGACGCGCTGGGGGTCGCCCTGCCCCAGGGTCTCCCTGCCGCATTCACCGACCCCGTGCCCGAGCCGCTGCTCGACCTCGTCGCCCGCTTCGCCCGCACCCACGGCCCGTTCGTCACGGCTCAGGTGGCGGGCCGCTACGGCGTGGGCGCCGACCGGGTGCTCCCGGTGCTCGAGCGGCTCGAGGCCGACGGCCGTGTGGTGCGCGGCGAGTTCCGGCCCGACGGCATCGAGCGCGAGTGGTGCGACGACGACGTGCTGCGCCAGCTCCGGCGCCGCTCGCTCGCGGCGCTGCGCCGCGAGGTCGAGTCGGTCGAGGGCGAGGCCATGGCCCGCTTCCTCCCGGCGTGGCAGAACGTCGGTTCCACCCGGCGCGGCATCGACGCCGTCGTCGAGGCCGTGGGCGCGCTGCAGGGGCTCGCCCTGCCGGCCTCGGTGATCGAGTCCGAGGTCCTGGCCGCCCGCGTCGCCGACTACCGACCCGCCGACCTCGACGCCCTGTGCACCGCCGGCGAGCTGGTCTGGGTCGGCGCCGGCACGCTCGGCACCGGCGACGGACGCATCCGGCTGCTCTTCCGCGACCAGGCCGGCCTGCTGGTGGCCCCACCCGGCGACGAGGCCCTGGGCGAGGTCCTCGCCGAGCCCGTCGCCGCTGCCCTCCACGCCCACCTCGCCGACCGGGGGGCGTCCTTCTGGCCCGACCTCGTCGCCGCCGCCCAGGCCGCAGGCCAGCCCTACGACGACCCCACCGTCCTCGACGCGCTCTGGTCGCTGGTGTGGGCCGGGCTCGTCACCAACGACTCCATCGCCCCGCTGCGCTCGCTGGTGTCCTCGGGTGGTCGGCGCAAGGCTGCCACCAAGCGGTCGTCCTCCGTGACCCGGGGCGGCTCGCGCACCGTCGGCCGCCGGCCCAACCTGGGCCGGCCCCAGCTGGGCTCGGTGTCCCGCGTGGGACCGCCCGCGGCCGCCGGCCGGTGGTCGCTCGTGGCGCCGCTGCTCGAGCCCCGGCCCACTGCCACCGAGGCGGCCCACGCCACCGCCCTCCAGCTGCTCGAGCGCTATGGCGTGCTCACCCGGGAGGCCGTCCTGGCCGAGGGCGTCGAAGGCGGGTTCGCCGCGGTCTACCCCGTGCTCAAGGCCCTGGAGGAGCGGGGTCACGTGCGGCGCGGCTACTTCGTCACCGGGCTGGGCGGTGCCCAGTTCGCGCTGCCCGGCGCGGTCGACCGGCTGCGGGCGGTCCGCGAGATCGGCACCGGAGCGGCCGATGTCGAGAGCACCGCCACGGTCGTGCTCGCCGCCACCGATCCCGCCCAGCCCTACGGCGCGGCGCTGCCGTGGCCCGAGTCCGCCGGTCGGCCCTCGCGCGCCGCGGGTGCCCTCGTGGTGCTCGCCGCTGGCGTGCCCGTCGCCTACCTCGAGCGCGGTGGCCGTTCGCTCCTCGTCTTCGCCGCCGCCGAGCACCACCCGGGTTGGGCGGTGGCGGTCGCCGGCATCGTGCACCGCTCGCCCGGCTCGGCGCGCTCCCGTCTCGAGCTCGCCCGCATCGACGGTGAGCCGGCCGCCACCTCCCCTCACGCCGACGCGCTCCGCGGGGCCGGCTTCCGCGACGGCTACCGAGGCCTCGTCCTCGGTGGGCGCTGAGCCCCGGGGACCGCCGACGATGCCCGAGGGCGACACCATCCACCGTGCTGCCGCCCGCCTGCGGCCGGCCCTCGTCGATCGGCCGCTCGTGCGCTTCGAGGCGCGGCGCTCCCCCCGCCCGTGGCCCCAGCCGGGCACGGTTGTGACCGGGGTCGAGGCTCGCGGCAAGCACCTCCTCGTGCACTTCGACGACGGCTGGACCCTCCAGACCCACATGCGCATGACCGGCAGCTGGCACCTCTACCGGCCGGGCGAGCGGTGGCAGAAGCCGCCCCACCTCGCCCGCGCCGTGCTCGAAGTCGGCCCACCCGATGCCGGCGCCGATGCTGTCGGCCCGCCCGACGCCGAGGCCCCGACCCCGCCGGACCAGGGCTGGGTGGCCGTCTGCTTCAGCGCCCCGGTCGTCGAACTGGTGAGGGCCGCTCGCACGGACCACCTCGGCCCGGACCTGTGCACGCCCGAGGCCGACCTCGACGAGGTGGTGCGGCGGATGGGCGCCGTCGACCCCGCCACCCCGCTCGCCGACGTGCTGCTCGACCAGCGCATCTGCTGCGGCGTCGGCAACGTCTACAAGAGCGAGGTCCCCTTCGCCCTGGGGCTGCACCCGCTCACCCCGATCGGCGACCTCGACGAGGGGCGTCGGCGCGCGGTGGTCGGCACGGCCGCCCACCAGCTGCGGGCCAACCTCACCACCTCCGCCCGCACCACCATGGCGGGCCCGCCCGGCACCCTGGGTGTGTACGGGCGACGAGGGGAGCCGTGCCGCCGGTGCGGCACGCCGGTGGCCTGGGCCCGCACCGGCCCCCAGGCCCGCGGCACGTATTGGTGTCCGGTCTGCCAGCCGGCGATGGCACCCTGATGGCGTGACCGAACGCCCGAAGGTCGTCGTGGTGGGAGCCGGCTTCGGCGGGCTGGCCGCGGCCAAGCGGCTCGAACGCGAGGCCGTCGAGGTCACGGTCGTCGACCGGCACAACTTCCACACCTTCCTGCCGCTGCTCTACCAGGTGGCCACGGCGGGGCTGAACCCTGCCGACGTCGGCTACGTGGTGCGCGGCGTGTTCAGGCGCGAGCAGCAGGTGCTGTTCCGCAAGGACGAGGTCGTCGGCGTCGACTGGGACGCGCACACCGTCACCCTGTCGGCAGAAGGCCCCGTCCCGTTCGACCACCTCATCGTCGCCGCTGGTTCGTCGACCAACTACTTCGGCATCGACGGCGCCCGCGAGCACGCGTTCCCGCTCTACAGCCTCGAGGACGCCATCCGGGTCCGGAACCACCTGCTGTCCCTCTTCGAGGCGGCCGACAGCGAGCCGGGCCTGGTCGACGACGGCGTGCTCAACTTCGTCGTCGTCGGGGGTGGGCCCACGGGGGTCGAGGTGGCCGGCGCCCTCGTCGAGCTGATCGAGAAGGTCCTCGAGCAGGACTTCCACGACCTCGACGTGCACCGGGCCCGGGTGGTGCTCGTCGAGCGCGCCGACCGCCTGCTCGCCCCCTTCTCCGAGAGCTCGCAGCGGTACGCCCGCCGGACGCTGGTGCGACGCGGCGTCGAGGTCCGCCTCGGCACTGCCGTCGAGCGCATCGCATCCGACCACGTGGAGCTGTCGAGCGGCGAAGTGGTGCGCACCCGTCTGGTGCTGTGGGCAGCGGGGGTTCGGGCGGGCACGCTCGCCGACCGCCTCGGTGTCGGCCAAGGGCCCAGCGGGCGGGTGGCCGTGGGGGCCGACCTGTCGATCGAAGGGCACCCCGAGGCCTTCGCCATCGGCGACATCGCCGACATCGACGACGGCCACGGAGGCCGCCTCCCCCAGCTCGCGCAGGTGGCCATCCAGGGCGGCGACCACGCCGCCGAGCAGATCCTCGCCGACCTGGCGGGCCGGCCCCGCACGCCGTTCCGCTACCACGACAAGGGCACCATGGCGACCATCGGGCGACGAGCGGCGGTGGCCGAGATCCCCCGCCCGGGCGGTCGATCCCGAATCCTCCACGGTGGCGTCGCATGGATGGCCTGGTTGGGATTGCACCTGGTGTACCTGGTCGGGGTCCGCAACCGCCTCTCGGTCCTCACCAGCTGGGCCTGGAACTACCTCACCTGGGATCGTGGCCCCCGGCTGATCCTGCGCCCGGAGGTGCTGCCCCACAGCCCCCGGGTCGAGCCCGACGCCGGGCCTCCGGCGTTCGGGCCGGGAGCGGCCGAGGCGCCTACGCCCGCCCCAGAACCCGGCTGACGGCGATCTCGATCACGACGCGGTCCTCGCGCTCGCCCGGCTGGCGGTAGCGCTCGGCGTAGCGCCGCACGCCCTCGGCCACCCGCTCTGGCTCTGCGGTCACCACGGCGGTGCCTTCGAGGGTGAGCCACCGGCCGCCCTCGACCTGGCACACGGCGGCGGGGCTGTCGGGCCGGGCGACGAGGTTGCGGGCCTTGCGGCTCCCGGCCCAGGTGATCACCCGCACGAGGCCCGCGTCAGCGTCCCAGGTGAAGCCGACGGCCACGACGTGGGGCGTGCCGTCGGGCCGCATCGTGGTGAGCGTGGCGAGGTGGCGTTCGGTGAGGAACTCCACCACCTCGGGCGGCAGGGCGGTGGGATCGTGGGCCATGGGGCGCGGGCTCCGTGTGGGCTGAGGTCCGGGACCCCTCGGAGGCTACGGCGCGCCCGCCCGGCTCACTCCGTGGAGATGGCCTCGAGGACGTCGAGGCGCGACGCCCGCCAGGCCGGGTACAGCGCAGCGCCGATGCCGGCGACGGCGGAGAGCAGCACGATCACCACGAGCTGGGCCCACGGCACCGCGAAGGTCGTGATGCCGTCGTCGCGCAGGGCCCGGACGAGCGCCCAGCCGAAGAGCAGCCCGATGGCCAGGCCCGTGAGCGTGCCGATGAGGCTGATGATGACCGACTCCCAGCGGATGCTCGACCGCACCTGGCGGCGGCTCATGCCGACGGCGCGGAGGAGGCCGAGCTCCCGGGTGCGCTCGTGCACCGACAGCAGGAGGGTGTTGACCACGCCGACGATGGCGATGACGAGCGCGAGAGCCAGCAGCACGTAGACGATCAGCAGGAACTGGTCGGCCTGGGCCCCCTGTGCCTTCTGGAACTCGGCGATGTTCTGGAGCTCGGCGCCGGGCATGGTCGAGACGATGTCCTCGAGGGCGGGCCGGGCCGCCGCGATGCCCGCGGTCGAGGGGTCCTTCAGCTTCACGTAGACGGCGGAGTCGGTCTGCAGCGCCGGGGGCACGTTGCGGTCGAAGAGGTCCTGGGTGATGAGCCAGCCCGGCCCCCGCACCGGGAAGCGGGTGTCGTAGATCGCCTCGACGGTGAGCTGTTGGGTGCCCCCCTGGAGGAAGGTGGCGGTGACCTGCTGGCCCATGACGAGCCCGCGGTCGTTGGCCAGCTTCTGCGACACCGCCACGCCCTGGTCGTCGAGGGCGGTGAGCGAGCCGGCCACGTCGGTGAAGTCGATGAGCTGGGTGAGCTGCTGCGGGTCGGCGGCGAGCACCAGTCGGTTGCTGCCGTCGATGTTGGCGAACGTGCCCCTCAGGCCGGCGGCGGCCTCCACCTCGGGGAGGGCCCGTACCTCGTCGGCCACCGAGGAGGGCAGCGCGGTGGGGCCGAAGCCGTCGGTGGTGACGACGTACTGGCCTTGCACCGAGGCGTCGATGGCGGCGGTGGTGGAGGCCTTCACCGACTGGGCGGTGACGGCGATGAAGCCGACCAGGCCGACCCCGATCATCAGCGCCGAGGCCGTGGTGGCCGTGCGCTTCGGGCTGCGGATGGCGTTCTCCACCGCGAGGCGGCCGTTCACTCCGGCCAGGCGGGGGAGGGGCGCGCCGATCACGCGGGCGAGTGTGGGTGCGGTGACGGGCCCGAGCACCGCCATGCCGAGGAACACCGCGAGGGCGCCGACGCCGATCTGCTGGAGGTTGCCGCCGGGGCTGGCATAGAGGCCCAGCCACAG
>Ga0302299_10001171_pt1 | contig 15636 bp, 12 predicted proteins | sample III_Fen_N3_4_FD_198795 | JGI IMG/M metagenome (GOLD analysis project Ga0302299, IMG submission 198795) | Peat permafrost microbial communities from Stordalen Mire near Abisko, Sweden - III_Fen_N3_4 | ecosystem: Environmental > Terrestrial > Soil > Wetlands > Permafrost | place: Sweden: Abisko... | reverse complement strand
TGAGTTCGACTGCACGCCTCCGGGGTTGGTGGGCGCGGGCACCGGGTTGGCCATGGGCCAGTACTGGATCGGCCCGTTCTCCCACATGGGCGGCAACCCGGCCTACCCGCTGCAGACACCGGCCAGCATCGCCTACACCCGCAAGGACTTCTCGGGGTACTGGGGCTACGAGCCGCCCGCCGACTGATCGATCACCCGCGCCGGGATGCCCACCGCGACCGCGCCGGCCGGCACGTCGCCGAGCACCACGGCGTTGGCGCCGATCTGGGCCCCGTCGCCGATGGTGAACGACCCCAGGAGCCGGGAGCCGGTGCCGATCTTGCAGTTGCGCCCGATGGTCGGGCCCTTGATGGTGCCGAACTTCAGGCCGATCGAGGTCCACGGCGCGATCGCGGTGCCCGCGCCGATGTCGACGAAGCCGTCGATGACCACCTGGCCGTGGGCGATGTAGACACCCGGCTCGATCACGACGGGATCACCGATCGAGATCTGGGCGATCATCATGGCCATCCGGTGGAGCAGGCGCGGCACCACCGGGACCCCCCGACGCTGCAGGCTGGCCTTCAGCCGGTAGCAGACCATGGCCAGGTAGCCGTCGCTCACGAGGGCCAGGCGAGCCATCTGGGCGACAGCGTCGGCCCGTGACCGGAACTCCGCCCGCTCGCCCCGACGTTCGGCGGTGATGCGGGCGTCGGCGACCACCGCTTCGATGAACGGGGGGTGGCGCTGGCGCGTGGCCGCCATGAGCAGCTGCTTGGCGGTGGTCATGGTCAGAACACCAGGGGGATCTGGTCGTCCGGGAACCTTGACGGTGCGAAGAACCAGGACTCGATGGCGTAGCGATCGCGGGTGAGGCCGGGAGCGAAGGCCGTGCGGTGGACGAGCAGGTCGTCGAAGATCAAGGCGTCGCCCGGCTGGAATCGGGGCCGGATCAGCGGGGCATCGATCTCGAGCAGGGTGCGATCGACCGTGCCGGGCCCGATCGACCAGTTGAACATCGCTCCCTCGGTGCCGGTCTCGAGCACCCGCGGCACGCGTCGGGCGACCAGCTCGAGCCCGGGAGCCTCGGCGCCATCGCCACACTCGGTGAGCGCCACCCAGACGTTGACGCTGCGGACATCGTCGCCGAGGAAGGCACCGTCCTGGTGCCAGTCGGCCCGCTCGATGTCGCCGGGCACCCGGCGAAGGGTGAACTTGCGCAGCGACACCGCCGGGCGCTCGCCGAGGTACCCGGTGATGATCTCGTCGAGTCCGGCGGCCCGATAGGCCTCGAGCAGCTCGAACAGCACCCTCGGCGAGTCCGCGGTCCACACCGCGCCGCCCTTGCGCACGAACTCGCGGTTGAGCTCGGTGCCGTCGGGCAGCACGAACGGCACGAACCACGGCGCGGCGTCGATCGTGCGATCGAGCTCCCACTCGTCACGGCCGGCGAAGGCCCGGTCGATGCCGTCGCGGATGCGGCCGAGCTGGTCGCGGGCGAGGAGGCCACGGACGAGCAGCGCACCGTGGTTGACCAGGGCGCTGCCGAGCACGTCGGTGCCGAGCTGGTCGCGAGCGACCTCCGGCGGACCGGCCACCTCAGGGAACAGGTCCGGGAGCTGCGGTGGCCAGGCCTCGACCTCGGTGCGACGATCGAGCTCGGCGAAGGCGAGGTGGCGCAGGCGCACGAGTCGGACCTCGACATCGGGCGTGCTCCCCTGACGGTTGAGCGAGCAGAGCAGGTCGATGGCGTCGGCGTAGCGACCCTCGACCTCGGCCCGGTCGGCGTCGACCAGAAGCCGCTGGACAGAGGCCGGTCGATCCCGACGGGCACGGAAGGGCAGGCGGAACATCAGCGGCGGGCATCCGTCGGCATGGGCACGGCTGCGAGGTTACCCTCGCCGGCGTTAGGGTCGGGGCCGGACCTCGCCATCCTCAGGAGCACGTGCGTGAACAACATCTGGGCGTTCCTGCCGATGCAGGCGTCGACCGACCTGCTGGGCGATGCCGATGCGCTGCGAGCCCGGTTCCAACAGGACAGCTACCTGTACCTGCCCGGCCTGCTCGACCGGGACCGGGTGCTGAGCCTGCGCCGGGACATCGTCGAGGTGCTCGCCGCCCGCGGGTGGTTGCGCAACGACGAGTACCTCATGAACGCCATCTCGGTGATCCCACCTCTACGCGAGGGCGAGGACGCCTTCCTCGAGGCCTACGACGCCGTGCAACGGATCGAGGCCCTCCACGGGCTCGCCCACGAGCCCGCCCTCGTCGAGGTCATGCGCCAGATCGTCGGGCCCACGGCCTTCCCCCACCCGCTCAAGATCGCCCGCCTCGCCTTTCCCGGCAACTTCGAGGTGTCGACCCCACCCCACCAGGACTATCCGAACAACCAGGGCACCGAGAACCTCGTGGCCTCGTGGATCCCGGTCGGCGACTGCCCGATCGAACAAGGTGGGTTGGCCGTGCTGCGGGGCTCGCACCGCTACGGGGTGCTCCCCCTCGACCGCCATCCCGGGGCCGGCAACCGCCAGGCGGTGGTGCCGATCGAGATGCTCGAGGAGCTCCGCTGGGTCACCACCGACTTCGAGGCCGGGGACGTGCTGCTGTTCGGCTCCACCACGGTGCACGCCTCGCTGCACAACGCCAGCGACTTCAACATGCGCCTGTCGGTCGACTTCCGCTACCAGCAGGAGGGCGAGCCGCTCACCGACATCGTCCTGCATCCCCACTACCAGCGCCAGACGTGGGACGACGTCTACGCCGACTGGCAGTCCGAGGAGCACCAGTACTACTGGCGGGACCTCGACTACGAGGTCGTGCCGTTCGAGGACTACCCGCTCGTGTCGCCCGAGGCCGAGGGCCCGCAGTGGGAGGAGATCCTGCGCCACGACCATCGCATCAACACGCGCCACGATCGCCGCATGGCCCGCATGGCCGACGAGCTCACGCCGCAGGAGCCGGCCTGAACCTCTCGCTCTACACCGCCAAGAAGGCCGCGCTGTCGCCCCGGACGGCCCGTCGCCGCCGGAAGTTCGCGGCCACGATCGACCCGATGAGCAAGGCCATGCTCGAGGCGCACTACTACGCGAACCCCATCTTCGGGTTCTTCGGCGCCAGCGCGGCCAACCCCTCGATCCTGATCGATGCCGACATCGACGACACGAGCACCGTCATCGACGCCGGCGCGTTCATCGGTGAGTGGGTGGTCCAGATCACCGATCGCTACTCACCCACCGTCTACGCGTTCGAGCCCGGACCGGGGATGTTCGACCGCCTGCAGGCCGCGGTCGACGGCCGGCCCGACGTGCACCCGTTCGCCTACGGGCTCGGCCGCGAGGATGCCCACGCCCGCCTGGCCCTCGACGGTCCCGGATCGGCGATCGTCGCCGGTGCGTCGGCCACCGGAGGCGACCAGGCCGGCGCCGGGTCGATGGGCGTGGTCGACGTCGAGATCCGCGACGTGGCCGCCGTGTTCGACGAGTTGGGGCTCGACCACGTCGACCTGCTCAAGCTCAACATCGAGGGTGGCGAGTACGACGTGCTGGACCGGCTGGCCGAGACCGGCTGGCTCGGGCGGATCGATCAGATCCTGGTGCAGTTCCACGAGTGGCACCCGCATGCCCACCGCCGGCGGCGGGCGATTCGCCGGGCCCTTCGCCAGCACCACGTCGAGCGGTGGAACTACCCCTGGGTCTGGGAGCTCTGGGCTCAGGCCGAGGGTTGAGCGAGCTCCGGTTCGCCGGACTCGTCGAGCTCGGCCGCCTCGGCGTCGGCGTCGTCACGCCGGCCGTCGATCACGAACGCGACGGCGATGATGAGCCACATGTGCCGGTAGTGGAACGTCTCGCGGAACATGCCCTGCACGAGCGCGCCGACGATCAGCATGCGCGCCAACCCGCCGCGACGACTGGCCTTCCACACCACGACCCAGAAGCCGATGAACCCGATCAGCCCGAGCACCCCCCGCTCGACGAGGTAGCCCAGCGCGTCGTTGTGGATCTCGAGCGGGTGGCCGAGGTGGATGGCGATCTGACGTTGGTGCACGCCGTCGGGGCCCACGCCGAGCGGTTCCTTGGCGAACGCCCCCCACGCGTCGCTCCAGACCTCGTAGCGCGAGCCCTGGCTCTTGTCGAGCCGGTCGGAGCTGAGCGAGCCACTGACCTGCCAGGAGCCGTTGCCCGTGCTCACCGAGTCACCGCCCGGACTGGCCAGGAACAGCACGCCGATGGCGAACACGATGAGGCCGACAGCCAGGACCGCGGTGTTGCGGCTGGCCGAGCGGACCACCAGGTACGCGACCATGGCCAGAGCCATGGCGATGGCGCCGAACGAGCCGGTCTGCCACACGGCCATCGCCAGCCCGAACACCGCCAGCACCTGGAAGTACCAGCGCTTGCCGGCGAAGAACAGCAGGAAGGCTGCCATCACGCAGTAGTGGCCGGCGTAGTTGGGATGCTCGAAGAACGCCTTGCCCCGATAGCGGAACGGCTGCACGAGCAGCGCGATGGAGGTGACGCCCAGCCCGATGGCCGTGCCCCAGATCGCGTAGCGCTCGAGCTTGGCGACCGTCATCAGGTGCCAGAAGCAGAAGAACGTGAGGACCGCGAAGTTCGTGCGGACGAGGTCGGCGATCGCCCATCCGGTGATGCCCACCGTGAACAGCGACAGGAACGACCCGACCAGGATCAGCCAGAGCCACGGCAGGGCCCTGGCGCCCGCACGGGTGGCCGGTGAGCCGGCCTTGGCCATGGCCAGCAGGGACACCAGCGAGACCGCGGCGATGACCGGGTCGACATAGGCCAGGTTGGCCGGGAGGGCGGGGCGCAGGATGGCGACCCCGGCGTAGCTGGCCACGATCCCGATCTGCAGCAGCAGGGCGGGGCGGGGCTCGCGGACCGCCTCAGTGCTGGTCGGGGTCGCGCTCAGCACTCGACTTGCCCACGTCACGACCGGACTTGGTCACCGGGTCGGACGGCGCCTGGCTGCCGGAACTGCGATCGCCCGAGCCCTTGGCCGATCCGTTGCTGCCGTTCGAGCCGTTGGTGCCGTTGGACCCGGACGGGGGCGGCGGGGGCATCGGCGGCGGATCGAGCTTGTTGCCGGTAGCCATCGTCGGCGGCTCCTTCGGGCGGTACCCGTAGTTGCCGTAGTAGCCGTAGTAGCCACCGCTGGTGGGCACCCCGTTGAGCACGACGCCGATGATGTCGGCATCGACCTGACGGAGCCGGGTCATGGTCTGACGCAGGTTGCCGGTCTTGGTCTTGCCGTGCAGCGACAGCACGATCACGCCATCGACGTGGCGGGAGGCGGCGAGGGGATCGCTCACCGGCAGCACCGGGGCGCAGTCGATCAGGATGAAGTCGGCGCCGGCCTGCTTGATCTGGTCGAGCACGGTGCCGAACATGTCCGAGCCCAACAGCACCGACGGCTCGTGGGGCAGCGGGCCGGCGGGGAGCACGAACAGGCTCTTGCCGCTGGGCAGCGTGACCGACACGAAGCACGACGACAGATCGCTGTCGCCGAGCATCGCCGAGGTGAGGCCCTTCTGGTTGTCCGGCACACCGAGCAGCTCGCCCAGCATCGGGCGACGGAGGTCGGCCGACACGACCACGACGCGCAGGCCGCTCTCGGCCAGGACGGCAGCCAGGTTGGCGGTCACCGTGGTCTTGCCCTCGCCACCGGAGGAGCTGGTGACGAGGATCGTGCGCTTCTCCTTGCCGATGCTCGAGAAGCGGAGGCTCGTGGCCAGCGTGTGGTACGACTCGGCCGCAGGTGAGGTGGCCGCCACCAGCGTTCGGGGAGCCGACCGGAACCGGCGGGTGTGCTTGTTGCCGCCGTAGACGGGGACGGTGCCGAGCACCGGGACGCCCTCGGTGGCGAGCTCGATCTGCTCGGAGGTCTTGATGCGGTTGTCGAGCTGCTCGAGCAGGAACGCCAGGCCGATGCCGAACACCAGCGCCACGACGGCGGCCACGCCGGCGTCACGGAGCGGGTTGGGCGAGTCAGGCAGGCGAGGGTTGCCGGACTCGCGGGTGACCGTGACGGCCTTGCCCAGCGTGTCGGCCTGCGTCTGCGAATCGAGCAGCTGCTTCTGCAGCGTGGCCTGCGAGTTCACCAGCAGGGACTTGGTGGTGCGGGCCACCTCGGCGTCGCCGCCGGTGGGGTTCTGGCTGATGATCGCGTTCTGGTCCCGGATCTGACCCTCGATGGTGGCGATCTGGGTGGCGGTGGAGGCGATGCCTGCCTTGATGCTCGAGACCAGGCGCTCCTGGCGCTGATCGGTGTAGTTGTGCGCGTAGCTGTTGGCCGCAGCCTTGGCGATGGACGGCGAGTTGCTCGACGCGCTGATGCGGATGACGTTGGTGTCGGCCACGCCGTTGACGGTGACCTTCTGCACCTTGTTGATGTCGCCGCCGAGGTCGTTGGCGACGCCGTCGCGCACCGCGGCCGCCTTGACGGTGTAGATCTCGCTGCCGATCAGGGCGGGGTCGGTGGTGCTCTTGGCGTTCGGGTAGAGCTCGCCGATGTCGAGCTGCACCTCGGCCGTGCCGGTGTAGACCGGCGACTCCAGGCTGGAGACGGCGTAGGTGAGCACGAACGCCACGACCACCAGTCCGGCGATCAGGGGCGCACGGCGCCAGAGGGCCCGCGCCAGATGACGCGCGTCGAGTTTGGGGTACTGCTCAGTCGCCAACGTGCTACCTAGGGGTATGGGGGACGGAGAGCATCCTGCGGTCGCTCGAGAGGGGGGCCGAACAGCAGGCACGAAGCCTCGACCAACGGATACCACTGGACGTAGCCGACGATGTTAGCCCGCCTCCCCGCGGCCGTGGGGTCATGCAACCCCTTCGCCGGCATCGCGGCGTCGGCGAGATGTCCGGTGCCAGGCGACCCCGCGCCCCACTTGGTACACCAACCTTGCCAGTGCCACTGTCGAGAACGCCGCCCGGGAGCCGATCGGCAGCTCGGAGATGTACGACTGCTGGAGGCGGTAGGAGCCCCACGCCCTGTGCACGGGTGCCAGTCCCTCGAAGAACTGGTTGGGGTGGCGCCGGTGCATCACGAGCGGCAGATCGACCAGGGCGAGGTGGCCGCCCGCCGCCTGGAGCCGCAGCAGCAGGTCGTAGTCGTACTGCGCGACCCGTCGCTCGTCGTAGCCCCCCAGCTCATCGATGGCCTCGGCCCGGGCCAGCAGCGACGAGTGGACGATCGGGTTGGAGCACAGCAGGGACCGCTCCACCGGGACGGCCCGGGCGCCGGCCCCGGTCGGGTCGCCCGGCAGGGTCCAGTCGGCGGTGGCGGTGAGGCTGCTGCTCACCCGACAGCCCGTGCCGAGCAGCGTCAGGTCAGGGTCGGCGGCGAACAGCCTGAGCTGGGCCTCGATGCGGCGGGGGTGCGATGCGTCGTCGGCGTCCTGGATGCCGACCAGTGGGGCCGAAGCGGCTCGAACGCCCAGGTTCAGGGCCCGGGCCCGGCCGACCCGCCCCGGGCGGAGCACCACCAGGCGGGGGTCCGAGCGCTCCCGGGACTCGATCACCTCGGCCGTGTCGGGGGCGGGGTCACCGTCGACCACCAGCACGACCTCGACGTCGGCCACCGTCTGGCCGAGGAGGCTGTCGACGCTCATGGCGAGCAGCTCGGCGGGCGTCGCGTAGGTCGTCACCACGACGGACGCGGTGGGCGTCATCGACGGGCGAGGAGGTACACGCTGAAGCTGCACAACCACGGCAGGGGATGTTCGGCCAGCGTCTCGGACTTCCACGTCTCGAGGTCGCGGATGCCCGGCATGCGCCCGTAGTAGTTGTGGCCGAAGTAGCCGCGAGCAGCCTCGAGCCGGAGCCCGGCCTGCTCGATGTGCTCGAGGTGGCGCCCGTAGGGGCCACGGCAGAGGTCGTAGTAGGCGGGGAACTTGTCGTGGCGGTAGCGGTCGCGCGGTTGGAAGATGTCGAGCAGCCGGTCGCCGAGGTCCTCGGGCACGAACCGGTTGACCACGAACGGCACCGTGCCCAGCACCGGTGAGACCTGCAGGTAGAGCCCGCCCGGCTTGAGCATGCGGGCCACGTTGCGCAGGAACTGCGAGCCGTCGCGCACGTGCTCGGCCAGCATCTGGCTGCACGCGAAGTCGACCGCATCGGTGAGCGGGAAGTCCGCGGCGGTGACGTCGGCGCAGATCTTCTTGCCGACCGCCGGCGCCTTGTCGAGCTCGCCCTGGGAGATGTCGATCATCAGCAGGTCGACGTCGCCGGCGAGCACGCGAGGGTGCACCGCGAGCGCCGGGTTGGCACCGGCACCGAGCTCGGCGATGGTCGTGTCGTCGTCGAGCCGGCCGATCACGTCGACCAGCGTCGCCTCGAAGTCACGGCGGTAGGACCCGCGGGTCGATCCGGTGGAGGTGCCGTAGCTGAGCCGCTCGCCCTGGTACAGGGAGCGCCCGTCGGGTCGACTTCGCTCCGATCCGGGACTCGACAACGCGCTTCCTCCGACTGTTCTGGCTGCCAGATCTGCCTGGGTGATCTGCCTGGGTGATCCCCGCAACCTTAGGTGGCCGCCGAGGGGGCTGCGCCGCGCCGGAACCTATCGGTCCACTTGGGCAACGGATGAAGCTCGACGATCTCGGCCAGCGTGGCCTCGGCCCAGTCCCGCAGCTCCGCGGTCGGTTCGTGCCGGCCGAACAGGGCGTCGGAGACCACCCGGCCGACCGAGGTGAGGCGCGGATCGGGCAGCGATCCCGCGCTCAGCTCCGAGGTGTAGGCGACGATCGTCTCCCCTGCCCTCCGGGGCCGACCCCGCACCGCGCCTTCCCGGTCGATCCGGCGGACCAGCCCCTCGGCCCACGTCCGATCGCTCACCGGCCGCGACCGCCGCAGCCACCAGATCACCAGGCCGACGAACAGGGCCACACCGAGCGCGAGCCCGGCGATGAGCAACCAGTTGGTCCCCCGGTGCGACGCCGCCTCGGTGGGCGCTCCCGCCCGACCGGACGCCGCCTCGGGCGTGGGCGGGCTCCCCGCCGCCCCGTCCACCGAGCCCGAACCGGACGCGGTGCGGCCCTCGATGAAGGTGCCGTCGGGGTCGACGGTGTAGCGGCGCAGCTCGTTGCCGTTGCCATCGAGCTCGCGCACGACGATGTGGCCACCGCCGGTGGCGTCGTAGACGTAGGTGCGGACGGTGCCGGCGCCGTCATCGACGCGAACCTGCGGAAGGCCCTGGGCATCGGTGCTGTAGGTGCGGGTCGATCCGTCCGGGCTCCCCACCACCGGGTTCCCGGATCCGTCCCTCGCGTAGGTCTTGCCCTGCCCGAGAAGACCCTCCCGCACGGCCTGGTTCGGCAGCGGGATGCCGCCGTCGGCGCTGCTCCCGGGCACCAGCACCCCGCCGTCGGGGTCGTGGACGTAGAGGTGATCGGCGCCGAGGGCCGCCGAGGCGACGACGTGGCCGTTCGGGTCCACCAGCACGACCTGACCGTCGCGCTCCTCGAGGTCGTAGCGCGTGCCGTCGGTGCCGCGCACGAACACCCGCCCCTGCTCATCGATCTGGTAGTGCTGGGTGTCTCCCTCGGCGGTGCCGGCCACCACCTCGTCGCCGTCGAGGCGCGCCACCACGTTTCCGCCGGCGTCGCGCACCACGGTCTGGCCGCCCTCGCTCGACACCGAATAGGTCTCGCCCGAGGGTGCGGTGATGGACCCACCGCCGGACGAATTGCCGTCGACGGTCTGCTCGTGGCCGTTGCGATCGAGCCGGAACAACGGCGCCGCGCCGTCGCCGGCGGCGCCGCCCTGGCCGCTCGATCGACCCGACGGGACCGACGAGCTGGCCTGACCCTGGTTGCCGAACTGGCCCTGGCTACCGAACTGGCCCTGGTGGCCGGCCTGACCCTGGTTGCCCGGGGATCGGGCCGACGCCTTGCCCGTCTGGCGGTTCGAACACGACGGGTTGCCGATCAGCATGGCGGCCACGAAGCCGATGAGCAGCGCCGGGCCGATGATGCCGACCAGATCGGTCCACGACCTCGTCCCCGGTCGACCGCCCTCGCCGATCACCGGCTCTGGGGTGGGCACGACGGCCCGACCGTCGCGCTCGAGGAACCAGAACGCCACCAGCGCGCCGCCGAACCACACCAGGGCGGCCGCCGTCTCCCAGCCCTTGCCGGCGGCGAGCAACGGCACGACGAACAGCCCCGACAGCACGACCGCACCGCGGAGGCGTTGCACGAAGCACCAGTCGAGGCCGACCACGAAGAGCCCGACGAGCGCGCTGACCGCGGCCGGCAGCCCGATGTGGGCGGAGCGGTCGAGGATGGCGATCACCACCATGGTGGCGACGGTGGCGGCCAGCGCCAGCACCCACCCGGCGATGTTGGTGAACCGGAGGCCGAGCCCGGTGGTCAGTCCCACCGCCACGCCGCCGCCGAGCGCGGCGACGGCCACGACGAACGCCACTGGCTGGTCCAGCCAGGCGCACAGCAGCCCGACGGCCAGCACGCAGACCGCGAAGGCCACGACCTGACCGGCGAGGGTCGCCGGGGCCAGCTTGGGGAGCCGGGCGGCGGTGGACGGCGAGCCGGGCCTGACCGGACCCCCCGTTGGACCAGTCGCAGGGCCATTCGGTGGACCTGTCGGCGGACCACTCGGTGGACCGGCGGCGCGGCCCCCCGGCGGGGCGAACGGCGGGGTCGGCGCGCTCATGACCAACTCGTCTCGTAGGGGTTGACCACGCAGGTCATGCCCGGCCAGTGCTCGATGGCCGGCATCCCGGTGGACGCCACCGCCAACTCCCGCAGGATCGCCCGGTGGTCGCGCACCTCGTGATCGACCGTGCGCAGCGGCACCGGCATCGGGCGGGGTGGCGGTGGCGGCGAGGTGAACGGCGACGCCAGGCTGGTCGGCATCTCGGCACTCAGGCTGACGGGCGCCATGGTCACCAGGTGCACGACCCAGCCCCGCTTCAGGGCCTCGTCGGCCACGAAGGCGGCCCGGGCCGCGGTGGCGTCGGCCGCCGCCCCCGAGGCGGGGAGCGCCACGACGATCCGCAGGGCGACGATCCCGGTGCCGTCGCGCTCGGCCACCATCAGGTGACCCTGGTGCGCGGTCGCCTTCCAGTGGATCGACCGCCGAGGGTCGCCCCGGACGTAGGTCCGCACCCCACGGAACAGATCCGAGCCACTGGGTGCCGACTCGGCGATGCCGAACCTGACGGCCTTCGGCACCGGCCACTCGATCGGCTGGGGCCACGGTGCCGGACCCACCAACGACACCTGGGGCAACCGCACCAGGCAGCGACGACCGCACTCGAACAGACCCGTGGCCCCGGTGGCGGTGAGATCGAGCAACAGCGAGTGGAGCACCCCACGCGACAGCGCCGGCAGCTCGATGATGCCGGGCGCCGAGCTCTCCACCCGGATCTCGTCGGTGCGGGGGACGCGGGCCGGGGCCACGATGATCGGTCGGCGCACCCCGTCCACCGTCAGCACCCATCGGGTGGGCTCCCCCGCCACCAGCTCGCGTGCGCCGCGCACCGTCGGCACCAGCCCGTGCAGCGAGTGGCGAGCGGTGAGGGCGTCGAGCACGACGGCGGCGACCAGCGCCGCAGCCACCAGCAGCTGGGGGAACGACCGGGTGATGAGCCACAGCAACAGGGCCAACCCGGCGACGACGGTGAGGGCCATGCCCGCTGGGCGCGGCCGCAGGTAGCGACGGCTCTCGAGCAGCCCCGAGTCGACCGGGCCAGCCATCAGGCCGCGCTCATCAGGCCGCGCTCATGAGGCCGGCTCGGGCGAGGGTGGCACCGGCACCGTCGCCAGGAACTCGGCCACCCACGAGCGGGCGAGGGGCAGGTCGTCGTTGGTGGCGTCCACGATGCGGTGGGCCAGGGTGGCGACCGCCACGGCCTGCACGTCGTCGGGGGTCACGTGGTCGCGGCCGGCGAGATGGGCGACGGCCCGGGCGACGCGGACCATCATCAGGGCGGCACGGGTCGACAGCGGCTGCTGGGACCCGGCCCGGCGACGCACGACATCGATGACGTCGAGGGCGTAGGACGCGACGACCGGATGCAGGTAGACGTCGTCGAGGCCACGGCGCAGGCCCCGCCAGGTCTCCAGATCGGCGACGGCGCGCACACCGTCGAGCGCCCGCTCGCCTCCGACCCCGGCGAGCACGCGCAGCTCGTCGGCCCGACCGGGCAAACCCATCGACACCGACAGCGCGAACCGGTCGCGTTGGCCTCCGACCAGCGGGAACGTCCCGAGGTCGCCACCTTGTGGGTTCTGGGTGGCGACGACGAAGAACGGGTCGGGCAGCGGGTGGGTCGTGCCGTCGACCGTGACCTGACGCTCGGCCATGGCCTCGAGCAGCGACGACTGGGTGCGCGGGGTGGCCCGGTTCAGCTCGTCCACCAGCACCACGTTGTTGAACAGCGGCCCGGGATGGAACGTCCACTGACGGGTGTCGTCGTCGAACACGGTGACCCCGGTGAGGTCCGAGGGCAGCAGGTCAGGCGTGCCCTGCACCCGCCCGAAGGAACCGCCGATGCCGCGGGCCAACGCCTTGGCCAACACGGTCTTGCCCACCCCGGGGATGTCCTCGAACAGCACATGGCCGCCCGCGAGGAACGCGGCCACGGCCAGGCCGATGGGTGCCGGGTCGCCGATGATCACCTCTGACGCACTCGACACCAGAACGGCCGCGGCCGATGCCTCGACGGGACCCGCCACGAGGTCACCCACCGGGACACGCACCGGGTCGAGCAATGCGTCAGGCACCCCGTCGTCCACCACCGCACGAGTGTGCCATGGGAGGTATCGGAGGGCGGCGCGAGGTCCTTGCCACCGACACTGTCATCGTGTGACACTTGGCACTCGAATCCCGGCCCTCAACCGGGACAGGGGCTCATCTGGGGGGATGACATCGTCATGAAGCGCGTCGTGGTCGTACTGGCCGTCCTGTTGCTGCTCGTCACCGCGTGTGACACCAAGGACCTGGTCCTGTCGCCGAAGGACGGGGCCATCGTGGCTCAGGACCACGTGGTCGTCACCGGGCACCTGCCGAAGTACGCCAAGGCCGGTGGCACGTTGAAGGTCAACGGCGTCGTCGGCACCATGGCACCCGACGGCAGCTGGTCGGTCGACATCGCGGTGTCCACCAGCAGCTACGTGACCCCGGTCGAGGCCCTCTACACCGACCCCGACGGCAAGATCTGGCGCCAGCGGCAGTCGGTGGTGCACGGGCCCGGGCTCGCCGAGGGCCAGGCTTCCCCCAACGGGGTCGGCATGCACTTCACCAACAGCGGCCTGCAGGGACTCGGGCCGGTCGTGAAGAACCTGGCCGCCGGGGCCTTCGACATCGGCAGCCTGCTGCTGTCACAGAACCCGATCATCGACCAGCAGAACGCCCTGCTCACGCTCGACATCACCGGCAACGCGTACGAGGCCGGCGTCGGCTCGGTCGATCTCGGCGTCGCCAGCACGACCTCGGGCGTGGCGACCCACATCACGCTGAAGGACCTCTACGTCGGCGTGGCCCTCAACATCCACGACGGCGCGCTCATCAACCTCGACTGCTCGCTCGAGTTGAAGATCCCCACCACCACCATCGACGGCACCTTCGACCTCTCGCCCAGCGCGGCCGACCCGTCCAAGGTCGACGTCAACCTCGTCGGCGCGCCGACGGTCGTCACCTCCAACGTCAGCTACGAGTTCATCTCCGGCATCTGCGACGGCGACACGTTCGTGCTCGGCGACATCGTGAACGCGGTGGCCGGGCCCCAGATCCAGACCCTCATCGGCAGCGGCTTCTCCACCAAGCTGGGCGATCCGGACGGTGCCGGGCCAGCGGACTCCCCGATCGCCGACGCCATCGAGACGGCGCTGGCCAACATCTCCATCGCCGGATCGGTCGGCGATGCCGTCCACGCCAAGCTCGATGCCCCGTTCACCCAGATCACCGAGGGGGCCGACGCCATCGACTTCCGGGCCGACGCCGACTTCTCCTCGTCGATCGGGACGGCGGCCGACCAGTGCGTGCCTCCGGCCGGGGCTCCCGATCTCGACTCGACGTTCGACGTGACCGGACCGCCACCCGACCTCGCCCCCACCACCCCGTCGGGACAGCCCTACGGCCTCGGCCTCACCATCTCGGCCTCCGCCTTCAACCAGCTGCTCGGCTCGATGACCGAGTGCGGCATCTTGAACCAGGACGTCACCTCCATCCCGTTCGGTGGTGCCACGCTGCCGATCACCGCCGGCGTGCTGGCTGCGCTGGCCCCCGAGTTCGCCACCAAGCTGCCACCGTCGACCCCGTTGAAGATCCGGGTCAAGCCGACGGTCTCCCCCTTCATCACGCCGTCGGCGGGACCGAACGGTGAGCCGGCCGAGCTGGAGTTGGCCAACCTGCAGCTCGAGTTCATCGAGAACCGCGGTGGGCTCGAGATCAACTGGCTGACCCTGGCGGTCGACACCCCGCTCGGGTTCGACCTCGCCTATGACCCGGCGGCCGGGGTGCTGGCACCGACCATCACCGCCGCCCCGGCCGCGTCGGTGCACGCCCGGGTCATCACCAACTCGATCGAGCTGATCGAGCCACACATCGAGGCGCTCTTCCCGAGCCTGTTCCCCTCGTTCGTGTCGGCGCTCGGCGCGTCGTTCGCGGCGTTCCCGCTGCCCGGCTTCCTCGGCCTGAAGCTCGATGTCGCCCAGGTCGCGCGTATCGGCAACTACTTCGTGCTCTACAGCAACCTGACCCCCGAGCTGCAGACCCGGCTCGAGAACGTCAGCCTCACCGACCTCAGCACGGTCGATTCGGTGGTGGACTCGGTCTTCGACGTGAACGAGTGGCGTCACCGCATCCGACCCACCGTCGGACCGACCGGGGTCAGCGTGGCCTTCAAGGCGATGCTCGGCGCCGACGCGTGCTGCACGGTGGACGACGAGAGCAAGAGCGCACACGCCGGCTATCGGGTCAGCTTCGACGTCGTCCCCGAGAACGGCGATACCTGGCACCTCGACGTCAGCCAACTCATCAACGGGGCCCACACCCTGATCGATGAGAAGGTCGCGCTCGAGGACGCTGGCGGTGAGACCCGCTTCCAGACCGCGGTCACCGGTCGGGTGCAGGTGGGCGCGGCGGCGTGGCAGAACTTCAACGTCACCCCGAGCGTCACCTCTTCGGTGCACAAGCTCTACGGCGGTGAGGGCACCACCAACACGCCCTTCACCGGGACGAACCACGCGGTGCTGTCAGGCACCACCCGCCAGGCGATCACGATCGAGTTCGGGTTCGACCTCTACGCCAAGTCGGACTCCAACGCCTTCTTCCCCGCCGCCGGCGGCGACGAGGTCGCCATCCGCCTCGGCGCCAACGACACCATCGCCAACGGCTTCACCGCCGGCGGCTACCCCGGCCTGGGCAACCGCCCCATCAGCGCCGACGGGCACTTCGCCGTCATCTCGCTCACGACCACTCGGTAGCAGGACCAGGAACAGCCAAACCACGAACAGCCAAAACCACGAACAGCCAAAACCACGAACAGCCAAAACCACGAACAGGTGGCCGCCGCCGGACCCGAGGGTCACGACGGGGCCACCCGTCCGGGGGGGGCAGGGACGCGCCGTCGGCCTAGTGCTGGCCGCCGGTCTCGGTGCCGGTGACGGCGAAGTTGGCG
>Ga0302299_10001169_pt1 | contig 15672 bp, 11 predicted proteins | sample III_Fen_N3_4_FD_198795 | JGI IMG/M metagenome (GOLD analysis project Ga0302299, IMG submission 198795) | Peat permafrost microbial communities from Stordalen Mire near Abisko, Sweden - III_Fen_N3_4 | ecosystem: Environmental > Terrestrial > Soil > Wetlands > Permafrost | place: Sweden: Abisko... | reverse complement strand
CCGACAGCACCACGGTATGGAGCATGACCAGCCACGCCCACGGGCCCGCGCGACCGAACCAGAAGCCCGACATCCAGCGCACGCCGTCGATCGCCGCGCCGGTCGAGCTGCCGACGACGATCCAGACCGCCGCGCTGGCGACGAACACCCACACCACCGCCCGGTAGCGCGAGAACTTACCGATCAGCGCGAGCTGGAACCCGGTGCCGGTCGCGGCGGTCATCGGGATCAGGGACGCCGCGAACCGGAACAGCTGCTCTGCGACCACCGGGGAGGCGATCGAGGGCGACAGCATGATGACCGTTGCGTAAGGCAACAGCGTCGCGCCCTGGACCAGCAAGAACCAGCGCAGCGTGGGGGCGCCGCGCATCACCGCGGCGTACGCGATCACGATCAGCAGCGCGGCGGGCGCGAACGCAAACGGCAGCGACAGCAGGTGCGGCGCGTAGCTCGCGGTCGACCATAGCTCGTGCATCGCCGTTGCAACTCTATCTCGTGTACGATCGCGTGGTGGCGGATCACCGCAATCCATCCGGGCGTCGGCCGCCGGTCTTCCCGCTGCCGCCACCGCCGCCGGACGAGGACCCGACCCACACGGTGCCGCGGCGCCGGCGGACGCCGACGCAGGACGTGACCTCCGACCTGCCGCGGCTGCCCGAGGTCGCCTTGCACGAGGAGTCGAGCGAGGTGAACGTGGATCCCCGCGCGCTGGCGCCGGGGCGAGACTCGCTGTCGGTCGCGCGCGCGCGCTCGGTGCCGCCGCCGACGCCGCGGATCCAGAAGGCGACCGTGCCGGCGCGGCCGCATCGCGGGTCCTCGGCGCGCGCGGCGCTCCCGCCGACCCCGCGCCCGCCGCCGCGCAGCGCGCACGTCCGGGTCGAGACCGCCGAGTACTCGTCGTTGATCGGCGGCCGCTACCAGATCTTGACCCGGATCGGGCAAGGCGGGATGGGCAAGGTCTACAAGGTCAAGCACACCCACCTGTCGCGCACGTTCGCGCTCAAGATCATCTCGAACCAGGTCGCCGAGACCGACGAGGCGCGCGAGCTGTTCTACCGCGAGGCCCGGTTCGCCTCCGCGATGGCCCACCCGAACATCACGCCGGTCGTCGACTTCGGCGAGGACGAGAAGGTCGGGATGTTCATGGTGATGGAGCTGGTCGAGGGCGAGGCGCTCAACCGGATCCTGTTTCGCGAGAAGCAGCTCAGCACGCGCAAGGCGTGCGACATCGTGCTCCAGCTCGCCGAGGCGCTGCACTACATCCACAAGCAGGGCGTCGTCCACTGTGACATCAAGACCGAGAACATCCTGATCTCCGAGGAGGAGCACGAGGGCAAGCGCAGCAAGACGATCGTCAAGCTGCTCGACTTCGGCCTCGCGCGCTCGCTCAACGCCACCCGGGCCTCGACCTCGCTGTCGGGCACGCCTCACTACGTCGCTCCCGAGCGGATCCGCGGCGAGCCCGCGTCGCCCGCGTCGGATGTCTACGGCGTCGGCATCCTGCTCTACGAGCTGGTCACCGGCCAGGTGCCGTGGGACGGCCAGGTCCAGAAGATCCTCGCCGGCCACCTCGAGGAGCGCGCCAGATCGCCGTCGCTGTTCATCCAGGGCGGCCTGGATCCCGCGGTCGAGACCCTGATCTACCACGCGCTCGCCAAGCGGCCCGCCGAGCGCCACAAGGACATGGCCGCGTTCATCTACGAGCTCAAGACCGTGATGGACATGATGGGCTTCGGCCGCCGCTCGCGGCAGGGGCCGGCCAAGCGGGTCGTGATCGAGCAGCGCTCGCAGAACAGCCGCGACGAGCTCGCGCGGATCGCGTTCGACGCCTGCCGGCTGCCGCTCGCGCTGGTCACGCCGCAGGGCGTGATCATCGCGGCCAACCCGGCGTTCGCGCGGTTCGTGATGGGCGTGTCGGTCGGGGTCGAGGGCCTGCCGGTGCGCGCGACGCCGCTCGCCACCGCGTGGTCGACCGTCGAGCAAGATCTCGCGCGGACGCTCGCCGGCAACCCGGTGCGCCGCATCCTCGAGATCGACGTCGCGGCGGGCGAGTCGCGCCGCCTGTTGCTGTGGCTCGACGCGGTGTCGAGCGACCACATCGTGCTCGGCGTCCAGCCGCTCGAGCTGTAGCGCTGCGCGGGTGAGTTTCACGCAACGCGCGCTGCGGAGTTGTCGTTTGCGGGCGCGCAGTGCGCTGCGCACGCGGCTGGCATGACCCGCATCCACGTCACGTTGCTGATCGCGCTCTCGGCGGTGCCCGCCGCGGCGGCTTCGCCGGGCGAGCGTACGTAGCGCGCGCCCGCGCCGGTCAGCGCGAGCGCGGCGCCGCGCACGAACAGCGGCACGCCGAGCTGGTCCTCGAGCAGCTTGATCTGCCGGCTGATCGCCGACGGCGTGACGCACAGCTCCGCGGCTGCGTTCTTGAAGCTCGCGTGCCGCCCGGCGGCCTCGAACGCGTGCAGCGCGTTGAGCGGCGGCAACCACGGTTCCCGCGCCGGTGCCCCGGCGATCGCTCGCGGCCGGACGCGAGACACCGCGCGCCCGCGCCTCATCGTCGGTGCGGCGCTCGCCGGGCACGGGTGAGGTGGTGAGCAGGTGCGCGCACGCCGCGACGATCGCACACTCTCCACCCCGGTGACATCGCACTGGCACACATGACCGGTAGTGTGCGGGCCATGAAGACTCTGACCAGCAAGCTGCTCCTGATCGCGCTCACCGGCCTTGGCTTCGCGGCGTGCTCCTCCGAGCCGATCGCCACGACCTCGGAGGCCGACGAGGCGCTGACCCAGATCTGTACACCGCTCGAGGAGACCTGCGACTTCGGGTGCTTCTTCAACGGCGGCCCCAGCACGGACGATTGCATCATCAAGTGCAATGCGCGCGGCACCGCATGGAAGACCGTCGCGAATTGTGGCTACGCACAGAACGGCCTGACCAGCGCGAGCTGCCTCATCACGCAGCCGCACCCGATCTGCGAGAACAACTGAACAGTGTCGCATGGGTCGGGAGCCATCCGAGCCCGATCGCGCGACGCGACGCGCGGTGGACGCTCAGTCGAACCGGGCCTGCGGCGGCACCGGGACCACGACGATGCTCGCGTCGGCCGCGACCTGCTCGCACCGCAGCGTGAGCTGCGCGAGGTGAGCGAACATCCGCTGGCGCGCGGCGAGGTCGAGCATGTCCGAGCCCATCCCGATCGCGCACACCGTGAGAGCGCCCGGCGTCGCGTGCTCGATGTGCGCCACCAGATCTCCGGTCCGGATCGTCCCGAGCGTGGCCGGTGGGGCGTTCTCGCCGACCACCGGGCGCGCGTAATAGGTCTGCTCGCCGGTCGCCGCGAACCGCATCAGGTCGCCGACGTTCCTGGGCTGCTGCTTGCCCGACAGCACGACGACCTGCGCGCCGTCGAGCGGCGCCGAGACTGCGCTGCGCACCACGACGTCCACGACCCGGTTCGACGTGGTGACCGCGAGGTGGAGGTCGCGGATCGACGCCGGCGAGACAGGTCGGGTCACGTACTCCACGCGCTCGCTGAGCCAGCCGGTGCTCCTGACCGCCACGCCGATCCGGATCGCGTCGGTGGGGGCGCCCTTGATGGCGAACGAGCCATCGGCCGCGACCGGAGCGATGAGCTGGAACGCGCCGGTCCGATCACCGAGCGCGCTGCAGTAGACCTGGACGTGGGTATGCGGCACGCCTGCGAGCGCGACGGTACCGATCACGCTGCGCGTCGGTGCGAGCACCAGCCGTACCCGCTTGTCGATCGCGACGGGCAGCGAGCGTCGGTCGCCGAGCTGAGCCGCGATCGCGCCGGTGCTCGCGGCGTCGTGGAGCGTGAACTTGCCGGCCGCGTCGGTCGTCGCGAACCGCAGGCTGCCGTCGACGTCGTAGAGTGGTAGCCCGATCGCGACGGCGTCGCTCGCCAGAAGGGTCGCCGCGGCGACGGTCGCGCCGGCGATCGGCCGGCCGCTGGCATCGACGACCTCGCCGGTGAGCTCGCGGGTCTGGCCGGGTCGCGGGATGCGCGGTGTGGCCCACCACGCACGCATCAGCTCGGCGTGGCCACCGACGACATCGCCGCCGAAGAACGCCGCGCTCGCGCCGAGCATGTCGAGCGTACGTGACAGGCTCGGCTCGCGGCTCGCGGCGGCGATCGGGCGCCACTTCGCCACGTCGGCGGTGACCGCGGCGAGATCGCCGGGCTCGCCGCGCACGAGCCGCAGGCTGTCGCGCCGGGTCACCGCGTGGAGCTGTCGCACCGTGAGGCCGCGCGCGCCGTAGCCCGCGATCACCAGATCGGTGAGCCGGTCGACCTCGGCCCAGTTCTGGCGCTGCTGGGCGACCACGATGCTGAGCGATGCGACCATCGCCTCGACGTCGGGCTGCAGCACGCGCTGCGCCGCGGCCTGGGCCTGCTTGATCGCGGCCTCGCCCTTGGCGCCGAGGATCGGCAGCTCGAACTGGAACGGGGCGGCGACGGTGAGTAGATCGGCGCGCAGCCGCTCGTCGCCGCACTGATCCACCACGCTGACCGCGTCGTTGATCAGCGTGCGGGCGCGCGGGACGTCCTTGGACGCCGCCTGGAACGCGAGCGCTCCGACCACGCGCGCGCACGGGGCGGACTCCGCCTTGCCGATCGCGCGGGCGAGCTCGTCGTCGCCCGGCTTGCGCTCGGTCTCGCTGCGCGCGAACAGCTCGTAGGCGGCGATCACGTCGGGCGTCGGCGCCAGCATCAGGCGCGGAACCTCCGAGGCCGACGGCTTCCGGCAGATCTCGGGATCGATCAGCTCGGCGTGGATGTCCTCGGGGGAGGCCGCAGCGACCCGCGCGTAGGCCTGGCGCAGCACATCGAACCGACCGAGCACACCGTCGAGGCACGCGAGCTGCGCCTGGCGGACCTGCGACGGTGCGGTGCACGCCCTGGCGCGCGCCGCGGACCACTCGCGCGCGGCAGCCTCGAGCACGTCCGCGTGCGCCGCGGACGTACGGGCGCGCAGCTCCGCGGCCAGCGCCGGCGACCACGCCGCGACCAGCGGGCGCGCCGGTGGTTCGCATGTGGGGGCGCCGCCGCCGGCTCGCAGCGCGGCGAGCAGCACCACCGCGCCGACGAGCGCGCCACCGGCGAGCGCGAACGCGAGCTGGCGGCCGCGCGACGCCCGCACCAGCTCGGCGAGCAGGCGATCCATGTTCGGCCAGCGCTTGCCCGGCGCCGGGTCGAGGCCGCGGCGCAGGATGCCGCGCAGCCGGCGGGGGATCCGCGATGCGTCGAGCGCGGCGGGTCCGCGCCCGACCTGGAGCCGCAGCTCGTCGAGCGTCGGGCCGCGGTACGGCCGGTCGCCCGCGAGCGCTTCCCACAGCGCGACGCAGTACGCGAACTGATCGGTCGCCGGGGTGACCGCGCCGCCGCTCCACTGCTCCGGCGCCATGTACGCGGGAGTGCCGAGCAGCGCGCCCGTGACGGTGATCCCGGCGAGCGTGCTCGGCGTGCTCGCCACCCCGGTGGTCTGGGTCCCGACCGGCAGCGTGGTCTCGAGCGCCACGGGGAGCAGCCCTTCCGCCTCGCGCGCGAGTCCGAAGTCGGTGACCGCGATCCGGCCGTCGCGGCTGCGCAGCACGTTGTGCGGCTTGAAGTCGCGGTGCACGATCCCCGCGGCGTGCGCGGCGGCGAGCCCCCGGCCCGCGGCGATGAACGCGTCGAGGATCATCGCCGGGGTTCGCCGGGTTGAGCGCAGCCACTCCGCGAGGGTCTCGCCCTGGATCAGCTCCATCGCCACGAAGTCGCGGCCGTTCGCGGTGCCGACCTCGTGCACGGTGACCACGTTGGGGTGTGCGAGCCGCGCCATCGCGCGGGCCTCCCGCATCAACCGGTCCTTGGCCTCCAGGCTGGGCGCGGTGACCCGCAACACCTTGAGCGCGACCCGGCGCTCGAGGTCGGGATCGAACGCCGCGTGCACCACCCCCATGCCGCCGGTCCCGAGCTCGCGCTCGAGCCGGTAGCGCCCCAGCGTCGCACCAGCCGGGGTGGGCAGCGCCTCGGCCGCGGTCGTGCTCGACGCCGATCCGACCGCGGTCGCGGTACGCGCCAGGTCGTCGTCGCGATCTGTGGGCACGGTCGGAGGATAGCGCACCCTGCCGCGTCGCGGCTCACCCGGCGACGCACCGTCGCGCTGCGAGGCGAACCGCGGCACGGTCCGGGCGGCGCCGGGGGCGCAGTCACCCGCCGCTCACGCGCTCGCGGGCTGCCGAGATCGAGTATCCGATACAATCTGCCATACTATATCTGATAAATGATGATCTGGTGTATCACCCGGATTGGGCCGGGCAATTGCGCTCGACTCTCAACCCAAGGAGTCGCTGTGATCATCAGGAGCTTGTTCGGTGCATGTGTCGCGATGCTGATCGGAGCGTGCGGCGTCGTCGATTCGTCGGAGCCGGCCGCGGCGGTCAGCACGACGGAGCAGGGTATCCTGTTCCAGTGTGACGGTAGCGCGACCTGGACGCGGTACTGGTACACCAACAACGTCGAGGTCGGGCGCGACGACTGCGACTGTACGGGGATCGTGACCCCGCACGGAACGCACGGCTCGACCTATACCCAGGTCACCGGCGTGAGCTGTGGGGGTGGCGGCGGTGGCGGTGGCGGTGGCGGCGGCGGATGCGCCGTCACGACGAAGTCGGGCGGCACGTCCAACTTCGTCCAGCCTCCCTGCTAGGCGGCGGACCTCAGGCGTGGAAGACCGCGCGGAGCGCGAGGAACGCGACCTCGGCAAACGCCGCGGCGAGTAGCGCGATCAGCAGCAGGCGGCGCATGCGCACGGCGGAGCCAGGTCGCGCGAGCTGTGCGGTGCGTGACCGCGCGCCGCGCACCTCGCGGTCGATGGTCTGCGCCCCACCTCCGGCCGGCGAGGGCAGCGCCCGAGCGCTGCCCTCGGCGAGCGCCTGCGCGGCCTCCGCCGACATGACTCGGGTAGGACGCCCGATGACCGGGCCGCTCGGTGGGGCGCGCCGCAGCGTGTGCGCGAAGCGAGGGGCCGACGGCGCCGGCATCACGACCGGGGTCGCCTCGGCGGCATCGACCAGCTCGAGCTCGGGCTCGAGCTCGGCGTGCGCGGCTCCGCCGGCGATGCCGATCAGGCCGTGCAGCTCCTGGCGGCTGATCTCGGCGGTCGGGGCTCGCGTGCGTCGCGTGGTGTGCTCCCCTGCTGCTCGTCGCAGGATGTTGTCGCCCATGACACGACGCTATCAACTTGGCGGCCGCGCTGAAACGATGGCGCCATCGCACGATCTGCGTACGTGTCGTACGGCGTGACGCAGGCCATGCCGGGCCCACCGATGGCAGGCTACGGTCGCGACGCCACGCTGCCGTCGAGCTCGAGGTGAACGGTGGCGTTCGTCGTCGTCGCGGCCACGCTCGGCACGACGCCGCGGATCGCGAGGTCGGCCGGCAGCCCGACCGCACCGAACCGGCCGATGAACAGGTCGGTCACGAGGCGCGCGAACGGCTCGGTGAGGGCAGCGTGAAACTCCGCGGCGCGGCCGCGCATCGCCGCGACGAGGTCGCCATAGCACGGCACCAGCGTGACCGGGCGATCCGGAGCGGCGCGGGGCCCCGTCGGGGCGAGGCCATCGGCTGCCGCGCGCTCGCACGCCAGCTCGAGCTCGCCGAGCGCGACCGATAGCGGCGTCGCGCTGCCTGCGAACCGGAAGTCGAGTCCCGCCCACACCCGGCCCGTGGTCAAGGTCGCGCCGTCGTGCAGCGCGACGCGCGCGTCCGCCGCGAGCCGCAGCCCCGTGCCGGCGACGGTCACCACCGGCGGCAGCGCGAGCCGCACCGCTGCGAGCCGCAGCGTGAGCAGCGCGGCGACGGTCGGATCGCTGTTGAACCGGCGCTCGAGCCCGGCGTCGGCGAGCTGACGGTCGAGCGTGCCGCCGCGCCACAGCTCGTAGAGCAGCGCGTTGAGCGCGTCGAGATCGAGGTCGAGCGCGAGCGCGGTCGCGGCCGCCGGTACGGGGCGCGGGCCGTGGCCGAGCGCGGGCGGCAGGATCCGCGGATCGCGCGCATCGGCGGTCAGCGCGATGCCGAACGGCAGCGCACCATACGCGCCGTCGGCGATCTCGGGCGGCTCGTCGCAGTAGGTGAACCGGATCGTCTGCCCGTCGGACAGGACGAGCGGCGGCGGTGGGGCGAGCGCGGTGATGAGCGCGTCATCGAGCTGGCGGCGGGCGAGCCGGGTCGCTAGCCGCTCGACGCCGAGCCGATCGCTGACCCACTGGACCACCCGGTTGTCGAACGCGAGCCCGGCGTGCGTCGCGAGCCGAAACGCGAACGCCCCGGGCCGCGGCTCCGGAACCAGCGCGACGACGATCGGGACCGCGACGCGCTCGAACACCAGCGTCGTCGACGCCCGGACGTAACCGTGGGGCGCCTCGCCGACCAGCGCGCGATCTCCAGGGTGCGCGTCGAGCAGCGCCCAGCGCAGCGCGAGCGGCTCGATCCGGCGGAGCTCGCCGAGCCCGAAGATCGCGTCGCCGCCGAGCTCTGCTGCGAGCTCACGCTGCATCTCCGACGCGATCGTGCCCGGGCCGGCGCGGCCATCGTCGAGCAGGCGCTGGCCGACCACGACGCGGCCGACGCAGCGCGGGCGCGCCGGCTCCTGGAACGGCCCGACCAGCTGGGCCGCGCCGACCGAGCGCTCGGCCCCACCGCGGTAGCGCACCGTCCAGCGCCGGCGGTGCAACCCCGGTCCGGCGGCGGAGTCATCGATCGCGACCCGCCCGGCGAGCGCGGGCGGCACGCGGGCCTCGATCGCGAGCGCTGGTGATGCCGGGGCGGCGCGCACCTCGACGGCGAGCTCGGTGCCGTGGCAGCGCGCGGCGAGCGCGGCGAACCCGAGCGCGTGGAGCGCGACGATCGCGCCGCCGAGCGCCGCCTTCACGCGCGCACCGCCGTCACGTCCGGAACACCACGAGCACCGTGGCCAGCTCCCACGCCACGACCCACAGCGTGCACGCCACCACGCTGGCGGTCATCCCGCGGGTCACCGCATCGGCATCGGGCTTGGCCGCGCCGCCCTTGGCGACCACGTCGCTCGCGATCCCCCACGCGTACATCCAGACCAGGAAGCCGGCGCGCACGGCGTACGCGAGCCGCTCGGGCCGCGGATCGAGCAGGTCACCGGTCAGGAGCTGCCACGCATCGGCGATCCCGTAGCTCCGGCACACCACGAGCCCACCCGCGATCATGCCGAGCGCGAACAGCGCCGCGACCGCGAGGTAGCACAGCGCGGCGGCGAGCCAGCTCGGCGCCCACAGGTAGGCCTTGCGGTCGACGCCGAGCGCGTCGAGCGCGAGGGTCTGCTTGGTCAGGCCCATCGAGCCGAGCCACGCGTTGGTCGCGCTGCCCGAGGCGGCGACGAACAGCAGCGCCGACAGCGCAGGCGCGAGCGCGACCACGTAGCTGCCGCCGAGCTGGCGGATCAGCGCGTCGGGACGCACGCCGGCGCCGCCGACCTTGCTGATCACGAGCAGCACCGTGTAGCCGATCAACGTCGATACCACCGCATAGAACACCAGCGGGCGCACCAGGGTCTGCGCGACGACCCGGCGCGCGACGATCGCGAAGTCCCGCGGGTGGCGGGCCAGCTGGCCCGGCGCGCGGGTGGCCGCGATCGCCGCGACGCGGAACGGCGCGATCACAGGCTCGAGCCAGCGCGCGGCACGGGCGAGCGCCGGGCGCGCCACCGGGACTCCGGCGGGCGGCGCGCTGTCGCCGTGGGTCTCGAGGTGGCTGACCAGCGCGTGCTCGAGCTCGACCAGCCAGCGCCCGCGCTCCTCGGCGTCGTGGCCCGGATCCTCGAGCGCGCCCGGCCAGCGCTCGGCGAACAGCTGCTCGAGCCGGCGGTGCTCGAGCGACAAGAGGAACAGGCGGTCCGCGACGCCCGCGGCGAGCGCGACGTCGTGGGTGACGACGATCGCGGACACGCCGAGCGCCTTGACCTGCTCGCGGATCAGGCGCGCCAGCACGCGCACCCGGTGCGGGTCGAGGCCTACCGAGGGCTCGTCGAGGAACATCAGCTTGCGGCGGCTCGCGAGTACGCGGGCGACCGCGACGCGCTGGGCCTGGCCGCCCGACAGCCCGGTCACCGGTGTGCCCGGCGCCGCGAGCCCGGCATCGAGCCCCACGCGGGTGAGCCACGCCGCGGCCTGGTCGCCACCGGCCTCGTCGCCCGCCGCGGGCTGGCGGTGGCGGAGCGCGAGCTCGAGGTTGCCGCGAACGTCGAGGTGATCGAACAGCGCGCCACGCTGCGGCACCAGGCCGAGCTGCGCGCGGTCGAGCACGAGCTCGGCGGCGACGACGTCGAACCCGGCGGCGGCGAGCTCGTCGCGCTCGAACAGCACGCGCGCGAACGTCGACTTGCCGGCCCCCGAGCCGCCGAGCAGCACGACGACCTCCCCCGCGCCGATCGTGAGATCGACCCCGTCGATCAGGACGCGGCCGTCGGGCAGGGCGACGCGCAACCCGCGCACCGTGAGCGGGCTCGGCGCGGCTGCTGGCTCGGTTGCCATGTCGCGACACGGTAGCATTGCGCGATCGGGTCGGGGCGGGTCCGGACAGCGCGCGGCGGCGCGGGTTGCACGCCCGGCCGCGATCGGCTGTCCAGCGAGACGCATTCGAAACCAGGAACCGCGGCGCGGGGCCGGTGTCGGAGCTTTCGATCGCAAGGCACGTCGCCATGCGGTCGCGCGGGCCGGACGGCCGCGGTGGCCAGCGCGCGGGTGCGTGCGAGGTCACGGCGGAGCGGCCACGCGCCGGGCGCCCGCGCGCTCCCCGACGTAGGTTTGCCATGTCCAACACCAGGCTCGCGCTGTCGTTTCGCATCTTCCGGCAAGACCAGCTCGTACGCGAGGTCACGCTGACCCAGGGCGTGATCAAGATCGGCAAGGTGCCGTCGGCCCACCTCCAGCTCGCCGACGAGTCGGTCAGCCGGATGCATGCCGTGATCGAGGTCGGCCACGACGAGGTCACCCTGATCGATCTGGGCTCGACCCGCGGCACGTTCGTCAACGGCAAGCGGATCAACAAGGCGACGCTGCGGACCGGGGACGCGATCGCGCTGGGCGACACCCGCCTCGAGCTCGCGATCGGTGAGGCTGTTCCGGTACTCTCGGTGGTACCGCCGCCCGTCCCGGCGACCATGAAGCCGGCGACGCCGCCCGAGCTCGCAGCCGTGGCCGGCGTCATCGCGCCACGCTCGTCGCGGGCTGTCGCCCGGTCGCACATCCAGCGGTCCGCGGCGGTCGACGTGGACCTGGATGACCCTGTGATCGTCGGGAACGACGCGCGGGACGTGATCTCGACCGCTCCGGCGCGTCGGCGCGTTCACGGGCCGGATCACGATCACGGTGGGGTTCACGTGCACGTGCACGGCCACGATCACGGGCCCGATCAGGTCAACGTCAACGCCGACCGATCACCGCCACCAAGCCCGAGCCGGATCGATCAATTCCGGTCCGCCGCGGCGCAAGGATCAGAATCACCTGGCGGCGAGGGTCCCCCGCGTGCGGGCGCGACGCCGTTGTTCGCTTCGACGACACCGGTCGGCGGGCGCCGTACGAGCTTGCTGATCGAGGACGCGGGCTCTGCGGGCGCGGTCGAGGTCGCCGCGATGCTGGGCGACACCGTGCTCGACGTCAAGCACTGCATGGACCCGCGCGGCGGCAAGCCCACCGTCGCTACGTGGATCCTGGTCGCGGGCGGCGCGGCGTGCCTGCTCGCCGCAGCGATCGCGTTCACCTCGGCGGTGCGCACCGCGGCCGACGACAAGGAGCGGTTCGAGGCGTGGACCCGGGTCGAGCATCGTCCGGGGTGGGCGTTCCGCCCGGTCCGTTCGGGCACAGCGGCCGAAGGGGCGGTGTTCGGCGGCCTCGCGCTCGGACTGATCGGGCTGACCTGGGGCTTGCTGCGCATGCGGCGCGAGCGCACCAGCCCGTACTACCGGATCGGCACGGCGCCCGGCGTCGAGCACGCGCTCGAGCACGCGCCGCTCCCCGCGTTCCCGCTGGTCGCGCCGTCCGGCGATGACTTCGTGTTCAACTACGGCGCCGGGATCGACGGCGAGCTGATCGTCGGCGGCGCGTCGACCCCGTTCAGCGAGCTCGCGGGAGCGGGCCGGGCGCGGCCCAGCGCCTCGGTCGCCGGCGCCGTCGAGATCCCGCTGTCCCCGAACGCGCGGATCCGCGCGCGCGCCGGCAAGACCACGTTCCTCATCTCGGCGGTCGCCCGGCCGCGCCGCCACGCCGCGCCGGTGGTCGCGACCCTCGAGCGCCGCGTGCTCGGCTACATCGCCGGCTCGCTCGCGGTCCACCTCGGGTTGCTCGCGCTGTTCCAGGCGCTGCCGCCCGAGGCGCTGTCCGTCAACGTCGACACACCGCTCGGGGAGGACCCGACGATGCGGCTGCGGAGCGAGGCCAGGCTCGAGGCGCCGCCGCCCAAGCCGGACACCAGCCCCGACGGAGACACCGGCGGCAAGGCCGGCGAGGGCGACAGGCCGGCGATGGCGCTGCCCTCGGGCAAGACCGGCAACCCATCGGCGGAGCCGCTCGACGCTCGCCGCCAGCTGCCGGACAACCCGCAGCCCGGCGCGTCGCCCGAGTCCCGCGACGCGCTCGTCGAAGACGCGCGCCACCGGGGCATCCTCGCGTCGGACGCGTTCGCGAGCCTTGACCGCGGCTTCGGCCCGACCGGCGGGTTCGATCAGCGCTACTTCGACGGCCCGCTGTACGGCGTCGACGGCCAGGGTCCGGGCAGCTTTGGCAACGACCGCAGCGGGTTCAACCTCGGCGGCGGCTGTTTCGAGCCGCCGTGCGGCACGATCCCCGGCCACTACGCGACGATCTCCGTCGGACCGCACGCGGGGGACTTCTACGGCATCCCCGGCCACGACCCGTTCCATCCTCGGCCGCATCGCCCCGAGCTCCCGCGCCTCCTGCCACCGGAGATCAAGGGCGGCTATGACAAGCAGCTGATCCGGCGCTACATCCGCCGCCACATCGACCAGCTGTCGTACTGCTACGAGAAGCAGCTGCTGGCGCACCCGAGCATCGAGGGCGAGGTCGCCGTGACGTTCATGATCTCGGCGGCAGGCGCGGTGCAGAGCACCTCGGCCACCGGGTTCGACCCTGAGGTCGCGAGCTGCCTCGCCGGGGTGATCAAGGCGATCGAGTTCCCGGCGACTCCCGACGGGACCGGTGTCCAGGTCAACTACCCGTTCCACTTCCACGCGCCGAGCTGACCGGCGCCACGCTCCGCGACATCGTGCGCAATCGCGGGTACTCGACGGCGCGCGGGTGCCGGATCTACCAGGACGCTCAGGCCCAGACGGTCACGAACGCCGCGGTGCCGTCGGCGGCCCCGGCGGGGGGGCTGTCGATCGCGGGTGGCCCGCAGGGCGGCGAGCGGCTGATCGGCGCGCTCGACGAGCTGCGCGTGTGGACCGTGGCGCGGACCGCGCAGGACATCGCCGACAGCTACACGGTGTCGCTGAGCGGCCTCGAGCCCGGCCTGGCCGCGTACTACCGGCTCGACGAGGGCCGGGGCTCGCTCGCGCGCGACGCCCTCGGCGGCCAGTCGATCGTGCTGGTCAACGCGCCGCTCTGGATCACCTCGGGCGCGCCGCTCGCCACCGCGGATCGCTGACCGGCGCGCGAAAACCGCGCGTCGCCCCCGCATCGCGCGACCGCACGCGCGCAGACTGGGGGCATGTCGACCGCGAGCCGCGAGTCCTGGAACGGCGCCCGCTTCGAGCCCGGCGCCAAGGTGGGGCACTACGAGAGCTGGTTCCAGCGCGCCAACGATCCCGGCGGCCGGCGCGCGTTCTGGATCCGCTACACGATCTTCGCGCCGCGCGGTCGGCCCGATGCGGCGGTCGGTGAGCTGTGGGCGATCGCGTTCGATCGCGAGGCCCACGGCGCGGCGCGCATCGTGGCGGTCAAGCAGGTCCAGCCGATTGCCGGGTGCACGTTCGCGCGCGACCGGCTCGATGTCGCGATCGGCGCGGCGCGGCTCGACGACGGCGCGCTGCGCGGCGCGGCGGCCTCGGGCGGCCATACCGTCGCGTGGGATCTGCGGTTCACCGGCGGCCAGCCGCCGCTGCTGTTCCTGCCCGAGCGGCTGTACGCGACCGGGATCCCCAAGGCCAAGACCCTGGTCGCGCGCCCGCTCGCCCGGTTCACCGGCACGCTGACCGTCGACGGCAACGCGCTCGCAGTCGACGATTGGGTCGGCAGCCAGAACCACAACTGGGGCCAGAAGCACACCGATCGCTATGCCTGGGGCCAGGTCGCCGGGTTCGATGACGCCCCCGACGCCTTCCTCGAGTGCTCGACCGCGCGGCTCAAGCTCGGCCCGCTGTGGACCCCGCCGATGAGCCCGGTGATGCTGCGGCTCGACGGCGAGACCCTGGCGTGGAATGGCCTGGGCCGCGCGCTCCGCGCCCGCGGTCGCTACGCGCCGTACGACTTGCGGATCGAGACCTCCGGCCCCGACGGCGAGCTCGCGCTCTCGATCTCCGCGGCGGCCGAGGACTTCGTCGCGCTGCGCTACGACAACCCGCCGGGCGGCGCCAAGATCTGCCTGAACTCCAAGATCGCGCGCTGCGAGGTCACGCTCCTGCGCGCGGGCAAGACCCGGGTGCTGAGGTCCAGCCGCGCGGCGTTCGAGATCCTCGACGACACCGCGCCGCCCGGCGTCCAGCCGGTCGCGTGAGGCCGACGCGCGGCGACCGATCGCTCATCACGGCGTCGTGTCGCCAGACGGCGCCTGTCACGCGGAGGGCGCCGGTCCGGGCGTGAACCGAGAGGCCGGTCGCCACAGGAGCCACGCGAGGCCGCCCGGCAGCGCCCACAGCCCCAGGACGATCGCGATCGCGCCGTAGCTGCCGCGCTGGTCGACGGCGCGGCCGATCAGTGGATTCGCGATGAACAGCGCCACCGACTGGGCGCCGGCCAGGATGCCGCCGGCGAACGACACGCTGCCGGTCGGCATGCGCGCGAGCAGGTCCGCGGTGATCAGCGTGTACATCGCGCCGCCGCCAGCGGTGCCGAGCGCGAGGATGGCCATCGCGGCCCATGGCGTGTCGGCGACCGACAGGAAGGCGAGCACCGCCGCCAGCGCGGTGGCGGCCGCGAACAGCGCGCGGGGTGGGACGCCGGCGGCGCGGCGCTGGCGGGAGGCCAGATCGCCGAACAGGACCGCGCCCGCGTCGAGCGCCAGCGGCGGCAGCCACAGGTAGTGTCCGACGTCGCCCTGCGCCACCGCGAAGGTCTTGGCCAGGAACTTGGCGCCCCAGGTCTGCGCGAAGCTGAACACCGGCGCGGCGGCGAACACGGCGACGAGCGCGCGCAGCATCAGCGGGTGCATGACCAGCGCGCGAAACGCGGGCCGTGGCTCGGCCGGCTCGGTGGCGACGGCGAGCCGCGCGCGCACCGCGGGCGACCGGGTGACGGCGAGCCACAGCGGGATCCAGAGCAGACCGGCGGCGGCAGTCCCGAGGAACGCCACCTGCCAGCCGGCGTGGCGATAGACCAGCGTGGCGAGCGGCGGCACGACCATCGCGCCGAGCGACGAGCCGGTGAACAGCACGCCGAACCCCCGCTCGCGTTCGCCCGACGGCA
>Ga0302299_10001168_pt1 | contig 15684 bp, 12 predicted proteins | sample III_Fen_N3_4_FD_198795 | JGI IMG/M metagenome (GOLD analysis project Ga0302299, IMG submission 198795) | Peat permafrost microbial communities from Stordalen Mire near Abisko, Sweden - III_Fen_N3_4 | ecosystem: Environmental > Terrestrial > Soil > Wetlands > Permafrost | place: Sweden: Abisko... | reverse complement strand
GGGGCGCGCCGACGCTTCATCTCCGGCGACGGACGCCCGGTGATGCTCTGCGCCCGGCGCGAGGGGGTGGCCGGCCGGTGGCGGCTCGGCCTGGCCCGGCTCAGCTCGGACCGCTTCGAGTGGTTCAGCATCGTCGGGCCCTCGCTGCGCGCCGAGGTGTCGTGGCTGCGCGGTGAGCTCGACTTCGGCACCGCCCAGCCCCTGGCCGACCCCATCCCGGGGTTGGCCGACCCCGTCGCCGTGCAGGGTCACGCGGGCGCGCAGTCCTGCGAGTTCGCGTTCGTGCCCGCGGCCTACACCGCGGTGCGCGCCTGGCTGGAGTCGAGCCCGCCGGGGTTCAACGTCAACGTCGCCTGAGGTCTCTCCGACTCATTGCGAAAAACCCACCCGACGCGGGCCTCCTGGGCCCCGATCGGGTGGGTATCTCGCAATGAGTCGGTCTCAGTTCTTCGCTGGTTGCTGCTCGCGGCCGCCGCCGGGGGCCCACAGCACGTCGCCGCCGGGCAGGTTCGCCCCGCGAGCCAGCACGAACAGCAGGTCGGACAGCCGGTTGAGGTAGGTCGCCGCCACCGGGTTGACCCCGCCCTGTCCCCGCGAGTCACCCGGCTCGGTGCCGTACTCCTCGACCGCGGCCCACACCGAGCGCTCCGCGCGGCGGACCACCGTGAGGGCCACGTGCAGGTACGCCGCACCGGGGGTGCCGCCGGGCAGGATGAAGGACCGCAGCTTCTCGAGGGGCTCGAGGTAGCGGTCGCAGTCGGCCTCGAGCTCGGTGACCCACTCCTGCTTCACCCGCAGCGGCGGGTACTCGTAGGTGCGCTGCAGGGGCGTGGCCAGGTCCGCGCCGATGTCGAACAGGTCGTTCTGCACCCGGATGAGCACGGCGCGGACGTCCGGCGGGAGGTCACCGCAGGCGAGGGCCACACCGATGGCGGCGTTCGCCTCGTTGGCGTCGGCGTATGCCGCCAGCCGAGGGTCGGTCTTGCGGGTGCGGCTCAGGTCGCCCAGCGCCGTGCTGCCGTCGTCGCCGGTACGGGTGTAGATGCGGGTGAGGTTGACCATGACCCCAGCCTCGCAGACCCGGCATCCGGCGTTTGCGCTGGCAGCAACTGGACATTGTCCATTCTTTGCCGTGTCTTTACCTGGTAGTGGGTGACGGCGAGGCACAGCGGTCGATCTAATGGACTCACGACGTGAGAGGGGGCACCGTGGCCCAACGGGGGAACGCCATCGTGACCATGACTGAGCACCATGACGATGGCGGATGCCACGTGGCACTGCGCGGGCGGCTCGACGTACGGACGGTCGCCGACCTGCGCCTGACGCTGCACCGACTGATCGCGGAGGGCACCACGCCGGTGCTGCTCGACCTCGCCGAGGCCCAGGTGGGCGACGCGACCGGCTTCGGCTTCCTGGTCGAGTGCCAGCGCCGTGCTCGACGCGCCGGGCGACCGATGCGCATCGTCGCCGCCGACGAGCGCACCCGCCGGCTGTTGCGACGCGCCCGGCTGCACTCGCTGCTCGGTGCCCTTCCGGTGGCTGCCGCTGACGAGGCGGCGCTGGCCGGTGCCGCCGGCTGACGCCGGCCGAACCCGGTGCCGCCCCCCGGGCGGCATGGGGGTGTGGGCACTCTCACCGCCCCGGTCGCTGTCCGGGCTCGCGGCTCGCGGCTAGCGTTTCCGCCATGCCCGACAGCCCCGACGCCACCCGCCCCGAGCGCGACCGACCGTGGGTGATGCGGACCTACGCCGGCCACTCCAGCGCCGCTGCCAGCAACGCCCTCTACCGGCGCAACCTCGACAAGGGCCAGACCGGCCTCTCGGTCGCGTTCGACCTGCCGACCCAGACCGGCTACGACCCCGACCACGTGCTGGCCCGTGGTGAGGTCGGCAAGGTCGGTGTGCCCATCTCGCACATCGGGGACATGCGAGCCCTGTTCGCCGACATCCCGCTGTCGCGGATGAACACCTCGATGACGATCAACGCCACGGCCATGTGGCTGCTCGCCTTGTACCAGGTGGCCGCCGAGGAGCAGGCGCTCGAGGCGGGGGAGGACCCGGCCGCCGCCGTGCGGGCACTGGCCGGCACGACCCAGAACGACATCATCAAGGAGTACCTGTCGCGGGGCACCTACGTCTTCGCGCCGGGGCCCTCGCTGCGCCTGATCACCGACATGGTCGCCTATACGGTCGCCGAGATCCCGAAGTGGAACCCGACCAACATCTGCAGCTACCACCTGCAGGAGGCGGGCGCGACGCCGGTGCAGGAGATCGCCTACGCGATGTGCACCGCGATCGCCGTGCTGGATGCCGTGCGCGACTCGGGCCAGGTGCCCCCGCAGCGCTTCGGCGAGGTCGTCGCCCGGATCTCGTTCTTCGTCAACGCCGGCGTGCGGTTCGTCGAGGAGATGTGCAAGATGCGCGCCTTCGTGCAGCTCTGGGACGAGCTGACCCGCGACCGGTACGGCGTCACCGACGCCAAGCAGCGCCGCTTCCGCTACGGGGTGCAGGTCAACTCGCTCGGGCTCACCGAGGCCCAGCCCGAGAACAACGTGCAGCGCATCGTCCTGGAGATGCTCGCCGTCACGATGTCCAAGGACGCGCGGGCCCGCGCCGTGCAGCTGCCCGCCTGGAACGAGGCCCTGGGCCTGCCGCGCCCGTGGGACCAGCAGTGGTCGCTGCGCATCCAGCAGGTGCTGGCCTTCGAGAGCGACCTGCTCGAGTACGACGACCTGTTCGAGGGCTCGAAGGTCGTCGCCGCCAAGGTGGCCGAGCTGGTCGAGGGCGCCCGGGCCGAGATCGACCGGGTGCAGGCGATGGGGGGCGCGGTGCCGGCGGTCGAGGGCGGCTACATGAAGAGCGAGCTGGTGGCGTCGCACTCGCTGCGCCGCCGCCGGATCGAGGCCGGCGAGGACGTCGTCGTCGGGGTCAACCGCTTCGAGACCACGGAGCCGAACCCGCTCACCGCTGACCTCGAGACGGCGATCCAGGGGGTGGATGCCGGGGTCGAGGCCGCCGCGGTGGCGGCGGTGCGCTGCTGGCGCGAGGAGCGTGACGCCGATCCCGAGCGCCGCGAGCGGGCGGCATCCGCCCTGGCTCGTCTGGTCGCGGATGCCGGCACCGACACGAACCTGATGGCCGCCACCCTGGAGTGCGCGCGGGCCGGCCTGACCACGGGGGAGTGGGCCGGGGCACTGCGGGGCGTGTTCGGCGAATTCCGCGCACCGACCGGGGTCAGTGGCTCGGTCGGCGTCGGGGCGGGGTCCGAGGCACTCGCGGACGTGCGCGCGATGGTGGGCCGCACCAGCGACGAGCTCGGTGAGCGGCTTCGGCTGCTCATCGGCAAGCCCGGGCTCGACGGGCATTCCAACGGCGCCGAGCAGATCGCCGTGCGGGCCCGCGACGCAGGCTTCGAGGTGGTCTACCAAGGCATTCGGCTCACCCCGGACCAGATCGTGGGCGCCGCGGTGGCCGAGGACGTGCACCTGGTCGGCATCTCGATCCTGTCCGGCTCGCACATGGAGCTCGTGCCCGAGGTGCTCGAAAAGCTGCGCGAGGCCGGAGCCGGCGACGTGCCGGTGATCGTGGGCGGCATCATCCCCGAGGCGGATGCCGTGCGGCTCAAGGCGCTGGGGGTGGCCGAGGTGTTCACCCCGAAAGACTTCGGGCTCAACGACATCATGGTGCGCTTCGTCGAGGTGATCCGGGCCTCGCGCGGGCTGGACGCCGCGGTGCCGTCGGCCTCATGACCCAGGTGGCGAGGCAGGACCGGCGGGCGTTCTACGGCGTCGCCGCGGCCTCCGTGGTGGTGTTCGCGGTGCTCGAGGCGTTCACGTCCCTGGCCTTGCTGATGGGTGGGACCACCAGTGCCCTGCCGCAGTGGGTGCTGGCCCTGGTCATCGGGGTGGTCCTCGTCGCCCGGTACCGCTGGCAGGCTGTCGCCGGGCTGGCCGTGGGTCTGGTGGGCGGCTTCGTGGTCGCCTACCTCGTCATCATCGCGTTCGCACGCATGTCGTGACCGGGTCACCCGGTGCGCCGAGCCCTCGCCGGGGTGGCCCTCTTCAGTGACAGGCGACGGGGCGCCCCTGCGGTGAGGGGCGCCCCGTCGCCGGCAGGGTGTCGGTCAGGCGGAGACCGATGACGACAGCGCGGCGGTCAGCTCTCGCGCGAATGCCGGGATGTCGTCGGGGTTGCGGCTGGTGATCAGGTTGTCGTCGACGACGACCTCGCGGTCCTCCCACGTGGCGCCGGCGTTGCGCAGGTCGGTCTGCAGGCTCGGCCAGGAGGTGACGGTGCGCCCGCGCACGACGTCGGCCTCGATGAGCGTCCAGGGCGCGTGGCAGATCGCGGCGACCGGCTTGCCGGACTGGACGAACTGGCGCACGAACGCCACCGCGTCGCTGTCGGTGCGCAGGTTGTCGGGGTTGGCGACGCCACCGGGCAGCACCAGCGCGGCGTAGTCGGCCACGTCGGCCGAGGCCACGGTGACGTCGACGTCGAAGGTGTCGCCCTTGTCGAGGTGGTTGTAGGCCTGCACCTGGCCGTCCTGCGTGGACAGCAGCACGGGGGTGGCGCCGGACTCCTCGACGGCCTGCCACGGGCCGGTGAGCTCGACCTGCTCGATGCCCTCGGGGGCGACGAGGAAGGCGACCTTGCGCTGCCCGTTGGTGTCGGTGGTGCTGCTGGTGTCGGTCGTGCTGGTCATGAAGTGTCCTCTCGGTCCGACGGGGTGGCGACGCTCTGCTGCGGCGCCGGGTTGCTCCAACCCGCCACCTACCCGGGGCATTCCCCGGTATGCCGTGGGACAACATCGACCACTAGGTCAAAGGTGTCCCACTGGGCTGGGCCAACATCGACCTATTGGTCGATGTTGTCCCGGCAGCTCGACGGCGCGGGCACCTGGTCGGGCGTAGCGTGCCGAGCATGGCACTGCACTGTGCCGCGACGCTGGTGCTCGTCGCGGTCGGCACCGCCCCGGACGACGCGGCCGGGCCCGGTGCCGTCGTGGCCGGCCCGCTCGAGCCGGATGCCGACGTGGTCGAGGCGCTGCAGGCGCTCGCGGACCTGCACCGGGGCGAGCGGGTGGTGGTGCCCGTGGCCGCCGAGCAGCTGGTTGCGTTGTTCGAGCACCTCGGCCGGGCCCAGCCTCAGAGCGTCCGGCCGGTGCGGCTCGAGATCGGCGACGACGGCTGGAGCCTGAGCACCGAGCTGCACTGAAGGTGGGGCCGGGTGTACCTCCAGTGACCTATTGGTCGATCTGCGCACAACGGTGCGAGCGGAGCGGCGGGATGCCGTGGGCGAGCCGATGGACGGGTCTGGCGGCGGGTCCCACGCTTTGCGTGGGCGCGGGACCGAGCGCCAGCCGGGTCCCACGCTCTGCGTGGGCGCGGGACCGAGCGCCAGCCGGGTCCCACGCTCTGCGTGGGCGCGGGACCGAGCGCCAGCCGGGTCCCACGCTCTGCGTGGGCGGGAGTGCGGATGGTCAAGGGCCGCCCACGGCATCCCACCGCGCAGCGCTCAGGCGCGACGTGACCCGCCTTGACGTACCCCGAGTGACCTGTTGGTCGATGGCGGGTCTCAGAAGAGGCGGTGCTCGCTGTTGTCGATGCCCTTGAGCGCGTCGTAGTCCAGCACGACGCAGCGGATGCCGCGGTCCTGTGCGAGGGTGCGCGCCTGCGGCTTGATCTGCTGGGCCGCGAACACCCCGGAGACCGGCGCCAGGTGCGGGTCGCGGTTCATCAGCTCGAGGTAGCGGGTCAGCTGCTCGACGCCGTCGATGTCGCCACGCCGCTTGATCTCGATGGCCACGGTGGCACCGGCGCCGTCCTTGCACAGGATGTCGACCGGGCCGATGGGGGTCATGTACTCGCGGCGGGTGAGGGTCCACCCGTCGCCCAGCGTGCTGATGTGCTCGGCGAGCAGCTTCTGCAGGTGCGCCTCGACGCCGTCCTTGACCAGGCCGGGGTCGACGCCGAGCTCGTGGGTGCTGTCGTGGTGCACCTCGTGGATCTTCACCCGCAGCCGGTCCTCGGACTTCGCGTGCTGCACGACCCACACGGCGGTGACACCCTCGGCGGCCTCGCTCTCGTCCGGCTCGACCTCGGCCATGGCGCATGGCGGCGACATCCAGTTCAGCGGCTTGTAGGAGCCGCCGTCGGAGTGCACGAGCACCGAGCCGTCGGCCTTGACGAGCAGCAACCGGGTCGCCAGCGGGAGGTGGGCGGTGAGGCGCCCGTCGTAGTCGACGCTGCACGTCGCGATCATCAGGCGCACGGTCGACCACCCTACCGTCGTGTGACGCGCGACTCCGTTGCCCTGCGCGGCATGCAGGCGCACACTCGGGGGTAGACGTCGGTGCACGCGCGAAGTAGAGGTGAGGCCAATGTGGGCAGCCCTATGGACGGTAATTCTGCTGGCGCTGTCCGCGACCTTCATCTTCGCCCAGGGCGGGGCCGTCGCGTGGTTCTCCGAGGGCAAGCCTCCGCGGCTGCTGGGTCCGATCGTGCGGCGGTTGCAGCCCCACAGCGAGCGCCTGCGCGCCTGGCGGCGGCGGGTGTTCGGTCGGCCGTTGCCGCAGCCGATGCCCCCCGTGCTGATCGCCCTCGAGCTGCGCCGGCTCGAGGGCGAGATCCGCCGGGTGCAGGACGGTGACATGCCGCACCAGGCCGCCCGGCTGCGTGCCGTGCTCGCGGCCTACGACCAGCTGCTGATCCAGCTCTGCGAGCGGGTCGACGTGCCCACGCACGACGTCAGCCTGCCGCCGCTGCCCTCGCGCCAGCGGCTGACCCTCGAGGCCGAGCTCGTCGCCGCCGGCCACGACTGGTGAGGAGCGCCGGGGCGGGCTGCCGGCCTCCGGCATGGTGACGTCGGTCGCAGGCGGCGCCGGCGTTAGAAGTGTCACGCCGTCCTGGTGTCGTGGGGTCCGCATCGCTCTGCGAGGATCGCGACCATGACGCGGAACTTCACCAGTGTGGGTGTGATCGGGCTCGGGACGATGGGTGCGGGGATCGTGGAGGTGTTCGCCCGCAACGGGATCGATGTGATCGCGGTCGAGGTCGACGAGGCGGGCATCGAGCACGGCAAGGCGGTGCTGGGGGGCAGCACGGGCCGCGCGCTGAGCCGCGGCAAGCTCACCCAGGAGGAGCACGACGCGCTGCACGCGCGGGTCACGTACACCAGCGACCTGGCCGACCTCGCCGGCTGCCAGCTCGTGGTCGAGGCGGTCCCTGAGCAGCTCGACCTCAAGAAGGAGCTGCTCGGCAAGGTGGATGCCGTGGTGTCGCCCGACGCCGTGCTCGCCACGAACACCTCCTCGCTGCCCGTGACCGAGATCGCCGTCGCGACCTCGAACCCCAAGCGGGTCGTCGGCATGCACTTCTTCAACCCGGCCCCGGTGCAGCAGTTCGTCGAGGTGATCCGCACCGTGATCACCGCCGACGACGTGTTCGAGGACGTCAAGGCCCTCGCCGAGCGGCTCGGCAAGAAGCCGGTCATCGTCGGCGACAAGGCGGGCTTCATCGCCAACGCCCTGCTGTTCGGCTACCTCAACCACGCCGTGTCGATGTACGAGAGCCGCTATGCCACCCGCGAGGACCTCGACGCCGCGATGCGCTTCGGCTGCGGCTACCCGATGGGCCCGCTGGCGCTGCTCGACCTGATCGGCCTCGACACGGCCTACGAGATCCTCGACACGATGTACCGGCAGGGCCGCGACCGGCTGCACGCCCCGAGCCCGATCATCAAGCAGATGGTCAGCGCCGGGCTGCTGGGTCGCAAGTCGGGCCGCGGGTTCTACACCTACGCCGAGCCGGGCTCGCCCCAGGTCGTCGCCGACGCGCAGACGCCGGCCGGCGGTCCGCCCCCCGGCGTGCAGCTGCGCCCGGTGGCATCGGTGGGGGTCGTCGGGTCCGGGACCATGGCGACCGGCATCATCGAGGTGTTCGCCAAGGCGGGCTACGACGTCACCTACGTGGCCCGCGGTGACGACAAGGTCGCCGGGGTGCGCGCGGCGATCGCGCGCAACAACGCGCGTGCAGTGGAGAAGGGCCGGATGACGGCTGAGGATGCCGAGGCGCTGCTCGGGCGGGTCACCGGCGCGACCTCCCGGGAGGCGCTCGCTGACGTCGACCTCGTGGTCGAGGCGATCGCCGAGGACCTCGCCGTCAAGCAGCAGCTCTTCCGCGACCTGGACCGGATCTGCAAGCCCGGCGCCATCCTCGCCACCACCACCTCCTCGTTGCCGATCATCGACTGCGCGAAGGTGACCGCACGGCCCGCCGACGTCATCGGGATGCACTTCTTCAACCCCGCGCAGATCATGAAGCTCGTCGAGGTCGTGCACACCGTGTCGACAGCGCCCGAGGTCACCGCCACCGTGCAGGACCTCTGCGCCAACGTCGGCAAGGTGGCCGTGACCTGCGGCGACCGGTCGGGCTTCATCGTCAACGCGCTGCTCTTCCCCTACCTCAACGACGCCGTGCGGATGCTCGAGGCCAACTACGCCTCGGCCGACGACATCGACACCGCGATGAAGACCGGCTGCGGCCTGCCGATGGGTCCCTTCGAGCTGCTCGACGTGGTGGGTCTCGACGTGTCCCTGGCCATCGAGCGCGAGCTGTACACCGAGTTCCGCGAGCCCGGGTACGCCCCGGCGCCGCTGCTCGAGCACCTCGTCACCGCGGGCTACCTGGGCCGCAAGTCCGGACGCGGGTTCCGCACCTACGCGTGAGCCGGCATCCGGCTGCTGGGTCGAGTGGAGGCAACACGCGGATGGCAGTGCGGGGCTCACCCGCGTGTCGCCTGCACCCGACCGGTCGTCATTCGATCCGCAGGGCTCGGGGGTCGAGGGCCAGGGCAACGGCGAACCGCCTGAGGGTCTCGCGCCGGCGGGGCGCCCGGAAGACGTCGTCCGAGTAGATCTCCAGCAACCGCCATCCCTCGTCGCAGAGCAGGCCGTTGCGGTCGGCGTCGTAGCTGCCTTCGCGGATGCCGCCGTGCACGGCACCTTGGTACTCGCCGATGACCCGCTGGTGGCGCCAGACGAGGTCGCCCTCGGCGCGCGGCCAGCACCCGCCGGAGGTGCGCCGTGGCGTCTGCCCGGGCGAGTCCGGAAACACCCCTTGGGTGAGGACCTCGTCGGCCGCGATGACGAGGTCGTCGAGGTCGAGACCTCGCGCCACCACCTCCCCGAGGTCGACCCAGGTGTCGGCCAGACCGGTCAACCGCAGGCCGTGGAGTGTCACGAGAGCCCGCCGGTCGGCACCCCGGTGGCCGACGCACCCGCGCCGCTCGACCCGGCCGCGACCGGAGCTCCGGATGACGTCGAGCTCCTCCTGGTCCTCGACGGTCCGTGGCAGCGGGAGGCCCCAGAGCTGCGCCGCCGTGACGTGGGAGAAGGCGCAGTCTTCAGGGAGCGCCAGCGCGAACAGCCGGGCCCGCTCGCCGGTGGCTCTCCGGCTCAACGGTGCTGCGCACGCTCTGGGTCCGGCGCGGGCCTGTGGCTCGCCACTCGGAGTCGCGCAGGCCCAGGTCTCGCGCCGCTGCCAGCGTCAGCGGACCCGTCGGCAGCGGCGGGAGCTCGGGACGCGGCATCCCCCGAGGGTGCCAACTCCAGCGGAGGGGAGCGGTCGGTCATCCACAGCCCCGCCCAGCCGGCCAAGTCGAGTGGTGGCAACACGCCGACCGAACCGGTCCGTCCCGCGCGTGTTGCCTGCACTCGACCGCCGGGGGCGGCCGGGCGAAGGGCGGCTAGGTTGGGGCAGTGAGCACGACCGCGGCACCAGGCACCTCGAACCCCGCCACCTCCAGCGCCCGGTCGGGCAACAAGCCGCTCCCACGACGCGCCCGAGTGGTCGTGATCGGGGGCGGCGTGATCGGCGCCTCGATCGCCTACCACCTGGCGCATCTCGGGGTCACCGACGTGCTGGTGCTCGAGCGTGACCGGCTCACCTCCGGCACGACCTGGCACGCGGCCGGCCTGATGACCTGCTTCGGGTCCACCAGCGAGACCAACACGCGGATGCGGCTGTACTCCCGCGACCTCTATGCGCGCCTGGAGGCCGAGACCGGGGTCGCCACCGGGTTCAAGCCGGTCGGCCTGATCGAGGCCGCCGCGGATGCCGACCGGCTGCACGAGTACCGCCGGGTCGCGGCGTTCCAGCGGCACCTCGGCCTCGAGGTCGAGGAGATCGGTCCGCGCGAGATGGCCGAGCTGTTCCCGTTGGCGCGCACCGACGACCTGCTCGCGGGGTTCCACGTTCCCGGCGACGGGCGGGTCAACCCGGTCGACCTGACCATGAGCCTGGCGCGCGGCGCCCGCAACCTCGGGGTCCGCGTGGTCGAGGGCGTGTCGGTGGAGCGGGTGCTCACCCGGCCGCGCGGCCTGGTGGACGAGGTCGTCGGGGTGCGCACGGGTGCTGGCGACGTCGAGTGCGAGCTGGTCGTCAACTGCGCCGGGATGTGGGCCCGCGAGCTCGCCGAGCGCAACGGCGTGGTCGTGCCCAACCAGGCCGCCGAGCACTACTACCTCGTCACCGAGCCGATCGAGGGGATGAGCGCGGCAGCGCCGGTCTTCGAGGACCCTGCCTCGTACGGCTACTACCGCGAGGAGGGCGGCGGCATGATGGTCGGCCTCTTCGAGCCGCGGGCTGCCGCGTGGTCGGTCGACGGCATCCCCACGGACTTCTCGTTCGGCGAGATCCAGCCCGACTGGGACCGGATGGGGCCGTTCGTCGAGCGCGCGATCTCGCGCGTCCCGGTGGTCGAGACCGTCGGCATCCGCACCTTCTTCTGTGGCCCCGAGTCGTTCACGCCCGACCTGGCGCCGGCGGTGGGTGAGGCACCCGGCATCCGCGGCTACTTCGTCTGCGCGGGGCTGAACTCGGTCGGCATCCTCTCGGCCGGAGGTCTCGGCCGGGTCGTCGCACAGTGGATGGCGGACGGACGCCCCGACGTCGACATCACCGGGTTCGACGTCGCGCGCTTCCGAAACTGGCAGCTCGACCCCAGGTACCGCGCCGAGCGCACCGCCGAGATCCTCGGCACGGTGTATGCCGCGCACACCCCGGGCATCGAGCTCGCCTCTGCGCGTGGGGAGTTCCGCTCGCCGGTGCACGACCGGCTCGTCGCCGACGGCGCTCGGCTGCGTGATGTCAGCGGGTGGGAGTCGGCCGCCTGGTACGCCGGCCGGGGCCAGGTGGCGCGTGCCGAGCCGGGCTGGGGTCACCAGCCGTGGTTCGCCCAGTGGGAGGCCGAGCACCGTGCGGTGCGCGAGGCCGTAGGCCTGATGGACATGTCGTTCATGGCCAAGTTCTCGGTGCGTGGGACCGACGCCGGCGCGGTGCTCGACCGGCTGAGCGCCGGTGCGGTGAACGCGCACGACGGGGTGATCACCTACACCCAGTGGCTCGGCGAGGACGGCGGCATCCTCGCCGACCTCACCGTGACGCGGCTCGCGGCCGACGACTTCCTCGTCGTGGTCTCCGACACCGCGCACGGGCGCGCGCTCGGTCTGCTGCGGCAGGCGGTGGGGGACGCCGCGGTGACGGTCGAGGACGTGACCACCGACCTCGGGCTGCTCACCGTGCAGGGCCCGGCCTCGCGCGACACGCTGGCCGCCGCCGCGCCGGAGGTCGACTGGTCGACGCAGGCCTTCCCCTTCCGTGCTGCACGTCGGGTCACCCTCGCGGGCGTCGACCTGCTCGCCATCCGGATCACCTACCTCGGCGAGCTGGGCTGGGAGCTCTACGCCCCGGCGCAGCGCACCGCCGAGGTCTGGGACGCGGTGCTGGCGGCGGGTGAGGCGCACGGCATCCGGCCCGTGGGGCTGCGTGCGCTGTCGAGCCTGCGGATGGAGAAGGGCTACCGCGACTACGGCCACGACATCGACAACACCGACGACGTGTACGCCGTCGGCCTCGGGTTCGCGGTGGCGCTCGACAAGCCGGGCGGCTTCACCGGCCGGGAGGCGACCCGGGCGGCCAAGGAGCGCGGTGCCCCGCACTCCCGGCTCGTCCAGGTGCTGCTCGAGGACCCCGAGCCCCTCCTCTTCCACGCCGAGCCCGTGCTACGCGACGGTGTGGTGGTCGGGTACGTGCGGGCGGCGTCGTACGGCTGGACTCTCGGCGGCGCGGTCGGGCTGGCGTTCGTCGGCGGGGAGCAGCCGGTGACCCCGCAGTGGCTCGCCGACGGGTCGTGGGAGGTCGACGTGGCCGGGACCCGGCACCCGGCCCGGGTCTCGCTGCGGCCGATGTACGACCCGACGAGCGCGCGGGTGACCGGCTGACGGCATCCCCTGTCGACCGTGCGGGGCTGCCGAGGGGCAGTCGGGGGGTTCCGGGGGCGGAGCCCCGGAGGTGGGAGAATCGGCACATGCCCCGTGCCAACCGTCGCCGACGTGACCTGGAGTCGCGGCCGATGTCCGGCTCGGGTGAGGTGGCCACCGAGGCGTACGCCGGAAAGTCGTGGCACGTGCGCCGGCTCACCGGTGCGTCGTCCACGCGTGAGTACCGGTGTCCGGGCTGCCACTCGGGCATCGCGGTCGGCACGGCACACGTCGTGGCGTGGCCGGCGCAGGGCGTGGGCGGCATCGACGAGCGCCGGCACTGGCACACCCGGTGCTGGGCGTCGCGGCACGCGGCCCGACCCTGACGCCGTACTGATCCGACCTCGTGGTGCGGCCGAATGTGATCTACCGGTCACCTGCGGCGAATCGGGGACGAGCGGGCGGTAAAGGGCCGACGCTGTGGGGGCAGGGACCCTCCCGCGTGGAGGCCGGTGCGAGCAGCTGAGGAATGGCGACGTGGTTGCGACGTGGGCGGCTCGACTGGCCACCCTTGCGGTCGCGATGACGCTGGCCGTGGGCACCACGGCGGGCGCGGCGAGTGCCTCGGGGATCGCTCCTGGGCCCACGCCGAGACCGCTGACCGCGGCGAGCCCGGCCGGCCCGGCCGGCCCGGCCATTCCAGCGCTCCCGGCTCGCCCGGTGCGCGGTGCCCCGGTGGACCCGACTCCCCGCACCCTGACGCAGCCCGACGGGACGACGTTGGTGGCCGTCCAGCACGGTGACGCGCAGCGGAACTGGTGGACCGCTACGGGGGCGACGATCGCCCTAGCAGCGAACGGGACCTGGCGGTTCGCCCCCGAGCTGGACCCCAGTGGGCAGCCCGCCGCCGTCGGCGCCGAGGTCACCCCGGGCGCCGCCCCACCGGCCGCGGCCCGCGGCCTGTCCCCGGACTCCAACCTCGCCGCCACGCCGATCGACCAGGCGGTGCCGGCGCTGGGGTTCGTCGGGCAGCAGCGCACGCTCGTCATCCTCGCCCAGTTCCAGAACCGGGCCTCGGTCGGCACGACGCCGGCGCAGTGGAACGCCCGCTTCTTCGGTGCCACTGACAGCGTCCGGGCCTTCTACCGGGGGTCGAGCTCGAACAAGCTCGACCTCACCCCGGCCACGGAGTCCTCGGGCGCCGCGAACGACGGGGTCATCGGGTGGGTCACCCTCCCGATCAACCACCCCAACTACTACAACAAGATCGGCGCCAGTGCGCAGGACGTCACCGCGCGCGCCATCAAGGCCGCCGACCCGTACATCGACTATGCGAGCTACGACACCAACGGCAACCACGTGCTGGAGCCGGCCGAGCTGCACATCACGGTGATCGCGGCGGGGTACGAGGCTGCCTACGGGGGCACCGCCGCGTGCACGCCGAACGTGTGGGGCCACCGTTGGTCGCTCGGCAGCAGCGCGCCGCTCGTCGACGGCACGACCGTCGGCAAGCTCGGCTACACCCAGTTCGGCGAGTCGCACTGCATGGCCAGCAACGCGGCCGCCAAGCACCAGGCGACCATCGGCATCATGGCCCACGAGTTCGGCCACGACCTGGGCTGGCCGGACCTCTACGACACCGACTCCTCCTCGGAGGGCGTCGGCGACTGGAGCCTGATGGCCTCGGGCAGCTGGGGCACCAAGGCCGGCAGCAGCCTGGACGGTGACGCGCCGGTCCTCCCCGACGCCTGGAGCCGTTCGGTGCAGTCGTGGGTGACCCCGGTCGAGATCACGGCGACGACTCCCGTGGCGCTGCCGCAGGTGACGACGACCGATTCGGTCTACCGGCTGCTGGCCGACCCGAACGGCCCGGAGTTCTCGGCATCCGGTGCCGGGGAGTACTTCCTCATCGAGAACCGCCAGAAGGCCGGGCTCGACACCGCCCTTCCCGGGTGTGGCCTGGTCGTCTACCACGTGCACGAGGGCAGGACCAGCAATGCCACCGACGCCGACCGGCTCGTCGACGTGGTCGAGGCGGACGGCCTGAACCGCCTGGACAAGGCGGGCTACCGCGGCGGCGCGGGCGACGCCTGGCACGGCGTGAGCGGCCATGCCGTGCTCACCTCGTCGACCGTGCCGAGCACCCGGCTCAACAACGGCGCCGCCACGACGGCGAGGATGACGGCCAAGCGGCCCTGTGCGGCCACGATGCCGGCGACGCTGACCGGGACCTGGACCACGCCGACCGCCGGCGCCAACAACGCCTTCGCGGCGGCCCAGACCCTCTCCGGCACCTCCGGCCAGGTGACCGGGGCCAACGGCGGCGCCACGAAGGAGCCGGGCGAGCCGAACCACGCCGGCGACCCCGGCGGTGCGTCGATCTGGTACTCGTGGACCGCGCCCTCGGACGGGCAGCTCACGCTGACCACGAGCGGCTCCGCGATCGACACGCTGCTCGGGCTGTACACCGGGTCGACACCCTCGACGCTGACCACCGTCGCGTCCTCGGACGACGACGGGACCGCCCTGTCGAGCCGGATCGCCGCCCGACCGGTGACCAGCGGCGTCACCTACCGGATCGCCGTCGACGGCTGGGGTGGGGGACAGGCCCCGGACGTGGGCGCGACCCGGCTGGCCTGGTCGTTCATCCCCGCGACCCCGCCACCGGACACGGCCGCGCCCGTCCTGTCCGAGTTCGACTTCTCGCCCAGCAGCGTCGACGTCAGCGCAGGCCCCGCGGACGTCGTGGTGACGGCCCGGGTCACGGATGCCACCGGTGCCCTCCCGCCCACCTTCCTGCTCTCCTCGGACAGCACCACCGAGTCGGTCGGGTCCGGCGCCATGACCCTCGTCTCGGGGAGCCCCACCGACGGCCGCTACTCGGGCACGGTCGGCATCCCGCCGACGGCCGCGACGGGCACCTGGACCGTGACGATCCAGCCGCTGTCCGACACGCTGGGGAACACCGACCGCACGCCGCACCCCCACGCACGCAAGCTCGTGGTCGGCACGCAGAGCGCACCGGGGGCGCCGACCGCAGTGACGGCCACGGCGGGCAACACCCGGGCCGACGTCTCCTGGGCCGCCCCGGCCTCGGACGGCGGCGCCGCGATCACCGGCTACACGGTGACCTCGACGCCGGGTGCGCGGACCTGCACCACGACATCCGCCCTGGCCTGCACGGTGTCGGGCCTGACCAACGGCACCGAGTACACCTTCACGGTGACCGCGACCAACGGCGTCGGCACGAGCACCGGCTCGACGCCATCGGCCCCGGTCACCCCGAGGTTCGTCCCGAACGGCTCGGGTTTCACGGCGGTGTCGCCGAGGCGGGTGTTGGACACGCGGACCGGTGTCGGTGCTCCGAAGGCGAAGGTGGGTGCGGGGCGCGCGGTGACGGTGACGGTGCCGGGTCTGCCGGTG
>Ga0302299_10001167_pt1 | contig 15689 bp, 26 predicted proteins | sample III_Fen_N3_4_FD_198795 | JGI IMG/M metagenome (GOLD analysis project Ga0302299, IMG submission 198795) | Peat permafrost microbial communities from Stordalen Mire near Abisko, Sweden - III_Fen_N3_4 | ecosystem: Environmental > Terrestrial > Soil > Wetlands > Permafrost | place: Sweden: Abisko... | reverse complement strand
CGGCATCAGCGGCTCGATACGGACCCAAGCAGCCTCACTGAGCACACCAGAACGCGACATGAGCCAACAATCCCGGCTCACCCCGCCAGGATTTAGCAGACACGCCCTAGGGGCATGATGCATCCATGACAACCGTCTCGGACGTCCTCGTCGCCCGCAGCCCGCGCCGGACCCGCGGGAGCGACGTGGTCGTGGCCTTGGGCCTGATCGCGGCCGAGCTGGTGCTGGGCTGGTTCACCTACGACATCGCGCGCTCCGTAGCGGACCATGTGCGCCCCCTGCGTCTGGTCCAGTGGTTCTTCCTGATCCTGCCGTTCCTCCCCCTGGCGCTCGTGGTCACGCTGCACGCGATCCGGCCCCGGCGCGCGCTCACGGCGGGCATCACCGCTCTCGCGGCGGGAGTGGTGACGATTGCGCACTACGAGCTGATCCGCTGGATCTTCACCCACCATCCCGACACGAGCCATCGCGTGGTCGACACCCTCGGGTACGCCGCCGAGATGATCGTCGCCACGCTGGCGGCCCTGGCCTGGGGACTCAGCCGCCGCCACGGCCACGCGTGGCCGCTCGGCCTGCTCGTGGCCGCCGGCGGGGCCTGGCTGACGTTGTGGACCCACTGGACCTCACGGCTCGGCTGGGCACACTTCGACAGTCCCCTCGACGTCTCCGGGATTCGGCGCGCCGAGCTGCTGCACTCCGTCGAGCTGATGGTCCCGGTCGTGGCGGCGTGCGTGGTGTGCTGGTTGATCGACGTCGCGGAGATCCGGCGTACGGCGAACCCCGAAATCGGGCCGTCCGCCTGAGCGGGCACTAGAGCACCCTGTCAGGCGGACGACCGGCAGATCTCGCGGCGGTCAGGCCTGGTCGGAGTCCTCCGACGCCTCGGTCTCCTCGACCGGAGCCTCGGTGACGGCCTCGTCGGTGGTCTCCTCGACCGGCGCCTCGTCGGCCGGAGCCTCGTCGACCGCAGCCTCGTCGGCCGGCTTCTCCTCGGCCTTGGGGGCGGCAGCCTTCTTCGTCGCGGTCTTCTTCGCCGGCTTGGCGGCCTTCGGCTCGTAGGCCTCGGTCACCAGCTCGATGACCGCCATGGGGGCGTTGTCGCCCTTGCGGGGGCCGATCTTGGTGATCCGGGTGTAGCCGCCCGGGCGCTCGGCGAAGGTCGGCGCGATCTCGGTGAAGAGCACGTGGACGACCGTCTTGTCGCGCACCGTCTTCAGCACCTCGCGACGGTTGTGCAGGTCGCCCCGCTTGGCCTTGGTGATCAGCTTCTCCGCGACCGGGCGCAGCACGCGTGCCTTGGCCTCGGTGGTGGTGATCCGGCCGTGCTCGAACAGCTGTGTGGCCAGGTTGGACACGATCAGCCGCTGGTGCGCCGGACTGCCGCCGAGGCGGGGACCCTTCTTGGGCTTGGGCATGGCTCTCTCTCGATTCTCCCCGGCCGTGTCAGGTACCGGAGTAGATGGTGCTGGTGGGTGTCAAACAGCCGTGCGAGCAAGCTCGCTGCGGCGCTCACTGCGGGCGTCCCGCCCCGGCTTCCGCCGGGTCGGGACGTCCTCGTTCGTCAGTAGGACTCGTCCTCGATGAACGCGTCGTCGTCGTCGTCGCCGTACGCCGCGAGGGCGGCCTGCGGGTCGAAGCCGGGCGCGCTGTCCTTGAGGGACAGACCCATCTCGTGCAGCTTCGCCTTGACCTCGTCGATCGACTTGGCGCCGAAGTTGCGGATGTCGAGCAGGTCCTGCTCCGAACGCGAGATGAGCTCACCCACGGTGTGGATGCCCTCACGCTTGAGGCAGTTGTAGGAACGCACGGTCAGCTGCAGGTCCTCGACCGGGAGGGCGAGGTCGGCGGCGAGCTGCTCGTCGACGGGCGACGGACCGATGTCGATGCCCTCGGCCTCGACGTTGAGCTCACGGGCCAGCCCGAAGAGCTCGACCAACGTCTTGCCGGCGGACGCGATGGCGTCACGGGGCTTCATCGACGGCTTGGTCTCGACGTCGATCACGAGCTTGTCGAAGTCGGTGCGCTGCTCGACACGGGTGGCCTCGACCTTGTAGGTCACCTTCAGCACGGGGCTGTAGATCGAGTCGACCGGCATCCGGCCGATCTCGTTGTCGGCGCCCTTGTTCTGGACCGAGGAGACGTAGCCGCGGCCACGCTCGACGACCAGCTCCATCTCCAGCTTGCCCTTGTCGGACAGGGTGGCGATCTTCAGGTCGGGGTTGTGCACCTCGACGCCGGCCGGCGGCTGGATGTCACCGGCCGTGACGACACCGGCGCCGGACTTGCGCAGGTACATCGTGACGGGCTCGTCGTGCTCCGAGGAGACGACGAGGCCCTTCAGGTTGAGGATGACCTCGGTGACGTCCTCCTTGACGCCCTCGATGGTCGAGAACTCGTGCAGGACGGTGTCGACCTTGATGCTCGTGACGGACGCACCGGGGATGGACGACAGGAGGGTACGACGCAGCGAGTTGCCGAGCGTGTAGCCGAATCCCGGCTCCAACGGCTCGATGACGAAACGCGAACGGAACTCGTCAACTGACTCTTCCGACAGGGTCGGGCGCTGTGCGATGAGCACTGATTCTTTCCTTTCCGAGCCCACCCGCTATTTGACGGGCTCGAACTCCATGTGGTTGTTGACTTCTCTTGGTGAAGCGCCTTGCGAGCACGCTCGCAGCGGCGCTCCCTGCGGCGTCCCGTCCCGGCTTCGCCGGACTGGGACGTCCTCACTCGCTACTTCTTGGAGTAGTACTCGACGATCAGCTGCTCCTGGACCGGGATGTCGATCTGCGCCCGGACCGGGACCTGGTGGACGAGGATCCGCATCCGAGCGGGGATCGCCTCGAGCCACGCGGGGACGACGCGCTCGCCGTGGGTCTCACGAGCCACGATGAACGGCGTCATCTCCAAGGACTTCTCGCGCACGTCGATCACGTCGTACTGGCTGACCTGGAACGACGGGATGTCGACCTTGCGGCCGTTGACCCGGAAGTGGCCGTGCGTGACCAGCTGGCGGGCGTGGCGGCGCGTGCGGGCGAAGCCGGCGCGGTAGACCACGTTGTCGAGACGGCACTCGAGCAGCTGCAGCAGGTTGTCACCCGTCTTGCCCTGCCGACGCGACGCCTCGGTGTAGTAGTTGTGGAACTGCTTCTCGAGCACGCCGTAGGTGAACCGAGCCTTCTGCTTCTCACGGAGCTGCAGGAGGTACTCGCTCTCCTTGATCCGGCCGCGGCCGTGCTGGCCCGGCGGGTAGGGGCGACGCTCGTACGCCGAGTCGCCGCCGACGAGGTCGACACCGAGACGGCGCGACTTCTTGGTCATGGGGCCGGTGTAACGGGCCATGGGTCAGTCTCTCTTTCTCAGTCTCGGGGTCAGACGCGCCGGCGCTTGGGCGGGCGGCAACCGTTGTGGGGAGTGGGCGTGACGTCCTGGATGGTGCCGACCTCGAGGCCGATCGCACCCAGGGACCGGATCGCGGTCTCACGGCCCGAGCCCGGGCCCTTGACGAAGACGTCGATCTTCTTCATGCCGTGGTCCATCGCCCGGCGGCCGGCGGCCTCGGCGGCCATCTGCGCGGCGAACGGCGTGGACTTGCGCGAGCCCTTGAAGCCGACGGTGCCGGCCGAGGCCCACGAGATCACCGCGCCGGTGGGGTCGGTGATGGTGACGATGGTGTTGTTGAACGTGCTCTTGATGTGGGCTTCGCCCTGAGCGATGTTCTTCTTCTCCTTGCGACGCACCTTCTTGGCGCCGGCCTGACGGCTCTTGGGAGGCATGCAGTACTCCTATGCGAAAACGGGTCGAGGGATCGAGTGGGATCGGCGGGAGCCGAAGGCCGTCACTTGGCCTTCTTCTTGCCGGCGACGGTGCGCTTGGGACCCTTACGGGTGCGCGCATTGGTCTTGGTGCGCTGGCCGCGGACCGGGAGGCCCTGGCGGTGCCGGCGACCCTGGTAGCTGCCGATCTCGATCTTGCGCCGGATGTCGGCCTGGACCTCGCGGCGGAGGTCACCCTCGATCTTGATCTCGTCGTTGCCCTCGATCGCGTCGCGGAGCTTCACGAGCTCTTCGTCACCGAGCTGGTGGACGCGGAGGTCCGGGTTGACCCCGGTCACGCTGAGGAGCTGCTGTGCGCGGGTACGGCCGATGCCGTAGATGTAGGTGAGTGCGATCTCGATGCGCTTGTCGCGCGGGAGATCCACACCAACGAGGCGTGCCATGTTGTCTGGCGTTCCCTTCGGGTAGTTCACAGCGGTTTCGGTCGTGTCGCGTCCTGGTGCCTTCCCGACTCGGTGTCGGGCCCAAGCTCCGGCCACTGCTCCGGAGGTGATTCACCCGGCGGACGAGAGACCTTGCGAGCAAGCTCGCGTCGGTTCTCGCTGCGGTCGTTCCGCCCCGACTTCGTCGGACTGGAACGTCCTCGCTCGAGCTAGCGATCACGTTGTGGTTGTTCAGTTGTTGCTGTCAGGCCGGCTCGCGAGCAAGCTCGCTTCGCCGCTCAGCCTTGACGCTGCTTGTGACGCGGGTTCTCGCAGATCACCATGACGCGGCCGTGGCGACGGATCACCTTGCACTTGTCACAGATCTTCTTGACGCTCGGGTTGACCTTCATGTCAGCCCTTTCTGGCTCGGTCGGCTGCTTACTTGTACCGGTAGACGATCCGACCTCGCGTGAGGTCGTACGGCGAGAGCTCCACCACCACGCGGTCCTCGGGGAGGATCCGGATGTAGTGCTGGCGCATCTTGCCGCTGATGTGGGCAAGGACCTTGTGCCCGTTGCTCAGCTCGACCCGGAACATCGCGTTCGGGAGAGCCTCGACAACGGTGCCCTCGATCTCGATCACACCTTCTTTTTTCGGCATGTCCTCACTTCTGTTAGCGCATCTGTCGGTCAGTTCGTCTACCGTCGACCCGGGAACCGCCGCCTCCGTGTGGAGTCGTGGACCTCTCGGGGGCGTTGCACGGACCTCTTCCCGGGCGCAGACACGCCTCGTCTGCGCGAGTCGTGAGATGGTCCGGGCAGCCGCGAGGCACCGCGAAACAGACCCAAGTTGGGCCGACACGCCAGTTTAGGCCGCACCCGGGTGCAACCCCTAATCGGAGTGGGCGCGACCCCCGCGGCCGGGCGTGTCGGGTCGGTGGACCCGCCTCGCGACTCCTCCGACCTCCGCTAGCGTGGCAGCGACCCGAAGGAGCCCCTGTGCCCGACCACGCCACCGATCGCATGGCTGTCCTGATCGATGCCGACAACACGTCCGCCACCCACGCGGCCGCGATCCTCCAGGAGCTGGCCCGCTACGGCATCCCGACGGTCAAGCGCGCCTACGGTGACTGGACGACCCAGCATCTGGTCCGCTGGAAGGACGAGCTCCCCCGCCACGCCATCCAGCCGATCCAGCAGTTCGCCAACACCGTGGGCAAGAACTCCACCGACTCCGCGCTGATCATCGACGCGATGGACCTGCTCTACTCCGGCAGCCTCGACGCCTTCGCGATCGTGTCCAGCGACTCCGACTTCACCCGGCTCGCGACCCGGCTCCGCGAGTCCGGCAAGACCGTCTACGGCTTGGGCCGGCGCCGTACGCCGGAGTCGCTCCAGGCCGCCTGCGACCGGTTCATCTTCCTCGAGGTGCTCGAGGGCCCCGGTGGCTCCGCGAAGGACTCGAGCGATGCGACCGAGGAGGCCCCGCCACTGCCCGACCTCCGCGTGATCCTGAAGGCGGCGATCGAGACCGCCTCCCAGGACGACGGCTGGGCCCCCCTCGGCCAGGTCGGGAACTACCTCAGCAAGACCCACGCGTCCTTCGACCCGCGCAACTACGGCTTCACCAAGCTGAGTGCCCTGGCCCGGGCCCAGGACTACCTCGATGTCGACCAGCTGGACGGCCGGTCTCCGCGCGTGCGCCTGAAGCCCGAGGCGCCGGCCAAGAAGGCCGCCAAGACCTCGGGACGCCGTCCGGCCAAGAAGGCGCAGAAGGCCCCGGCCACGAAGGCCTGACGTCTCTCAGGCGCGCGTGCCGGCGTGCCGGCGGTCGGCGGCGAGGCTGAGGGCGGTGGTGAGTGCGAGGATGCCGACGATCACCACGAGGGAGACCCAGATCGGGATGTCGGGGGCCCACGAGACGGGCTCGCCGCCGTTGATGAAAGGCAGCGTGTTCTCGTGCATCGCGTGGAGCACCAGCTTCACGCCGATGAACAGCAGCAGGAACGCCAGGCCGTAGGAGAGGTAGACCAGGCGCTTGAGCAGGTCGCCGATCAGGAAGTAGAGCTGGCGCAGGCCCATCAGCGCGAAGATGTTCGCCGTCAGGACCAGGTAGGGCTCGTCGGTGAGCCCGTAGATGGCGGGGATCGAGTCGAGCGCGAAGAGCAGGTCCGTCATGCCGAGCGTCAGGATGACCAGGAACATCGGCGTGAACATGCGCGACCCGCTCTCGCGCACGGTCAGCCTCGCGCCGTTCCAGGTCTCGGTGAAGGGCAGGTGCCGCCGGGCGAAGCGCACCAGGCGCGGTTCGTCGTACCCGCCTTCGTCGTCGCCGGCCTCGCGCCACAGGTTGACGGCGGTGAGCACCAGGAAGAGCCCGAAGATGTAGAAGACCCAGCTGAACTGGGCGATGGCGGCGGCGCCCACGGCGATGAAGATGCCGCGCAGGATCAGGGCGAGCACGATGCCGACCATCAGCGCGCTCTGCTGGAGCTCTCGGGGGACGAGGAGCTTGCCCATGATCACGATGAAGATGAAGAGGTTGTCGATCGACAGGGAGTACTCGGTGAGCCAGCCGGCGAAGAACTCCCCGCCGTACTCGCTGCCGGCGAAGTGCCACACACCGATCCCGAAGAGCACGGCGAGCCCGATGTAGACGGTCAGCGCCGTGGTCACCTCGCGGCGCGAGGGCTCGTGCGGCCGTCGGCCGATCACGACCACGTCGAAGATCAGGATCGCGGACGTCACGAGGATGGTGGTCCACCAGACCAGGGGCGTCACGTGCATGCGCCGAACCTATCGAGACGAGCGAAACGCCCCGTCCGACCCTCAGCGACCACCGAAGGGCACGCCCAGGGCAGCCAGCGCTGCCTCGCCGCCGTCGATCGCCGTGAGCACCCACGCGCCGTTCGGGGTGAGGGTGAAGGTGTGCTCGAAGTGGGCCGAGCGCGAGCCGTCGGCCGTGACCACGGTCCAGTCGTCGGCCAGCACGTCGGTCTCCTGGGTGCCGAGCGTGACCATGGGCTCCACAGCCAGCGCGAGGCCCGGCACCAGCTTGGGGCCGCGTCCGGGGCGGCCGACGTTGGGCACGTTGGGTGGCATGTGCATCTGGCTGCCGATGCCGTGGCCGACGTAGTCCTCGAGGATGCCGTAGTCGCCGTGTGCGCGGACCGATGTCTCGACGGCGTGCGAGATGTCGGTGACGCGGCCGCCCAGCCGGGCGGCGGCGATCCCTGCCCACAGCGACTCCTCGGTGACCCGCATCAGCTCCGCCACGTCGGCAGGCACCTCGCCGATGGCGACGGTGATGGCCGCGTCTCCGTGCCAGCCCTCCACGATGGCCCCGCAGTCGATCGAGATCACGTCGCCCTCGACCAGCGTGCGGCTCCCCGGGATGCCGTGGACGACCTCCTCGTTCACCGACGCGCAGATCGTCGCGGGGAACGGCGGGTGGCCGTAGCCCTGGAACGACGGCACTCCCCCGCGTGAACGGATGTTGTCCTCGGCGATCGCGTCGAGCTCGCCGGTGGTGATCCCCGGCCGGCAGGCGGCACGGAGCAGCTCGAGGGTCTGACCGGTGAGCAGGCCGGCGCGGCGCATCAGGTCGATCTGCTCCGGCGTCTTGATCTCCATACCGCGGTCGAGAAGGCCCATCGGGGGATCCGGTTCAGCTCTGGGGTACGACGTCGAGGGCCTCGAAGATCCTCTTCGTCACGTCATCGACCTCGCCCATGCCGTCGATCTCGAAGACGATCCCGTGCTCGCGGTAGACCCCGATCAGCGGCTCGGTCTGCTCGAGGTAGACCTCCTGGCGGCGCCGGATGACGTCCTCGGTGTCGTCGGCGCGACTCTCGACCTGCGCCCGCTGGAGCAGCCGCTGGACGATCTCCTCCGCGTCGACGGTCAGCACGACGACAGCGTCGAGGCGGTGACCGGTGAAGGCGACCATGCCGTCGAGCTCCTCGACCTGCGCCAGGGTGCGCGGGTAGCCGTCGAGCAGGAACCCGGGCTCGGCGTCGGGCTCGTCGATCCGGGCGCGGACCATCAGGTTGGTCACCTCGTCGGGGACGTACTCCCCGGCGTCCATGTACTCCTGGGCCTTCTTGCCCAGGGGCGTGCCCCGGGAGACGTTGGCGCGGAAGATGTCACCGGTGGAGATGGCTGGGATGCCGAAGTGCTCGGCGACCACCTTGGCCTGGGTCCCCTTCCCCGCCCCCGGGGGGCCCATCAGGATCATGCGCATGCGCGGAGCTCCATCGCCAGGGTCGGGGTCCCCGCGGAGCTGTCGGCCGGAGGAACGACTTCGGGCCCCGGCGGGAGCGCGCGCTGGAGGAGCGAAGCGGGGGAAGCCGCGGTCTCGCTGGGTGAAGCGTTGCGGGGAAGGTCGAGAACTTCGTGGGGTGACAGGTTCATTCTCATGTCAGCGCAAGAACCCTTCGTAGTTGCGCTGCTGGAGCTGGCTCTCGATCTGTTTCACCGTGTCGAGTGCGACGCCCACCATGATCAGGATGGAGGTACCGCCGAACGGGAAGTTCTGGTCGGCACCGATGAGGACGAAGGCGACCAGTGGGATCAGGGCAATGAAACCGAGGTACAGCGCGCCTGGCAGCGTGATGCGGGACAGGACGTAGGACAGGTAGTCCTCGGTCGGCTTGCCCGCCCGGATCCCGGGGATGAAGCCGCCGTACTTCTTCATGTTGTCCGCCACCTCTTCAGGGTTGAAGGTGATCGACACGTAGAAGTAGGTGAAGAAGACGATGAGTGCGAAGAACGTGATCATGTAGAGCGGGTGGTCGCCGCGGACGAAGTACTTCTGGATCCACACCGCCCAGCCGGCCGTGCCGGTCGAGTTGAACTGCGAGGCCATCGCCGGCAGGTAGAGCAGCGAGGACGCGAAGATCACCGGGATCACGCCGGCCTGGTTGACCTTGAGCGGGATGTACGTCGACGAGCCGCCGAACATCTTGCGGCCCACCATCCGGCGGGCGTACTGCATCGGGAAGCGCGCGACGACCTGGGTGAAGATCAGGATCGACATGCCGTTGCCGATGCCACGGTCGGTGATCAGCTCGCCGAACCACATGATGACGGCGGTGCCGGCAGTCATGGTGATGACCATCGTCAGGAACGTCTGGGTGTTGTCGCTGTAGAGCAGCTTCTCGTTGCAGCCGGACAGCAGGCGGCCCGACCTGGCCAGCGCCACGATGCCGGTCGCCTGGAGCACGGCCAGGCCCAGCGTCAGGTAGCGGGTGTACTGGGTGATCTTGGTCTGGCCGGCCTGGCCTTCCTTCTTCAGCGCCTCGAGCCGCGGGATCACCACGACGAGCAGCTGCAGGATGATGCTCGCGGTGATGTAGGGCATGATGCCCAGCGCGAAGATCGTCAGCTGGAGCAGGGCTCCGCCGGAGAAGACGTTGATCAGGTTGTAGACGCCGCCGGTCGCGCCCTGGATGCACTGGTGGACGTTCGCGACGTTCACACCGGGCGCCGGGATCTGCGAGCCGATCCTGAACAGCACGATCATGAACAGGACGAACAACAGCTTGCGCCGCAGGTCCGGGGTCCGGAACGCGTTGACGTAGGCGCCTAGCACTGCATCCTCTTTCTTGGTCTCACCCCGGCTCGAGCCTCGGGTCCGGCGGGGTGGTCTCGACCTGTTGCTGACACCGCCCGAGCGGCGACATCCGGCCTTCGTACGTCGTCCGCGATGGCCGCCGGAAGCCTAACAGGCGACCCACAGCCGATCAGACGTCGGCAGAACGAGCGAGGCGCGGACCCGGCGGGCGTCGTGCCCGCCCGGCCCGCGCCGTGAACGGGGGTTAGACCAGCGTGACCGAACCGCCGGCAGCCTCGATCTTGTCCTTGGCGGAGCCGGAGAACGCCTGGGCGCTCACCTGGACGGGGACCGCGAGCTCGCCCTGGCCCAGCACCTTGACCGGCTGGCCCTTGCGGACCGCGCCCTTGGCCACGAGGTCGTCGACACCGACGGTGCCGCCCTCCGGGAAGAGCTCGCCCAGCTTGTCGAGATTCACGACCTGGAACTCGACCTTGAAGGGGTTCTTGAAGCCCTTCATCTTGGGCAGGCGCATGTGCAAGGGCAGCTGGCCGCCCTCGAAGCGCGCCGGTACCTGGTAGCGGGCCTTGGTGCCCTTGGTGCCTCGGCCTGCCGTCTTGCCCTTGGAGCCCTCACCGCGGCCGACGCGGGTCTTGGCGGTCTTCGCACCCGGCGCTGGGCGCAGGTGGTGGAGTTTCAACGTCATGACTACTCGACTTCCTCGACCGTCACCAGGTGACGGACGGTCTGGACCATGCCCCGGATCTCCGGGCGGTCCTCCTTCACGACCACGTCGCCGATCCGCTTGAGCCCGAGCGAACGCAGGGTCTCGCGCTGGTTGACCTTGCAGCCGATACCGCTCTTGAGCTGCTTCACCTTCAGCTGTGCCATCAGCGCGACACCTCCGCGGCGGCTTCGATCCCCGCAGCCTGCGCCTTGAGCAGCGCCGCAGGGGCGACGTGCTCGACGGGCAGACCGCGACGGGCGGCGACGGCCTGGGGCTGCTCCAGCATGCGGAGCGCCTCGACCGTCGCGTGGACGATGTTGATCTGGTTGGACGAGCCGAGCGACTTGCTCAGTACGTCGTGGATCCCGGCGCACTCGAGGACGGCGCGCACGGGGCCACCCGCGATCACGCCGGTACCGGGAGCGGCCGGACGCAGCATGACGACGCCGGCGGCCTTCTCACCCTGGACGGGGTGGGGGATGGTGCCCTGGATGCGAGGGACCCGGAAGAAGGCCTTCTTGGCCTCCTCGACGCCCTTCGCGATCGCGGCCGGCACCTCCTTGGCCTTGCCGTAGCCGACGCCGACCATCCCGTCGCCGTCACCGACGACGACGAGGGCGGTGAAGCTGAAGCGACGACCACCCTGGACGACCTTGGCGACCCGGTTGATCGCAACGACCCGCTCGACGTAGGCGCTCTTCTCAGCGCCGCCGCCGCGACGGTCGTCGCGGCCCCGGCCCTGGCGATCGCCACCCCCGCGCTGTCCGCGCTGAGCTCCGCTCATGAGATGTCCTCTTCCTTGATAAGTCCGCTGTGGTCCTGCGTCGCCATCAGAAGCTCAACCCGCTCTCACGGGCGGCATCGGCGAGGGCCGCGACGCGGCCGTGGTACTTGTTGCCCGCGCGATCGAAGACGACGGACTCGATGCCCGCGCCCTTGGCCCGCTCGGCCACCAGCTCGCCGACCTTCTTGGCCTTGGCGGTCTTGTCGCCCTCGGCAGTACGCAGGTCGGCCTCCATGGTGGAGGCGGAGACGAGCGTCTTGCCCACGAGGTCGTCGACCACCTGCACGCTGATGTGCTTGGACGACCGGGTCACGACCAGGCGCGGCCGCTCGGCCGTACCGGCGATCTTCTTGCGGCCCCGCACCTGACGCTGGAGGCGCGCCTTCGTCCGGGACGCGGTGTGCTTGTGCTTGGACAGGGAGATACCCATGTCACTTACCAGCCTTTCCGACCTTGCGGCGGATGTGTTCGCCGGCGTAGCGCACGCCCTTGCCCTTGTAGGGCTCGGGCTTGCGGAGCTTACGGATGTTGGCGGCGACCTCGCCGACCAGCTGCTTGTCGATGCCCTGGACGCCGAGGCGGGTCGGGCTCTCCACCGTGAAGGTGATGCCCTCGGGCGCGTTGAACGTGATCGAGTGGCTGTAGCCGAGCTGGAACTCCAGCTGGGTCGGGCCCTTGGACAGGACGCGGTAACCCACGCCCACGATCTCGAGCTTCTTCTCGTAGCCCTCCGTGACACCGACGACCATGTTGTTCACGAGCGTGCGGGTCAGGCCGTGACGGGCCCGGCTCTCCCGCTCGTCGTCGGGTCGGGTCACGGTGAGGACGCCGTCGTTCTTCTCGACGGTGATCGGGGTGACGACCGTGTGGCACAGGGTGCCCTTGGGGCCCTTCACCGTCACCAGCGAGCCGTCGATGGCCACATCGACACCCGAGGGCACGACGACGGGCATTCTTCCGATGCGCGACATGTCAGTTCTCCTTCTCGGGTCTCGGGCTACCAGACGTAGGCGAGGACTTCCCCACCCACGCCCTTCCGGTGTGCCTGGCGGTCGGTGAGCAGGCCGGTGCTGGTCGAGATGATCGCCACGCCCAGACCGCCGAGCACCTTGGGCAGGCCGGTGCTCTTCGCGTACACGCGCAGACCTGGCTTGCTGATCCGGCGTACGCCGGCGATCGAGCGCTCGCGGTTGCGGCCGTACTTCAAGGTGATGGTCAGGGTCTTGGCCACGCCACCGTCGGGAGCCTCGGCCACGTCGAAGGACGTGATGTAGCCCTCGGCCTTGAGGATCTCGGCGACACCCTGCTTCAGCTTGCTGTAGGGCATGGTCACCGAGTCGTGGTACGCCTGGTTGGCGTTGCGCAGACGGGTCAGCATGTCTGCGATCGGGTCGGTCATGGTCATGGTGTGTGTCGTTCTCTCTTCTGTGGTTTCCGGCTGGGCCGGACCTTCAGCGGTTGTAGGACTGGGTCACCAGCTGGACTTGGTGACACCGGGAAGCTCGCCGCGGTGTGCCATCTCGCGCAGGCAGATCCGGCACAGGCCGAACTTGCGGTAGACGGCCTTGGGACGGCCGCAGCGCTGGCAGCGGGTGTAGCCACGAACGGCGAACTTGGGCTTGCGCGCCGCCTTCACCTTCAGTGCAGTCTTCGCCATGGGGTCAGTTCTCCTTGAACGGGAAGCCGAGCTGCTTCAGCAGCGCGCGCCCCTGCTCGTCGTTCGTCGCGGTGGTCACGACCGTGATGTCCATGCCTCGCGGACGGTCGACGCGGTCCTGGTCGATCTCGTGGAACATGACCTGCTCGGTGAGACCGAAGGTGTAGTTGCCCTTGCCGTCGAACTGCTGGGGCGAGAGGCCGCGGAAGTCGCGGATGCGGGGCAGCGCGAGCGACAGCAGCCGGTCGAGGAACTCCCACATCCGGTCGCCACGCAGCGTCACGTGGGCGCCGATCGGCATGCCCTCGCGGAGCTTGAACTGGGCGATGGACTTGCGCGCCCGGGTCACCGTCGGCTTCTGGCCGGTGATGGCCGTCAGGTCGCGGATGGCGCCCTCGATCAGCTTGGAGTCGCGAGCCGCCTCGCCGACGCCCATGTTGACCACGATCTTGGTCAGGCCGGGCACCTGCATGACGTTGGCGATGTCGAACTCGGTGCGCAGCGCGGGGAGGATCTCCTCGCGGTAGCGGGTCTTGAGCCGGGGCACGACCTTCTCGGCCGCCGCCGGGGTCTCCGTCACGGTGTCGGTCATGTCAGATCTCCTTCCCGGTCCGGCGCGAGACGCGGACGCTGCGGGTGCCGGCGTACGTCGACCCGTCGGGGCGTCGCTTCTGCACCTCTTCGCGGCGGAAGCCCACGCGGGTCACGCCGCCGCCCTCGACCAGCATCACGTTGGACACGTGGATGGGGGCCTCGGTGGTGATGATCCCGCCGGTGGTGCCGGCGCGACCGCCCTGGTTGACGACCTTGGTGTGCTTCTTGACGCGGTTCACGCCCTCGACGATGACCCGCTGCTCCTCACGGAGCACCAGGATCACCTTGCCCTCGGCGCCCTTGTCCTTGCCGGCGATCACCTTGACGGTGTCGCCCTTCTTGATCTTCATCGCGTGCTTCCCCATCTCAGAGCACCTCCGGTGCGAGCGAGATGATCTTCATGAACTTCTTGTCACGCAGCTCGCGGCCCACGGGGCCGAAGATGCGCGTCCCGCGCGGCTCGCCGTCCTGCCGGAGGATCACCGCGGCGTTCTCGTCGAACTTGATGTAGGACCCGTCCGGACGGCGGCGCTCCTTGGTGGTCCGCACGATGACGGCCTTGACGACGTCGCCCTTCTTGACGTTGCCGCCGGGGATGGCGTCCTTGACCGTGCAGACGATGACGTCACCGATGCCGGCGTAGCGCCGACCCGAGCCACCGAGCACGCGGATGCAGAGGACTTCCTTGGCACCGGTGTTGTCGGCGACCTTGAGCCTCGACTCCTGCTGGATCACTTCGCACGCTCCAGGATCTCCACGACGCGCCAGCGCTTCGTGGCGGACAGCGGACGGGTCTCCATGATCTGGACGCGGTCGCCGATGCCGCAGGCGTTGGCCTCGTCGTGGGCCTTGAGCCGCGACGTACGGCGCATGACCTTGCCGTAGAGCGCGTGCTTCACGCGGTCCTCGATCTCGACCACGACGGTCTTGTCCATCTTGTCGCTGACGACCAGGCCTTCACGCACCTTGCGGGGCTTGCGCTGCGTTGCTGTCTGCTCGCTCATGCGTCAGCGCTCTCCTTCCGAGTCTCCTCGTTCGCGCCCGGGGCGACCCGGATGCCGAGCTCGCGCTCACGCACCACGGTGTAGATCCGGGCGATGTCCTTCTTGACCGTGCGGAGCCGTCCGTGGCTCTCCAGCTGGCCGGTGGCCGCCTGGAAACGCAGGTTGAACAGCTCCTCCTTGGCCTCGCGCAAGCGGGCCTCGAGGTCGATGGCGTTCATCTCGTCGAGCTCGTGTGCCTGGAGCGCAGCCATCAGAATTCACCTGCTTCGCGGGAGATGAAACGGGTCTTGCAGGGGAGCTTGTGCTGCGCGCGGCGCATGGCCTCGCGAGCCGTGATCTCGTCGACGCCGGACAGCTCGAAGAGCACGCGTCCGGGCTTGACGTTGGCGATCCACCACTCCGGGGAGCCCTTACCGGAACCCATGCGGGTCTCGGCGGGCTTCTTGGTCAGCGGGCGGTCGGGGTAGATGTTGATCCACACCTTGCCGCCGCGCTTGATGTGACGGGTCATGGCGATACGAGCCGACTCGATCTGTCGGTTGGTCACGTAGGACCCCTCGAGAGCCTGGATCCCGTAGTCACCGAAGGCCAGGCGAGTGCCGCCCTTGGCCGCACCACTCCGGTTGGGGTGGTGCTGCTTGCGGTGCTTGAGACGCCGGGGCATCAACATGGTCAGGCCTCCGTTCCGGACTCGGCGGGAGCGACCGCGACAGCGGTCGCCTCGGCCGGAGCGGCCGCAGCCGGCTCGGGAGCCGCACCGGGGCGGTCACCACGCGTCGGGCGGGTCCCACGGCTCGGGCGCTCGCCGGCGCGCTGGGGACGACCGCTGCGACCGGGTACGCCGGCGCGCGCGGCCGCCTGGGCCTGACGCTCGGCGCGGGTGCCCGCGACCTCGCCCTTGTAGATCCAGACCTTCACACCGATGCGGCCGAAGGTGGTCTTGGCCTCGTAGAAGCCGTAGTCGATGTCGGCACGCAGCGTGTGCAGCGGGACGCGACCCTCACGGTAGAACTCGGTGCGGGACATCTCGGCGCCGTTGAGCCGACCCGAGCACTGGATCCGGATGCCCTTGGCACCGGAGCGCATCGTGGTCTGCATCGCCTTGCGCATGGCACGGCGGAACTGCACCCGGCCACTGAGCTGCTCGGCGACACCCTGAGCGACCAGCT
>Ga0302299_10001165_pt1 | contig 15696 bp, 13 predicted proteins | sample III_Fen_N3_4_FD_198795 | JGI IMG/M metagenome (GOLD analysis project Ga0302299, IMG submission 198795) | Peat permafrost microbial communities from Stordalen Mire near Abisko, Sweden - III_Fen_N3_4 | ecosystem: Environmental > Terrestrial > Soil > Wetlands > Permafrost | place: Sweden: Abisko... | reverse complement strand
TGCGTCCCACGCCGGCGCTTCCTTGCGCCCGTAGACGGCGATCTTGGCGCGGCCTCCTCCGGGCAGGTTGCGATACTTGAAGTCGATGTAGCGGATCGTGCGCTCGTCGCCGGGAAAGTCGATCGCGCGGCTGCGCTGGCCCTCGCGAAAGAAGTGCTGCAGCGCCGGGTGCCACGCCGGACCGCGCGCGAACTGGATCGACAGGTCGATCAGCTCGAGGTCGCTGTTCTCGACGACGAGCGTCAGCCTGGTGAACTTGCCCTCGTAGCGGCCGACCTCGATGCGGTCGTGATCGAACTGGTCGTCGACCGTGCGCTCGCCGAGCAGCGTCCAGCCGCGCGCGTCCCAGGCGACCGGCGCGACGACCGGCGGCGGGGCCGGAGCGGGCGGGGGCTCGGCGCCACCGGTGCGCCAACCCCAGACCTGGACGCGGGCTTCGCCTCCGCCCGGCAGGTTGCGGTACTTGATGTCGATGAACCGGATCACGGCCTCGCTCGGCGGCAGGTCGATCACGCGGGTCCGCTGACCCTCGCGGAACACGTGGTTGACCATCGGGTGGTACTCGGTCCGGTCGGCGAACACGATCTTGAAGTCGAGGAGCTCCAGGTCGCTGTTCTCGACGACCATCGTGACCTTGCTGAACCTGCCCTCGTAGCGGCCGACCTCGACGCGGTCGTGGTCGACCCGGCCGTTGACCGTGCGCTCTCCGAGCTGGACCCAGCCGCGCGAGTCCCACGCGGCGGGGCGCTGCGCCAGCGCGACGCTGGCGCTGGCAACCAGGAACATCGCGATCAAGGGAATCACGCGGCGCATGGGCGCGAAGTTAACACGAGGCTGCATGGGTCTCTCCTGGCTGCGAAACGACGGTCGGCCCCCCTGAGACGGCAGCCCGCGCCGAAATGTTTAAGCGTATCATGCAGGGCCGTGACCGCCTCCGCGTCGTCCCCGAGGCCCACGCGGGGCGGGAAGCGGCGGCGGTCCGCGCCCGCCGCCGCTTATCGAAGTGCGCCGAACGCAGCCGAAAAATTCATTTCTGCTGCGCTGGCCCCGACGATGCCGCGCATGGCTTCTCGTTCGTTGCGCGCCGAGCGCGATCCCCGCTCTGCCGGGCCCCGCGCTGCCGGGCCCCGTCCTGCCGCACCTGATCCCCGCCGCAAGCTCCTGCCGGCGCTCACTTCGCTGAGCTCGGCGTTTGCGCGCTCGGTGCAGCCCCAGCCATTGCCGGCGCCGGTCGCGTCGCCGGTCATCAAGTGGGTCGGCGGCAAGACCAAGCTCTTGCCCGAGCTGACCGCGCGGATGCCGGCGCAGATCGAGCGCTACTACGAGCCGTTCGCCGGTGGCGCGGCGCTGTTTTTTCGGGTCGCGCCCGAGCGCGCCGTGCTCGCCGATTCGAACGCCGACCTGATCGCGCTCTACACGTGCCTGTCCAGGGACGTCGCCGCGGTGATCCGCAAGCTCGAGCACCATCGCGCCGCGCACTGCGAGGCCCACTACTACGCGACGCGGACCCAGTGGAACGATCGCGAGCTACCGTGGACGACGGCCGAGCGCGCGGCGACGTTCATCTACCTCAACAAGACCTGCTTCAACGGGCTGTGGCGGGTCAACCGCGCGGGAGCGTTCAACGTGCCGATCGGCCGCTACACCGATCCGCCGATCTGCGTGCCCGAGGCGCTGCGCGCCGCGAGCGCGCGGCTCCGCCGGGCGAGCCTGCGGTGCGGCGACTATCGCGAGGTCGTCGCCGACGCGCGCCGCGGCGACTTTCTGTACTTCGATCCGCCCTACGATCCGGTCACGCCGACGGCGAACTTCACGAGCTACACCGCCGGCGCGTTCGGCGCCGACGAGCAGCGCGAACTCGCCGAGACCGCGCGCGGCCTGGTCGCGCGCGGCTGTCGGGTGATGCTGTCGAACAGCGATACGCCGCTCATCCGCTCGCTCTATCGCGGGTTCCGGATCGAGCAGGTGAAGTGCGCGCGCGCGATCAACTCCAACGCCGCCAAGCGAGGCGACGTCGACGAAGTGATCATGACCGCGGGCTACTGAATCAGGAGATGCCGCAGCGGGGATGCCGCGGCACGGCGCAAGAGGGCGCACGCTTACCGTCCGACGAGACGGTCGCCGGAAGTCGCGGTCCGCGTAGAATGCCGGGAAAAAAAGCTTGTGACGAGAGGGTCGCGTGAGGGTCACGCAAGCGCGCTGGCGCTGGCGTACTTCTGGGTCGCCGGGTCGTAATCGAGCAACGTTCCCACCACGCCCGCCGACTTCGCAATCCGGACGATATCATCGTGGTTCGCACGGACGACCATGCGGGGCTCGGCGTCGCTGACGTCCTGGGTCGACAGGAACTGGCGCGCCTTCACGACGTTCTTGAACACGAGCAAGTACTTCTGATCGTTGCCGGCCCGGGCGATCATCGGAACTCGACCGTTGGCGTCCTGCGCGACCAGCTCGCCGTCGTTATCGACGAGGACGACCCATAGGTTATTGAGGGGCGTAGAAGCGGTATCCGTTCGCATCTGATTCATCAAGGTTCTTGCGTTCTCCTGCTCTCTGAGGGAGCGACGGATAGATGATGCTTTTCCTGGGTTCTGTCAAGGGTTTCCGTTTCGCCGGGAGCAACCCGGTCGCATGCTTGACGTACGGGGGGTTGCAGGGTCCACTCGGGGTGTCGCGTTTTTCATGTCTCGCTTCCATCTACCGGTGCTGGGCGCGCTCGCCCCGCTCGCGGGCGCGCCGTCCGCGGACCCCTTGATCGACGGGTTTTCTCGTCGAATCAGATACTTGCGCGTGTCGGTCACCGACCGATGCAACTACCGCTGCAGCTACTGCATGCCCGAGGAGCTGGGCGACCAGCTGACCTTCGAGCCGAGGTCCGCCGTGCTGACGTTCGAGGAGATCGAGCGGCTGGTCGGCGTGTTCGCGGGCCTGGGCGTGCGCAAGATCCGGCTCACCGGCGGCGAGCCCACGGTGCGCAAGGGGATCGTCGAGCTCGCTCAGCGGATCTCGCGGGTGCCCGGGATCGACCAGCTCGTGATGACGTCGAACGGCCACCTGCTGGGCGAGCTGGCGGCGCCGCTCGCGGCCGCCGGGGTCTCGGCGATCAACATCTCGATCGACACGCTCGACGCTGCCACCTTTCACGCGCTGAGCGGCAAGCGCGGCGATCTGTCGCGCGTGGTGGCCGGGATCGACGCCGCCATCGCCGCCGGCATGCGGGTCAAGACCAACGCGGTCGCGCTCCGCGGCGTCAACGATGGCGAGCTGGTCGCGCTGTGCGAGCACGCGTGGTCGCGCGGCGCCGTGCCGCGGTTCATCGAGCACATGCCGATGTCCGACGGCGCGCTGTACGCGGCGCATGCCGAGCTGCCGGCCGCCGAGATCCGGCGCGTGCTGGAGGCGGCGCTCGGGCCGCTGGTCGCCGCCAGCGACGCCGCCGGCAAGGATCCCGGCCCCGCGCGCTACTGGCGCGTCGCGCGGACCGGCCGCGAGCTCGGGATCATCTCGGCGATGACAGAGCATTTCTGCGACGACTGCAACCGGCTGCGGCTCACCGCGACCGGCGCGCTGCACGCCTGCCTCGGGCACGACGACGCGATCAGCCTGCGCGACGTCATGCGGCGCGGCGGCAGCGACGACGACCTCGTGCGCGCGATCGCGGCGGCGGTGACCGGCAAGCGCGCGGGCCATGTGTTCGAGCGATCCGGCGCCGGCGCACCGCACAAGCACATGATCGGGATCGGTGGATAGCGGCGGGTTCGCGGCGCGTCGCGAGGGCGTCGGGCCCGCTTCGCGGTTGTCATGGTTCGTCAGCGGACGCGGGGCGCCTGCCAGGGCGATGTGGGCTATCTGGCGACTCGCGGCGAGATCGGTGGGCGCTCGCCGCAAAACCGTGCGAATCGTCTCAGAAATCCGTGAAATCCCCGGGTCCCGGCGGCGGTCGCAAACACCGCGCTGGAAGCCGGGAATGGTTCTGATCATGCTACGGTTCACCCCCCAACGCCGGGCTGCCGCGGCCAGCGAGGTAACGCTTATGAACAAGAGCACTTTGGGCAAGATCGTGCTGACCGCAGTCGTTGCGGTCAGCGGCGTTGGCTTCCTGGTGAAGTCGTCGGTGTCGAGTGCACAGCATTACATGATGGTCGACGACCTGCTGAAGTCCGACCTCATGGCGTGGAAGGACAAGGAGCTCAAGGTCCACGGCTGGGTCGAGAGCGGTTCGATTCACGAGACCATCGTGAACCAGGAGACCCACCGCACCTTCCTGTTGCAGCGCGATGGCAAGAAGGTCCGGGTGTTCAACTCCGGCCCCAAGCCCGATACGTTCAAGGACCAGTCGGAGGTCGTCGCGACCGGTCACCTCGTCCCGGTGGCGCAGATGAAGGACGTCGCCGCCTCGCTGGGCGTGTCGATCGAGTCGGATATGCAGTACGTCGTCGACTCCACCGAGCTGATGGCGAAGTGCCCGTCGAAGTACGACGGCGCGCGGATCAACCAGCAACCGGCTGCCCCGCAGTTCAAGTGAGGTCACGGTGAACGAACAAGTACCGTTTTCACCGATCGCGCTGGTCGGCACGATCGCGCTCCTGGCAGCATACGCGGTCGCCGCCTGGTGCGTCGCCTCGGGCATCGCCGGCAACGCGCGCAAGAACCGCCGCCTGGTCAACTCCTCGGTCTACGGGCTCTACGGCTTCGCCGCGCTGGTCGGCCTGGCCTCGGCGCTGATGATCTACGGGATGGTCACCCACGACTTCTCGATCAAGTACATCGCGTCGGTCAGCGACACCACGATGGAGACCGCCTACAAGGTCACCGCGTTCTGGGGCGGGCTCGATGGATCGCTCCTGTTCTGGGTGCTCGTGCTGTCGATGTTCTCGGCGGTCGCCGTGGTCACCAACCACCGCCGCCACCGCGACATGATGGGGTACGTGGTCGCGACCGTCATGGTCGTGCAGGTGTTCTTCCTGTCGCTCCTCATCTTCACGAAGAACCCGTTCACCACGTTCCTGACCACGCCCCCGGCTGATGGTCAGGGCCTGAACCCGCTGCTCCAGAACTACTGGATGGTGATCCATCCGCCGTCGCTGTACACCGGGTTCGTCGCCGCGACGATCCCGTTCGCGTTCGGCATCGGCGCGCTGGCGTCGGGCCGGCTCGACGATCTGTGGCTCGGCTCGGTGCGCGTGTGGATGCTGATCTGCTTCGGCTTTCTGTCGCTCGGCCTGATCCTCGGCGGCCGCTGGGCCTACGAGGAGCTCGGCTGGGGCGGCTACTGGGCGTGGGACCCGGTCGAGAACGCCGGGCTCATGCCGTGGTTCACGGCGACCGCGTTCCTCCACTCGGCGATCATCCAGGAGCAGCGCGGCATGATGAAGCGCTGGAACATGGTGCTCGTCATCATCACGTTCTTCCTGACGATCTTCGGCACGTTCATGACCCGCGCGGGCATCGTGCAGTCGGTGCACGCGTTCGGCGAAGACAACGTGCTCGCGCTGCAGTTCGTCGTGTTCCTCGTGTTCATCGCGGTCGTGTCGATCGGCCTTCTGGTCTATCGCTCGAACAAGCTGGCGTCGCGCGCGCAGTTCGACTCGTTCTTCTCGCGCGAGTTCGCGTTCCTGCTCAACAACTGGATCCTCCTGGCGTGCGCGTTCGTCGTGCTGTTCCTGACGATGCTGCCGACGATGTCCGAGGCGCTCGACGGCTCGCGGATGTCGGTCGGCATCGAGTACTTCAACAAGGTGATGACCCCGCTCGGGCTCACGCTGCTCTTGCTCGCCGGCGCGGCGCCGCTCCTGGCGTGGCGCAAGACGACCCGCGAGCGGCTGTACTCGCAGTTCATCTTCCCGACCGTGCTGCTCGCCGTGACGATCATCGTCATGGTGCTGGTGTTCCCCGAGACCGCGATACGCACGCCGATCTTCTCGGACATGGTCGAGCTGCCGGTCACGCTGGTGAACTTCGGGCTGTGCGCGTTCGTCGGCGGATCGATCGCGCAGGAGTTCTGGCGCGGCGTGGGCGTGCGGCGCCGGCAGACCGGCTCCGATCCGGTGACCTCGCTGGTCGGCCTCGTGCTGTCCAAGCGCCGCAAGTACGGCGGCTACATCGTCCACCTGGGCGTCGCCGTGATGTTCTTCGGGTTCGCCGGCAAGGCCTACGACCGCCAGATCGACCGCACGCTCGAGAAGCCCGCGGCGATGCTGACCGACAAGACCAAGGCCACGTTCGCGTTCGGCCCGTACGAGTTCGTCTACGAGAAGCTGATCCACACCTCCGATGACCACAAGGACGCGGTCACCGCGCAGGTCGCGATCTACCACCACGGCGAGCTGATCAACACGGTCTATCCGGCGAAGTGGGACTATCACAAGGGCGAGGAGCAGGCGACGACCGAGGTCGCGATCACCGTGCGCGGCGGCATCCTCGAGCAGCTGCCGAGCAAGTGGGCCGGTACGATCGGCCAGCGCACGCTCAGCGAGGCCGCAGGCGAGGACGTCTACGTCGTGCTGACCGGCTACGATCTCGACTCCGGGCTGTCGAACCTGCGGATCTACCTGAAGCCACACATCCTCTGGGTGTGGGTCGGCTTCCTCGTGCTCGCGTTCGGCACGCTGGTCTGCCTGATCCCGCAGGGCGTGGTCGATCGGCTGTCGCGGCCGCGGGGCTCGCGGCTGGGCCGCGCCGCCGAGCTCGCGGTGACCCTGGCGATCGCCCTGGGCGCGGTGCTCGGCCTCGCCAGCCAGGCGCGTGCGGCGGGCGCGCCGCCGCCGGCCGAGCACGTGGCCCCGGGGATGGGCATGGGGGCCGACGCGACCGGGTACGCCGCGCAGAACCGGCCGGCGCCGAACAGCGTCGACGAGCGCGCGATGAAGGAGCTGCTCTGCGTGTGCGGCTGCCCGCGCGAGAGCACCTACGACTGCAAGTGCGCGAGCGCCGCGCAGCTGCGCCGCCAGATCATGGACTTCCTCGGCCAGGTCGACGACAAGGGCAAGCCGACGTTCGATCTGGCGTCGCCCGCCGGCCGCGACGCGGCGTACGAGGCCGTGCTCGACTTCTTCGTGCGGACCTACGGCGGCGAGCAGGTGCTGTCGACGCCGCGCACCAAGTTCTCCTGGCTCCTGCCCTCGGTCGCCGTGATCGGCGGCCTCGGGCTCCTGCTGGTGGCCGGGCGGCGCTGGGTCGGTCGCAGCGCCGCGGTGCCGGCGACCGCTGCGGCGCCGGGCGCGACCGCGGTCGCTGCCGCCGCTGCCACGGCCCCGGTCGAAGACGAAGCCTACGCCGACAAGCTCGACGACGAGCTCGCGGACACCGATTGAACGGCGGCCCGATGACGGATTCGCGAGACATGACGACGCGGTGGGCCTGGCGCGCAGGCGCGCTGGCCGCCCTTTTGCTCGGCTGGGTGTTCATCGCCTGGCAGAACCGGTTCCACATCACCGCGCCGGTGGTGTTTGTCTGCCTGGGCTACCTGGCGGTGATCACGACGGTCTACAACCTGTGGCGCACTGGCGCCGCGGTGGTGGAGAGCGCCGACGCGGTGATCGACTCGACGTGGTCCAAGCCGGTCGGTGCGGTCGGCGAGCTCGAGCGCGAGAAGCGCACGCTGCTGAAGGCGATCAAGGAAGCCGAGTTCGATCACGAGATGGGCAAGCTGTCCAAGCGCGACGCCGACGACATGATCCGGCAGTATCGCGGCCGCGCGATCGAGGTGATCAAGGAGATCGAGCAGCTCGGGCAGGGCGCCGCCGGCACGCCGCGCGAGCAGATCATGCGCGAGGTCCGGGCGCGGCTCGAGGTCTCGGCGAAGTCGCAGAAGAGGCCGGCCAAGCCCGAGGGCAAGATCGACGCCAAGATCGACGCCAAGATCGAAGGCAAGACCGAGGCCAAGATCGACGCGAAGGCCGCCAACGGCAAGGCCAAGCAGCCGCCGGCGCCGGCCGCCGCGGACGCGTCAGGCGAGGCCCAGACCGCCGAGTCGAGCTCCGGTCCGTCGCCCGCTGCAGCTGCCGCCGTGGCGGACGCGGAGGCTGTGGCCGCCACCGAAGCGGCCGCCGCCAAGGTCGCCGCGACCAGGTTCGACGACGACACCATGAACGCCGACAGCACGACCTCGATCGAGCCGCGGCACGACGCCAAGGAGGCCACGCCATGATGCGCCGCACGCCCGGTTGTTCGCTCGCGCTCGCCGTGCTGCTCGGCATCGCCGGAGTCGGCGGCTCGGTGGGCCGCGTCGCCGCGCAGCCCGCCGCCGCGCTCGGCAAGCCGCTGGCGTCGCCGGATCTGCCGGTCGGCACGGTGACCGTCCGCATCGTCGCCGGCGGCCCGGCTTCGCCGGTGGTCGGCACCACGGTGACCCTGGTCGTCAACGACGTGCCGCGCGAGGCGCGCACCGACTCCGCCGGCCGGGCATCGTTCCCCGGACTGCCGGTCGGCGCCACCGTGGTGGCCAAGGTGCTCGACGAGGACAAGGCCGAGAAGGCGTCCGAGCCGTTCGCGATCCCCAGCGCCGGTGGCACCCGCGTGATGATCTCGACCAAGCCGATGCAGGCGGGCGCCGCCGGTGGCGGTGACGCCGAGGCGCCGTTCGCGGGGGGCGGCGCCGGGATGCCGAGCCCGCGGCAGCTCAGCGGCGAGCCTCGCCCCGAGCAGGCCGACCCGGCCGGGATGATCACGATCCGCGTCACCTACGACGACTTCCGCGATACCCCGGAAGGCGTGACGGTCTCGCTGGTCGGCTACGCCGCCGACGACTCGACGTCGTTCCGGACGGCGACCACCGACAAGGCGGGTCGCGTCCAGTTCACCGATCTCGATCGCAGCGGCGGCACGGCGTACTACGCCATGGCGCTGTTGCCGCGCAACGGCGCGATCGATCGCCTGATGTCGTTCCCCACGGTGCTCGAGACCCAGCGCGGCGTGCGCATGGTGCTGTCGGGCGAGAAGCGCGCGTCGAAGGCCGAGCCGGTCGATGATCTCACCAAGGGCGAGCGCCCGGTGCCGACCCCGGCCGGCAAGGTCCGGGTCGCCCTCGAGGGCATGGCCGACGGCGCCGCGGTGATAAGCCTCATCGACGCCGCGACCAAGCGGGTGCTCGCGCAGGTCAAGCCGGAGGCCGCGCCGCCCGATCCATCGCAGGTCAAGGGCGGCGCACAGTTCGGCGCCGACCCCAAGCTTGCGCCGGGCACGGTCGACATCCAGATCACCGGCGGTCCCGGTCAAGCCGAGGCGCCGATGCCGGGGATCGACGTCCGGATCCTGGGGGCGAACTCGACCGACCTGGCCGGCGCGGCCACCGCGACGACGTCGGCCGATGGCACGGCGCACGTCGAGGTCAAGGCGGCGGGGCCGCAGAAGGCGGTGTTCACGATCAACGGCCGCCCGCTCGCGTCGCAGCCGTTCGACCTCAGCAAGTCGGGCGGCAGGCTGGTGATCCGCGCGCACTGGGACGAGACGTCGCGCCTGCAGGCGATGATCGACGTGGCGCCGACGCCGGGCCAGATCGTCTACGCCGAGTGCCTGAGCCGCGGCCAGCGCTACCGCTCGATGTCGGTCCAGCTGCTCGAGACCACCGGCTCGAAGGTCTCGATCTACGTGTTTCCGCGCACGATGTTCAAGTTCGGCCTGCAGGCCTCGGTCGAGGATCAGCTGCTCGCGGTGCAGGGCAAGTTCGAGATCGCGAACTGGTCGTGGGCGCCGTATCGCGCGGGTCCCGACGGCCTGCTCGTGCCGCTGCCACGCGGCTTCAAGGGCGGCGTGGTGTTCGGCGCCGATCAGGCCGAGGTCTCGGTCGCGGCCGGCGAGGGCTTCCGGATCATGCGGCCGATCCCGCCCGGTGGCAGGCCGTTCCACGGCGGGTTCTCGCTGGCGGTCGACAGCGGCAAGGTCGAGTGGTCGACCGAGCTCCCGCTGGGCGCGTTCCAGAGCGAGATCGACGTCCGGCAGACGGCAGGCATGACGGTGCATGCCCCGCCCAAGGTGCCGTTCGAGGTCCGGCCGACGCCGCAGGGCACCTACGCGATCCTGGGACCTATCGACCTCTTGCCGCACCAGAAGATGGACATCACGATCGACGGCATGCCCTCGCCGCCGGCGTGGCGGACCTGGGTGCCGCGCATCGTCGGCCTGCTGGTGATCAGCGTGATCCTCGCCGGCGTGGGGTTCGCGCTGATCCGCAAGCCCGAGGTCGCGGTCGTCTCGACCGACGCGCGGCGCCAGGCGCTGCTCGATCAGCTGGTCGCGGTCGAGCGCGATGGCGGCAGCCCCAAGCAGCGCGAGCAGCTGCTCCGCGAGCTCGAGAAGCTCTGGGGCTAGGGCCCGGGCGACGCCACGTGACCGCGCTCGACGAGGTCCAGATCCGCAAGGTCGCCAAGCGCTACGGCCACGAGCGCGCGCTGGCAGGGGTGACGCTCGACCTGAAGCAGCGTTCGATGTGTGCGCTGCTCGGCCACAACGGCGCCGGCAAGACCACCTTGCTCGGCGTGGTCTCGACGCTGGTCCGCCAGACCGGCGGCACCGTCGAGTATCGCGCCCGGGGCGCCGCGGTGACCGGGGCGGAGGTGCGCCGCGAGATCGGCATGCTGGCCCACGCGTCGCTGTGCTACGGCGACCTGACGGCGCGCGAGAACCTGGAGCTCACGGCGGGGCTGTACGGCGTCGACGGCAGCGGCCCGGCGATCGACCGCGCGCTCGACGGCGTCCAGCTCGATCGCAAGGCGCGCGACCGCCAGGCCCGCACCTACTCGCGCGGCATGGTGCAGCGGCTCGCCCTGGCGCGCGCGCTCCTGACCCGGCCGTCGCTGCTGCTGCTCGACGAGCCGTTCACGGGGCTCGATCGCGACGGCGCGCTCGCGCTCGGCCACGAGCTCGGCGCGCTGCGCGACGCCGGGGCGATCGTCGTGGTGGTCACCCACGATCTCGAGGCGATCGCCGGCCGCGCCGACCACGTGGCGATTCTGCGGCGCGGCCAGCTCGTGTTCGAGGAGCGCGGCACGTATACGTACGACCAGCTCAAGGACATCTACCATCGCCACGCGAACTGACATGCCTGGACGGCGCTGGATCTGGCGGGCCGGCCCCCGATGATGCTGCTGCGTCACGCGGCGCGGGTCGCGTGGAAGGACCTGCGGATCGAGCTGCGCAGCCGCGAGATCCTCTACACGATGGCGTTCTTCGGCGCGCTGCTCGTCGTGGTGTTCTCGTTCGCGTTCCCGCAGGACGCGCGCGCCGTGCGCGGCTCGGTGCCCGGCATGCTGTGGGTCTCGATCGCGTTCACCGGGACGATCGGCCTTGGCCGCGCGTTCGACCGCGAGCGCGAGAACGATACGATGCGCGCGCTGCTGCTGGCGCCGGTGCCCCGGCTCGCCGTGTTCCTCGGCAAGGCGTTCGCGACCACGCTGCTGGTGCTGTCGGTCGCCGCGGTGTGCGCCCCGCTGCTCGCGCTGTTCCTCAGCGCGCCGCTGTTCCGGTTCCCCGGGCCGATCATCCTGATCGTCGTGCTCGGCGCGATCGGCATCGCCGTGATCGGCTCGGTGTTCGCCGCCACGCTCCTGAAGGTCCGCTCCCGCGACGTCCTCTTGCCGGTGATCCTGTACCCGCTGCTGATCCCCTTGTTCGTGGCCGGCACCAAGTGCACGGCGTCGCTCGTCGCCGAGATCCCCAACTTCGACGCCGCCTGGTACTGGATCGAGTTCCTCGGAATCTACGACGCGACATTTTTGGTACTGTCGATATGGATCTTCGAGTCGCTCGTGATCGAATGAAGAGGCCTCCATGACCAAGCTCGCCGTGCCCGTGTTCGCCGTGCTCGCCGCGATCGGCCTTGCGGTGTCCTGCTACCTGGTGTTCTTCGTCGCGCCGCTCGAGTACAGCTTCAACGAGGCCAACAAGCTCAACGGCTCGAGCTTGTTCTTCAACCAGAAGATCTACTACTTCCACGTCGCCCACGCGTTCTGGTTGTTCACCGCGGTCGGCGTCGCGGGCACGGCGTCGATCGGGTTTCTGGTCAAGCGCGATCCCCGGTGGGACGACGTCGCGAGCGCCTCGGTCGACGTCGCCGTGGCGTTCGGCGCGGTCGTGCTGCTCACCGGCTCGATCTGGGCCAAGGCGGCGTGGGACGTGTGGTGGCAGTGGGAGCCGCGGTTGACGATGTCGCTGCTGCTCTGGCTCATCCTCGTCGGCTACGTGCTGGTGCGGCGGTTCGCCGGGCCCAGCGCCGATCGGGTCGCCGCCGGGATGGCGATCTTCGGCATGGTCGGCGTGCCGTTCATCTACAAGATGGTCGGCCAGGACTCGCACCCCGCGGCCGGCGCCAATGGCGTGGTCGCGACGATGCAGTCCGGCATGCGCCTGCCGTTCTGGATCAGCGTCGCGAGCTTTCTGTGCTGGTACCTGGCGCTGGTGTTCAGCCGCCTGCAGAGCACCCGCGCCGAGCGCGAGGTGCGCGAGCTCCGGGAACGTGGTCTCGATCTGGGAGTCCTGTCATGACGAACGTCCGCGCCTCGAAGATCTCCTCCGTCGTTGCGTTGCTCGCGAGCTGGATCGTGGTCGCCGGGTTCGCCGGCGCCGCGCTGGCCCAGCCAGGCCCCGCCGAGCACGCGCCGCCCGCCGCGGCGCCGTCCGAGGCGCGCAAGGCGTGCGCCGACGCGATGAACGCCGATCCGAAGTTCGCCGCGGAGATCGTCAAGGTCGCCGACGAGAAGGCGGCCAAGCAGCGCGACGACGACACGCTCAAGGCGCACCAGGACGCCGTCGCGCACATCGAGAAGAACGAGCGCCAGGTGATCTATGCCTACGCCGGCATGTGGATCATCGCCGCGGCGTTCGTGCTCTTCCTGTGGCGGCGCCAGCAGGCGCTCAAGGGCGAGATCGCCAATCTGCGCCGCGATCTCGACGCGGCGGCCGGTGAGGCGACCGCGGGCAAGGGGCAGGCGTGACCGCCGGGCACGTGCTGTTCATCCCCGGCGCCCTGATGATCGGGATGTTCCTCGGCTTCATCCTGGGGACCCGCGCCGCGCGCAATCAGTTCGATCTGCAGCAGAAGCGCGACGCCGAGCGCGAAGTGGCTCGCGCCGCACGCGCCGCCAAGCGCGCGGCCCCGCCCGACAAGCCGGCGGCCTGACGGTGGCCTGACGATCGGTCGATCCACGTCGATTCAGTTTCCCTCCGCTATCGATCGAGCCCGCGCAGGGCGGCACCGAGCGCGGCGGCGCTGGGGATGCGCTGCGCCGGGTCCTTGGCCAGCGCGGCCTGGGCGATCGCGTCGAGCGCGGGATCCCCGAGCTCGGGGACCGGCTCCTCGATCACCGCGGCCTGGGTGAGCCAGGGCGGGCCGCGATGGAACAGCCGCGCGCCGGCGGCGAGCTCCCAGAGCACGACGCCGAGCGCGAACACGTCGGTCGCCGGGGTCCACGGCTCGCCGCGCACCTGCTCGGGGGCCATGTACGCGTGCGTACCGCGCACCGCGCCAGCGCCGCCGATCTCGCGCGCGATCCCGAGGTCGACCAGCGTCACGTGATCGCTGTTCGCGACGACGAGGTTGCCGGGGTTGATATCGCCGTGCACGTAGCCGTGGTGGTGGAGGTGCGCCGCGGCGTCGCACGCCGCGGTCGCGATCGCGCGGACCCGGGCGCGGGGCAGGACGGCGCGCCCGATCGGCTCGGTCGGCGCGCGCGCGTTGACGTCGCGGCTCGCCGGTGGGTGGAGCAGGCGCCGCAGATCCTCGCCGGGCGCGAGCTCGAGCGCGAGGTACGGCCGGTCGGCGACCGCGCCGGCCTCGATCGCGTGGACCACGTTGGCGTGGCGCGGCAGCTGCGTGGCCAGCTGGTGCTCGACGACGAACTGCGCGCGGACGAAGGTGTTGCGCAACAGGTGGGTGTGCAAGCGCTTGAGCGCGACGACGTCATCGCCGCGGCTCGCGCGCCACACCTCGCCGAGGCCACCGACGGCGATCAGCGCTTCGAGCTGCCAGGCCCCGAAGGCTTCACGGCCATCGGACATGGCGATTATTTCCGGCATGCGTCGGCAAAACCGCTGCCCACCCGTGCAGGTGCGGCGGCACCGAACCCCGCGCCACGCCGAGTTTCTCGCAGGCGGCGCCAGCGTCGGGATCTCGGGCGGTTGATCCGCATGAACTCACATGTAGGTATCGGATAGCAAAGCGGAACATGATTGGCACACGCACGGAGATTTATTACGATCGGGTGACATGGGGGCTCGGCTCGGTCGATACACGGTGCTCAAGCATCTGGCTACGGGTGGGATGGCCGACGTCCTGCTGGGACGTACGGATGGCATTGAAGGCTTCGCGCGCCACGTGGTGCTGAAGCGGATCAAGCCCGAGCACGCGCGGGACCAGCGATTTATTCGCATGTTTCTCGACGAGGCGCGGGTCGCGGCCAACCTGCATCATCAGCACATCGTACAAGTCCATGACATCGGTGAGTCCGCGGGTGAGTACTTCATCGCGATGGAGTACATTCACGGTGAAGACGTCCGCACGATTCTATCATCGGCGTCCAAGAGCCGCGCGCACGTTCCGCTCGGCCACGCGATCGCGATCGTGTCGGCCGCCGCCGCGGGGCTGCACTACGCGCATGAGCGCCGCGGCGCCGACAAGCGCCCGCTCGGCATCGTGCATCGCGACGTGTCGCCGTCGAACATCCTCGTCGGCTACGACGGCTCGGTCAAGGTCGTCGACTTCGGCATCGCCAAGGCGACGATGCGGCAGGAGACGCGGTCGGGCGGGCTCAAGGGCAAGGTCTCGTACATGTCGCCCGAGCAGTGCAAGAGCAACGAGATCGATCGGCGCAGCGATGTCTACTCGCTCGGCGTCGTGCTCTACGAGCTCGCGACCACGACGCGGCTGTTCAAGGGCGAGAACGACTATCTGGTGATGGATCAGATCGTCAATGGCCGTGTGTCGCTGCCGCGTGTCCGGCGGCCGGACCTTCCCAACGAGCTGTCGGCGATCGTCATGCGCGCGCTGGCGCCCGATCCCGAGCGCCGGTTCTTCACCGCCGACGAGCTGCGCGTCGCGCTCGATCAGTTCGCCGCGAAGTCCGGGCTGACCACGTCGACGTCGGGGATCGCCGCGTACATGCGCAAGCAGTTCGGCGAGCGGCCCGAGCCGTGGCTCGAGCCCGCCGGCCAGCGCGGCGCCACGTACGACGACGTGCAGACCTCGGTCGGCGACGTGCGCGCGGCCAGCTGGACCGAGCTGCCGCGCGCCGAGAGCCTGCGCTCGACCGGCGCGATCGCGCGCATGAGCGGACCCATCGCCGCGACCGGCGCGTTCCCGACGGTCCAGGCGAGCGAGTCGGCGCAGGCGCCCGCCGCGCAGGACGGCGCCGACGGCCGCCCTGGCGCGCGCGCCGATCGATCCTCGGCGCGGCTGCCCAGCACGCCGCCGCCGACCGAGTCCAAGATGGGCTGGGAGAGCCAGCCGCCGCCCGCGCCGACGCCGCGCGGCTTCTCGCCCGCCAAGCTCGCGATGATCTGCGCGCCGCTGATCGTGATCCTCGGGGTCGCGATCTGGCGGCTCGCCGGCAGCGGGGCGAACGCGCCGATCGCGGCGACCAGCAAGCCCGCGCTCGCCCAGCTGCCACCTGCACCCCTGGTGACGCCGATCCCCGAGCCGGCGCACGTCGCAGCCCCGGACCCCGCGGCAGCGCCGGTGGTGTCGCCGGAGGTCACGGTGCACAA
>Ga0302299_10001164_pt1 | contig 15699 bp, 15 predicted proteins | sample III_Fen_N3_4_FD_198795 | JGI IMG/M metagenome (GOLD analysis project Ga0302299, IMG submission 198795) | Peat permafrost microbial communities from Stordalen Mire near Abisko, Sweden - III_Fen_N3_4 | ecosystem: Environmental > Terrestrial > Soil > Wetlands > Permafrost | place: Sweden: Abisko... | reverse complement strand
CCAGATTGCATGATCACGGCGGGTGGAACGGGATGGAACGCCTGGATCGGTGTGAAGGCAGGCGCCGGGTCACGCCGGCGCACCCGTGACGCCCCCGTGCCATCCGGGGGGCGCCACGTGACCGCAGCACACACCGAGGGGGTATCCGTGCGACGACGCATGACGACGACACTCACGACGACCGCGCTGGGCCTGGCCGTGGCCCTATCCACGGCCTCGCCGTCCCTGGCCGCCACCGGCACCACCGCCGGGGAACGGGTCGCCACGCCGGGCGCGTCGGCGCCCGAGCAGTGCCAGACCATCGACTTCGAGAAGGCGGCGGTGACGCCGCTGGCCACGACGGGCACCACGGTGCGGAACCGCCTGACCGTCACCGGCCAGAAGCCGGCGGCGAACGTGCGGGTCACGCTCGTTCCGGTGGTGTACATCAAGCAGCCGGACTTCTGGGAGATCACGGTCACCGGCTGCTCGTCCGGCATCGGGCTGCCGGTGCTCACGCCGTACACGGCGACCTTCGACTTCACCGGGTCGCTCGGCCGGTGCGGCATCGAGGTGGCGGGCGCGACCAGGCGCCAGCAGTTCGACCTCGCCGGCTGTTCCTCGCTGCTGGCCGGCGCGCTGTAGGTGCCGGGCGGGTGGGCCGGTGGCTGCGGCCACCGGCCCACCGGCTACGCGGCGCCGTCCGCGGGCAGGCGCTCCGGCAGCCCGAGCCGCGGGAACCGGTCGGCGTCGAAGATGACGATCTCGGCGACCGCCCCGCCGGCGATGCGCAGGACGTCGAGCGTCAGCGGCAGGTAGGCGCCCTCCCGCTCCTGCCAGAGGTAGAACGCGACGGCGGGCTGCCGGTTCACGGCGGCGGGGACGGCGCGCAGGCGCCCCAGGTCCGCGAAGCCGTCCTCGATCCAGCTGCCGACCACCGTGCCGCGGCCCACGGACAGGCCCGGCGTCGGCGGCATCGAGCAGCGGACGTCGAGCAGCCGGTCCGGATAGGGCTGCAACCACGGCACCTCACCGCCGGTCGCGGGCCCGGGACGGCGTTTGGCGAGCAGGTCGAGGCACGCGTTGGTGGCGATCCGGTACAGCCAGGCCCGGAACGTCGACCGGCCCTCGAACGTCTCCCGCCGCCGCCAGGCACGCAGGAACGTCTCCTGCACGGTGTCCTCGGCGTCCTCGAACGAGCCCAGCATCCGGTAGCAGTGCACGTGCAGCTCCCGCCGGTGCCGTTCCGCCAGCCCCGAGAACGCCGGCTCGTCGACCTCGGCGAGCCTGCCCCCGCCCGGCTGCCCCAGCTGCGTGTCCGCACCCATCACGTCATCCTTCCGCCCGTCGGGTCCCGTCGCAGGTGTGACGGTCCCGGGCGCGACAACTCATCACTCCGGCGCCGGGAGTTGACGGGTCCGGGGTGTGATCTCCACACTGGCCGTGGTTCCGGGCGGGCCGGCGATCGTCGCTCATCGGACCCGCGGGTCGAGGGTTCGAGCCCCTCCGGCATTCCGGTGTCGTAGCTCAGGTGGTGGAGCAGCGGGACAGCGCGGTGGTCACTTCCACGCCCGCCCGGGCCCTTGACCTGGTGGTATCCCGATTATTCGCTGGTGGCCCCGCACGGGCGCGCCGTACGCTTGCGGCAACAAGTGAACAGCGGACAGGTTCGGGTGGGCCGGAGACGGTCGGTTACCTCGTGTTGCAGGTTCGAGTCCTGTTGCCATCTCGGGTGGCATAGCTCAACGGGCAGAGCAGAAATCCCGGCGGTCATCACCCTTTCCACCCGAACCTGTTGCCTGAGCGGGCCGGAGTTCTTCGGTTCCCTGGTGATGGCAGTGCGGGTTCGACTCCCGGCCTTCGGGTACTGCCCGGCAGCCTCGCGCTGCCGTACCGGAGGACGATCCACGCCCGTTCGTCCGCACCGTTTGTCGCCGGCGGTGGCGGGCCGGAGCAGATCGGTCACCTCTTTCACAGGAGCCCTCGCAGGAGGGCAGCCCGAGCGATCGGGCCACCGGTCCGCAGCTCACGCCCGCCACCGCTCTCGTCTGTCCGAAGGAGGTCTGGAATGGATGTCCTGCGCTCGCTGAACCTGCGCCGCACGCCGCAGGTGGAGCCTGCGGACGCGCGTCAGGTGCGCAACGCCGCGGGTGGCTACACGTTCACCGTGGACGACCACGCGCGGCTGCGCCGGTTCCTGACCCTCGGTGTGGACGGCGGGACTTACTACGCGACGGCCCAGGATCTGGCGAAGGGCAACGCGGCCGTGGTGGCGCGGCTGGCCGGGTCCGACCCGCAGGGGCTGGTCTCCACGATCGTGGAGGTCTCCACCCAGGGGCGGGCGCCGCGGCAGAACCCGGCCCTGTTCGCCCTGGCCTACGCGGCGTCCCTGCCGCAGTCCTCGCAGCTCGCGCTCGCCGCGTTGCCGCAGGTGGCACGCACCGGGACGCACCTGTTCCTGTTCGCCGGGTACGTGGAGCAGTTCCGGGGCTGGGGTCGTGGGCTGCGCCGCGCGGTCGGGTCCTGGTACCTGTCCAAGGACCCGGACGCGGTGGCGTACCAGGCGGTGAAGTACCGCCGGCGCGAGGGGTGGTCCCACCGGGACCTGCTGCGCCTGGCGCACCCGCAGACCGTCTCGCCCGAGCTGAAGGCCACCTTCGAGTGGATCGTGCGAGGGTCGGTCGGCGACGGCGTGCCCGCGCTGGTCGAGGGGTTCGAGACGGCGCAGGCGGCGACCGAGGCGGGGGCCTGGGCGGACCTCGTGCGCCGGTACGGCCTGTCGTGGGAGATGCTGCCCGACCAGGCGCTCGGCGAGGTGACCGTGTGGGACGCGCTGCTCGACGTCGGCGTCCCGCAGACCGCGTTGATGCGCCAGCTGCCGCGGCTGACCCGCCTCGGGATGCTCCCCGACCTGGGCGGGCGCACCGACGAGGTGGCCGCACGGCTGAGCGACGCGGACCGGCTGCGCGCCGGGCGGGTCCACCCGGTCGCCGTGCTGGTCGCCCAGCGCACCTACACCGCGGGCCGGTCCGCCCGTGGAGCGGGCACCTGGACGCCGAGCCGGAAGATCGCCGATGCGCTGGACGCGGCGTTCTACTGCGCGTTCGCCGCCGTGGAGCCCTCCCGCACCCGGACCCTGCTGGCGGTGGACGTGTCGGGTTCGATGGGCGCCCGCATCGCCGACCTGCCGATCACGGCACGGGAGGCGTCCGCGGCGCTCGCTCTGGTGCAGCTGGCCACCGAGCCCTCCGCCGCCGCGGTCGGGTTCACCACCGGTGGGGGCACCGGATGGCACGACAGCGACCTCCGGCCGCTGACCGTCTCGCCCCGGCAGCGGCTCGACGACGCCCTGCGCGTGATCGATGCGATGCCGATGTCCGGGACGGACTGCGCGCTGCCGATGCTGCACGCCCTGGAGCACCACCTCGAGGTCGACACCTTCGTCATCTACACCGACAACGAGACCTGGGCCGGGAAGGTCCACCCCCACCAGGCCCTCCAGGAGTACCGGCGCGCCACCGGGATCCCCGCCAAGCTGGTGGTCGTCGCCATGACCGCCACCGAGTGCACCATCGCCGACCCCAGCGACCCGGGAATGCTCGACGTCGTCGGGTTCGACGCCGCCGTGCCCTCGCTGATCACCGAGTTCGCCCGCGGACTCTGACCCGGCAGAGCCGCAGCGCAGCTGTGGCCTGACGCGGCGGCGCCGGTCCTCCGCCGACGTCGCCGCGTCAGGTGCGCCGGAACTCGGGCTGGTCCAGGACGCGCAGCCAGCTCCCGTCGGGTTGGCGGCGGGCGACCTGGGCGCGGGCGCCGGCGCCGTCCCGCGGAGGGGTCGAGGTCAGGGCGAGGTCGCCACTGACGAGCGTGGGCAGGGGCGGCTCGGGCTCGACGGACGGGCGCGGGCCGGCGAGCAGGTCCGTCCACAGGGCCTGGATCGCGGCGCGCCCCACGGTCTGCTGCCCGGGCGGCCAGGCCATGACGGCGTCCGGCTCGTACAGGCAGGCCAGGCCCTCGGCGTCGCCGGCGTTGGCGCGCTCGACGAACAGCCGGGTGAGGTCCTCGGGGACGAGCGCCTTCTCGCGGTGGGACATCTCTGCTCCTGTTCGGGGTGTAGCGGGCTGGTGACGTGGTTCCACTGTGTCGCGGGACCGATGAGAAGTCCAACAGCTGATTCAGCTAGATACTAGAATCTGAGGTTATGGAAATCCGTCAGCTCGAGTACTTCGTCGCGGTCGCCGAGGAGGGCAGCTTCACCAGGGCGGCGGCGCGGGTGCAGATCAGCCAGTCCGGGGTGAGCGCCCAGATCCGGCAGCTGGAACGCGAGCTCGGGGCGGACCTGATCGATCGCTCCACCCGCACGGCGGCGCTCACCCCTGCAGGGCGGGCGGCGCTCGGCCCCGCGCGCGCCGCCCTCGCCGGCCTCGCGTCGGTGCGGCGCGCGGTCGACGAGACCAGCAACTGCGTGCGGGGGACGCTCCGGGTCGGCATGGTGACCGGCTGCACGATCGTGCCGTTCTTCCAGGCACTGGCCCGCCTGTACGAGGCGCATCCGGGACTCGCCATCGGGCTCGTCGAGGGCGTGTCCGGCCGCCTCGTGGACGACGTCCGCGCGGGGCGTCTCGACGCCGCCCTGGTGGGCGTCGCGGGAGGCGTCCCGGAAGGGCTCGAGGCCTACACCATCGTCTCGGAAGGGCTGGCCGCGCTCGTCGGTGCCCGGCACCCGCTGGCCGGCCGGGCGGAGGTGCCGCTCGCCGACCTCGTGCAGCACCGGCTCGTCGCGATGCCGCCCGGCACCGGCGTCCGGACGGCGCTCGACCAGGCGTGCGCAGCTCTCGGCCTCAGCCCCGACGTGGCGGTCGAGGCCAGCGCGGCGGACGCCATCGCGGCGCTGGCCGGCCGCGGCCTCGGGGCCGGGGTGGTCACCACGTCCATGGCGCAGGCGCTGGTGGACCCGCCCGCCGCACCTCACCCGCACGGGCTGAGCGCCGTGCCGATCGGGCAGGTCACGGTGCCCGCGCTGCTGGCGCTGGTCTGGGCCGCCCGCCCCAACCCCGCGATGACCGCCTTCGAGCGGTTCGTCCGGGAGAGCTTCGGCGGCACGGGCTGACGGCCGGCACCAGCACACCGTGTCCTACGATGGCGGCGATCGGGAGGGGCGATGGACCAGGTGAGACGTGTACGCCGTCGGGGTTGATCTGGGCACCGTCTACACGGGGGCGGCGACGGCGCGCGACGGCCGGGCCGAGATCTTTCCCCTGGGCGGCCGGTCCGCCGTCATCCCCTCGGTCGTGCTGTTCCGCGAGGACGGCGCCGTGCTGGTCGGCGAGCCGGCGGTCCGCCGGGCCCTGCTGGAGCCGTCCCGGGTGGCCCGGGAGTTCAAGCGCCGGTTCGGCGACTCCACTCCGATCATGGTGGGTGGGTCCCCGCACCTGCCCGAGGCCCTCACGGGATTGCTGCTGGACGTCGTCGTCTCGCAGGTCAGCGCCGAGATGGGCGAGCCGCCGCAGGCCGTGTGCGTGTGCCATCCGGCGACCTGGGGGTTCCACCGGACCGGCCTGCTGCACCAGGCGGCCCTGGGCGCCGGCCTGCAGATGCCGGTGACCTTCGCCGTCGAGCCGGTGGCCGCGGCCACCTACTACGCCCAGCAGGAACGGGTGCCGGACGGGTCCCTCGTGGGCGTGTACGACCTGGGCGGCGGCACGTTCGACGCCGCGGTGGTCCGGGTGGGAGGGGACGGCTCGTTCGAGGTCGTCGGCCGCCCGGAGGGCATCGACCACCTCGGGGGCGCCGACTTCGACGCCGCGGTGTTCGAGCACGTGCGCGGCGTCGTGGGGGAGTCCCTGGAGTCCCTCGACGAGTCCTCGTCCGCCGCCGTCGCGGCCGTCGCGCAGCTGCGCACCGAGTGCACGGCCGCCAAGGAGGTCCTGTCGTCCGACACCGACACCACGATCCCCGTCCTGCTGCCGGGCACCGTCACCGAAGTCAGGCTCACCCGCGCCGAGTTCGAGCGGATGATCAGGCCCGCCCTCTACGACACCGTGGCGGCGCTGCAGCGGGCCGTCGCCTCCGCCGGGGCCACTCCCGAGCAGTTGCACTCGGTGCTGCTGATCGGGGGATCGTCCCGCATCCCCCTGGTCGCCCAGCTGGTCACCGCCGAGCTGGGCCGGCCGGTCGCGGTCGACGCCCATCCCAAGCACGCGGTCGCCCTGGGCGCGGCCTTGATCGCCGCGACACGGGCGGCCACCGCCGTCCACCCCCAGCCCGTCCCCGCTCAGCCCGACCCCGCGTCCGCGGTCACCGAGCCGCTGCCCGCCGTCCCGGTCCCCGGACCGGCGGAACCGGTGACCCCGCGGCCCGTGCTCGCCCCCGCGGTCACCGTGCCCTTGCCCGCCGTGCCTTTGCCCGTGCACGTCGCCCCCTCGCCCGCAGTCCCTTCGCCCGCCGCCCTTTCACCCGCCGTCCCCGTCCCGTCGCGGCCCGGCCCTTCGGCGCGCTCGTGGCGCCGGGTCCTCGTGGTTGCGGTGGCGGTCGTCCTGGTGACCGCCGGCGCCGCCGCCGCACTGCGCAGCGTGTGGACGTCGTCCTCGACCGCGGGCAGCCCCCGAGCCACGAGCTCCTCGACGTCGCCGGCCCCACCGCCGCCGAACACCGTCCCGGTGGCCTTCGCCGGGACTTGGTCCGGGGTGCTGCACCAGCCTCCGGACGCGGCCACCGGCGCGGACACCACCATCACGATGGCAGCCGGGGCCTCGACGGCGAGCTACGCGCTCCCGCGCCTCGGCTGCCAGTCCGTTCTCACCGTGACCGCCGCATCCGCCGGTGCCTCAACCCTGGAGGCGTCCGCGCAGCTCACCGTCGACCCGGCACACCGCTGCGCGGCACGCGCGCGGCTGACCCTGACCCTGGACGGTGACCGGCGCGCGATCACCGTCCAGTGGCAGAACGCCGCCGACCCGAACGACATCGCCCGCGGCGTGCTGAGCAAGCAGTGATCCCGCCCGTCACGGACCGACCTCAGCGGGGGTCGAGCAGCCCGGGGTCCGGGGGCTCCTGGCCCTCCGCGTGCGGGGGCTCGCTGGTGTCGATCATCCAGTCGAGGGTGGACGCGGTGAGGACGCCGTAGGCGGGCTCGGCGTTGCGTCGTGCCAGCCGGCGGCGCAGCTCGTCGTGGTCCACGTCGAAATGGATGAGCCTCCACCGTCCCCCGGCCTCGGTGACGAGGCGCTTGTAGCGGTCCCGGGTGGCGCGCCGGCCCAGGCCGTGGTCCAGGACGACGCAGCGGCCGTCCCGGAGGAGGCGAGCCAGCTCGGCCGCGACCTCCTCGATGATCGGTGCCTCGAGCGCCGGTTGCTCCGGGCCGGGGAAGTCCTTGCCCGGCCGGCCGTGCCGGGCGTGCACGATCTCGTCCACGCACAGCCGCGTCACGCCGGTCCGCTCCAGCGCGCGGGCGTAGGTGGACTTCCCCGAGCAGGGCAACCCCGTCAGGAGGTACGCCACCGGTCGCGTCGTCGGCACCCGCCCACGGTAGCGCCGGCGCCTCCGCCCTCGGGCGGGGTGGTCACTCCGTGCGCAGGGCCGTCGCCGTCCGGGTGCGGGCCGCCCAGGTCGCCGGCAGCAGCGCGCCCGTCACCGCGATCACCAGCCCGCCGGCCGCCAGCGGGACGAGGACGCCGGCCCGGTAGACGTCGAGCACCGGCGCGGGGATGGCGCTGCCGATGGTCGCGCCCATCGCGGTGAGCACCCGGTGGTGCATCACCCGGCCCGCGAGCACCCCGACGAGGCCGCCCACCAGCCCGACGCCCGTCACGGAGGCGAGCACCATGACGACGACCTGGCGCGGCTGCATGCCCAGGGCCCGGTGGACGCCCAGCTCGTGCACCCGGTCGCGCAGGTCGAGCAACACCACGTTGAGCACGCCGATCGTGGCCACCGCGAGCAGCAGCAGGGTCAGGGTGGTGGCGAGCCCGTCGACGACGACGAGGAAGTCGTTCAGGGCGGTCCGGGTGGACCCGGCCGTCAGGCCCCACGGCCCCACCACCGACGTGAGGGCCGTGACGTAGGCGTCCCGGTCGGTGCCCGCGGCGAGCCGCACCAGGTACTCGTCGTGCCCCTGGCCGGCGTCCGGGGGGCCGGCGTCCGGGGGGCCTGCGCCCGGAGGGGCGGAGCCCGCGACGGCGGCGTCCGGGAGGGTCGCGGCGTCGGTGTAGAGCGACGCGCCCGACTCGAAGACGGCCCCCACGATCGTGAGCCGCGCCGTCCGGGTGTCCGTGGTGACGGTGACCTGGTCGCCGACCCGGGTGCCGCTGCTGCGCAGGAACCCGGCGGTAGCCACCACCTCGCCGCTCGCCCCGGCGGTCGTGGGCCGGTACCAGCGCCCGCCCACCAGCTCGTAGTCGTCCCAGGTCGGGTCGCCGGTGAAGCGCACCAGCTCGACGTCGCGCGGCATCCCGGTCACCGTCGCCGGGCTGCCGGACCGGGCGTAGACGGCCGCCGTCCCCGGCCGGCGGCGCAGGGCGTCGAGGACGCCCGCCGGTGAGGGCGGGGTGACCGGCGAGGTGCCGGTGCCGGCGGACCTCTCGACCCGGCCGAGGGAGGGCTGCACGACGACGTCGGCCCGGTCGTGCTCCATCGCGTGCTGGGCGCGCAGCAGGCTGCTGCCGAGCCCGACGGCGAAGGTGACCGCCGCGGCGCCGAACGCCACCGCCAGCAGCAGGGCGGAGGTCCGGGCCGGGCGCGCGAAGGGCCGGGCCAGGCCGAGCCCGACCGCCGGCGGGACGGGTAGCCGGGCGGCGATCCGGGCGGCCCGACGTCCGCGGCCCGACCCGCCCGCCCGGCCGACCGCCAGTGCGTCGACCGTGCGCAGCCGCCCGGCCCGCAACGCGGCGACGGCCGCGGTGAGCGCGACGAGCCCCAGCACCGCGGCGCCGACCACGACGTCCACCCATCCGGCCAGGTGGGCGCCCACGGTGGAGTAGACGTCCTCGACGTGGGCGAGCACCGGCAGCGCCAGCAGGTTGCCCGCGACGAGGCCGCCGGCGACCCCGGCGGCGCCCGGGACCAGCGCCTGCGCCACGTACGCGCGCACCACCTGCTGCGGGGTGAACCCGAGGGCCTTCAGGACGCCGATGCGCCGGATCGAGCCACCGACCGCACCGGCCACCACGTTCCCGACGATGAGCACCGACATCACCAGGCCCAGCACCGCGAAGGCGACGAGGAACGGCACGAGGACCGCGGTCCGCCCGACCGCGTCGCCCCGCACGTCGAGCCAGGAGCGGGTCGCGGTGACGGCGTCGCCGAGCCCGGCGGTGACCCGCGCCCGTCCGGCGCTCACCTCCTCGGGCGTCGACGCCGACGCGAAGCGGTAGAGCATCTCGTAGCCACCGGGCGTGCCGGACCCCAGCAGCGCGCCGAGGGCCGTGGGCAGCACCCACGCCCCGGCCGTGCCGCTGACCGACCGGGCGCTGCCGACGACGGTCAGGGCGGGCGCGCCCGCGACGCCGACGGGCGTGAGCGTGCTCCCGATCGGCAGGTGCAGGCCTCCCGCCGACAGGACGACCTGGGTCGAGGTGGTCGGCCAGGAGCCCTCGACCAGGGTCAGCCGGTCCACGGCGCCGCCCGGACCGGCACGCCCCACGACGGGGAGCGCGATCCGGGGCGGCCCGCCGGCCGGCCCGAGATCCGGGCCTCCGCCCTGCGGGCCGGCGGCGGGCAGCCCGACCCTGAACGTGATCGTCGCCGTCCGGAACGGGCCCGCCGTCGCCGTGACGCCGTCCGCGCGGGACGTGGCCTGCAGCCGGTCCGCCGCGACCCGCCCGGGATCGGCCAGCACCGTCAGGTGCGCCCCCTGCTGCGCCGCGAAGCCGCTGTCGAACGGATCGCTGGAGGCGACCAGCAACCCGGCGCCGAGCACGGACGCCGTCGCCGCGGCCCCCGCGACGAGCGCCACCGCCGCCGCCTGCACCCGGCGCCGTCCCACCCCCGCCCGCACCACGCGGCCGAGCCCGCTCATGGCGTCACCGCACGCTGCGGCACCAGACGCTGCGGCAGCGTGACGTCGGCGACGACCCGGCCGTCGACCAGCTCGACGGTCCGGGTGGCGCACGCCTCGGCCAGCGCCGTGTCGTGGGTGACCAGCAGGATCGTCTGCCCGTGGCGTTGCAGGTCGAGCAGCAGCTGCTGGACGTCCTCGCCGGAGGCGGTGTCCAGGGCGCCGGTCGGCTCGTCGGCCAGCAGCAGCGCGGGCCGGTTCATCAGCGCGCGGGCCACCGCGACCCGCTGCCGCTCCCCGCCGGACAGCCGCCCCGGGTAGGAACCCGCGAGCCGCTCGACGCCGAGCGACCCCAGCATCCGCCGGGCCCGTTCGGCCGCGGCGGTGCCCGGCATCCCGGCGAGCCGGGCGGGCAGGAGCACGTTGTCCAGCACGGTCAGGTCGTCGAGCAGGTTGAAGAACTGGAAGACCATGCCGATCCGCGCCAGCCGGTACCGGGCGGAGGCCGCCTCGCCGAGCCCGTCGACCCGGGTGCCGGCGACGCTGACCGTGCCGGAGGTGGGCCGGTCCAGCCCGGCGACCAGGTTGAGCAGCGTCGACTTGCCGCTGCCCGACGGGCCGAGGATCGCCACCGCCTCGCCCTCCTGCACGGTCAGCGTGACCCCGCTGAGGGCCGGCGGCCCGTCGTCGTAGCGCCGCCCGACGTCCCGCAGCTCGATCATCGGTGGGGGTGGCGCCTCCGTCGTCCCGGTCACGATCGCTCGTCCTCCCGTCCGCGGCCCTGCGACCGCCCTGCCGGCGACCTCGCGCCGCCGGTGATCGGACGCTAGGGGCGGCCCGGCGACGGCCGCGTCGGTCCCCGGACGCACCGCGGGTACACCACCGGGATCACGGGGTGCGGCGTCATCCTGCGGAGGTAGTCCGGCGTCCCCGGGTGGCCTTGCAGGGGGATGCCCGCCGGGCGCGCCGACCGCCACGATGGACCGATGGGATGGACGTCGAGGATCGCCGGGCGGGGGACGCGCGGGTCGTGGCCGCGGTCGTGGCCGGACCGGAGCGCCGTCCGTGCCCTGACCGTCCCGGCCGGGCCGCTGCCCCGGCCCGGCTGGCGGGCCGTCGTGGTCGACCTGGTCGTGGCGCTCGCGATCGCGCTGGCCGCGTTCCGGGCCGCCACGGACGGCGAGCCCGGGGGCGCGCTGCGGGTGTCCGAGGACGTCGTGCTCGGACGGCCGCGACCGCCCGCGATGCACGCCGTGGTCCCGCCCCCGCCACCCGTGGCACCCGTGGGGCCCGTCGCGCCGGGCGAAAGGGCAGTGGCGGTGCCGGACGAGGTGCAGGTCGTCACCTCCGACCGGTCCGGCTCCGGTTTCGGGGCGGCGCTGCTGGTGTTCGTCGTCTGCGCACCGCTGGTGCTGCGCCGCCGGTACCCGCTCGCGGTGCTGTGGGCGAGCGTCGGGGCGGGCGCGCTCGCGCTGCTCCAGCCGCGGGGCACGACCGGTCCGGGCCTGTACGCGGACGTCGTCGTCCTGTGCCTGGTCGCGGCCTACAGCGCCGCGGCGCACAGTCCCTTCCGGGCCGCGGTCGCCTGGTCGCTGCCGGTGGTCGCGCTTCTCGTGGCGGGGTACCGGCAGCGGACGACGCCGTCCCCGGCGGGGATCTCGGTGCCGTTCCTGCTGCTGGCGCCGCTCGTCGCGGGGATGGGGGGCTACCACGTGTGGCAGCGGCGGGTGGGGGAGGACCGGCAGCGGCTGGCCGTCCAGGCGCAGCGGCAGGCGCAGGCGCTGCGGGACGCCGTCGCCGACGAGCGGGCGCGGATCGCCCGCGAGCTGCACGACGTCGTGACCCACCACGTCAGCGTGATGGTGGTGCAGGCCGGGGCGGCCCGCTCGGTACTGGCCAGCGCCCCGGGCGACGCGCGGGACGCGATCCTCGCGGTGGAGTCCACCGGACGGTCCGCGCTCACCGAGCTGCGCCACGTGATGGGCCTGCTCGCCCCGGGGCCCGACGGCGAGTGGACCGGGCCCGACGACGTGCCGTCCGGTGCCGAGGGCCGGCCCCGGGTGCCGGGCCCGCTCGGCCCCGACCTGGCGGGGGTCGACCTGGCGGGGGTCGATCTGGCCGGGGTCGATCCGGCCGGGGTCGACCTGGCCCCGCAACCCGGCCTGGACGGCGTCCCCGCGCTGGTGCGGCGGGTGCGCGACGCCGGGGTGCCGGTGGCGCTCACCGTGCGCGGGGACGCCGCGGCGGTGCCGTCCGGCGTCCAGCTGGCCCTGTACCGGGTGGTGCAGGAGGCGCTGACGAACACCGTCCGGCACGCCGCGGGCGCGCGGGCGCAGGTCGCCGTGGACTGCGCCGCCGACCGGCTGGTCGTCGCGGTCACCGACACCGGCCCATGCCTGGACGCCGACCCGGTGCCCGCACGCGTCGAGGGCGGGGGCAGCGGGTTGATCGGCCTGCGGGAACGGCTGGCGCTGTACGGCGGGACGCTCACCGCCGGCCCGAGCGGCGCCGGCTACCGGGTGGAGGCGGTCGTCCCGCTGTCCCTGCCGGGAACGGGCGGTACGGCATGACCGGCACGGCCGACGCGTCGGGGTCGGCGCCGGCCGGTGACGAGGCCGCGACCGCCACCCGGGTGGTGGTCGCCGACGACCAGGCGCTCGTGCGCACCGGCTTCCGGATGATCCTCACCGCGGGCGGGATCGAGGTCGTCGGCGAGGCCGGGACCGGGCAGCAGGCCATCGACGCGGTGCGCCGCACCCGGCCCGACGTCGTCCTGATGGACGTGCGCATGCCGGACCTGGACGGGCTGGAGGCCACCCGGCGGATCCTGGACGCCGCCGGCGAGACCCCGCGCGTCATCATCCTCACCACGTTCGACCTGGACCACTACGTGTACGCGGCGCTCGCCGCGGGAGCCAGCGGGTTCCTGCTCAAGGACGTCACCCCCGAGCACCTGGTGACGGCCGTGCGGATGGTGCGGATCGGGGATGCGCTGCTGGCGCCCGTGATCACCCGCAGGCTGGTCGAGCGGTTCTTCCGCCGCGATCCCGCCGCGGTGCCGCACAAGGAGCTGGCCGCGCTGACCCCGCGCGAGCTGGAGGTGCTGCGCCTGGTCGCCCGCGGGATGAGCAACGCCGAACTGGCCGCGTACCTGCACCTGTCCGAGGCGACGGTGAAGACCCACGTGGCCCGCATCCTCGGCAAGCTCGGGCTGCGCGACCGGGTGCAGGCCGTGGTCGTCGCCTACGAGACCGGGCTGATCAGCCCGGGCGACGGCACCCGCGGTGCGTGACCGCCGTGCCGACCTTGACAGGGCCGGGCAGGCGGGAGAACCTCCGAGGGAGTCCTCGGCGATCGTTGGGATGGTGGAGATGGCGGACGATCAGCAGCGGTCCCGCGCGTCGGGCGGGTCCGACAACCCCTACCGCCGGTTGCCCGAGCCGATCAGCCTGGCCGACACCGCCACCGGGCAACCGGCGTCCGTGCCCGGCGACCCGGAGGGTGGGCGCAACACCGACCAGGACGCCGCCCTGCGCGCGGGCGGCTGACCGATCGGCCGGGCGTCGCGTCACGCGGCCGTCGGCCGTAGCGTCGTCCCGTGTCCTTCGCGGTGGTGTCGATCCGGCGGTATCCCGTCAAGTGCCTGGGCGGCGAGGCGTTGGCGTCGGTCCCGTTGGACGGGCGCGGGCTGGCCGGTGACCGGTGGTTCGCGGTGCAGGACCGCGAGGGGCACTTCGCCTCGGGGAAGAGCACCCGGCGGTTCCGGCGCCGCGACGGCGTGTTCGCCTACCGGGCGGCCACCGACGGGGGCCGGGTCACGGTCACCGGCCGCGGCGGGTCGTGGCCGGTCGGGGACCGTGCGCTCGACGAGGAGCTGAGCACCGCGCTGGCGACGCCGGTCCGCGTGACGCCGGAGGGCGCGGTGCCGCACCAGGACGCGGGGTCGGTCTCGCTCGTGGGGTCGGCCACCCTGCGATGGTGCGCCGAGCGCTGGGGCATCGACGCGGACGCGCGGCGGCTGCGGGCGAACGTCGTGTTCGACGGCGGGGAGCCGTTCGTCGAGGAGAGCTGGGTCGGCCGTCGCCTCCGGATCGGGCCCGCCGTCCTGACCGTCGTGGGTCGCGTCGAGCGGTGCCGGACGATCGACGTCGCCCAGGACGGCGTCGACGCCGACGGCCGGTGGCTGGTGCCGCTGGCCGCCGAGCGGCAGCTGCGGCTCGCCGTCTACGCGGACGTGACCGAGCCCGGCACGATCGGCGTGGGCGACGCGCTCGAGGTGCTGTGACCGGGCCCCTACGGCTGTTGGTTCTCGTGGTAGGTGCGCATCCGCGTCATGCGGCCCTCGCTGACCTCGACGAGCCAGATCAGCCGGGTCGACGGGGCCGCGTCGTCGTTGTGGACAGCGCCCACCGCGGCCACCTGGTCATGGTCACCGAGCAGGGCGTCGATCCTGAAGCTCAGGCCGGGCCGTGCGGTGCGCAGCGTCCGGACGGCCTGCGCGACGTCCTGCGGCGTGCGGATCCCGGGGTGGGAGTGGTCGATCCAGGTCGGGGCGAGGATCTCCTCGACGTCCGTGGTGTCGCCGGTGTTCCACATCCGGAAGTAGCGGGCGACGACGTCCTGGGCGGCGGTGGGGCCACTGCTCTCGCTCATGCCGGATCATAACCGGGACAGCAGCTCGGCCTTCTTCGCGGTGAACTCCTCGTCGGTCAGAACGCCCCGCCGGTGCAGGTCGCCGAGTCGTTCCAGGGTCGCCAGCACCGCGTCAGCGTCCCCTGGTGCCGTCTGGGCCGTCTGGGCCGTCTGGGCCGTCTGGGCCGTCTCGGTCGGCGGGGCCGACGTCCGTCCGGGTTGCGGCGAGGGCGGGGGCGACGGTTGCGGCGACGGCGGGGGAGCCGGGGACACCAGCGGCAGGTCGGCGACGGTGAAGGTGCCGTGCTGGCTGGTGAACGACAGTGTGCCGGGCCGGGACCCCTGCTGCTGCTGGACCCCGCCGACGACGTGGTCGAGGGTGTCGTGGACGCGCACCGGTCCCTCGCCGTCCTGCACGGCCAGCCGCCGGTGGTGGGGGAACACCGCGTACCGGGAGTCGTTCTGGCCGCCGCTGGAACTGGGCTGCCCCAGCTCGGCGGGCCACCAGGAGCCCGAGGCCGCCCGCCGCGACGGGCCCGGCTCGCCCGCGGTCGTCGGCTCGCCCGCGGTGACCGGATCGGGGGCATAGAGCGGGGTGGAGGCCAGCAGGCGCGACAGGTCGTCCGCGAGGCCGACGACCGTCGCCTTGAGGCGGTGGTTGAACATGTCGCCGACCATCGTCATGCCGCCGGCCATCCACTGCCCGCTGCCGCCGAACTCCGGGTGGGAGAACTGCGCCATCGTGCCGTTGCCCCGCCGGACCGCCTCGAGCATGACCCGCACGGCGTCGGTGCTCACGCCGTACCTGGTGGACAGCTCGGCGATCGCGTGCTCGCCCTGGTCGGTCAGCCTGCGCATGATGAGTCCCTCGTGGTCGTCGCCCCCGTCGACCTCAGGATACGTTCCGCGGCCCGGCCGCCCAGCGGTCCCGGACGGCGGCGCTCGACCGCCCGGGACCGCTGGGGCTCGGTCAGGGCTGGTCCTGCACCACCATGAGGGTGTGCCCGGAGGGGTCGCGCAGCCAGAACATCGGCGGCACGGGGTCGCCCATCACCGACACCTCGGCGTCGACGTCGACACCCAGAGCCTTCAGC
>Ga0302299_10001163_pt1 | contig 15701 bp, 9 predicted proteins | sample III_Fen_N3_4_FD_198795 | JGI IMG/M metagenome (GOLD analysis project Ga0302299, IMG submission 198795) | Peat permafrost microbial communities from Stordalen Mire near Abisko, Sweden - III_Fen_N3_4 | ecosystem: Environmental > Terrestrial > Soil > Wetlands > Permafrost | place: Sweden: Abisko... | reverse complement strand
TGGCCCAGGTCAAGGCCACCGTCATGGCCGGCGACCTGGCCTCGATCGACACGCTGCCGCGCCGGATTCCCGCGCCGGTGCTGCGCCCGCAGCTCTCGCTCTGCGCGCCGACCGGCGTGGAGATCGGTGAGGGCAGCCGCATCGTGATCATGCCGGACGGCGGCGGCGTCGCCGAACGGCTTGAGAAGCGCCTTGCCAAGGCGGGTGCGACGGTGCTCAACCTGACGCCGGGCGTGCCGACCGACGAGTTGCTCACCACGCTCGACGGCTGGATGGGCGAGGGCCCGATCCAGGGCGTGTACTGGCTTTCCGCGCTCGACGACGAGGGCCCGCTCGACCAGCTCGACCTGGCCGGGTGGCGCGAGGCCCTGCGCCTGCGGGTCAAGATGCTCTACGCGACGATGCGCAAGCTCTACGAGATGTCGCCGTTCCTGGTCAGCGGCACCCGGCTGGGCGGCTACCACGGCTACAACCCCGACGGGGCGACGTCCCCCATGGGTGGCTCCGTAGTCGGTTTCACCAAGTCGTACAAGAAGGAGAAGCCGGACGTCCTGGTAAAGGCCGTCGACTTCCCGGCCGCCGGCCGCAAGACGGCGAGTATCGCCACCGCGTTGTTCGAGGAGACCGTCACCGACCCCGGCGCGGTCGAGATCGGCCGGCCGGACGTCGAGGGCGGCGAGCCGCAGCGCTGGGGCGTGGCCCTGAAGGTCACTCCGTTCACCCCGCTCGCCGACGGCTCGCCCGCGGGCCAAGGCGGCATGGACCTGAACTCCGGCAGCGTCTTCATCATCACCGGTGCGGCCGGCAGCATCGTCTCGGCGATCACCGCGAACTTGGCGGCGGTCGGCGGCGGCACGTTCCACCTGCTCGACCTCACGCCCAAGCCGGACCCGACCGACCCCGACCTCATCACGTACATCGAGAACAAGGACGCGCTGAAGCCGGCGCTCGCGGCACGGCTCAAGGAGGCCGGGCAGCGGCCGACGCCGGTGCTCATCGACCGTGAGCTGGCCAAGTACGAGCGGCTCACGATGGCCCTGGCTGCCATCCAGGCCGTCGAGTCGAACGGTGGCGTGGCGCGTTACCACAGCGTCAACCTCACCGATGCCGACGCCGTCAAGGCGGTCGTCCACACCATCAAGGCCGAGAGCAGCAAGGTGGACGTCCTGCTCCACGCGGCCGGTCTGGAGATCAGCCGGAACCTGCCGGAGAAGGAGCCCCGGGAGTTCGACCTGGTCCTCGACGTCAAGTCCGACGGCTGGTTCAACGTGGTGTCCGCTCTCGGGGACTTCCCGATCGGCGCGACGGTCGCCTTCTCCAGCGTCGCGGGCCGGTTCGGCAACCAGGGTCAGACGGACTACTCCTCGGCGAACGACCTGCTGTGCAAGATCGCGAGCAGTTTCCGCCGCACCCGGCCCGGCACGCGCGGCATCGCGCTGGACTGGACGGCGTGGGGCGGGATCGGCATGGCGACCCGCGGGTCCATCCCCAAGATCATGGAGATGGCGGGTGTCCAGATGCTGCCGCCGGAGGCGGGCATCGCCTGGATCCAGCGCGAACTGAGGTCCTCGGACTACCAGGGAGAGGTGGTCGTTGCGGGCCGGCTCGGCATGATGGCGCTGCGCAGCGACGAGCAGGGCGGCCTCGACGTCGAGGGCATCGACCTGACCGGCACCGGCCCGATGATCGACAAGATCGTCGCGACCGACCCGCTGGACGGGCTGATCGTCACCACGACGCTCGACCCGAAGGTCACCCCGTTCCTCGACGACCACCGCATCGACGGCACGCCCGTCCTGCCCGGGGTCATGGGGATGGAGAGCTTCGTCGAGGCCACGCAGTTGGCGGCCTGGCTCGCCGGCTCGTCGCAGAAGGTCGTCGGCCTGGAGGACGTGCAGTTCCTCGCCCCGGTGAAGTTCTACCGGGACGGCGAGCGCACGCTCACCATCAAGGTCCAGCTCGGGTCCGCCGAGGGCGGCCCGGACACGGGCCTGATCGCCGACTGCCGGCTCGAGGCCGAGCGCAAGCTGCCCGGCAGCGACACGCCGGCCACGACGGTCCACTTCACCGGCAAGGTCCGGCTGGCCCCGGCCGAGACCGTGTTCGAGGAGCAGACCACGAAGAAGCCCCGGGCGGCCAAGAAGCGGCTCACGCCGGACCAGGTCTACGCCATGTACTTCCACGGCCCGGCCTACCAGGTGGTCGGCTCGGCGTGGCGGTCCGGCAAGACCTCGACGGCCAAGATCGCCGAGAGCCTTCCGCACGACCTGACGGACGACTCCCCGCTGTCCTCCGCGCCCCGCCTGGTAGAGCTCTGCTTCCAGACGGCGGGCCTGTGGGAGGCGGGGCGGCAGGACCGGCTGGCCCTGCCGATGTCGGTCGGGCGTGTCCGGTGGCTGTCCGAACCGCTGCCGGCACCAGGTGATGGCGCCCTCTACGCCGTCTGCGAGGAGTCCGGTGGCGACGAGGGCGCCGGCCAGGGCGTGTTCGACTGCATGGTGGTCGACTCCGACGGGCGGGTACTGCTCGCCCTGGGCCAGTACGCGACGGTCGCCCTGCCGTCGTCGATGTCCGACGAGGTGGCCGCGCCCCTGCGCGAGGTGTACGAGGGCTGACGGCCTCGGCCGAAGGCCGCAGGTGATGGTCTCCAGCTAAGCGGGGGCGGCACGCCGGATGGCGTGCCGCCCCTGCCGGTGCCGGCAGCGGGTAGATCATGAGGAACTCGGCCAACGCCGAAACGATCGACCGGGAAACCGCACGGGCCTGACTTGAGGGAGCGAACGTTGACCACCATCCACCGGCTAGCCGTTCTGGACCGAGGCGAGGTCGCGGCGCGCGTGCTTGCTGCGCTCGCGGACCGCACCCGGGACACCGCCGACGGCAGCCCCGCACGCAGCGTCGCCATCCTCACCGAGCCGGCCGCTTCCGCCTGGTACGCCCGGGAGGCCGACGAGACGATCGACCTGACCGGAGCTCTCGGTCCGAACGGCCGGCTCGACCCGAACGCGCTGGTCGCCGAACTGCCGACGGCAGACGTCGACGCCGTCTGGATCGGCCTCGGCGGTGTCGCCGACGCCGCAGAGCAGGCGGTCCTCACCGCGGCCTGCGAGGCGGTCGGGCTGGCCGTCGTCGGGCCGTCGAGCTCGGTGCTGCGCCTGCTGGCGGACCCCGAGGCCGTGCGCGAGGCCGCCGAGAAGGCCGGGGTTCGGCGCGACTGGCCGAAGAAGGCACCGGCGCGGCTGCGCCGGCTCGACGTCGACGTCGTCACCGACGCGGTCGGCGGGAGCTGGGTGTTCGACCCGCGCGAGGCGAGCGTTCACCAGGACGGCTGGACCGTGCTCGTCGAGTCGCCCGCGCCCGATCTCGGTGCCGCGACGTCCCAGGCCCTGGTCACCGCTGCGCGGCGGCTCGTCGAGGCGTGCGGCTACGTCGGTGTGGTCACCGTGGGTTTCGAGGTCGCCCACGCCAGGCCAGGGGGCAGCGCCAAGGCAGGGCCCGCCGGCGACGACGCTGCGGCACCGATCCGGCTGACCGGGCTGCGCGCGCAGGAGCTGTGCGAGCAGGCGACGACCGAGGAGACCTACGACGTCGACCTGACCCGCCTCGCGCTGGCCGTGGCGCGCGGGGTTTCCCTGGACGGGCAGGCCCTGCCCCAGGCGAGCGGCCACGCAGTCCAGGTCAGGCTGCGGGCACGCGACGTCCACGCCGAGCCCCTCGCCGCAGGCCCCGCTGAGGTGATGCTGCTCGACGTGCCGCCGACGTCCGGGGTGCGGGTCGACGCTGAGCTCCGCCCGGGGGACGCGGTCAGCGCCGCGTCGCCGACGCTGGCGAGCCTGTCCGCCTGGGGACACAGCCGCGGGCAGGCCCTCAGCCGGCTGCGGCGCACGCTGGACCTGTCCAGCGCCGTCGTCCGAGGGGGCACCAGCGACCGGGCTCTCCTCCTGGGGCTCCTGCGCGCCGCCGACTTCGCCGCCGGTGCCGTCGACGACGGATGGCTGGCGCGCAACGTGGCCGAGGGAACCTTGACGGCGGCGCCCAACGCTGTCGCCCTCCTCGTCGCCGCCGCCGAGGCCTACGACGCCGACCTGGCGGCAGCCGAGGCAGCGTTCCTCGCCAAGGCCGCCCGCGGTCGCCCCGAGAAGCCCGAGGAGGTCGGTGGCCGGGTGCTGCTCGGTTACCGCGGCGCGGTCTATTCCCTGCGGGTCGACCTCAACGCGCCCGGGGACTACCGGGTCGGCATCCCCGAGGCCGTGGCTCACCTGAGGGTCGAGAGGATCGGGGAGTACGAGCGGCGCGTCACGTGCGGGGGCCGCCGCTACCGCGTCGTCGTCTCGGCCGACGGCAGCGTCCTGCACATCGAGGTGGACGGCGAGTTGCACCTCGTGACGCGCGAGGACGGGGTCGTCGTCCGCACCGCCTTCCCGGCGTTCGTCGTGTCCCTGCTCGTCGGTCCCGGGGACCGGGTGCAGGCGGGCAAGCCGGTCGCCGTGCTGGAGTCCATGAAGATGGAGTCCACCGTCCCGGCGCCCTTCTCCGGCGATGTGATTCGCCTCGAGGTGGCCTCGAACGTCCAGGTGGAGGCCGGGGCGCCGCTCATGCGGCTCCGCGCGGACGAGGCCCGGAACGAGGCCCAGGCGGCACCGGTCGGCCCGCGGGTGGACCTGAGCGGATTCACCCACGGCCGCGACACCCGGCAGAAGCCGTGCGACCGCGTCTACGGTCCGCTGCGCGACTACCTGCTCGGTTACGATCTCGATCCCACGACGCTGACCCGCCTGCTGGCGGCGCAGCGGCGCCTGGCCGAGCTGTCCCCGCCCGACGACGCCTCGCTGCTGGAGTGCGAGGACAGCCTGCTCGACTTGTATGCCGACCTGGGTGCCCTGTCCCGCCCGCGGACCGAGGCCACCGCGTACGACGACGACGGCGGCGGAGTGGGGGAGGACGACGGCGAGAGCGACGTCCGCACCGGCAGCGCCCAGGAGTATCTCATCGCGTTCCTGCGCTGGCTGGACGCCGACCAGGCCATGCTGCCGGCCTCCTACCGGGCGCGCCTGCTCCAGGCTCTCGGCCGGTACGGCGTGCACAGCCTGGAGCGGACCCCGGAACTGGAGTCTGCCGTCGTGCGGCTGTACCGCTCGACGTGGCGGGTCAAGGAGCTCGCCGGGGTGATCACGCAGATCCTCACCCGCCGGCTGGACGAGACCGACGCCCTGCTCGGCCTGTTCGGTTCGAAGGCCCGCACGGTGCTCGACCGCCTCGCCGCCGCGACCCAGGGCCGGCAGCAGGACGTCGCCGACCTGGCCCGCGACGTGCGGTTCCACTTCCTCGACGAGCCCGTTCTCGAGTCGGTCGTGTCCGACGTCTACGCCGAGATGGAAGGCCACTTCCTGACGCTCGCCGCCAATCCGCGCCGGCCGGACCGCTCGCACCGGATCGAGCGCCTTGTCTGGTGCCCGCACCCCATGCGGGCGATGCTCCTGCGGCAGTGGCACGGCGCCGGTGACGGGCCCGACGGCATCGGACTGCGCACGTGCGTGCTCGAGGTCTACACGCGGCGCTTCTACCGCACCCACACCGTGCGCGGGCTGCACGTGGAGGAGGTCGGCGGCCGGCTTCTCGCCGCGGCCGACTACGCCGAGGACGGCACGGAGCACCACGTGGTGGTCGGCCACGTGCCGCTGGACGAGCTGCCGGACTACAGCCGCGCCGTCGCCGAGCACCTCGCCGCCGCCCACCTTCCCGAGGCCACCGAGATCGTGATCGACCTCGCGACCTGGCACAACCGGCCCCGCATCTCGATCGACGAGATGGCCGCGGAGACCGGGAACCTGCTGGGCCGGTGCGAGTTCGGGCGCCGGATGCAGCGGGTCGAGCTCACCGTGACGAGCACGGCCGGTGTCGGCAAGGACCACATGCGGACCCAGCACGTCTCGTTCAGCCAGAACGAGGGCGGCGAGTTCGTCGAGGAGAAGTTCTACCGCAACCTGCACTCGCGCCTGACCCGGCGGCTGGAGATGTGGCGGCTCTCGGATTTCGAGCTGGAGCGCCTGCCTTCGGCCGAGGACGTCTATCTGTTCCACGGCGTGGCACGGGAGAACCCGAAGGACCGACGGCTGTTCGCGCTGGCCGAGGTCCGCGACGTCACGCCTGTGCGCAGCCCGGACGGCACCGTGACCTACCCGCGGCTGGAGCGCATGGGCATGCAGGCGCTGGCCGCCATGCGGGCCGCGTTGGCCGCCCTCCCGGCCCGGGAGCGTCCGGTCGCCAACCGGATGGTGCTCAGCGTGCGCCCGTCCTGGGAGATCCCGCAGAGCCAGTGGCTCAGCCTGGCCAAGTCCTTCGCCCCGCTGGCCGCGGGCGCGGGCCTGGAGAAGGTGCTCATGCGGGTTCGCATCCCCGAGGGCGACGGGGTCCGTGACGCCGTCCTGCACTTCGAGGGCGTCGGCGGGTACAGCGTCACCGTTCGGGAGGGCGCCGTGGGCGACAAGCCGATCCGGCCGCTGAGCCCCTACCAGCAGAAGGTGCTGCTGGCCGCGCGTTTCGGGGCGCCCTACCCCTACGAGGTAGCCCGGATGCTCACCCCGGAGCACGGCACGACGAGCCCACTGCCCCCGGGCACGTTCCAGGAGTACGACCTGGACGAGGAGCACGAGTTGGTGCCGGTCGATCGCGAGCCCGGCCGGAACAGCGCGCACGTGGTCTGCGGTGTGATCACAAACTTCACCGACGTGGTGCCGGAGGGCATCACGAGGGTCGCGATCCTGTCCGACCCGACGAAGGGCCTGGGCAACCTCGCCGAGCCCGAGTGCCGGCGAATCAACGCGGCCATGCGGCTGGCCGCGCGGATGAGGGTGCCGGTGGAGTGGTTCGCGGTCTCCTCCGGGGCGCTCATCGCCATGGACTCCGGAACGGAGAACATGGACTGGATCGCCGACACCCTGCGCCGGATCATCGAGCACACCCAGGCCGGACATGAGATCAACATTATCGTGACGGGGATCAACGTCGGCGGCCAGCCGTACTGGAACTCCGAGGCCACGATGCTCATGCATACCAAGGGCATCCTGATCATGACCCCGGCCAGCGCCATGGTGTTGACCGGCAAGCAGGCCCTTGACTTCTCCGGCGGGGTGTCGGCCGAGGACAACTTCGGCATCGGCGGCTACGACCGGGTGATGGGGCCGAACGGGCAGGGGCAGTACTGGGCGCCGACGTTCCAGGACGCCTGCGCGCTGCTGCTGAGCCACTACGACTTCGCCTATGTCGTTCCGGGGGAGCGGTTCCCGCGTCGGCGGCCGACAACCGACCCGGGCGAGCGGGACGTGCGCCCGGCCCCGCACGCTGCTGTCCCGGGCACCGACTTCACCACGGTCGGGGACGTCTTCAACTCGGCGACCAACCCGGACCGGAAGAAGCCGTTCGACATCCGCTCGGTCATGCGCGCCGTGGCCGACCTGGACTGCGAGCCGCTGGAGCGCTGGGAGCACTGGCGCGACGCGGAGAACTCCGTCGTGTGGGACACCACAGTCGGCGGGATCCCGGTCTGCATGCTCGGGCTGGAATCGCGCAAGATCCCTCGGCGCGGCTTCGTCCCGGCCGACGGCCCGCCGACGTGGACCAGCGGCACGCTGTTCCCCCAGGCCTCCCGCAAGACCGCGCGGGCGATCAACGCGACGAGCGGGATCCGTCCGCTCGTCGTGCTGGCCAACCTGTCGGGCTTCGACGGCTCACCGGAGTCGATGCGGCGCTGGCAGCTGGAGTACGGCGCCGAGATCGGCCGCGCGGTGACCAACTTCGACGGCCCGATCGCCTTCGTCGTGGTCTCCCGTTACCACGGCGGTGCGTTCGTCGTCTTCTCCAAGGCCCTCAACGAGAGCATAGAGATCGCGGCGGTCGAGGGTTCCTATGCCTCGGTCATCGGCGGCGCCCCGGCCGCGGCGACCGTCTTCGCCCGGGAGGTGAAGGTCCGCACCGAGAAGGACCCCCGGGTGGCCGAGGTGCATGCCTCGCTGGCCGTCGCCAAGGGCTCCGAGGCCGCTGCGCTGCGGGTGGAGCTGGCCCGGCGGACCCAGGAGGTACGTGCCGAGAAGCTCGGTGAGGTGGCCGACGAGTTCGACGGAATCCACACTATCGAGCGGGCGCTCCGGACCGGGGCGGTCGACGAGATCATCCCGGCGGAGCGGCTGCGTCCGTGGGTGATCGAGGCGCTCGAGCGGGGGATGGCCAAGACGATCGCCTCGACGCACGACTGACCGTCCCGCTGACCTGAGCGCCGGCGCGGTGACGCCGGCGGGCTCAGGTGGCCACGGGGTTCGCCAGCCAACTGTGCACCGGCGTGGCGGTCGCCAGGTCTGCGCTGGCAGGCAGGATCTGCGGTGCCGGCGTGGCCTGGGTGGAGGCGACGGTGAGGACGAACTCGCCGTCGCGGCGCCACCAGCCGGGGAAGATGTCGCCGGTGGGGGTGTGGCGCACGCTCATCCGGCCCCAGCCGGCGTGAGGGTCCTCGTCCGGAACAGGTGTGAAGGTCACCTCCACCGTGCGGGTGTCCGCGCGCAGCCCCGTGCGCAGCACCTTGAGCGCCGCCTCTTTGGCCGACCACATGAGGTTGGCGGCCGCGTAGCGGGCGTCGGTGTCGGGCTGGGCGTCGACGTACTCCCGCTCGGGGGCGGTGAGGAAGTCCGCGACGAAGCCGTCGCTGCGCGGCTCCACGAGCTCAAGGTCGACGCCGACGGCGTCCAGACCCGGGCCGACCAGGCAGACCGCCCAGCCGGCCCGGTCCGTGACGGAGATGTCGACACCGAGCTTCTCGCCGTCGAGCAGCGCGTACGGGGCGCCGGTGAAGTAGTTCAGCACGGCGATGCGGGTCAGCGTGTCCGGGTCCCGCGCCGCCTCGCCGTGCAGCCCGAGGGCGGTCGCGATGGCCTGCTTGGCGGTCCACCGGCGCAGCAGGAACTCCGTGCGGCGCTTGGTGAACCTGATCTGCCCGAGTCGCTTGGTCTCCACGGGCATCAGCCAGGACTCGTGACCGGGGATCTCGTGCTCTCCCCGGGCGAGCCAGCGGGTCGCCTGATCCTGACCCGCCTGATCCTGCGTCGCACCGGTCTCGCGCATCGCACACCTCCGCCTGTGGTTGCCGGGTCAACCGTGCCACGCCCAGGCCGTGCGGGCCAGGTCGGAGGTCCGTCGTCCTGCGGTGGTGTGCCGCTTGGCTAGGGCCGGCCGGTCACCAGGCGCCGGCGACGAGGCGGTCGCCGACCTTGCTGAGCGGAAACACCCCGGAGGCGTACCACCCGGCCGCGCCGCTGTAGGTCACGGCGCCGGTCCACACGTGGTTACGGAAGGTACCGTCCGGCATCTGGTAGGCGTCGACGAGATCGGCTCGGCCGTCGCCGTTGACGTCGCCCGCAGCGAGGCGGCCGGCGACCTTCGTGAGGTCGTATCCGGCCGCGACGGTCCAGGTCGCGGTGGCGACGGCGCTGCCGTCGGCCTGCGACAGCAGTCGCCAGAGCGTCGCGCCGGTGCCGCGGGTGGCCAGGAATGCCAGATCGGCCCGCTGGTCGCCGTCGAAGTCGCCGGCGACGACCCGCGCGCCGACGGCACTCATCGCCACGGCGGTCGAGGTGTACCGGACCGAGGGCGCGGCCGCGGCCGCCGACCACACGTACACCTGGAGCGGGTCGCTGTCACTCCTCTGGTAGACCGCCGCCAGGTCGTCCGTGCCGTCGCCGGTGAAGTCCCCGGACACCACCCGGTCACCGACGGCCGCCAGGTCGAACCCCGAGTCCTGCTGCCACATCGGCGTCGCCGCGGTGAACCTGCGGCCCGTGGACAGCAGACGCCAGACGGCGGCTCCCGTGCTCGATCCGCCGGCGCTCGCCAGGAGGGCGATGTCCGCCTTGCCGTCCCGGTTGAAGTCGCCGGCGACCATCCGCCCGGCGACGGCGTTCAGCGGGAACGGGCCGGCGTCGTACCACGTGCCGAGGTACGCCTGTCCCCGGCTCCAGACGTCGATCCGCAGCCCGCCGCCGGGTGTGCCGGACGCGGCGGCGATGTCGGCGTACCCGTCACCGGTGAAGTCACCGGTGACCAACCGGTTGCCGACCGAAGCGGACGGGTAGGCCGTGCTGGCCCAGGGGCTGCCCCCCGGGGTGAAGTGGCCCACCGCGGAGTCCCAGCGGTAGAGGACCGAGGACGATCCCGACGACCCGTACAGCATCGCGGGCGCGGACCGGTCGACGAGCAGTCTGGTGTAGCGGATCGGGTGGTAGCCCTTCCCGATCAGGGTCGCCACGTCGTAGGTGCTCGCCCTGGTTTGCGGCGGGGTCTGCTCGTAGACGTTGACCCGAGTGTGGGCCAGGTTGGCCCACGAGGTGAACAGCATGACGTGGTGGGTGGTGCTGGTGCGCGCCACCAGGGCGTCCGCCGGCCTCAGGGCGCTGTAGGCGATCGTGCTCCACAGGCTGGTGTCGGAGATGAAGTCCGAGGTGGTGTAGGAGCGGCCGAGCCCCCAGGAGAGGGAGACGAAACCCGAGCAATCCGTCCGGTACACCCCGCCCAGCCCGTCGGATCCGCAGGCGGACTGGTCGTACGGCACCGGGAAGGCCACCCAGCGGCGGGCCCGGACCAGCACGCGCTCGCGGCTCAGGCCGCTCACGCCGGTGCTGGCGCAGTCGAAGGACGGTCGGGCCGTCGGTCCCGAGGTCAGCGGCGCCGGTTCGGCCAGCAGCGGCGGCGCCGGTGACGGCGGCGGGAGCGGGGCAGCCGCGTTGGCTTGCACGGGGGCAGGCGCGGGGGCCGGCGCGGCGGCGATCGTCGCCGGAACGAGGGCCGCGAGGGCGAGCCCGGTGAGCAGCGCACGGGTCGTGCGCCGCGTGAGGCGGCGGGCTGTGCGACGATGATCAGCGCGGTCGTCGGGGCAGGGTGCAACACAGTGATTGGCAGGCATGACGTCCTCGGTCGAGGTGCGGCCTCTCAGGCCCGAGGTCGAACCCGAGGTCGATCTATTGGTCGAGAGATCCCCGGAAGTCAGACCTTGGCGAGGCCGGGGACAACGGTCCCAACATCGGCGCGAGAGTCACTGCCAGTAAGCGAAAAGACACACTCAGTGATTGAGGGCTTCGGGAGCCGGGCCCGGAGCCGCGACGAAAGCCTCGGCGGAGCCGAGCAGCTCCAGATCGGGGGCGCCGCCCGGCACGAAGGCGGACTGACCGGCGGTCAGGACCACCGCGTCGTCGCCGTTCGTGGGGTCTGAGGGCACGAGGCTGCGGCCCCGGGTGCAGAGCACGAGGCGTCCCCGCGTGCAGAGGACGATGCGCGGCCCGCCACCGCCGGCCGGCAACGCGCTCGGGACGCCGGGCGCAGTGTCGAGCCGGGTGAGCTGGAACTCCGGAACCGGCAGCACCCAGGTGTGGCGATCGTGGCCGGTCCGGCCGCCGGGGGGGAGCACCTCGGCGTCGGCCGCGGGGTCGAGGGCGGCGAGCAGTTCCTCGGGGTCCACGTGCTTGGTGGTCAGGCCCGCGCGCAGCACGTTGTCCGACGTGGCCATGATCTCGACGGCGAGGCCGCCGAGGTAGGCGTGCGGTACTCCGGTCGGTAGGAAGATCGTCCCGCCGGGACAGAGGTGGTGCAGGCGCAGCAGGAGCGGGGCGACGACGAGCGCGTCCCCCGGGTGCTCGGCGGCGAGCCGGACGACGACGGCGAGGGCGTCCCGGGCGCCGGCGGGTAGTTCGGCCGAGCCGGCGAGCGACTGCGCGGCCCGGCGCGCGGCGTCGTCGGCGAAGGCGGCACGTGCGGGGTCGGGCATCCGGACCAGTTGCGCCAGCGCCGCCGCCGCGCCGGCCCGGCCCTGCCCAGGTCCGCCGGCAGCAGCCACCGCGTCGTCCAGCACCGGTAGTCCGAGCAGCGAGAGGAGGACCTTCGCTTCCTGCGCCGGGCGCAGGCCGGCGAGCGCGTCGAAGGCGGTCAGGGCGTACAGGAACTCGGGCTTGCCGTAGGGGTCTACATACGTCCGCTTGGCCGAGCCCGGCGCCAAGCCCAGTTCCGCCTCCTCGGCGAACCGGGCGGCGGCCCGGCGCCGGCCGGGGTGCACTTGCACCGACAGCGCCCGTTCCACCGCGAGCACCTTGAGCAGGAAGGGCAGCCGCGCGCCGAACCGCCGCAGCGTCGCCTCGCCGAGGACGCCCGCCGGGTCGGTAGCGATGGCGGCGGCTAGCGATATGCCCGCGGCGGCCGGCGCTACTCCGGCGTCAGGCCCGGCGTCAGGCCCTACCCCGGGCTCGACCCCAGGGGCGGCGTCATCGCCGGTCAACAGGTGGGAGGGTGCCAGTGGATGGGCGCCCATCCACAGCTCGGCCTCGGGCTCCCCGGTTGGGGGGCGGCCCTGAAGCGTGGCCAGCGCCGTGCGGGACCCCCAGTCATAGCGGCGGACCGGGTTCACCATCCGCGCGGGGGCTGGGCGCACGGTGCGCCAGCCTAGCCGTGGCCGTCCTCGATCTCCGGCGCTGAAGGCAACTGCCCCATTCGTGTCAACGGCGACAGCGCGACCGGGAGGGTGGCCACGGCAGTGCCGGCCACCGCGATCCACAAGGTGGGCAGGATGCCGATCGCCTGCCCCAGGAAACCGCCCACGACGGCGCCGATCGGCTGGACGCCCCACACCACGAAACGGACGGAGGCGTTCATCCGTCCCAGCAGCGGCGGCGGGCACACCCGCTGCCGGAAGCTCAGCTGGGTGATGTTGTACACGACGACGGTGAGCCACATGGCGACCCCGCCGGCCACGAGCACGACGACGGGGCAGAGCACCGGGGCGAACGCGGCGGCCAGCGGCGTGGCGGCCGCGCTCGGAATGCCGGCCACCGCGGACAGGACGATCGTCCGGCCCCGCCCACGCGGGCGACGATCCGGCTGGTCGCCAGCGCGCCGAGCAGGCCGCCGACGGCCGAGGTGGCGAGCACGAACCCGAGGACGGCAGCCTCCAGGCCGAGGACGCGCAGCACGTACAGGGTCAGCAGCGCCATGGTCATGGAGTTGAAGAAGTTGCTCCCGGACGTGCAGGCGACGATCCGTCGCAGCAGCCGGTGGCCGAGCACGAAGGCCAGCCCTTCGCCGATCTCGGTGCGCAGCGGGCGCCGCTGGCTGCGAGGCGGTGGCGTCTCGGGGTGCCGGATCCTTGCGACGAACAGCGCCGACAGCAGGTAGCTCACGGCGTCCAGGCCGGTCAGGACGACCGCGCTGACCACCCCGAGCAGTGCCCCGCCGATCGCCGGGCCGCCGACCTGGGCCACGGCCCGGGTAGCTTCCAGCCTGGAGTTGCCCTCGACCACCTGCTCGCCCGGCACGAGCGCGGGCAGGTACGACTGGTAGGCGACGTCGAAGAACACGGTGGCGACGCCGGCGGCCGTCGTGACGGCGTAGAGCTGCCACAGGGTCAGCCGGCCCAGGGCGGCGGCGACGGGCAGGCAGGCCAGGAGCAGGGCTCGGGTGAGATCTCCCGCGACGAGCACCCGCTTCTTGCGCCAGCGGTCGACCCACGCGCCGGCCGGCAGCCCGATGAGGAGTAACGCCAGCGACTCCAGCGCGACGAGCACGCCCATCTGCCGCGCGTCGGCGTGCAGCACCTGGACGGCCAGCACCGGGATCGCCAGGGCCTACAGCGGCGTGCCGAGCTGGCTGATCGTGTCGCCGATCCACAGCGTGCGGAAGTCGCGGTGGTGCCACAGCGACCGTGGCGAAGCGGAGGTCGGGGCCGGGCCCACAGGCGGTGCGGCGTCGGTCACCGGGCTAGCCTGGGCAACCGATTGGGAGAAGTCAATCGAATTGCCTGGCGGCCGGTAGACAGCGTGCTCCATCACGTGCGCACCCTCGTCGACACCGGGTTCCTCCTGGCGCTGGAGCCGCGCCGCGGGGCACGTGGCTCGCGGGAGATCGGCTACCGGGCCACGGAGAAGTCCTGGTACGTCGACGCGGGCGACGCCCGAGCCGAAGCCGCCACCGCGCGCGCCGCGATCGACGCGTTCGTGGCCGAGAGCGACGCGGCCGGCCTGGCCGGTGTCACACTCGCCCGGCTGGCACTGCGGCTGACGGATGCCGAGCTGACCGACCTGCAGAACCGCCTGTACGCGGTGCTGCAGGAGTACGCGGGGCGGCCGCCGACGCCGGGCGGGCGGCCCTGGTCGCTGTTTCTCGCGGTGCACCCCGACCCGAGCCGGGACTGAAGGGCCGAGGTGCGGACCGTGCGCCGGTCGGCCGTAGGCCGTCGCCGGGCGACCGGCCGCAGCGATCAGTCCACCGAGCCGACACCCCACGTAACGCCGTCGGGCATGTCGCGGACCTCGACCCCAGCCGCGACGAGGCCGTCGCGCACGAGATCTGACGTCGCGTAGTCCTTCGCCCCGCGCGCCCGCCCGCGCAGGTCGAGCAGGAGGTCGACGAACGGAGCGACCGCCTCGCGAGGGTCGCGTACGCCCGCGTGCGCCAGTTCCCCGAGCCGGACGACGAGCGCGCGAAGCACCCGGCGGGCGTGGTCGGTGTCGTCGCTCTGCAGGGTGTCCGAGGCCCAGGAGTGGATCGCCGCTTCGAGCCCCAGCACCGCTGCCACCGCGCCGTCGACGTCACGGGCGGCCACCGAGGCGTCGAACCCGGCCCGTGCCGCCTCGGCGTCGGCGCGCAGGGACGGCGCCGACCCCGTCGCCTCGCCGGCAGGCGCGCACGCCACCCCGACGTGCACGGGGGAGACGGCGGCGGGAGGCGGAGATTCGGGCTCGGACTCCCCGCGCAGCAGGGCACCGAGTGCCTCGAAGCTGATCTCTGTCCCGGTGCGGAACGTCGTCGTCGTCGCTGCCGTCGTCGCCGCCGCGCGCCGTCGGAGACTGACCAGGCCGTTGCCGAGCACGCGGCCCATGCGGGTGTCGAGATCGAGGATCAGGGCGGTGTGCTCGTCGACGCCGAGTACCCCGACGTCCTCGGGTAGCTCGGCCTCGAGCAGGGCCAGCCGCTGCTCGCCGAGGTAGCAGAAGTTCGTGTCATGGGCGCCGCCCTCGCTGTTGTCGTAGTGCGGGATGACGACCGCTTCCAGGCCGGTCAGCCGGCCGAGCAGGTCCAGGCCCTCCTCCCAGTGCGGGTCCTCGCCGACCTTGTAGATCTCGTACACCGGAATCGAGTGCGTGCCCAGCGTGCACGCCGCGGCCGAGCCGAAGACGAGGGTGCCGCCCCGGGTCGCGACGTCGAGCAGGGCCCCCGGTAGCGCGGTGCCACGCCACTGCCGCAGCGCGTAGGTCGGGCTGCCGGGCCCGGCGAAGGCCCAGCGCGCCTCGTGCAAACGGGCCAGCGCTCGCTCCTGCTCCACGAGCGGGGCGTCGGTGCGCCGCCAGGACGCCACCTCGACGTCCGTCCCGACCGACTCGGCGAAGTACGCCTTGGTCTTGGAGACGAGGTCGTCGGCGTTCAGCTGGAAGGCGAACGGGGTGTCGAGCATGACGGCGGTGCCCTCGCCCGGTACCGCCAGTACCTCCCGGTGAATCTTGACCATGGTCGGAGCCGTCTCACCGGACCCCATGACGACGAGCAGACTCACTGACGGCCCTCCGGCTGGATGTCGCACCTGTCGCGCTCGGAAATATCACACCCTATGCGCGGCCGCCGGTGCCGCGCCTGCCGAGGCCTGGCCGGCTGCCGAGGCCTGACCGCCTGCCGAGGCCTGA
>Ga0302299_10001162_pt1 | contig 15705 bp, 17 predicted proteins | sample III_Fen_N3_4_FD_198795 | JGI IMG/M metagenome (GOLD analysis project Ga0302299, IMG submission 198795) | Peat permafrost microbial communities from Stordalen Mire near Abisko, Sweden - III_Fen_N3_4 | ecosystem: Environmental > Terrestrial > Soil > Wetlands > Permafrost | place: Sweden: Abisko... | reverse complement strand
ACGGTCCGACGGTCGTGCTCACCAGTGCCACCATCCCATCGGGCCTGGGCGAGCGCCTCGGGCTGGCGGCCGGGTCGTTCGACGTGCTCGATGTCGGCAGCCCGTTCGACTACCCCACCAATGCGCTGCTCTACTGCGCGGCCCACCTGCCCGATCCCCGCCACGCCTCCTACGAGGAGCAGATGCACCTCGAGCTCGAGGCTCTGCTGGTGGCGGCTGGTGGCCGCACGCTGGCGCTGTTCACGAGCTATCGGGCCATGAACGCCGCCGCCGACGCGTTGCGCCCCCGGGTGCCCTGGCCGATCCTCACCCAGAACGACCTGCCCAAGCCGGCCCTGGTCGCCCGGTTCTCGGCCGAAGAGGAGACGTCGCTGTTCGCCACCATGAGCTTCTGGCAGGGCATCGACGTGCCCGGCCCGTCGCTCTCGTTGGTCACCATCGATCGCCTCCCGTTCCCCCGCCCCGACGAGCCGCTGCTGCAGGCCCGCCGCGAGCGCGCCCGGGCCGACGCCTTCCGCGTGGTCGACCTGCCGCGAGCGGCCACCCTCCTCGCCCAGGGCGCGGGTCGGCTCATCCGTCGATCCACCGACACCGGAGTCGTCGCCGTGCTCGACCCCCGCCTGGCCAACAGCGCCAGCTACCGCTGGGAGATCATCGGCGCCCTGCCTCCCATGCGCCGCACCCGTGAACGATCCGAGGCCGAGGCCATGCTCCGCGCCATCCGCGACCGCGAGCAGGGTCAGCTATCCGAGTAGCTCGACGGGCGCGGTCCGAGCAGGCCAGGCGATCAGTAGCCGAGGCGCTCGAGGGCCTTGGGGCGGCGTTGCCAGTCCTTGTCGACCTTCACGAACAGCTCGAGGTAGGCGCCGGGCACCAGTTGCTGGCGAACACGGGTGCCGACCTCCTTGAGCACCGCGCCCTTCTTGCCGATCACGATGCCCTTCTGCGAATCGCGCTCGACGAGGATCTCGCAGCGGATGCGGGGCCACTCCCATTCGGTGACCCGGGTGGCGATCGAGTGGGGCAGCTCGTCGTGGGTGACGGCCAGCAGCTGCTCGCGCACGAGCTCGGCCACCCAGAACGCCTCGGGCACGTCGGTGACCATGTCGTCGGGGTAGTACTGCGGGCCCTCGGGCAGCCGTTCGGCCAGATGGGCCACCAGCTCGGGGACGCCGTCACCGGTCTTGGCCGACACCGGGAAGTAGTGATCGAGGTCGAGCTGCTCGGCCGCCCGGGCCAGCTGGGCCAGCACCTCTTCAGGCGAGGCCAGGTCGACCTTGTTGACCACCACGATGGCGTCGCGCGGCACCCGGGAGGCCACGAAGCGATCGCCGGGACCGATGGCCGCGGTGGCGTCGACCACCAGGCACACGACATCGACGTCGCCGATGGCTCCGGTGGCCGAGTCGTTCAGCCGCTCGCCCAGCAACGTGCGGGGCTTGTGGATGCCCGGCGTGTCGACGAACACGATCTGCAGGTCGGGCCGGCTGAGCACCCCACGAACCTGCGTGCGCGTGGTCTGGGGCTTGTCGGACACGATGCTGACCTTGATGCCCAGCATGGTGTTGAGCAGGGTGGACTTGCCCACGTTGGGGCGCCCGACGATGGTGACGAACCCGGATCTCATGCGCTCGGGTTCATGACGACGCCCGTTGGTCTTCTGCCGGCACGTGGGTGCTCCTGTCCTCGGTCGAATCGGGGTGGGCGTCGGTTCCGGCGCGGTGGGCCCGGCGGTCCGGGGCGAGCCGGCCGATGCGCACCCGGCCGATGCGGCGGCGTGCGACCCGCTCGGCCCGCAGGATCAGCCCCTCGCACTCGATCTGCTCGCCCTCGGTGGGCACGTGGCCGAGCAGGTGGAACATCAGCCCGCCGACGGTGTCCCAGTCGCCCTCCGGCAGGCTGGCCTCGAGGAGGTCGTTGATCTCGTCGACCGGCATGGCCCCGTTCACCCGGACGTCACCACCGGCCAGCTGCTCGACCGCCGCCTCGTCGCGGTCGTACTCGTCGAAGATCTCGCCGACGAGCTCCTCGAGCAGGTCCTCCAGCGTGACCAGGCCGGCAGTGCCGCCGTACTCGTCGACGACGACCGCGAGGTGCACCTTGCCCGCCTGCATCTCCGGCAGCAGCTCGGCGATGCGCTTGGTCTCGGGCACGAACGCCGCCACCCGCATGAGCTCCGCCACCGTGCGATCACCATGACCGTCGCGCTCGGCGCGCATGAGGTCCTTGGCGTACACGACCCCGATGACGTCGTCGATCCCCTCGCCGTAGACCGGCACCCGGCTGAGGCCGTTGAGGATCATGACCTCCATCACGTCGTCGACCCGGAACTCACCGGACACGGTGATCATGTCGGGCCTCGGGGTCATCACCTCCCGCACGATGGTGTCGCCGAACTCGATGATCTGGCCGATGAGGTCACGTTCCTCCTCCTCGATCACCGCCTCCTCGACGGCCACGTCGGCGAGGGCGAGCAGCTCCTCCTCCGACACGAACGGGCCTTCCTTGAGCCCCTTGCCCGGCAGGACCACGTTGGCCATGCCGATGAGGCCACGCGACAGCATGCGCACCGGCCAGAACCGGGCGAGCAACGCCACCGGGCGGGCCGACAGCAGCGCCGCCTGCTCCGGGTGCTGGATCGCCCAGGTCTTGGGAGCGGCCTCGGCCAGCACGAACACGATGACGACGTTGATGAACGTGGCGATGGCCACGCCCCAGCCCCCGAACAGCGAGTTGGCCACGATGCCGGTGAGCGATGCCTGCACCAGCTGGCAGATGAGCACCACGAGCAGCACCGGGTTGAGGAACCGCTCGGGGTGCGCCACCAGCCAGAGCAGGGATCGCGATCCGGGCCGGTCCTCGTCGGCGAGGGCCTGGGCCTTGGTGCGGGTCATGCGGGTGAGCCCGGTCTCGGCCAGGGCCAGGAAGACCGAGCACACCAGCAGGACGACGATGATGACGACCATCACCGAGTCGGCGCCGGTGAACGCGGCGAACACGACGGGGCTCATGTGCTCACGAGGTCCACGGGTCGCGCACGGGGGTGCCGTGGAACTGCAGGAGCAGCTCACGCTCGCGGGCCTGCATGGCCACCCGCTCGGCCTCGTCCATGTGGTCGAGGCCGAGGAGGTGCAGGATGCCGTGCACCACCAGCAGCGCGATCTCGTCGTCGAACGACCCGGCGTGGTCGGGCGCGTTGGTGGCCGCGACCTCCGGGCAGATCACCACGTCGCCGAGCAGCAGTGGCAGGTCGTCGGGATCGGGCATGGTCCGGTCGGGCCCGGGGCCGCCGTCGTCGGGCCAGCGCCCGCCCGGGGCCAGCTCGCCGTCGATGGGAAACGACAGCACGTCGGTGGGGCCGTCCTCGCCCATGAAGTCACGGTTGAGCACGGTGATGGACTCGAGGTCGACGAACAACACCGACAGCTCGGCCTCGCCCCGCACGCCCTCGGCCTCGAGGACCCGGTCGGCGAGGGTGCTCCATCGGGCCACGTCGACCGGGTGGTGCGCCTGCTCGTCGGCCACGTAGACGGTGACCTCGCCGTCCCCGCCGGCGCGCCGCCGCGACGGTGGCGAGGGCGGTCGGAGGGTCACGAGCCCTCGGGAGTGGCGCCCGAGTTGCCCGAGGTGCCTGACGTGTTGGTGGCGGCCCGCTCGTAGGCGTTGACGATGTCCTGCACGATGCGGTGGCGGACGACGTCGGTGCTCGACAGGTGCACGAACGACAGCCCGGGTATCCCGGCGAGGGTGGTCTCGAGTCCGGCCACGCCGCTCTTGCCGCCGGCCACGTCGACCTGGGTGGTATCGCCGGTGATGACGGCCTTCGACCCGAAGCCGATGCGGGTGAGGAACATCTTCATCTGCTCGGGCGTCGTGTTCTGGGCCTCGTCGAGGATGATGAAGCTGCCGTTGAGCGTGCGACCCCGCATGAAGGCGAGCGGCGCGACCTCGACGGTGCCCCGATCGAGCAGCCGCTGGGCCCCCTCGGTCTCGACCATGTCGTAGAGGGCGTCGTAGAGCGGGCGCAGGTAGGGGTCGACCTTGGCCATGAGGTCCCCGGGCAGGAAGCCCAGCCGCTCGCCGGCCTCGACCGCGGGTCGGGTGAGGATGATGCGCTCGACCTGCTTGGACTGCAGGGCCTGCACCGCCATAGCGACGGCCAACCAGCTCTTGCCGGTGCCGGCCGGCCCGAGGCCGAACGTGATCACGTTGTCGCGGATGGCGTCGACGTAGCGCTTCTGTCCACTCGACTTCGGTCGGATCGTGCGGCCCCTCGAGGAGGTGAGCACCTCGGAGGTCAGCACCTCTGACGGGGACTCGTCGGCGTTGACCATGTCGATGGTGCGCCGCAGGACCGACGACTCGAGCGCCTGACCCTGCTGGAGCAGCACCACGAGCTCCTCGAACAACCGCCCGACGCGCTCGGCACCGACGCCCTCGACCGAGATCTCGTTGCCCCGCACGTGCACCGTGGTGTCGGGGAACGCGGACTCGACCAGCCGCAACAGTTCGTCGCGCTGGCCGAGCAGGGCAGCCATCAGGTGATTGCCGGGGACGTTGATCTTGACTTGGGTGGTTGCCATCAGGAAGGTCTCGGGTGAGGCCGACAGCGTACTGACTGGCGGACCTCGGGCGACAGGGGGTTGACGCCCGGGCATCTACGCTCCTCGGCCGTGACCCCGGTGGACCCCGACCTGCCCGACGATCCTGGCGAGGATCGCCTGCTCGACGATGCGCTCCACGCGCTTACCCGTTGGGTGGCCGAGACCCAGGTCGACGACGCCATCGAGCTGCGGCGCCGGTCGGCCTGGCTGCGCCGACAGGCCGACGAGGAGGCCACCCTTGCCGGCGTGTTGGTCGACCTGGCCGAGCAGGGCCGTCCGGTCACCCTGCACGTGGCCAACGGTCGGCGCCACCGAGGGCGCATCGTGACGGTGGGCGCCGACGTGGTCGAGCTGCAGTCGAGCGTGGGCGAGCAGGTCATCGTCGCCCTCGACGCGCTCGACTCGGTGCGGCCCCAGGCCGACGGCGACGGCGTGAGCGGTAGCCCGGTGATCACCGGGGTGTCGCTGGTCGAGGTCGTGGGACGGCTGGCCGAGCGGCGCGAGCGGGTGCTGGTGGTGGCCCGCAACGGCGAGGCCACGAGCGGTGAGCTCACCGCCGTCGGTCGTGACGTGCTGACCCTGGCCCTCGACGGCGGCGGGGTGGCCTACCTGTCGCTGCTGGTGCTGGCCGAGGTGTCCGGGCTCGAATCGGGGTAGAGGTGCTCGAGCGTGCCGGGCTCGATGCGACAGGCGTCGATGAAGATGTCGACGTCGGTGGCCTTCAGCCGGATGACCCGCCCGAACCGGTAGGCCGCAACCTGACCCTCGTCGATGAACCGGTAGAGCGTGCGAGGAGTGATACCGAGACGGTCAGCCGCTTCGCCGGTGCTGAGCCAGCGGATCTCATCGTCGGCCGAGGTCGGAGCTGAGGAAGTCACGCGGGCGACCATACACCTTTCGGTCCTTTTTCACCAGTTTCATTGTCACTGGAGATGCGGGGTTGCGGCTGGTTCTATCACGCTTCGTTGTTCTCCGCCTACGAAACGCGGTTGGAATGTGTCCGATGTCATCTTGAACTGACGGTCAAAGTACCCGTAGGTTGCCCTCCACAGCGGAGCCGGCACGAGGCTCCGAAGCGAGCACGAGGCTCCGAAGCGAGATGGTGGGCCCAACGGCGATGACTCCTGGCGGAGGACGACTCAGCACATGCAGTTCGGCGGAACGCAACAACTCAGCGCATCCCCACGCCAGATCGGGGCCGACCGCGTCGGTTCTCCATCCGACGGCAGCGACCCCACCGTGGTCGGGGCTCCTCCTCCCCCCGCGGCCCGGCGTCTCCAGCGCCGGGTCGCGCTGCCGTCCGGTCGGGCCGTCGTCGGTGGGCTCGTCGTGGCCCTCGCCATGGTGGCGGCCTTCGTGGTGGCGGCCGGGGCCGGCGGCGGTCCGACCGGTCGGGTCGTGGTCGCCTCCCGCGCCGTCCCCATCGGTCACCAGCTCGAGCTCGACGACCTCCGCGTCGAAGCCGCCGACCTGCCCGCCGCCATCGGGTCGGCCACGTTCACGAACCCCGGCGATCTCATCGGAAAGGTCAACGTCGCCCCGTTGACCACCGATGAGATCGTCGGGCGTTCGGTTGTCGTCGACCTCGGCACCGAAGGCCCGGCCGGCCGGGCCTTCTCCTTCCCGGTCGATCGCGAGCGGGCGGTGAACGGCCACCTCGTCCCGGGCGACCGCATCGACGTGCTCGCCACCTACGGCACCGGCGACAGCGCCCGAACGCTGGTGGTCGCCCGCCACGTGCAACTGCTCGACCTCGAGACCTCCGGCAGCGCCACCCTGGGCTCGAACGGCAAAGTCGTCGTCACCCTGTCGCTCGACGACGCCGATCAGGTCCTGGCCGCCGCCCACGCGGCCGAGGTCGCCGAGATCACGCTGGTCCGTTCCACCGGCACCACCACCGACGACGACCGGTCGGCCAGCTCCTACGCACCGGCTGACACGCCGTGACCGCCGAGCGCTACCGGCTGCTCGGCCTGGCTCAGCCCCGGGCCGCGTGGTTCCGGGACATCAGCCGCTGGGCCACCAGCGCGGCGCTGCCGGTCGAGTTCGTGAAGTGCGTCGCCATCGAGGAGCTGCATGCCCGGCTGACCTCGGGTCGGGTGTTCTCGGCGGTGATCGTCGACGCTGGCCTGGCGGGCCTCGACCGCGATCTCATCGATGCGGCTCGCGAGGTCGGAGCCGCCGTGCTGGTGGTCGACGATGGCCACGCCCGCCGCGACTGGGCCGCACTCGGGGTCGACGCGCTGCTGCCCGACGTGCTCGACCGGTCCCTCCTGCTGGCCACGCTCACCGAGGTCGCGCCACCGCTCCGCGGACCCGAGGTCGGCGTGGGCTCGACGCTCACGCCGTCACCGACCGGGTGGCGGGGTCGGCTCGTCGCCGTCACCGGACCCGGGGGCGGAGGCTCGTCGACGGTGGCCATGGCCCTCGCCCAAGGCCTGGCCGCGCCGGCCCGCCATGCGGGCATGGTGGTGCTGGCCGACCTGGCGCTGCACGCCGACCAGGCCCTCCTCCACGACGCCGGCGACGTGGTGCCCGGAGTGCAGGAGCTCGTCGAGGCCCACCGCGGTGGCACCCCGACCACCGAGGAGGTCCGCCGGCTCACCTACGAGGTCGAGGGGTCCGGACACCACTTGCTGCTCGGCCTGCGCCGCCACCGGGACTGGACCGTCCTGCGCCCCCGCTCGGTGCACGCCGCGCTCGACAGCCTCCAACGGTCGTTCCGCCTGGTGGTGGCCGACATCGACCCCGACCTCGAGGGCGACGACGAGGTCGGCTCCGCCGATGTCGAGGACCGCAACCTCCTGGCCCGGGCCACGGCGCAGCGCGCCGATCTGGTGGTCGTCGCCGCGCCCCCGTCGGTTGCCGGGCTCCGCCGCCTGGTCATCACCATCGACGACCTCATCCGATTGGGTGTCGATCCCACCCGCGTGCTGCCGGCGATCACCCGGGCCCCGCGTCGGGGGCGGGCCCGATCCGAGGTCGCCGGCGCAGTCGCCACGCTCGCCGACGAGGTGAGCTCGGCGCGAGGCGGCAGAGCGGCCCGCGGCCCGGTCTGCTCGCCGGTGTTCCTGCCCGATCGGCGCAACCTCGACGATCTGTTCCGCGCTGGCAGCCCCATGCCCCGCTCGATCACCCAGCCGATCACCGCCGCGGTCGAGGCGCTGCTCGACCGCCAGCCGCTCGTGCCCGTGGCCGACGAGCCCACGACTCCGGTGGCGGTCGTGCCCGGTTCGCTCGGCTCGTGGACCGAGCAGGAGGCCGCCGGGTGACCGCGGCCGCGACCCGATCGAGGCGATCGGCTCGATCGGCTCGATCGGCTCGATCAGGTGCCGGTGAAGTTGGCCGGCCGCTTCTCCAGGAACGCCTTCGGGCCCTCCTTGGCGTCGTTGCTGGCCATCACCCTCATGCCGATCTCCGCCTCCTTGGCATAGGCCTCGGCCTCGGGCAGGGCATCGGCCGCGAGCACCGAGGCCTTGATGCCCTGCACGGCGAGCGGCCCGTTGGCGGCGATCTTCTCGGCCAGCTCACGCGCCCGGGTGAGGGCCTGGCCGTCGGGCACGACGTGGCCGACCAGGCCCAGGCGCTCGGCCTCGGTGCCGGTGATCGGGTCGCCGATCAACATGATCTCCATGGCCTTGGTCCACGGGATCTGGCGGGGCAGGCGCACCGTCGTGCCGGCCATCGGGAACAGGCTGCGCTGCACTTCGGTGAGGCCGATCTTGGCGCCCTCGGCGGCCACCCGGATGTCGGTGGCCTGCAGGATCTCGAGCCCGCCGGCGTAGCAGTAGCCCTCCACCGCGGCCACCAGCGGCTTGACGGTGCGGTACTCCTTCAGGAACCCCTTGAAGATCAGCGAGAAGTCGCTGCGGATGCGCTCCTCGTACTCGTCCTGGGCCGGCTTGCCCGACATCAGCGCGCCCACCAGCCGGTCGAGGTCGGCGCCGGCCGAGAAGTCGCCGCCGGCGCCGGTCAGGATCGCCACCCGGATGTCGGGATCGCCGTCGATGAGGTCCCAGGCGTCGCACAGCCGGCACAGCACCTCGCTGTTGAAGGCGTTGCGCTTCTCGGGTCGGTTCAGGGTCACGGTGACGATGTGGCCATCACGCTCGACGAGCACTGCGGGTTCGCTCACGTCGGATCCTCTCGGCGATTCGGTCGATTCGGTGGGTTCAGTGGGTTCGGGCGCACCCTAGCCAGAGTCCTGACGCCTCGTCAGAAGCACACGCTGTGACCATCGCCCCGACCCACGCGACCGACGCCGACGCCGACGCCGACGACCTGAGCCCGCTCGTCGAGATCGAGCGACGGGTGCAGGGCCGGGCCAAGGATCTCGCCCACGACATGGCCGGCCCCGACGCCGACCGGGGCCTGCAGGCGCTCATCGCCGACGAGATCGCCCAGTGGAGCGACGACTTCAAGCGCGGCCAGCGGCCCTTCGACCTCGCCTCCCCCGGCGAGGTGGCCGAGCGGGCCTTCCGCAACCTGGCCCGCTACGGGCCGCTCACTCCCCTGCTCGACGACCGAGACGTGTGGGAGATCATGATCAACTCCCCCAACGCCATCTTCGTAAAGCGACATGTCGGGGCCTCCGGCTATCACGACGAGGTCTTCCACGACGGCGACCACCTCACCCGGGTCCTCACGAAGCTCCTCGACGACGCCTCCACCAGCCACCGAAAGCTCGACCCGGCCGAAGGACTGCAGGACGCCCAGCTCGACGACGGCTCCCGACTGCACATCGTCCACGCCGACGTCAGCCGCGGCGGCCATCCCATGGTCAACATCCGCCGCTTCACCGGAGTCGCGTTCCACTCCCTCGACCAACTCGTCGAGCGCGACATGCTCAACCGGTCCGCTGCCCGCTTCCTCGCCGCCTGCGTCCGGGCCGACCTCTCGATCGTGTTCGCTGGCGCCCCCGGCTCTGGCAAGACCACCCTCATGTCCTGCTGCACGGCCGAGCTCGACCCGGCCAAGCGGGTGGTCATCGCCGAGGAGGTCTTCGAAGCCGACGTACCGCTCGCCAACGTGGCCAGCATGCAGACCCGGGCCGCCCGCTCGGACCGACCCGCCGTCGACCTCCGCCGCCTCGTCTCGGGGTTCCTGCGGATGGCTCCCGATGTGGCCATCGTGGGCGAGGTCCGAGACCGCGAAGCGTTGCCGTTGCTGCTCACGCTGTCGTCGGGGGTCACCGGGTTCACCACGATCCACGCCGGGTCGGCCCGCCAGGCGCTCACCCGGTTGCGGTTCGTCTGCCAGCTGTCGGACACGGCCAACGACGTCCCCATGTCCGCCCTCAACAGCCTGGTGAGCGAGGCGATCGACCTCGTCGTGTTCTGCCGACGCACGCCGTCGGGACCGGTCGTGGCCGAGATCGCGGCGGTGGAGGACCTCGCCGCCGGCCCCGAGGCCACCCAGTTCACGGTCACCGAGATCTTCTCCCGACGAGGACCTGAATCCCGACTCCAGTGGAGCGGCAACCTGCCGGTGCGGGCCGGTCGGGCCTTCGAGGACGCCGGCCTCGATCTCCTCGCCGCCATCGACGACGCCGGACCCGACGCCTGGGAGTCGTTCTGATCCCGCTGCTGATCGCCATCGCCGCCGGCTACGGCGCGTTTCTGGCTTACAGCGCGATCGCGCTCGGCTGGCGAGGGCTCGGGCCCGGTCCCGGTCCGGCTGGGCGCATCGGCCTGTCTTCCTCGTTGCGACGGACGTGGGCCCAGCGGACCCAGGACTGGATGGCCCAGGCCGGACTCGGCGAGGTGGCCCTGGGTGAGTTCGTGGCGATCATCGCCGTCCTTGCGATGCTGGGCCTGACCGCCGGGCTCATCGTCTTCGGTGGCGTGCTGCCGGCGCTCGTCCTGGCCGGGTTCGCGGGGTCGGCTCCGGTCGCGACCTATCGACGCCGGCGCTCGCGGCGCCAGGACCACGCCCGCGAGGCCTGGCCGCGCCTGATCGACGAGATCCGCATCCTCACCGGCAGCGCGGGCCGATCGGTGCCCCAGGCGCTGTTCGAGGTGGGGCGCAACGGGCCCCTTGAGCTACGGCCGGCGTTCGGTGCCGCCCAACGCGAGTGGCTCCTGTCCACCGACTTCGCCCGCACGCTCGACGTGTTGAAGCGTCGCCTCGCCGACCCTACCGCCGACGCCACCTGCGAGACGCTCCTGATCGCCCACGAGCTCGGCGGCACCGACCTCGACGCCCGGCTCGAGGCCCTGGCCGACGATCGGCGACAGGACTCGCAGGGCCGCAAGGATGCCCTGGCCAAACAGGCCGGCGTGCGGTTCGCGCGTCGGTTCGTGCTCATCGTGCCCATGGGCATGGCGATGGTCGGGCTCTCCATCGGCAACGGTCGGGCCGCGTACCAGACGCCCCTCGGGCAGGTCATCGTCGTCACCGCCCTCGGCCTGGTCGTGTTGTGTTGGGTGTGGGCCGGGCGCATCATGCGACTGCCCGATGAGCAGCGGGTCTTCCCGTGATCCGCCCGGCGGCGCTGCTCGTGCTCGTCGTGTGGCTCGGCGCGACGTTGGTCCTGGCCGAGCTGCGGTGGTTCCGGCGGCCGCGGCTGGTCGACCGGCTGGCCCGCTACACACCGGGTGCACCCGCCCGTCGAGGATCGGCCGGCCTGCTGTCGGTCGGCTCGTTCGGTGAGGTGATCGGACCGCTGGCGCAGTCGTGCGGCACCCGGATCAGTCGACTGTTCGGTGTGAGCGAGGAGCTGTCGGTGCGCCTCGAGCGGGTCCACGCGCCGACGTCGGTCACCGCCTTTCGCACCCGCCAGCTCGGCATCAGCGTCGCCGCCCTCGGTGGTGGTGCGATCCTGGCGATCGGCCTGCGCCCACCCGCGGTCATCGCCCTGATGTTGCTGGTCGGGGTGCCGCTGCTGGCCTTCCTCGTGGTGGAGCAACAGGCCGTGCGGGCGTCGGCAACGTGGCAACGACGCATCTTCCTCGAGCTCCCGATCGTCAGCGAGCAGCTCGGCATGCTGATCGGCTCGGGCTACTCGCTCGGTACCGCGCTCAACCGACTGTCCCGCCGGGGCGAGGGCGCCTGTGCCACCGACCTCGGCCGGGTGTGCGGCCGAATCCGCCAGGGCCTCAGCGACATGGACGCCCTGCGCGAGTGGGCCGCGCTGGCCGACGTCGACGCCCTCTCGCGGCTGGTGACGATCCTCGCCCTCAACCGAGAGGGAGGCGACCTGGCCCACCTGATCTCGGAGGAAGCCCGGTCGATCCGCCAGGACGCACAGCGCGAGCTCATCGAGACCATCGAGCGGCGGGGCCAGCAGGTCTGGATCCCCGTGACCGTCGCGACCCTCCTGCCCGGGGTGCTGTTCATGGTCGTGCCCTTCATCGAGGCCATGCGCCTCTTCACCACCGGCTGATTCGATCTCCCACCTGAAAGGCCCATGCCATGCGAACCACCCTGCTCTGGACCACCGGCCTCGCCCGCTCCGCCGTTCCCGCCCGCCTTCGGGCCTTGGCCCACGACGATCGCGGCGAGGGCGTGATCTCGGCGGCGATCGCCGTGTTGATCATGGCGTTCCTCGGTGCGGCGATGTGGCTCGGCTTCCAGCAGATGTGGAAGACGACCGAGAAGACCACGAACCACAAGGTCGAGCAGATCGGCAACGACTGAATGGTGCGTGACCGGGGCGCCGGGCTGATCGGCACCATCGCCGGCGTCCTCGTGTTCCTCGGCTTCCTGCTGTTCGCCGTCCAACTGTTGGTCAACCTCTACGCCACCTCCGCAGCCACCAGCGCGGCGTTCGACGGAGCCCGTTTGGTGGCCGGCCACCGCACCGACCACGGGTCGGCCGACGCCGTCGCCCGGGCGCGGGTGGAGGCCGAGCGGCGCATGCGGTCCGAGCTCGGCGACCTCGGCGACCAGGTGACCTTCGACTGGAGCGGCTCGGACGCCGGCGTGATCGCGGTGCGCATCCAGGGACCGGCCCCTCGGTTCCTGCTGCCCGGCCTCGGCGGGCCCCTCGGCTTCGACCAGATCGACCGCACCGCCCGCGTCCGCATCGAGGTGACCCGATGACCGCTATCGACTGGCGCGACGATCGCGGTCAGCTCGCCGGCATCGAGGCGCTGCCCTTCGGGGTGCTGATCTTCGTCGTCGGCGCGCTGCTCATCACCAACGCGTGGGCCGTCGTCGACGCCAAGGTCGCCGTCGACGCCGCATCCCGCGAAGCTGTGCGGGCCTACGTCGAAGCGCCCGACGGCGACACCGCCATGACCGCCGCCCACGTCACGGCCACCGACACCATCGCCGCCCACGGCCGACGCGGCGACAAGGTGACGATCGCCGTCCACCACGACGGCGACCGTCCCTTCGCCCGCTGCGTCCGGGTCACCATCGAGGCCGATTACCCGGTGCCGGCCCTACGACTCCCGTGGATCGGTGGCTTCGGCCACGCCTTCGACGTGAAGGCCCACCACTCCGAACGCATCGACCCCTACCGCTCCGGCCTCCCCGGTGACTCGACGTGCTGAACCGCGACCACGACCGAGACCGCGGCAGTGTGCTCATGCTCATGCCGGCCGCCGTGCTCATCGTCTTGCTCCTCGGCGCCATCGCCGTCGACCTCACCGTCATCCACCTCCACCAACGAGCCGCGATCAGCGCCGCCGGCAGCGCCGCCAACGACGCCGTCACCTACGGACTCGATCAGAGCGCCCTGCGCCGAGGCGACGGCTACCGCCTCGACCCTGACCGCGTCCACCAGGCCGTCACCGAGTCGATCGAGTCCCAAGGCCTCACCGACGACCTCGCCGCGCCGCCCCAGATCAGCATCACCGCGCCCGACACCGTCACCGTCACCCTCGACCTCCACGCCGACTACATCTTCGCCCGCGCCCTCCCTCACGGACCCCGCACCACCACCGTCCACGCCACCGCATCCGCCACCGCCGACCACCGCTGAGGGCGACGCTCCAACCACCAGCCACGTCGACAGGTTCCCATGGCGGACTGCCCTGCGCGGCCAACAAGATTCCGAGGCGGACGACGAGGGCGAGGAGTAGCCTCGGACGTTATGGCGACGGAGCTTCGGGCTCGGCGAATCCGGGTGGTGGCGCAGGATCCAGGCGTGCGACGGGGGAACAAGATCCTCACGGCGGAGGTGACGGTTTCGGCGGAGAGCGTGGACCCTGGACCGGTCGGGCACCGCGTGCAGATCGTCGACTACGACTCGTCGATCCGCTCGTTCTACCGCCAGGCGGCGCTGCCCGCCGACGGCGCCGATCCGATCCCCACCGACGCCGAGATCCTCGGTGATCCGGCCTTCCATGCCCGCAACGTCTACGCGCTGGTGATGGCGACGCTCGGGCGGTTCGAGTTCGCCCTCGGCCGGCGCCTCAGTTGGAGCTTCGGCACCCATCAGATCAAGGTCGTCCCCCACGCCTTCGAGGCGGCCAATGCCTTCTACTCCCCGCAGTGCGAGGCGCTGCTCTTCGGCTATGTGCGAGGCCACGAGCGCCCGGTCTTCACCTGCCTGTCCCATGACGTCGTCGTCCACGAGACGACCCACGCGCTCCTCGACGGGTTGCGCAGCCGGTTCATGGCGCCGACGTCGCCCGATCAAGCCGCCTTCCACGAGGGCTACGCCGACATCGTCGCCCTCCTGTCGGTGTTCACGTTGCGGGAGGTGCTCGACGGCCTGCTCGACGACGCCACCGGCTCGTCCACCGCGGCCGGTGCCCCAGCGCTCCCCCCGGCCCGCCAGGGCCTGATCCACAGGGACCTGCTCAAGCCCGACCGACTGCGGGAGTCGGTCCTGTTCGGGATGGCGGAGGAGCTCGGTCCGGAGCTGACCGGCGTGCGAGTCAACGCCCTGCGGCGCTCCATCACGTTGGAGCCCGACGTGCACATCCTCCAGCGCCTCGAGTTCCTCGAGGCTCACCGGCGGGGCGAGGTGGTGGTGGCGGCCGTGATGCGCGCCTTCCTCGAGGTGTGGACCAAGCGGCTCGAGGCGATGGGCACGATCGACGACGCCTTCCTCGATCGCCGCCGCGTCGCCGAGGAGGGCGCGGGGGTGGCCGATCAGCTGCTGACCATGATGATCCGCGCCATCGACTACACGCCGCCGGTCAACCTCGGCTTCGGCGACTTCCTGTCGGCGCTCATCACCGCGGACACCGAGGTCCGCGACGACGACTCCAAGTACCGCCTGCGGGCCTCGCTGCTGAACTGGTTCGGGCAGTACGGGATCAAGCCCGCGTCGGGCACGGCCGATGGCGTGTGGCTGCGGTCGAACCTGCAACTGGCGCGGCAGGGGGTGCGCTTCGGCAGCCTGCAGTCCGATCCGACCGAGATCTTCCGGTTGATCTGGGACAACCGCGAGCTGCTCGAGCTGGACGTGCCCGCCCACACGCAGGTCACCAGCGTGCGGCCCTGCCTGCGCATCGGCCCGGAGGACGGCTTGCCGCAACGCGAGACGGTGGCCGAGTGCATGCAGTTCCTGTCGATCACCGCGAAGGAGCTCGGGCGCTACGGCCTCGTCAAGCCGGCGGGCATGGCCGACGACCAGAAGATCAAGCTCGAGGGGGGCAGCACGTTGATCCTCGACGAATACGGGATGTTGAAGTACGAGGTGCACAGCAGGCTGCCCAAGTCGCGCGATCCGGCCGACACCAGGGCGGCGCAGGAGCGGCTCGACTACCTGTGGAACCAGGGCTACTACGACGTCGGCGCGTCGTTCGCGGCCCGGCTGTCGAACCTGCACCGCCGCCGCCTCTACGACGACGTGGCCGTGCCCCGCAGCGAGGTGTGGTGACGTGGCCGACGCGCCGACCGACGTACGCATCCGGGCCTACAACGTGGGCTTCGGCGACTGCTTCCTGATGACCTTCTCCTACGCCACGGGCCGGGCCCGCCACGTGCTCATCGACTTCGGCTCGACCATGCTCCCGAAGACCGGCGGCCCCACCGACCTCACCGAGGTGGCGAACCAGATCGCCACCGACTGCTCGGGTCAGCTCGACATGGTGGTGGCCACGCATCGCCACGCCGACCACATCTCGGGCTTCGGCGGCCCGTCGGGCGACATCATCAAGGGCCTCAACCCCGCGCTCACGTTGCAACCGTGGACCGAGCG
>Ga0302299_10001161_pt1 | contig 15706 bp, 15 predicted proteins | sample III_Fen_N3_4_FD_198795 | JGI IMG/M metagenome (GOLD analysis project Ga0302299, IMG submission 198795) | Peat permafrost microbial communities from Stordalen Mire near Abisko, Sweden - III_Fen_N3_4 | ecosystem: Environmental > Terrestrial > Soil > Wetlands > Permafrost | place: Sweden: Abisko... | reverse complement strand
ACGGCGCGCGACATCTCACTCGGCATGGGGCACAGGCTGGCGCCCGCCTGATGACGGTGCGGAGCGACGACCCCGGCGTCCTGTGGTCGCCGCCGCAGGACGTGCGAGAGACCACCGAGATCGGGCGCTACCTCGCCTGGCTCGAGCGCGAGCGCGGGCTCTCCTTCCCTGCCTACGAGGAGCTGTGGCGCTGGTCGGTCGACGACCTGCCGGCGTTCTGGTCATCGATCTGGGAGTTCTTCGAGGTGAAGGCACACACGCCCTACAGGACGGTCCTCGCCTCCGACGCGATGCCGGGCGCGACGTGGTTCCCGGGCGCGCGGCTGAACTTCGCCGAGCACCTGATGGGCTCGGCAGACGACGCGGACCAGGTGGCGGTCGTCTCCCGCTCCCAGACCCGCGACCCGGTCGAGCTCACGTTCGCGGAGCTCCGCGAGCAGGTGGCACGGGCACGGGCCGGGCTCATGCGACTCGGCGTCGGCCCCGGCGATCGCGTCGCCGCGTACATGCCGAACATCCCCGAGACCCTGGTGGCCTTCGCGGCGACGGCGAGCCTCGGGGCGATCTGGGTGAGCTGCGCGCCGGAGCTCGGCGCCCGCAGCGTCGTCGACCGGCTCGAGCAGCTCGGCCCGACCGTCATGCTCGCGGTCGGTGGCTACGGCTTCCGCGACCGGTCGATCGATCGCCGCGGGGAGCTCGCGACGATCTGCGCCGCCCTCCCCACCCTGCGGCACGTCGTGCACGTTCCCTTCGGGGAGCATGCAGTTCCGGACGCGCCCTCGTGGGACGAGCTGCTCGCCGAGCCGGGGCCGCTCGAGTTCCTCCCGGTCGCATTCGACCACCCGTTGTTCGTACTGTTCTCGTCGGGCACGACCGGCCGGCCGAAGGCGATCGTCCACGGGCACGGCGGGATCCTGCTCGAGCTGCTCAAGGCCCACGCGTTCAGCTGGGACCTGAAGCCCGGTGGCCGCCTGCTCTGGTTCAGCACGACGTCGTGGATGATGTGGAACGCGCTCGTCGCGGCGCTCCTCGTGCGCTCGTCGATCGTGATGCTCGACGGCGATCCGGGCTGGCCCGACCTCAGCTGGCAGTGGCGGGTGGCCGAGGAGACACGACCGACATTCATGGGCGTCAGCCCCACCTTCCTGATGGGGTGCCGCAAGGCCGGCCTCGAGCCGGGGCGCGAGCACGACCTCGGCTCGATCCGCGTCTTCGGCACGGCGGGCTCCCCGCTCCCCGCCGAGGGCTACCGCTACGTCTACGAGCAGCTCGGTCCCGATGTCCTGCTGATCAACGGCAGCGGCGGCACCGACGTCTGCAGCGGGATCGTGGGCGGCTCACCCCTGCTCCCGGTCTACGAGGGTGAGATCTCGGGCCGGTTGCTCGGGGTCGCCACCGACGCATTCGATGCGCGGGGCGAGCCGGTCGTCGACGAGCTCGGCGAGCTCGTGATCACCCGGCCGATGCCGTCCATGCCCGTCGAGCTCTGGGGAGACGCCGACGGCTCGCTGTACCGCAGCTCGTACTTCGGCATGTTCCCAGGGATCTGGCGCCAGGGCGACTGGATCCGGTTCTCGGAGCGCGGCAGCTGTGTCGTCACGGGCCGCTCGGACGCCACCCTCAACCGCGGCGGCGTGCGTCTCGGCACGGGCGAGTTCTACAGCGTCGTCGAGGAGCTGCCCGAGATCACGGATGCGCTCGTCGTTCACCTGGAGGACGACGAGGGAGGCGCCGGCGAGCTCGTGCTGTTCGTCGTGCTCGCCGACGGCGTCGAGCTGGACGACGAGCTGCGCGGCACGATCAGCCGCAACCTGCGGTCGCAGCTGTCGCCGCGCCACGTTCCCGACACGATCCGCGCGGTGCCCGCAATCCCCCGCACGCTGACCGGGAAGAAGCTCGAGGCGCCCGTCAAGCGCATCCTCCGCGGCGACTCGGTGGACGCCGTCGCGAGCAGGGATTCGCTCCTCGACCCGACTGCGCTCGACCTCTTCGCCTCGTTCGCCGCAGGGGGCCCGTCGCTATCGTCGGACGGTGGCCGTGACCGCTAGCGAGCGCCTCTCCCTCGAGGACGTCGTCGCAATCGACGTGCACGCGCACGTCGAGATGTCGAAGGCCGGCGGCGACTCCCTCCCCGACGAGCTGCGCGATGCAGCCGTCAAGCATTTTCGCGGCCAGTCCGCGCGGCCGACGGCGGTGGAGCTGGCGGACTACTACCGCGAGCGGCGGATGATGGCCGTCGTCTTCACGGTCGATGCGGAGGCGACCACCGGACAGGCGCGGGTGCCGAACGAGGAGATCGCCGAGGTCGCGAGGGAGAACGCCGACGTCCTGATCCCGTTCGCGAGCATCGACCCGCACAAGGGCCGCCGCGGCGTCGACGAGGCGCGTCGCCTGATCGCCGACCACGGCGTGCGCGGCTTCAAGTTCCACCCCAACGTCCAGGGCTTCTTTCCGAACGATCGCCTGGCCTATCCGCTCTACGAGGTGATCGAGGAGGCCGGGCTGCCTGCGCTCTTCCACACCGGCCACTCGGGTGTCGGATCGGGGCTCCCCGGGGGCGGCGGCATCCGGCTCAAGTACTCCAACCCGATCCACGTCGACGACGTCGCGGTCGACTTCCCCACGCTCAAGATCGTCCTCGCGCACCCGTCGTTCCCGTGGCAGGACGAGGCGATCTCGATCGCGATGCACAAGCCGCAGGTGTCGATCGACCTATCCGGCTGGTCGCCGAAGTACTTCCCGCCGCAACTCGTCCACTACGCGAACACGCTGCTGCGCGATCAGGTGCTGTTCGGCAGCGACTACCCCTTCATCACGCCCGACCGCTGGCTCGCGGACTTCGACACCCTCGACATCAAGCCGGAGGTTCGTCCGTTGATCCTGAAGCAGAACGCCATCCGGCTGCTCGGGCTGGGCTCTTCTCAACAGGAGGAATCGTGAGCGACAAGCGTCCGGTCGTCGTCTACGGCGCCAGCGGCTTCTCGGCCCGGCTGATCGTCGAGTTCCTGCTCGAGTACAACGTGCCTTTCGTCGCTGCGGGACGCAACCGCGAGAAGATCGAGGAGGTCCTCGCTCACGTGCCGGGCATCGCCACCGCCGACTACGAGATCGTGCAGGTCGACCACGAGGTCGACGCGCTCGCGGCGCTGCTCGAGGGCGCCAGGGTCGTCTGCAACACGGTCGGCCCGTGCATCTACCACGCCTCCGCCGTGGCCGAGGCCGCCCTGAAGGCAGGGTGCCACTACATCGACACCGGGGGCGAGACGCCCTGGGTGAAGCTCGCGAAAGAGGAGTGGGGCGAGAAGTTCGCCGCCGCAGGCTTGCTGCTCGCCCCGGCGACGGCGTACATGTCGGCGGTCGCGGACGCGTGCGCCCGCATCGCGATCGAGCTGGCACCGGGGATCGACTCGCTCGAGATCCTCACCATGTTCAAGGGCTTCCCGACCTACGGGTCGACCCAGACGATCTTCGGTCAGCTCCAGTGGGAGTCGCTCTACCTCGAGCAGAACGAGTACCGGGAATGGCCGCCGGTGACGACGCTCGAGGTGACGATCCCGAGCGCGATCACGACCCAGCTCGCACTGCCCTGGGGTGGCTTTCCGCATCCGGTCTGGTTCAAGGACCACCCGCAGATCGCGAACGTGCGCGCCTTCGGCGGCCTGCTCGACCGGTCGATCATGGAGGGCATCGTCGCGGGCCAGAGGGAATACCAGGAGAAGATCAGGCCCCTGCCCCCCGAGGAGCAGAAGCAGGTGCTCGCCGGGATCGCCGAATCCATGCAGGCCGGGGTGCCGCCGCGCGAGAACCGCCGCGAGCAGCGCACGGTCGACGTCGTCGTCGGGCGCGGCGGCCTCGAGACGGTTCGGGTGTCCGCGCACGGTCAGGGCGCGTACCTCCAGACCGGGCTGATCCAGGCCTTCGCCGCCCACCACCTCGTCCACGCGGAGCCGCGCCAGGTCGGCTTTGCGTCGCCCTGCGAGGCCTTTGGCCACCGGGAGCTGCTCGGTGCCCTCGAGGCCTACGGGTTTGTGCGGGTCGAGGTCGGCTAGGCGCGGGTGGTGACCGGCTTCAGCCGATCGCGCGGGTTGCGTCAGCCCGCGTCACCGAGTTGCCGGAGCCACCCGGCTGCAGCCAGGGCGACGCGCGGGCTGACGCCGAGCTCCTCGACGTAGGCGGCAGCCGCCGTCATCTCTGCGACCCGCCGGCCGGCGTGGGCACGCGACCCGGAGAGTAGGCGCTCGAGCAGCGGCTCACCGAGGACGGCGGCGAGATCGGCGTGGAGACGATCCTCGGCACCGGCCGCTCTCGCTGCCTCGAGCGTCTCGATCGCAGCTGCCGCGAGGCCTTTCATGAACACGCTGCGCAGCAGCTTCAGCCCGGCCGCATCGCCCGGATGAGGCCCGATCACGTCGACAGGCATGCCGAGCGGCCGGAAGAGCTCCGCGAAGCGCTCGGCACCTGCCCCGGCCGCGAGCGCCGATGTGCGGAGGCCGGTGGCGGGAACGACGCCGACGAGCGCGACGTCGACGAACTGCACCGGGAGCGCCGCGTCGAGCTCCTGCTTGAGCTGCGGCGAGGTCGTGTTCAGGTCGGCGTAGAGAGCACCGTCGGCAAGCGCATCGGCGACGCCGAGCGCCGCGTCCAGGGCGACGGCCGCCGCGTTGATGCTGAGGACGACGTCGGCGCCAGCGACCGCCTCCCGCGCGCTTGCGGCAGAGGCGATCCCCGCCGGCCGCCGCACAGGGTCCCAGCCGCGCACCACACATCTCGCCGCCGTCAGATCGGCTGCGATCCTGCCCCCGGCCTCGCCGAGGCCGAGCACCGCGACCTCCATCAACCCGCGCCTTCGACGACCTCGCGGAGCCCGTTGAGGTCGTAGGAGAGCCCGCCCGACGCATACCGCTGCCGCATGCCGCGCTCGCGCTCCGCCCGTTCGAGCGCGAGCGGAAGCACCTCGTCGACCCTCCCGCTCGGCAGCGCCGTCGCGCCGTCGCAGTCCATCACGACGACGTCTCCGGGCCGGATCTCCGCGCCGCCCACGACGACCGGAACGTCCAGCCTCCCCACCTTTCCCTTGGTCGCGCCCTGCGCGCGCACGAACCGCGCCCAGATCGGCAGCCCCATCTCGACGAGCTCGTCGAGGTCGCGCACGGCACCGTCCACGAGGATCCCCGCGACGCCGCGTGCCCGGGCCTGCGTCACGAGCAGCTCGCCGACGAGCGCTACCGGCGCCGGCTCGGCACTCGTCAGCACGAGAACGTCGCCCGGGCTCGCGTGCGCGACGACCGCGTGCACCATCGTGTTGTCGCCCGGCGCGCAGAGCGCGGTGCGCGCCGGACCAGCGACGCGAGAGCCGGGCACGATCTGGACCAGCGGGATGTCGACGATGCCCGTCCTCCCGGCGGCTTCGTGGACCGTCGCGACGCCGAGTCGCGCGAAGGCGGCGTAGTCGGTCACAGCGCGTCGACGACGACGGGGATCTCGCGCTGAAAGGCCTCCGCGTGACGGATGTCGCTCCGCCCGCTGATCCGGCAGGCGTGATTGGCACGGTGCTCGGCGCGCTCCGAGTAGTACTGCCGCAGATATCCCTGGGCGCCCATGGCTTCCATGGCGGCCGCCTTCTTGCCCCACACGGGGGTGATGTCGAGGAACGTGGTCGGGACGAAGCCGCAGAGCTCGGGCTGGTGCGGCTCGAAGAGGAGCAGCTCGGGTGGTGCGATCGTCGTGAACGCGCTCGCGACGCCGGCGCCGCTCGCCAGCTGGCGCGCCTGCACGGTCGCGTCGTGCGCAACGCCGTGGTCGGGGTTGAAGGGGTCGCGCGCGGCGTGGGTGACGATCAGCTGCGGCCGGAGATCGCAGATCAGCCGGGTCAGCTGATCAACAGCGCCGGCATCCATGACGAGCGGATAGTCGCCGCGGTCGAGGCAGCGGAAGTCCGCGCCCAGCGCTGCCGCGGCCGTCTCGGCCTCTCCACGACGGATCTCCTTCACGCGCTCCTCGGTCTGGCCCGGCTCCTTCCACAGCTCGCCCGACTCGCCCCGCTCGCCGTAGGAGAGCGCGACCACGTGCGCGGTGCCGCCGTGCTCGACGAAGGTCGCGATCGCACCGGCGGCTCGCCAGACGAAGTCGGCGGAATGAGCGCTGACGACGAGCACCGCTCTAGGCACCGGCCAGCCTCCTCGTGTTGACGACGGCCATGGTCCGGATGTCGTCGTCGTCGAACCCGGCCTCGAGCAGGCGATCCGCCATCAGGGCGAGCCCGTCCTCGACCGGCGGGTTCTGCGGCTGGCCGAGGTCGGTCGACAGGACGTTGCTCTCCGGTCCGGTTGCGCGGATAGCCTCGAACGTCTGCTCCCACGAGACCTTTCCCGAGTGGATCGGCGCGAAGCATCGCTCGAGCACCGCACCCCGGCCGGCCAGCTCCCGTTGCTCGTCGGCGGGAACGCCCTGGGTCGGGTAGTCGGGATGGGTCACGATCACGTGCGACACCCCGGCGGCGACCGCTGCCTCGACGACGGTGTGGATCTCGGCACGCCCGAGGTGGCCCGTCGCGAGCGTGAGCCCGTGGCGCGCGACGACCTCGAGCACCTTCGCAAGCCCGTCGGCCGCGAGCCGAACAGGCTCGCTCGCGACTCCGGCCGCCACGAACTCGTCCTGGATCGTCCGCCAGATCGGCTGCTTGGCCGGCCTGGGCCCGTCCTCGCTCGCCTCGTTCTCGGAGTCCACCGTCGGCAGCCACACGATCCGGGCGCCGGAACGCGCCGCGATCTCGACCGCCTGGGCGTTCAGGCCGCCGACGCCGGCGTTGAGCGTGATCGAGCCCAGGGCGTCGACGCCGGGCACGGCCCGGCGCACCACGGCCGCCCGCTCCGCGGTCGGCGCGTAGTGCGACTTGAGCACGAAGCCGGCGAGCCCGACCTCGGCGAAACGGCGGGCCAGCCCGAGATCGTCGATCCGCCGCTTCGCGAGGTCGGGCTCGACGTGTACGTGCAGGTCATAGGCCCCACGGACGAGCTCCCGCGCCCGGGCCGAGGGCTCAACGGCCGGCGTCGGCAAGAAGCACGTCCTCCTCGGGAACGGGCGGCGTTCCCTTGATGTGGAAGCTCGCGACCGTTTGCATTCCCCACGCCTGCCCCTTCGCGCGCTCGGCCTGCGACCAGACGACCGGCTCGTGGTCCGGCGCGAAGACGAGGAAGCCGCCGGCGCAGACCTCGATGCGGTTCCCGCCCGGCTCGTAGGTGTAGAGGAAGAACGTCTGCTGGATCGCGTGCTTGTGCGGGCCCGACTCCATCATGATCCCGTGCTCGAGGAAGATGTCCGCCGCGCGCAGCACGTCCTCTCGCTGGTCGACGAAGAAGGCGATGTGATGGAGCCGGCCGCGCGTCTGCGTCAGGTCACGTGTGTAGGTGACGTCGTACGACTTCTGGTTCGAGGCGAGCCAGACCCCGGCCTCGGTCCCGTCGTCGAGCACGATCTGCTCGGTGAGCCGAAGGCCGAGGTGTGTCTCTGCGAAGACGCGGTTCTCGCCGGGATCGACGGCGAGGAAGTTGACGTGGTCGAGGTGGCGCACCCCGACCCCACGGCCCGGGTAGCGGTGCGGCTGGTTCTTCAGCGCCGGCCGGAGCTCCGGTGGAGCCGCGTAGCGCTCGGACTCGTAGAAGAGCTCGAAGCGGTGCCCGTCGGGATCGAGGAAGCTGTAGGCAGGCCCGTGCCCGAGGTCTCCCTCGAGCCAGGTGCCCCCGACCCCGGCCGCCTCGAGCGCCTCGACCCGGCGCGCGAGCGCCTCCGGGCTGTGGGCGCGGTACGCGATGTGCCCGACGCCGGCCAGCTCCGATGCGGTCAGCTTCAGCGACGAGCGCTCGTAGTCGCCGAAGCCGCGCAGGTACACGGAGTCTCCGCCCTCGCCGGCGACCTCCATGCCGAGGATCTCCCTGAAGTAGAAGAGGCTCTCGTCCGGCCTGGGCGTCAGCAGCTCGACGTGTGAGAGGTGCGCGAGATCGCGGATCGGCTCCGTCAAGAGAGATACCCGTGTGGGTCGGCCTGGAGGTGGTCGGCGAGGCGGTCGGCGAGAGCCATGATCGTGAGCGACGGATTGACGGAGAGCGTGCGCGGGACGACCGAGCCGTCTCCGACGTAGAGCCGCTTCACGTCCCACGACTGCCCGTCCGCATCGACGACCGACCGCTCCGGGTCGCTGCCCATCCGGCACGAACCCTGCACATGCGTGCTGATGAGCCCCGTCCACCTGATGCTCGAGGCGCCTGCGGCCCCGAGCACGTCGCGGGCGAAGTCGAGCGCGGCACCCGTGCGCGAATGCTCGACCTCCGTGAAATCTGCTGCGAAGGACTCGACGCCGTCGTCGCCCACGGTCACGCTGCCGTTGTTGTCGTCGTTGACCATCGCGAGCATGCCGATCCAGTGGCGATAGCCCCGCAACGTCTCGACCAGGGCATCGCCCCAGAGCGGCCCGTTCTCGTCCTCGACGCTGGTCGCGAACCCGATCGGGTCCATCATCGTGGTCGCCTCGATCACGAACCCGCCGTCCTCGTCGTGCTGGTGCGCCATCGAGTGCGCCGTGATCGGGTACACCATGTGCGCGTCCTGCGGCTCGTCGAACAGGCCGAAGACGAGGCGCACGGGGTGGAAGCCGAGGTTGCGGCCCACGAGCCGGCTGCTCAGGCTGTCGGGCAGTCCCGATCGCAGGAGGAGCTGCGGCGTATTCAGCGCCCCCGCGGCGACGACGACCGCGCCGGCGTCGACCCGGCGCAGCACACCGTCGCCGACGTACTCGACCCCGGTCGCCTCTCCGTTCTCGATCACGACGCGCTCGACGCGCGCACCGGCGCGCAGCTCGAGCCGCCCGGCGGCCCAGGCGTCGTGGATGTACGTGTTCAGCGTCGACTTGCCTGCGTTCGTCGGGCACCCCTGCAGGCACGAGCCGCAGCTCATGCAGTTCGCGTCGGTGTAGGACATCACGGGCTCGAGCGGCGCGCCGAGCGCGCGAAACGCCGGCTCGACCGTGCGGACGCTCTTGCGCCAGTCACTACGCTCGCGCACGCCGAGCCGCTTCTCGACCCGGTCGTAGTGCGGGTCGAGGTCGGATGCGCCGAACGGCGCGCCGCCCCCGGAGCCGACGATCCCACTCGCCTCGTGCCACTTCGCGTAGTCCTTCTCGTGCGCCCGGAGGGCGACCTTGGTGTTGACCGTCGTCGTCCCACCGACGCAACGCCCGCCCAGGAGAGGCATCGCGCCACCGGCGCCACCGTTGATCGGCGCGAACCGGATCGGCCACCAGAGGTCGTGCGTCGCCTTCGCCTCCCAGCGCGTGAAATCGGCTGCCGTCAGGTGAGGGCCGAGCTCGAGCAGCAGCACGCTGCGGCCACGATCCGCGAGCTCACCCGCTATGAGCCCGCCACCGGCGCCGGAGCCGACGACCACGACATCGAACCGCTCGCTCATCCGATCCCCAGGTAGGACCAGTCCTTCGCCAAGCGCGTGGCGAGAGGGGTATTGAAGTCGATCTCGGACCACGCGCCGGTCGCGTCGGCACCGGGCGCCACGAAGTCGCTGTAGAACGCCTCGATGGCGAGCGCCCGCACCCAGAGGAAGTCCGGCGTCCCCACGTGCTGCTCGAGCCCGCCGCCCGCGAGGGATGCGAACGCGGCGAGCGCCGCTCCCCGCGTTCCCTCGTCCATCCGCGCCAGCAATGCGTCGACGTAGACGGCCGGGCGCACCCGAGCCGACCCGGGCACGATCGTGTCGCACACGCCCTCGACCATTCGCGCCGTGTCGCCGTCGAGCACCTGCAGGTCGGGAGCGGCCATGAGGCGATGATAGAGCGGGGATGCGCCACGTGCCAAATATCAGGTGCCCTGACATAATCGGCCCGGACACCACCCGGATGAGAGAGGAGAGCACCGTGCCGTACACGGACAGGTGGACGACCGTGAGGGTCGAGGTCGACGAGGGCATCGCCTGGGTCGAGCTGAACCGGCCCGAGAAGCGCAACGCGATGAGCCCGACCCTCAACGCCGAGATGGTCGACGTGCTGCAGGAGATCGACGCCGACGACGCGTGCGGGGTGCTGGTGCTCACGGGCGCGGGCGACGCGTGGTCGGCCGGCATGGACCTGAAGGAGTACTTCCGTGAGGTCGACGGAGGCCCCGAGCACGTCCAGCGCCGCGTGCGCCGCGACGCGGCGCTCTGGCAGTGGCGGCTCCTCCGCACCTACGCGAAGCCGACGATCGCGATGGTCAACGGCTGGTGCTTCGGCGGGGCGTTCACCCCGCTGATCGCCTGCGACCTCGCGGTCGCCGCCGACGAGGCGACCTTCGGGCTGTCGGAGATCAACTGGGGCATTCCGCCCGGAAGCGTCGTCAGCAAGGCTCTTGCCGACACCGTGGGGTCGCGGGCGGGCCTGCTCTACGTGATGACCGGCCGCACCTTCGACGGGCGGCAGGCGGCGGAGATGGGGCTCGTCAACTCGAGCGTCCCGCAGGCTCAGCTCCGGACCGAGGTCGAATCGCTCGCCCGTGAGCTGCTCGGGAAGAACCCGGTCGTGCTGCGGGCGGCGAAGCTCGGCTACAAGCACTGCGGTGCGATGAGCTGGGACCAGGCGGAGGACTACCTCTACGCGAAGCTGGAGCAGTCGCAGTTCCTCGACGCCGAGCGTGGCCGCGAGCAGGGCCTCGAGCAGTTCCTCGACGAGAAGCGGATCAAGCCGGGCCTGCAGACCTATGAGCGGCCGACGACGTCCTGAGATGGAACCGCGGCTCAGCTACGTGGTCGGGCGCCTCGACCGCATGCTCCGCCGTCGCCTCACAGCGGCGGTCGAGCCGATCGGATTGACGCTACCCGCCTATACGGCGCTCTCGGTGCTGCGGGTGCAGGACGGCCTCTCGAACGCCCATCTCGCCCGCCTCTCGCTCGTCACGCCCCAGTCGATGAGCGAGGTGCTCGCCCTGCTCGTCGACCAGGGCTACGTTCGACGCCGTGCGGAGCCCGGCAACGGCCGCGTCATTCGCACCGAGCTGACGAAGGCAGGGCGCCGTGCGCTCGAGCGGGGCGATCGCGCCGTCGACGGGGTCGAGCGGGAGATGCTCGCCGACCTCGACGCCGGTGAGGTGGCAGGCCTCCGCGCCGCCCTGCTCCTCTGTGGTCACGCGCTCGAGCGCAACCTCCCGCAACGCGCCGTACGATGAGAATGACGACCACCCCCGAGCCCACGACCCTGCCGATCAGAATCGAGGAGATCGTATGAGCCACGAGTTCCCGAGCCCGTTCGACGTCGAGACGCCCGCGGGGGCGGAAGGCTGGGAGGAGATGTACCCCTACTACCTGCTCTTCGACCCGGCGCGGCGCGAAGAGGAGGCCAACCGGTTCTGGTTCTACAACGGGATGCACTTCCCGGAGCCGATGCCGGCGTTCGACATGATCACGGCCGAGTCGTGCTACCTCTCGATCGGCCTCTATCAGGGGCGCGTCTTCTCGATTCCCACCGTGCTCGGCATCGAGCACCGCGTCGTCAACGGGTACGTCTACATCACCTCGAACGAGGTGAGCGATCCGGCCGAGATCGAGAAGCGGCTCGAGACGTTCCTGCCGCGGATCGGCTACTACTACGCGAACTGGGACACGCTCGTCGCGCGTTGGCAGGTCGAGGTCGACGCGCGCATCGCCGAGCTGACGGCACTCGAGATCCCGCGACTGGCGGAGCTCGAGGACGAGCAGGAGCTGATCCACGACCACAAGCTCGGCTCGAACTACCGCCTGATGGCGGCCTACGACCAGGCGATTCACCTCTACAACGAGCTCAACCAGCTGCACTTCGAGCTGCTCCTGCTCGCGTACGGCGCCTACCTGACGTTCTTCCAGTTCTGCCAGAGCGCGTTCCCCGACATGGGGCTGCAGACGATGTCGCAGATGATCGCCGGCTTCGACACGACCATGATGCGCCCCGACGACGAGCTGAAGGCGCTCGCTGCGAAGGCGATCGAGCTCGGCGTCGACGGCTCGTTCACCGAGGGACGGTCGGCGGAGGAGATCCTCGAGGAGCTGTGGGCGAGCGAGCCCGGCCGCGAGTGGATCGCGGACCTCGAGGCACGCAAGCACCCGTGGTTCATGATGTCGACCGGCGACGGCTTCTACCATCATCATCGCGCGTGGGCGGACGACCTGCGGCTGCCCTTCACCGCGATGGTCGGGTACATCGCGCAACTGCGGGCCGGGCAGGAGCTCGACCGGCCGCGCGAGCGCCTGCTCGCCGAACGCGAGCGGATCGCCGACGAGTACCGCGACCTGCTCGCGACCGACGAGGAGCGAACGCAGTTCACGGAGATGCTCGGCCTCTGCCGCCACGTGTTCCCGCATGCGGAGTCGCACAAGTTCTTCATCGAGCACTGGGGCACCTCGCTCTTCTTCAACGCGATCCGCAAGGTCGGCGCGGTGCTGGCCGAGAACGGCTTCTTCCCGGAGGCGGACGACATCTTCTACCTCAACATCCACGAGGTGCACGAGGCGCTCTCCGACGTCGGGCTCGCGTGGGCGGGCGGGGCGCCCGGGCGCGGCACCGTCTACTGGCCGAAGCGGGTCGAGCGCCGCAAGGAGATCCTCGCGACCCTCGCCGAGTGGGTGCCGCCGCCCGCACTCGGCGTCGTGCCGGAGGTCATCAACGACCCCACCGTCCAGCTGCTCTGGGGCGTCACCGCCGAGCGGCTCCGCGCCTGGGCGAGTGGGGCGGGCGACGAGGGAGGCGTTCACGGATACGCGGCGTCCCCCGGCCGCGCCGAAGGTCCCGCGCGCGTCGTCCGCGACGTGAACGAGATCGGGACGGTGCAGCAGGGCGAGGTGCTCGTTTGCTCCGTGACGGCGCCGAGCTGGGCGCCGGTGTTCCCGAAGATCGCCGCCGCCGTCTCGGACATCGGCGGGATGATGTCCCACGCGGCGATCATCGCCCGTGAGTACGGGCTGCCCGCCGTCGTCGGCACCGGCCACGCGACGAAACAGATCAAGACAGGTGACCGCGTCCGCGTCGACGGTGACACCGGGATCGTCACGATCCTCGACTGACGTGTACGTCGTCCCCTTCCACTCGCTGGGCCTCGACGACGTGACGCTCGTCGGGGGCAAGTGCGCCCACCTGGGCGACCTCACGCAGGCAGGTTTCCCCGTGCCCCCGGGATACGCCGTCACGACGATGGGCTTCGAGGAGGTGGTCGAGGGCCACCTCGCCGACCTGCTCGCGAGCATCGACCCCGACGACGTCACGGCGCTCGAGCAGAAGGCCGAGCACGTCCGGACGGTCGTCGAGGCACTCGACGTGCCGTCGGAGATCGCGGACGCGATCGCCGGCGGCTACGAGCAGCTCTCGGCCGACCTCGGCCTGACCGAGCCGCCGGTGGCGGTGCGGTCGAGCGCGGTCGCCGAGGACGCGGCGGACGCGAGCTTCGCCGGCATGCAGAGCACGTACCTCTGGCTCCGTGGTGTCGACGAAGTTCTGGCCGGTGTGCGGCGGTGCTGGGCGAGCTACTTCAACGCGGAGGCCCTCTCGTACCGCGCCCAGCACGGAGGCAAGAGCGGGATGAGCGTGGCGGTGCAGTACATGGTCGACGCCCGGGTCGCGGGCGTGATGTTCACGCTGAACCCGGTCTCGGGCGACCCGTCGTCGATCGCGATCGACGCGAGCTACGGGCTCGGCGTGACCGTCGTCGGCGGCGAGGTCACACCCGACTCGTACCTGTTCTCGAAGGTGACGCGCGAGCTCGTCCGGAGCGAGATCGGGGCGAAGGAGGTCGAGTGCGTCGCAGACCACGAGCAGGGCGGAACGGTCAACCGCGAGGTCGAGGAGGAGCGCCGGATGCTCCCCTGCCTCACGCCCGAGGAGATCACGCGGCTCGCCGACATCGGTCGCAGCGTCGAGCGCCACTACGGTGGGCCGCAGGACCTGGAATGGGCGATCGATCGTGCGATCGACGAGATCTTCCTCCTGCAGGCCCGGCCCGAGACCGTCTGGTCGCAGAAGCGGCGGACAGTCCTCGCGGAGAGCCCGCTCGCCGCGATCGCGGCGACCTTCATGGGCGGCCGGCCGACGAGATGAGCGACGGGCCTGAGCTCACCCCGGAGGACGTGAAGGAGATCCTCCGGCTCGTGGACGAGTCCGGCCTGGAGGAGCTCGAGCTCGAGACGCCGCGCTTCACGGTCCGCTTCCGCCGCGGAGGCGACGTGGCGGCGCACGAGCCGCGCGCGGAGGCGGGCGACGGCACTCCGGCGCGCGTGGAGGCCGGCCACCTCGTCGAGGTGACGGCGCCGATGGTCGGCACCGTCTATCGCGCGATCTCGCCGACCGAGCCACCCTTCGTCGAGGTCGGCAGCACCGTCGACGAGGAGACGACCGTCTGCATCATCGAGGTGATGAAGCTGATGAGCTCGATCGCCGCCGGGGTGCGCGGCACGATCGTGGAGATCTGCTTCGACAACGCGATGCCGGTGCAGTACGGGGACGTGCTCTACCGCGTGCTGCCCCGGTGATCGGGCTCGTCGACACGAGCGTCCGGGACGGCCACCAGAGCCTCTGGAGCGCAAACGCGCTCACGACCTCGATGATCACCGGCATCGCGCCGGTGATGGACCGCGTCGGCTTCCGGGCGATCGACTTCACGAGCAGCACGCACATGGCGATGACGGTGAAGTGGCACCAGGAGGATCCGTGGGAGCGGATCCGCGCCGTCCGCGAGCTGATGCCGGACACGCCGCTCGGCTTCATCACGCCCGGCATGCGCTTCATCTCGTGGGAGCGCGCGCCGGCCGACGTGATGCGCCTCGCCCTCCGCTGCGTCGTGCGGAACGGGGTCCGCCGCATCTGGGTGGCCGAGTCGATGAACGACGTCGACACCGGGCTCGCGATCGCGCGCGCCGCGAAGGAGGAGCAGGCAGAGGAGGTCGTGCTCGGCCTCGTCTACAGCCTCAGCCCCTTGCACACCGACGCGTACTACGCCGAGCGCGCACGCCTCGTCGCCGCGAGCCCCCACGTCGACATCCTCAACCTGAAGGACCCGGGCGGCCTGCTGACGCCGGAGCGGATCCGGACGCTCGTGCCGGCGCTGCGCGGGGCCGCACCGGCACTGCCGCTCGAGGTGCACACGCACAACACCGTGACGATGGCCGGCCCGTCGTACCTCGAGGCCGCGCGCCTCGGCGCCTCCTTCGTGTGCACCGCCGTCGAGCCCCTCGCCAACGGGACGTCGCAACCCTCGGCGGAGCAGACGCTCGCGAACCTCCATGTCGCCGGCTTCGACACCGCGCTCGACGGTGACGCCCTGGCGGAGATGTCGTCGTACTTCACGCGGCTCGCGGCCCGGATCGGGCGCCCGGTCGGTGTGCCACGCGAGTACGACGCGAGCGTGTACCGGCACCAGCTCCCGGGCGGGATGACCTCGACCCTGCACCGCCAGCTCACCGAGGTGGGCATGGCGGATCACTGGGACGACGTGCTCGACGAGCTACCGCGGGTGCGCGAGGCGCTCGGCTGGCCGATCATGGTGACGCCGCTCTCGCAGTTCATCGGCGTCCAGGCGTTCCTCAACGTCACGACGGGTGAGCGCTGGTCCCAGATTCCGGACGAGATCGTGAAGTACGTGCTCGGCCAGTACGGGCCGCCGCCCGGCGATGTCGACCCCGAGGTCGAGGCGAAGGTGCTCGCGTCGCCGAA
>Ga0302299_10001160_pt1 | contig 15717 bp, 9 predicted proteins | sample III_Fen_N3_4_FD_198795 | JGI IMG/M metagenome (GOLD analysis project Ga0302299, IMG submission 198795) | Peat permafrost microbial communities from Stordalen Mire near Abisko, Sweden - III_Fen_N3_4 | ecosystem: Environmental > Terrestrial > Soil > Wetlands > Permafrost | place: Sweden: Abisko... | reverse complement strand
CTTCGTGGCCGTGCTGTTCCACACGGTCGACGCGGCCGGGAGCAATCGCACCTTTGGCACGGCGGCGGCGGTGAGCTTCGACCGGGGCTCCACGTGGGTCGGGCCGCGCGCCGCTGTCAGCCGCCGCTGGCGGATCAACCCGATCATCGCCATCTACAACGGGCCGGGGCTCCGCGACCGCGCCGCCGTGCTCGCCGACGGCAAGACGATCTACTTCGGCTACGGCGACGGTCGCGACGGGCTGTCCGCGGCATTCGGCGCGCGGATCCACGTCACGCTGCCGGTGGTTGATCCGCCGCCCACGCCCAGCCCGACCCCGCCGCCGCCGACCCCGCCGCCGGCTCCCACCCCGCCCCCAGCGCCCTAGGCCGGTTTCGACGGAGCCCTTGAGGCCGGACGCGCCCATCGATCAGCCCCCGAGCAGCCGCCGCGGGTCGGGCCAGGACGCGAGGCCGATCGTCGCCGCTGTCTCGTCGATCAGGCCGCACAGCGTCGTGAGGAGGTCGTCCGGCAGCCCCACGGGCGGGTTCGCGATCAGCGCCGCCGCCCGCTCGGTCGCGAGGTCCGCGAGGCCGGTCCGACCCGACGCCTGCCACTCGCCCAGACCGCCGCGGTATGAGAGGGTCGGCCGCAGGAAGTCCGAGCGCAGGTACTTGCGCGTGTGGGCGGTGGCGAGGAACCCGAAGTCCGACTCGAGCCCCTCGGTGATGGCGTCGAGGCTCAGCGCGTCGGGGTCCCAGGCGGGCTTGCGGTAGGCGTAGAAGGCGTAGTTGAGGATCTCGTCGTCGATGACCAGCGCCTCGACCGACCCGCCGACGCCGCTCTGGTTCTCGCCCGGTCCAGAGAGGAACCGCGGTCGCGCGGCCAGCCCGAGGATCGCGTTGGCCATGTGCTCGTAGCCGAACTGCGTGTCGACGACGACCGAGTCCGAGGTGGGGCCGTAGCAGTCGCACGCCAGGCCGTACCTGCGCGCGAGCAGGGTCGCCGCGATCGACGCCACGCCGGTCTCGGGCGGCCCGGACGTGACGACCCCGGTCCGCGGGTTGATCGACGAGAGTCGGGGCCCGTAGTAGAGCGGCGTGCCCGGTGCCACCGTCTGCGTCAGCACGACGCCCGCGAGCACCTCGGCGTTCTGGGTGGCGATGGCGGCGGAGATCGACCCTGGCGCGGTCGTCCCGGCGGCGGGGCAGGGGAGGATCTCGACCGCGACATGCCCCGCCCGGACCGTCGCGATCAGTGCGTCGCTGACCTCGGCGCCCAGCTGGAGCGGGCTCACCGGCGAGAACGCGAGGTCCACCGGATACCGGCTGTTGGAGCCGTCCGCGCCGGTGACGGCCATCGCCATGCGGCGCAGGGCATCGGCCTGGAACGCGAACGAGATCCCCGGCCCGCCGAGCGGCTTGTCCGTCTCGTGGGCGAGCACCAGATACGAGTAGAGCGGCTCGAGCGGGTGCGGCACGTCGTCGGGCTGGACGAGCGAGGTCACCGAGTGGAGGTTCGCCATGTGGTGCATGACGCGCGTCAGGCGGACCTGGTCGGCGATGGTCGCCCGGCGGCCGGCACCGGTCCGCGGGTCGATGATGTCGCGGGCGCCGCCCATGTTGTGGACGAAGGTGGAACCGGGCTCGGCGTCGACGGGGATGGAGCGCGCGTCGTCGCGGGCCACGAGCGTGAACCGGGCCGGGCAGGCCGCCACCGTGTCGTCGACGATCCCGCGGGGCATGCGGATGCGCCCGTTCCCGCCCTCCGCGCAGCCGGCGCCGAGCAGGATCTCGCGGGCCGCGGGCGACTCCACCTGCACGCCCACGCGTTCGAGGACCGCGATCGACGCCTCGTGGATCGCCTCGATGGCCTCGTCCGGCCACAAGTCCAGCATGCCGCTCCCCATGTCTCAGGCCTCCGGGCCGACCGCCGCGTTGATCGCCGCCTCGAGCCGGCGCAGGTCGAACGGCTTGTCGAGCACCTGCGCGCCGGTGATGGTGACGTGGTCGCCCAGTTCGGCGGAGAACCCCGAGATGAACACGACCGGGAGGCCGGGGCGGCGGTCGCGGAGTCGCCGCGCCAGCTCCAGCCCCTGGATTCCCGGCATGCGCACGTCGGTGATGAGCACGTCCGGAAGGCGGTCCGCGACCTCGAGGAGGCCGAGCGCCTCCGCGCCGGACGACGCAGCGGTGACGGCATGGCCGAGGGAGGCCAGCATCCGCCGCGTCAGTGCGCGCACTGCAGCGTCGTCCTCGACCAGCAGCACCGTCAGCCCACGCCGAGGAGTCAACGGGGCGGCCTCCGCCTCGTCGGTCGTCGCCACCGCGGGAACGTCCACGCGCGGCAGGTCGACGAGGAAGGTCGATCCCTGCCCGGGAACCGAGGTCACGGTCACCCGCCCGCCCGACTGCACAACGATGCCGTAGACGGTGGACAGGCCGAGGCCGGTGCCGCGCCCAGGCGCCTTGGTGGTGAAGAACGGCTCGAAGAGGTGCGTGACCGTCGTCTCGTCCATGCCCATGCCGGTGTCCTCGACCCCCAGGCGGACCCAGCCTGCGCCATCCTCCTCGTGCGGCTCGGTGCGGATCACCAGGCGGCCGCCCTCGGGCATGGCGTCGCGGGCGTTCGCGGCAAGGTTGATCACGACCTGCTCGAGCTGCCCGGGGTCCACGCGCACGCTCCCGGCCGACGGCTCGGCGACCGCGATCTCGAGGTCGATGTGCTCGCCGAGGAGCCGGCTCAGCATGGGCGCCAGTCCGTCGATCACCGCTGCCGGGTCCACGACCCGCGGCTCCATCGCCTGGCGCCGGCTGAACAGCAGCAGCTGCCGAGTCAAGGAGCTCGCTCGGTCGGCGGCGAGGACCACCTGGTCGAGGTCCTCGGTCGCGGGTCCTGCGACGGGCATCGCCGCGCGGGCGAGGTCCGCATACCCTCGGATGACCGCGAGCAGGTTGTTGAAGTCGTGGGCGATGCCGCCGGCGAGCTGGCCGATGGCCTCGAGTCGCTGGGCCTGTGACAGGCGCGCCTCGAGCTCGCGCTCCGCGGTGACGTCGCGCTTGACGGCCACATAGGCGGTCACCCGGCCGCCTGCGTCGCGGATGGGGCTGATCGCGGCGACCTCGGTGTAGATGGACCCGTCCCTGCGCTGGTTGACCAGCTCGCCATGCCACGTCTCGCCACGATCGAGGACGGTCCACATCTCGCGGTAGAACTCGGGCCCGTGGACGCCGCTCTGGAGGATCCGCGGGTTCTGGCCGATCGCCTCCGCACGGCTGTAGCCCGACGTTCGCTCGAAGGCCGGGTTGACATAGCGGATGACGGCGTCGGTGTCGGTGACCACCACCGACTCGGAGGTCTGGTCGATGGCGGAGGCCAGCTGGGCCATCTCCGCCGCTGCGGCGTTGCGCTGGGTGAGGTCGAGCGCGAAGGTCGCGATCTGCTCGCCGGGACCGGGCATGGAGGCCCGGACGACCAGGGTAGAGACAAGCGTGCCGTCGGGTCGCAGCCAGACCTTCTCGTACGGCTGGCTCGTCCCGTCAGCACGGAGCCGGGCCAAGGCGGCGTCATCGAGCGGCAGCGACGCGGACGTGGTCATCGACCGCCAGTCAAGCTCGCCGCGTTCGAGCTCCTCGCGAGTCCGACCCACGAGCCTGAGCCAGTAGTCGTTCGCCTCGAGAACCTGCCCGCCGGCCTCCTCGACCAGCGTGCCCACGATGTTGGCATCGAAGAACCGGCGGCGCCGCTCGTCGGCAAGCCGTCGCTCCTGCCCCGCCTCGATGCGGTCGGTCACATCCGTCATCACGCCGACGTAGCCCGCCGCCCCGCCCTCGTGTGAGAACCGCTGGCCCCGGTCGTCGACCCAGATCCACCGGCCGTCGGCCCGGCGCATCCGGTACGTGATCGTCCACGTCGGGAGGTACTGGTCCCAGACGGCCCGGCACCGCTCCAAGTCGTCTGGGTGGATCAGGTCGAACCACGCCGCCTCCGTGCTGAGCTCATCGGGCCGGTAGCCCAGGATCCGCTCGACCTGCGGGCTCTGGAGGACCGGGCCGCCGTCGTCCTCGATGTACGTGATGACCGCGTCCACGCCCTCGACGGTACGGCGGAGCCGCTCTTCGCTTTCGGCGAGCGCCTGCTCGATCCGCTTGCGCTCGGTGATGTCCACCGCGACCGCGAACAGCCCGCGGGAGCTCCCGTCATCGTTGGGGAAGCGATGGCCGCGATCGTCGAGCCAGATCCACGCGCCATCCCCGCGCTGGAACCGGTAGGTCAGGCTCCAGTCCGGGCGGTGCTCCCCCCACGCCTCGAGGCACATGGGCAGGTCGTCGGGGTGGACGCGCGCCCACCACGCTTCGTCCGCGGCAAGGGCGTCCGGCGCAAACCCGAGGATCCGCTCGGCCTGCGGGCTGTGGATCGAGAGCACCTCACCGGACGCCCGGTAGGTGAGGACGGCGTCGATGCCCTCGACCGTCCGCCGCCGCCACTCCTCGCTGGCGCGCAGATCCGCCTCGACCCGCATGCGCTCGGTGATGTCCGTGACCACGCCGATGAGCCCACGCCCCCGGCCCTCCTCGCGGTCGATCCAGCGGCCGCGGTCGTCCACCCAGATCCACTCGCCGTCGGCGCGGCGGATCCGATAGGTCAGCGACCAGTCGCGGTCCGGCCCGTTCCAGACCTGCATGCAGGCGTCGATGTCGTCAGGATGGACGAGGCGGTCCCACGCGAGGTTGTCGGTGAGCTCCTCGGGCCGGTAGCCCAGGATGCGGTGGACCTGCGGGCTCTGGATGACCTCGGAGCCGCCGTCCTCGCGGAAGGCGATGATCGCGTCAACGCCTTCGACCGTCTGGCGGAGGCGCTCCTCGCTCTCGCGCAGCGCCCCCTCGGCGGCGGAGCGGTCCGTCACGTCGGAGACCGACCCGAGGAGCGTCCGCGGGTGGCCGTCCTGGTCGTGGCGAACCTCGCCCACCGCGTGGAGCGTCCGGACGGCCCCGTCGTCGCCGCGGACGATTCGGTAGGTCACGTCGTACACGGCGCCCGGGTTGGCCACGGCGATTGCGACGGCGGCGGCCTGCGCGACCTTGTCGTCCGCATGGACCGCGGCTCTGATGACTGACCGCGGGTAGAGCGACTCCGGGACCGCCTCAAGGCCGTAGATCTGACGAGCCGGCTCCGACACCCACATCGTCTCGTTGACCAGGTCGATCCAGAACGTCCCCGTGACGCCGGCAAGGCTCGCCAGCCGCGCCTGCTCGGCCGCATCCCCCGCGGCACGCTCGGCGGCGCGCAGGGCTGTGGTCTCGTCGAGGTACAGCAGCACGAGGTCGTTTGCGGGGACGGCGCGGACGGAGAAGAACCGCGAGCCGCCGGGCAGCCTCGCATCTGCAACGTCCTCGCGGCCAGCTCGGGCCGCGGCGATGATCCGGGCGACCTCGGGATCAGCGAGGATCGGCAGACGGGCGTCGGGGCACGCGCCCCGGATCGGCCGGTCGGGATCCGCGGTCAGGGCGGCAGCGGCAGCGTTGGCGAACCGGCAGGCGCCCGACGCGTCGAGCGCGAGCATCGGCGCGGCATGGTCGAGCAGCGCGGCGAGCAGCGGATCGATCGGCGCACCGGCGGCGGGTGTTCGGTCCTGGTCGGGGATCACGTGGGCGCGGTCCAGCGCATCGGCCGGGAGACGCGGCTGACAGAGCCAAGGGCTGCGGACGTGTGGGCAGCTGGCACAACGGTACTCGCGGCTGGCGGTGGAGAGCCCTCCATCTACGGCCCAGTATGGCACCGAGCCCCGTTGAAGCGACCCCCTCGAAGGTGGGATCTGGTCGCGGGAACGCGTCTGCGCCGGCGAGCGCGACGGCCGATGATCAGGGCATGCACGAGACGCCTGATGGACTCGAGGTCCCCGCTCCGCGGCCCGCGCGCGGCGAGCACGCCCGCCTGCGACGAGTCGTCGCGCGCGACATGGCGATGCTGCGCCCCGGTGAGCAGCGTGCCTGGTGGCTGCGCGAGGCGCTGGCGGTCGATCCCGGCGAGCCGTGTCCGCCCTTGCGCTGGGACACGACCGCCGACGTGGTGATCATCGGGGGCGGCTACACCGGGCTCTGGGCCGCCTGGCAGCTGCTCGAGCAGGCGCCCGACACGCGGATCGTGCTCCTCGAGGCCGACATCGTGGGCGGCGGCGCGAGCGGCCGGAACGGCGGCTTCCTCACGGCCTGGTGGGATGCGCTGCCGACCTTGGTGGCGCGGTTCGGTGCGGAGGGCGGTCGGGCGATTGCGCTTGCGGTGGGGGAGGCGCCGGCGGCGATCGGCGCCTGGACCCGCGACCACGGCGTCGATGCGTGGCACGTGCCCGCCGGGTCGATCCTCGCGGCGTCCTCGGCCGCGCAGGCAGGGCGCTGGTCGGGGATCGTGGCGGCGGCGGAGGCGCTCGGCGAGGCGCACCGCTTCCGCGAGCTGACCGCCCACGAGGTCCGGATGCGGTGCAACACGCCGGTCCTCGGCGGCGGGCTCCTCGTCCCGACGGACGCCACTGTCCAGCCGGCCCGCCTCGCCCGCGGTCTGCGTCGCGTCCTGCTGGATCGCGGCGTGGCGATCCACGAGGGGACGCGCGTCGCCTCGGTCCGCCAGGAGGGGGATCGCGTCGTCGTGCGGACGAGCGCCGGGGCGTCCGTCATCGCGTCGCAGGCGGTCCTCGGCGTCAACGCCTGGGCGGCAGGGTGGCCCGGGGGCGGGTTCGGCGCGCGGATGGTCACGTGGTCCTCGTACATGGTGGTCACCGAGCCCATGCCCGAGCGCCTTCGCGAGATTGGATGGACGGGCGGCGAGTCCATCAGCGACCTGCGCTTCACCAACCACTATTTCCGAACCACCCACGACGGGCGGATCGCGTTCGGCGGGGGCGGCGGGCGGGCCGGCTACGGCGGGCGCATGGGCGACTGGGTCGAACGGGACCGCGGCTCGGCGGCGCTGGCGGCGCGCGGCTTCCGGCGCATCTTTCCGATGCTCGACGACGTGCGGCTCGACGACGCCTGGGGCGGGCCAATTGACATCTCGCCCGACCACCTCCCGGCCTTCGGCACAGTGCCCGGCGGGCGGGTCCACTGGGGCCACGGGTTCTCCGGGACCGGCGTCGGGCCGACGTGGCTCGGCGGGCGCATCCTCGCGGCGCTCGCCCAGGGTCGGCTGGACGACCCGGTCGCGCGACTGGGCCTGGTGGGCAACCGGCCGCGCCGCTTCCCGCCCGAGCCGTTCCGGTTCCTCGGCGCGCGGGTGATCCGCGAGGCGATCGTGGAGGCGGAGCAGCGCGACGACCTGGGCGGCTACGTCCCGCCGCCCCTGCGCTGGCTGGTCCGCCTCCCCCGCAAGATGGGCTACGAGCTGGGCCCCGAGTAGGGCACGCGGGCTGCTGCGCGCCGGCGCTCATCGGCGCGCAGCGGCACCCGGTGCGTGGCCGATCAAATCGACCAAATTCGTCCAAACGTGCGCCCGCAGGCGGTCGGCACCCAGTCAAAGGCCCGCGAGTGTCGAGAATGGCCGATCAGATCGGCCAGCGCGTGCGATCCCGAGGCAATCCCCGCCCACATCGCATCGGCTTGGAAGGATTTGGTCGATCTGATCCGCCAGCCGCCCTCGCGCCGCGCCGCACCCGCTCCCCGCCCTGGAGCGCACCGGCCGGCTCTATGGGCGCCTCGTCGGTTGGGCTGATCGCATCATGCCGCGATCGTCGGCCTGCGCCCACCGAATGTCGCATGGGGCGGGTCCTACGTCGGACCGCCCGCCGATAGATCCGCTGCATGCAAGCAGGGGTAAGGGGCGCATCAGTGGGTGCCGTCATGATCGAGCCGTGACGACCCGGCAGCGCATCGCAACCATCGGCACCGCCGACGCACGGCGTCTTGCCGTGGACACCGGCCGCGAGATCGCCGGAGCCCGCCGCTCGGCGGGCGCCACGCAGCGCCATGTCGCGGCGATCGCCGGGATGAGCGCCTCGCAGCTCGGACGCCTCGAGCGGGGTGAGCTCCTGCGGCCGACGCTGGATGTGATCTGCCGCGCTGCTCGGGCCGCTGGCTTCAGCGCGTCGCTCAAGCTCTACCCGGACGGCAGTCGGCTCCGAGACGAGGGGCAGCTCCGCGTGCTCACACGCTTCGACCGGGTGTCCGCCGCAGCGCTGCGCACGAGGCGTGAGGTTCGCCTGCCGGTCGAGGGAGACCAACGCGCCTGGGACGAGCGCATCACCGACGGGCGCGCCAACGCCTCTGTCGAGTGCGAGGTCCACCCCCACGACATCCAGGCAGTCCAACGGCGGATCGCACTGAAGCAGCGCGATGACCCGAGCGCGGGCGTCGTGATCCTGCTCGTGGCCGACACCGCGCACAACCGCCGCGTTCTGGCTGAGCGCCGGGAGGCCCTGCGCCCCCAGTTCCCGCTCGACGGCGGTGCCATCCTGCGAGCGCTTCGCGCAGGACGTATTCCTCAAGTTAGCGGCGTTCTGCTCTTGTGACACTGCAGAGGTCCGGCGCCGAGCCCCGCCGAGAGGTCCATGAACCCCTACCGGCGCTCCTTCCAGCGCTCGTAGGCCTCGACCGCGACCGGCAGCGTCGGGTAGAAGCGCTCCTCGTCGATCACCTCGAGCAGCCCGCCGCGCACCAGCTGGAGGCGCAGGTCCTGCTTCACGCGGGCCATCGCGAAGACCACGTTGCGCGACATGAGGTCACGTGCGAGCTGGCCCAGCACCTCGACCGCGGTCGTGTCGAGCTCCACGATGGCCTCGGCGTTGAGCAGGAACCACTGCACCTTGATCGACTGCTCGTCGACCGCGCCCAGCGCCCGGGAGCGGAAGTCGGCCGCGTTGGCGAAGCAGAGCGGCGCGTCGTAGCGGAAGACCAGCAGCCCCGCGATCTGCATGGCGTCGGGGTAGTCGGCGATGTTGTGGAGGCCGGCCAGCCCGGGCACGCGCCCAAGCACCGCGGCCGGCGGGCGCGCCACGCGCACGAACAGGTCGGCGACCGACAGCGCGATGGCGATCAGGATCCCGGCCAGGACGTCGAACAGCAGCACGCCCGCGAGCGCGGCCATGGCGAGCCCGAGCTCGGTCGAGCGGAAGTTCGCCAGCCTTCGGAGCTCGCCCACGCGAACCAGGTGCATGCCGGCGAACACGACGATGCCCGCCAGAGCCGCCTTGGGGATCAGCGCGACCAACCCTGGCGCCAGCAGCACGATGACCACGACGGACCCCGCCGCCACGAGCCCGGCGAGCTGCGTGCGCGCCCGCATGGCGTCGAGGATGGCCGAGCGCGAGCCCGACGCCGACAGCGCGAAGCCGCCGGTCAGCCCGGACGCGAGGTTGGCGAGGCCGAGGGCGAGGAACTCCTGATTGGCGTCGATCTCCTCGCCGGTGCGCGCCGCGAACGCCCGGCCGGTCAGGGCCACCTCGGAGTAGACGACGAACGTGACCGCGACCGCCGCGGCGAGGAGCGACTCGAGGTCGGCCAGCGAGATGGACGGCAGCCCGATCGTCGGCAGGCCGCTCGGGACCGGTCCGACGAGCGCGATCCCGTTCTGGTCGAGGTGGAAGACCCAGACCGCCAGACCGCTGAACACGACCGCGATCAGCGTTCCCGGCGCCAGCGGCAGCAGCCGCCGCAGCAGCACGAGACCCGCCACCACGACGATGCCGAGCGCGAGCACCTGCGGCTTGATCTCGGTGAGGCGCCCCGCGAGCTCGATCGCCTTGCCGAGGTTCGACGTGGCCGTCAGGGTCTCGCCTGTCAGGGCGCCCAGCTGGCCCAGGATCATCACGAGCCCGAGGCCGGCCATGTAGCCGAGCAGGATGGGTCGCGACAGCATGTCCGCAATGAACCCGAGGCGCAGCACGAACGCGGCGACGCACGCGAGGCCCACGAGCATGGAGAGCCCGGCCGAGAGCGCGACCCAGCGCACCGGGTCGCCTCCCGCGAGCGGCCCCACGGCGGCCGCGACCATGACGCAGGCGCCGGCCTCGGGGCCCACCGACAGCATCCGCGACGTGCCCAGCAGCGCGTAGATGACCATCGCAACGACGGCCACCCAGAGCGCTGTGAGGGGCGGCGAGCCGACGATGCTCGCGTAGGCGAGGCACTGCGGCACCAGGTACGCCGTCACCGTGATTCCCGCGATCACGTCGGCGCGGAGCCACGAGCTCTGATAGCTGCGGAGCTGCGTCAGCCCGATCGTGGCCTTCGGTATCCCCCGGTGCTGAGTCTGAGCCGACAAGTCGCGGCGCTCCCTGTGGCGTCCCTGCGGATCGGGACGCGTGGCACTCCCCCGTTAACAGTGTCGGTGGGATGGTAGGCCCACGCGAGGCTCGCGGTTCGCTGGTACGAGCAGACCGTCCGCCGGCTCCAACCGGCCGACCACCGGTCCGGGTGGCCTTCGAGGCACCGGGCGTTCGAGTGGCCACCGGCCCCCACGAGCATTGGCAGGACCGCGAGCCCGCTTTCCCCTGCACGGGCGCCGCAGTACGCTGCGCCGATGGAACCCCGAGCGGTGGGCGCGCGTCCCCGGGCCATGCATGCCCTCTCGATCACCGGCCCTTCGCGTCTTGTCGTCGTCCTGCTCGCCGCGCTGGCCGTCGCCGCGTGCACCGCCGCGCCAGGGGCCTCGTCGCTGGCCTCGCCGGTCGGGTCGGCCTCGCCGGCCTCAGCATCGCCCGCCGCCAGCGCACCGGCCTCCAGCACGCCCGTCGGCGGCGCGTCCGCCGGTCCGGTCTCGAGCGCCGCGGATGCGTTCCGGATCGTGCAGGCGCGCTCTCCTTGGTTCGACGGGATCAAGCCCAAGGACGCAACCGCAGCCGGTCAGTCGGCGTGGTGGACGGCAGTGCCCGCGGCGGGCGGCGCCTGGACCGTCACCGTGGACGTCGGCTGGGGCGATTGCCCGGCAGGCTGCATCGACCACCACGCCTGGACTTGGACCGTGGCCGTCGACGGCACCGTGACCTTGGCGAGCGAGACCGGAGCGGCGCTCCCCGCAGCCCAGCGCACGAGCCTGGGCGCCAGCGCGACGACAAGCGGCATCGGCGGGCAGGTCACCGCAGGCCCGGTGTGTCCGGTCGTGCGCCCCGGCCAGTCGGGCTGCGACGAGAAGCCGGTGGCTGGCGCCGTGCTCGTGGTGCAGGACGCGGGCGGCAAGGAGGTCGCCCGGTTCACGACCGACGCTAGCGGCCTCTTCCGGATCGCCCTCCCGGCGGGCAGCTACACCGTGGTGGCCCAGCCGGTCGAGGGCGTGATGCGCACGCCCGCCCCGCAGCCGGCCAAGGTGGTCGCGGGCCGCCTCGAGATCATCGCCGTGGGCTACGACACCGGGATCCGCTGAGCTCGCCGACTCGCACGCCTGACCGCTCAGGACTCCTCGGCGGCCTCCGCCGGCAGGGAGATGGTGAACGCGGCGCCGCGATCCGGCGAGGCGGGCTCGAGCACCAGCTCGCCTCCCATGGCGCGACAGAGCTCGCGGGAGACGTACAGTCCCAGCCCGCTGCCCTCGCCCGTCGGCCGGTCAGCGCCCCGCTCAAAGCGCAGGAACAGCCGCTCGCGGTCGTCCTCGTCCACCCCCGGCCCGTGGTCCGCGATGGTGATCGTGATCTCGCCCGCATCCGGGTTGGCCGCCACCGCGACGCCCACGGGCGAGCGCCCCCCGTACGACACGGCGTTGTCGAGCAGCGCCCAGAGCACCTGGTCGAGCTGGTCGGGATCAGCGAGCGCGAGCCAGCCCGACGCGCCGTCCTCGAGCGTGAACGGGACGTCGGCGGCGCCGAGGGCCTCCCACGTGCGGCGCACGCGCGGCACGGCCGCGAAGACCTCGAGGCGGGCTCGCAGCGCGCCGGACTCGATCCGAGTGACGGTGAGCAGCTGGCGCACCATCCGCGACAGCCGGTCGGCCTGCTCTGTGATGATCCCGAGCCGCCGGTCTGGCGCCTCGGTCGCGAGCTGCTGGGCGTAGCCCCGGATGCTCGCGAGCGGGGTCTGGAGGTTGTGCGACACGCCGCGGAGGAAGTCGTCCTTGGCGGCGTCGAGCTCGACGAGCCTGCGGTTCTGGCGCTCGACGCGCGCGTAGAGCTCGGCGTTGCGGACGGCGGCCGCAACCTCGACGGCGAACAGCTCGAAGAGGTCCTGGTCGGCGCGCTCCCACGGGCGCGTCGCCGGCAGGTGCCCAACGGCGATGCCCTGGGCCTCGCCGTTGGCGATCAGCACGGCGCGCACGGGGATCGCCTCTCCGGGCACCGGCTCCTCGAACGGGATCTCGCGCGGGTCCACGAGCAGCACGGCGCAGTCGATCATCCCGAACGCTTCACGGGCGGCATCGGCGGCGCGGTTGGCGAGGTGGTCCGGCCGCTCGCCCATCGTGGAGTTCTCCACGATGTCGAGGACCTTGCGCAGCTCGCGGCTCCGGCGCGTCAGGTCGCGGGCGAGCCGGCCGTGGCTCTCGGCCAGTCGGCTGAGCTCGTCGTCGCCGGGGAGCTCTGGCGTCGCGGGCTCCTCGCCGGCCGCCGCGCGCTCGACCGAGTCTGCGATGGCCCGCAGCGGGGAGGTCAGCTCGGACGCGAGCAGCAGCGCGAGGAGCAGGGCGAACGCCACCGCGATGGCCATCGCCATCAGCAGGAGCCGCGGCACGGTCGCGTTGGGGTCGGAGGTGTCCACGAACAGGAGCGTCACGATGCCGAAGCCGATCAACGGCAGGACCCCGGCGGTGATGAGCGCCATGGTCAGCCGCGACCGGTAGGAGAAGCGCCCGGCGCGGTACGGCGGTGGCGTGCGGTCGGTGCGGCGCTGGAGGCTCACGCGTGTCCGGGGTCGGTGGCGCCCACCAGCCGGTACCCGATGCCGCGCACCGTCAGGAGGTGGGCCGGCTTGTTCGGGTCCACCTCGACCTTCTGGCGGAGCCGGCGCATGGTGACCCAGACGTAGCTCGGGTCCGCGTCCTCGGTGTCGGCCCAGCCCCGGGCGAGGAGCGTCTCGGTGGTGACGGTCTGGCCCAGATTGGCGGCGAGGGCGTAGAGGAGCCGCGACTCGGTGGGCGTGAGGGTGACTGGGTTCCCGCCCACGATGGCCTCGCGGCGGTGCAGCTCGAGCGCGAGGTTCGGCCCCAGCACGAGCCGTTGGCGGGGGACGCGGTCGCCGAGGCGGCGGAGGACGCGGGTGATCCGCGCCCGCAGCTCCGGGTAGTGGTACGGCTTGGTGACGTAGTCCTCGGCCACCTCGTCGAGGAGGTCGGCCTTCGAGTCGGCGGTGTCGATGGCCGAGAGGACGATGATCGGGAGGTCGGCCCGGGCCTTGACCTCGCGCGCGAGCGTCAGTCCGTCCATGCGCGGCATGAGCATGTCGATGATCAGCAGGTCGGGCCAGGCGATCGTGAGTCGCCGCAACGCCTCCTCGCCGTCGCGCGCGGTCTGGACGTCATAGCCGTCGGCGCGCAGCTGCTCGGCGAGGATCACGAGCAGGTTGGGGTCGTCGTCGACGATGAGGATCCGCGGCGCGGTAGCGAACGAGCCGGGTCCCATGTGCAGCATCCCCGGAGCATAGCGGGGCGCACGGGGGCCGATACACTCAACCCTCCGATGTCCGAGCTCCCCGTCCGCCCCTACGAGCGCCGCGCGGCCACGTTCGAGCCGTGGGACCCGCGCACGGTCGACGTCGCCCGCGAGCTCGCGCGGCTGATCGACTCAGCGCGGCCGGGGACCGTGGCGCACCACGTTGGCTCGTCGTCCGTGCCGGGGCTTCCCGGGAAGAACTACGTCGACCTGGGCGTGGAGGCGGCGCCCGACGACATCCCGCTGATCGCCGAGGCCGTACGCTCGCTGGGCTTCGTGCCGCAGACGGATCCCGGCCGGTTCCCCCCGGCGCGCCCGATGTTTCTGGGCGCGGTCATGCATGACGGCGCAACGTTCAACGTGCACCTGCACGTCATGCCCGCGGGCCGCGGCGAACTCGCCGAGCAGCTTGGGTTCCGCGACGCGCTCCGCGCCGAAGCCGCTCTCCGCGATTCGTACGCCGTTGAGAAGCAGCGCATCGTCGAACACGTCGCCGCGGGCTCCAAGATGGTCTACACGCTCGCGAAGGCGGGCTTCGTCGAGGGGGCGCTCTACGAGCTGGGGCTGCGTCGCCCGCCCGAGGATCTCGGCGATCCGATCGCCCCGGGCGCCACCATCGGCTTCCTCGGCGGCGGGCAGCTCGGGCGGATGATGGCCTTCTCGGCGCGCGCGATGGGGTATCGGGTGGTCGCGCTCGACCCCGACCCCGACTGCCCGATGGCCGCCGTCGCCGACGAGATTGTCGTGGGCCGCTATGACGATGTGGACGCGGCCCGACGCCTGGGCGCCATGAGCGACGTGGTCACCTACGAGCTCGAGCACGTCGGCCTCGAGGCAGCGCGGGCGGCGGCCGAGGGCGCCCCGCTCCGGCCCGGGCTGGCGGCGTTGGCAGCGACGCAGGACCGCCTGGCCGAGCGCCGGTTCCTCCGCGACATCGGCGAGCAGACGGCGCCCTGGCGCGAGGTCCGCGGCGTGGCCGAGGCCAAGCGGGCCGCGCGCGAGCTGGGCCTGCCAATGCGCCTCAAGCTCCCGGTGGGCGGGTACGACGGCCGCAGCCAGCTTCGCGTCACCGACGAGACGGGGATCGAGGCGGGCGTCGCCGCGCTGGGCGGGCTCGACGGCCGGCCGCTCCTCGCCGAAGGCGAGATCGACTACGAGGCCGAGCTCTCGATCGTCGTGGCCCGCGGCCGCGACGGGCGCACGCTCGCGTTCCCCATCTCGCGCAACGTCCACGACGCGGGCGTGCTGGCCGAGAGCGTGGCACCGGCGCCGTTCGCGGAGCCCATCCCCCACGTGGCCCGCGAGGTCGGCGACTGGATCGCGCGCAAGCTCGACCTGGTGGGCGTGATGACCGTTGAGCTGTTCCTCTCGCGCGATGGCCTGCTGATCGTCAACGAGCTCGCGCCGCGGGTCCACAACAGTGGCCACTGGACCATGGAGGGCGCCGCGACCAGCCAGTTCGAGCAGCACCTGCGGGCGATCCTCGGGCTGCCGCTTGGCTCGGTGCAGCCGCACGGCGTGGCGGCGATGGTCAACCTGCTGGGTACCGGGCCCGACCGGCCGGCGAGGCTCGCTGGCACCGAGCGCGCGCTCGCGGACCCGGGCGTCCACGTGCACGTCTACGGCAAGCGCCGGGTGTTCGAGCGGCGCAAGATGGGCCACGTGACGGTCGTCGGCGCGGATGCCGACGAGGCGCTGGAGCGCGCGCGACGGGCGCGGGCGGCGCTGACGTGGGAGGCGTGACGGTGGGCGAGGGGCCGAGGGTCGGGATCGTGGGCGGGAGCCGCTCGGACTTCCCGGTGCTCGAGAAGGCGCAGGCGGTGCTCGACGAGCTGGGCATCCCCTGCGAGCTGCGGGTCGTGTCCGCCCATCGGACCCCCGACCACCTGTTCGCCTACGCCGAGACGGCCGAGGCGCGCGGAGTCCACGTGATCATCGCCGGAGCGGGCGGCGCGGCGCACCTGCCCGGGATGCTCGCGGCCAAGACGCAGCTGCCGGTCATCGGCGTCCCCATCCCCACGCAGCACCTGGGCGGGCTCGACTCGCTGCTGTCCATCGTGCAGATGCCGCGCGGGATCCCGGTGGCCACGGTCGCCATCGGCAACGCGGACAATGCGGCGCTCCTCGCGGCGTCGATCCTCGCGCTCTCCGACCCGGCGCTCGCCGAGCGCCTGCGGTCT
>Ga0302299_10001159_pt1 | contig 15719 bp, 11 predicted proteins | sample III_Fen_N3_4_FD_198795 | JGI IMG/M metagenome (GOLD analysis project Ga0302299, IMG submission 198795) | Peat permafrost microbial communities from Stordalen Mire near Abisko, Sweden - III_Fen_N3_4 | ecosystem: Environmental > Terrestrial > Soil > Wetlands > Permafrost | place: Sweden: Abisko... | reverse complement strand
AAGTGGTTCGGCGCGCTCAAGGCATCGGTCGACGAGCGATCGGCCCGCGCCGGTGAGGTGGCGTTCCTGCTCGAGCCCGACCTCAAGCTGGGGCGCGGCGGGCTGCGCGACGTGCACACGCTGCGCTGGGCCGAGACCGCCCGACCGGTGCTGTTCCATGGCGACGCCGACGCGCTCGACGAGGCCTACGACGAGCTGCTGGCCGTGCGCATCGAGCTGCAGCGCGCCTCGGGCCCGCGCGGCGGCGACGTGCTGCTGCTGCAGGACCAGGACGCGGTGGCCAAGGCCCTCGGCGACGCCGATGCCGACGTCCTCATGGCGCGGGTGGCCGCGGCCGCGAAGAAGATCGCCTGGACGGTCGACGACGTGTGGTGGCGGGCCGACGGCGCGCCCACCTCGAAGCGGGGTGCCGACGGTCGGGCGCTGTCCGCCGGCATCGTCCTGAAGGGCGGTGCCGTCGAGCTCACGCCCGGTGCCAGGCCGGCCGACGACCCCACGCTCGTGCTGCGGGTCGCCGCGGCCGCGGCCGCCAACCACACGCGCATCAGCCGGGCGTCGTTGCAGCGCCTCGCCGACGAGGCCCCCCGCTACCCCGACCCGTGGCCGCTCGGGGCCCGTGGCGCCTTGGTCGACCTGCTGCGGGCCGGGCACTGGGCGATCGCGGTCATCGAGGCGCTCGACCACGTCGACGTGTGGACCCGGGTGCTGCCCGAGTGGGAGCCGGTGCGCAGCCGCCCGCAGCGCAACGCCTACCACCGCTACACCGTCGACCGGCACCTGCTCGAGACGGTGGCCAACGCGGCCCGCCTGGCCGACCGCGTCGAGCGGTCCGACCTGCTGCTGGTGGGCGCCCTGCTGCACGACCTCGGCAAGGGCTACCCCGGCGACCACACCGACGCCGGCGTGGAGCTGGTGCTCCAGCTGGGCCCGCGCCTCGGCTTCCCCGCCGACGACGTCGCCGTGCTCATCAGCCTGGTCCGCAACCACCTGCTGCTCCCCGACGTGGCCACCCGGCGCGACCTCGACGACCCCGCCACCATCGACTGGGTGGTGTCCGAGGTGGGCACCGCCGCCACCCTCGAGCTGCTCGCCGCCCTCACCGAGGCCGACTCGCTGGCCACCGGGCCGTCGGCGTGGAGCGCCTGGAAGGCCGAGCTGGTCGACGAGCTGGTGCACCGCGCCCTCCACGTGATGGCGGGGGGCTCGATGCACGAGGTGGCGCGCACCGACTTCCCCACCCCCGAGCAGCTGGCCGCGCTGCGCGCCGGGGTCACCGACGTGGTGACCGGCACTGACACGCTCACCGTCGTGGCGCCCGACCGTCCCGGGCTCTTCAGCCGGGTGGCGGGCGTGCTCGTGCTCAACGGCCTCGACGTGCTGTCGGCCGGGGCGCTCTCGAGCGACACCGGCATGGCGCTCGAGCACTTCCGCGTGGCGCCGTCGTTCCACGCGGGGGAGCTGGGCATCGACTGGGGGCGCGTGCGCACCGACATCGAGAAGGCCCTGGCCGGTCGCCTCGCCATCGACGCCCGGGTGTCGGAGCGGGCCCGCACCTACCGGTCGCGTCGCGCCAAGACCACGGCCAAGGCCGAGCCGCCCCGGGTGATCTTCGACGAGTCGGCCTCGGCGAGCGCCACCGTGATGGAGGTGCACGCCCCCGACGGCGTCGGGGTGCTGTACCGCATCACCCGGGCCCTGGCCGACTTCGACCTCGACATCCGCACCGCCAAGGTGCAGACGCAGGGCGCCAGCGTGCTCGACGCGTTCTACCTCCTCGACGCCGACGGCAACCGCCTGACCGACCCCGCGCACCTCGCCGAGGTCGAGCGGGCCGTGCTCCACGCGCTCGACCGTCACTGACCCGGCCGCGCCGGTAGGGTCCTGCCGATGGACCGCCCGGTGGTGACCGAAGCCGACCTGTTGCGGTGGTCCGAGGCGCTCGCCGGCATCGCCCGCACGGGCCTCGGGTTCACCGAGAGCCTCTACGAGCGGGAGCGCTTCGAGGAGGTCCTGGCCGTCGCCGCCGAGATCCGCGCCACCGCCGCCGACGTCGACGACGTGGCGCTCCAGGTCGAGGAGTGGATGGCCACCATCGGCAACGGTGTGCCGGGCTACGTCACCCCCAAGATCGCGGTCGGGGCGGTGGTCGGCAACGAGCGGGGCGAGATCCTGCTGGTGCAGCGCGCCGACTCGGGCATCTGGCTGTACCCCACCGGGTGGGCCGACGTGGGCTACTCGGCGTCCGAGGTGGTCGTGAAGGAGGTCCACGAGGAGACGGGGATCGAGGTGGAGGTCGAGCGCCTCATCGCGGTGCTCGACGGGCTGCGCCTCGGCTTCACCCGGGTGCCCCTCTACTCGCTGATCTTCCACTGCCGGGCCGTGGGCGGCGCGCTGGAACGCCACCCCCTCGAGTGCGCCGACGTGGGCTGGTTCGGGCCCGCCGACCTCCCGGAGCCGCTGGCCGGCTACTCGCTGTGGGGCGAGCGGGCGTTCGCCGCCATCCGGGGCGAGCCCCTCGACGTGATGTTCGACCGGCCCCGCACACCCCCGTGGCGCTCGTGACCGGCGACCTGCCCAGCGCCGTCGAGGTCGCCGAGTCGGTGCGACGCGGCGAGCGCCGGGCGGTCGACGTGCTCGCCGACGCCCTGGCCCGCATCGACGCGGGGAACGAGGCGCTCAACGCCTTCGTGGCGATCGACCGCGACCTCGCCGAGCAGGCCGCGGCCGCCGTCGACGCGACCGTGGCGCGGGGCGACGACCCCGGCCCGCTCGCCGGCGTCCCCATCGGCGTGAAGGACCTCGAGGACGCGGCCGGCCTGGTCACCTCGCGCGGATCGCTGCTGTACCGCGACGGCCCACCCGCCGCGGCCGACTCGATCCACGTGAGCCGCCTGCGGGCCGCCGGTGCCGTGCCCCTCGGCAAGACGGCCGCGCCCGAGTTCGGGACCCTCCACTTCACCAAGACCAAGGCGTTCGGCACCACCCGCAACCCGTGGGACCTGGAGCGCACCCCCGGAGGCTCGAGTGGTGGCTCCGCGGCCGCGGTGGCTGCCGGCCTGGTGCCGTTGAGCACCGCCAGCGATGGCGGCGGCTCGACCCGGAGCCCGGCCGGGTTCAGCGGGCTCGTCGGCCTCAAGGCGAGCTACGGCCGCATCCCGAGCCCGGGACCGGGGAACCGGGGGTCGCTCACCGCGGTGCTCGGCGCGCTCACCACCACGGTGCGCGACTCGGCCCGGCACCTCGACGTGGCTGCCGGGCCCGACGACCGCGACCGCACCTCGCTGCCTCCGGCCGGCGTGACCTACGAGGACGCGATCGAGCGCCTCGACGTGGCCGGGCTGCGGGCCCGGTGGTCGCCCGACCTGGGCTTCGCCGCCGTCGAGCCCGAGGTGCACGAGTTGGTGGGCCTGGCGGCCGAGGCCCTGGTGTCCGCCGCGGGCCTGGTCGTCGACGACGATCCGGTGGTGCTCACCGACCCCGTGCGGACCTGGCTCAGCGCCGGCGCGGCCGACCTGTGGCTGGAGCTGGAGCCGGGCATGTGGCCCGACCGCGCCGACGACCTCACCGCCTACTCGCGCCTCTCGCTCGATGCCACCGCCGACAAGACGGTGCCCGCCTTCGCGCGCTCACTCGTGCACCGGTCCCAACTCGAGGCCGACGTCGCCGCGCTGTTCGCCGAGGTCGACGTGCTGCTCACGCCGACCACCGCCGTCGAGGCCTTCCCGGCCGGTGGCCCGTCGCCCGCGGTCATCGACGGCGTCGAGGTGAGCGGTGCCATGTCGGTGCCGTTCGCCATGCTCGCCAACCTCTGCTGGAACCCGTCGATCTCGGTCCCCGCCGGGCTCACCTCCGCCGGCCTCCCCGTCGGCCTGCTCATCACCACCCGCCGTCACCGCGACGACGTGGCCCTGCGCCTGGCCCGCATCTTCGAGCAGGCCCGCCCCTGGCCCCGCTTCGCCCCGCCGCGGTCCTAGCCCACGGTCACCTGCACCGGGATCGGTGGGGGCGTCAGCGAGTGGCGATGGCGAGGAAGAGGGGATACGCGTGGCCGTTCTTCTCGAGGTCGTAGGCGTGCTGGAAGGTGACGCCGGCGAAGCCGGCGGCCTCGAGCTGTTCGCCGAGCTGCTCGCGGCGGAATCCGTGGTGGCCGCCGAAGCCGTCGCCGTGGAACGTCCCGTCCTCGAGCTCGAGGTCGACGATGCACAGCTGCCCGCCGGGCTCCAGAAGAGCGGCGAACCCGGCGAGGACCGGATCGAGGTCCGGCACATGGTGGAGCACCTGGACGGTGACGGCCAGGTCGAACCGCTCGCCGGCGGGCACCGCTTGCGTCGCCAGGTCGAGGTCCCAGATGCGGGTGCCACCGGGGAGGCGCCCGTCGGCGACCTTGGCCGCCATGGCGTCTCGCATGCCGACGGAGTTGTCGGCGAGCGTCAGCGCCCCGACGTGGTGTTGCAGGTGCTCGGCGACGAGCCCCGTCCCGGCCCCGTACTCGAACAGCCGAGTGTCGGCCGAACGGCCGAGCTCCGCGACGATCTGCTCCGCGACCACCCGCGCCCGCTCCACCTTCGCCGGATCGTCGTCCCACGACCCCGCGACCTGATCGAAGTACCCCGGCCCATCGTGGACCAGCTCGGGCCCGTGGCCGCCGGGTCCGCCGTCGTGACCGTGGTCTGCGCTCATCGCGCCGACCTTGTCACAGATCGGGGCCCGCCGTTCGTCCGGCGGGCCCCGTTGCAGGTGGTGGCTGGGTGGTTCAGCCGATCTTGATCGTCAGCGTGGGGTTGTCCCAGTGCTGCTGGTTGATGAACAGCGTCCTGCCGTCCCCGGCGAAGATGCCGCCGGTGAACTCGTTCTCGCAGGCGTGCGCGGCCGGCGACGTGCGCATGTCGGCGGCCTTGTAGCCGCCCGAGATCCCGGGTCCGGCGGTGTCGGGGTTCGGGCGGATGGCGTTCCCCTTGCCGTTGAGCACGTACACGTAGAGCTCGTCCTGTTGGTTCCGGGCCTGCTTGGACACGTCGATGCCGTTCGCGGGGAAGGAGCCGTTGTTGTCGGGGATGTCCTCGTGCACCCAGAGGTGGCCGTGGCCGTCGAAGGCCAGGTTGTCGGGGAACTGCAGACCCTGTTGCGCCTGCGCGTCGGCTTGCGTGGCGTACGTGGGGTCGTTGACCTCGATCATCGGCGCCAGGCGGGCGTAGGGCAGCGCGCCGCTCTGGGTCGCCAGGTCGGGAACGTCCTGGGTCGACAAGCTGTACACGCCACCGCGGTTCACGACCTGGCCGGCCGCGCCCGAACGGGGGACCGCGTCACCTGCGGGCTCGGTGACCGTGAAGTAGACGCGGCCGTTGGCCTCGTCGAAGTCCTCGGGACGGTCGAACAGCACGGCGCCCCCTGCGCTCGCCTCGGCGGAGGCGTTCACGGGGTCCACCACCGGCTTCCAGCCGGTCGCGTCGGTCCCGGTGCCCACCAGGTAGTACAGCGTGCCGCCCTTGGTCAGGTTCCGGCGGTCGTTCGGCACGGCCTTGTAGATGGCCCCACCTCGGGCCTCGTCGCCGAGGTAGAGGTTGCCGTGCTTGTCGAGGCCGATGCCCTCGTGGGCGTACGCACCCAGCCAGTCGAGGCGGGCGATGGAGCCGTCGATCGGGTTGATCTGCCAGATGTGCCCGGTCGCGTACTCCTCGCTGCCCAGCAGGAGCCCATCACCGCCGGGACCACCGAACGGGTACCACTTCAGGCCGTCCAGGCGCTGCCAGAGGTTGGCGCCGGTGGCGTCCACGTCGTCGGCCAGGAGCTCCTTCCGGCCCTTGTCGCGGCCCTTCAGCGTGAGCCGCGTGATGCCGTCGCTGCCGGCGACACCGATGCCGTTCTCGGTCGGGACGGTGTTCTCGCTCGACGTGTAGAGGTAGCGGCCGTCGGGGCTCAACGCGATCATGTCGTTGACGCGCCCGACCTTGTTCGACGTGGCGGGGGCGTTGAGCGGGGTGGCGGGGTCACCCGCCTGCATGAGCAGCGTCGGGGTCACCGGCTGGTTCTTCTTGTCGCTCGCGAACTGGATGTAGCCGTTCGCCGAGCAGGACAGCGCGTTCGTGGTGATCGGCGTGAAGCCGAGGTCGGAGGGGGTCTGGGCACCACCGGTTCCGGCTGTCGCCGGCGTCATGCTGGTGGCCACCATCGTCAGGACTGCAGCTGATCCGAGCGCGCCACCGATGACTCGGCGGCGGAGGGTGCGCGTGTTCATGGCTCTCCTGGGTGGGTTCGGCTCGCGCCGCGAGCTGATGTACCCGGGGAGCATGCGGAGCCAACCTGACCAGCCGAGGGCACCCGGGTGGCCGAACGCGCAACACCGCGGAAACTCTCGAGGGTGCCGGCCGCACCCGGGTCAACCAGAGAAGGTACGGATCAATGGTCGGGGTGCTGCTCCCGGAGGAAGCGCTCGATCTCGGCGGTGAGGTCCTTGCCGGGCAGCACGTCGTCGTCGGCCTCCTCGTCGAAGTCGCGCTCGAGGCGGCGGACGTAGTCGGCGGTGTCGTCGTCGTCGGCGACGAGCGTGTCGACCTCCTGCTCGTAGACCCGGGCGGCGACCTCGAGCAGGCCGGTGGGGAGGTCGACGCGGAGCAGGCGGGCGGTGCGCTCGGCGAGGGCGAGCGCGGCCTTGGGCGAGGGGGCGCCGGACACGTAGGTCGGCACCGCGGCCCACACCGACAGGGAGTCGAGGCCCGCCTCGTTGCAGGCCTGGTGCAGCACGCCGACGATGCCGGTGGGCCCCTCGTAGTGCGAGGTGGGGAGGCGTTCGGCTTCGAGCACCTCGAGGTTGGTGCCCGACGCGGTGACCGGGACCGGCCGCGAGTGCGGGATCTCGGCGAGCAGCGCGCCCAGGTGGATCACGCGGCCCACCCCCAGCTCGATGGCCAGCTGGGTGATCTCGGCGCAGAAGGTGCGCCACCGGAGCTGCGGCTCGGTGCCGACCAGGAGGATGAGGTCGCCCACGGCATCGTCGCTGCTGGTGCCCGCGATGTTGGCGGCCAGGAGCTCGACGCCCGGCCACTCGATGTGGCGGACCGCGCCGTCGGCCTGGTGGACACGGGGCCGCGTCTCGGTGAAGTCGTAGAACTCGTCGGGGTCGATCTCGGCGAAGCACTCCGCGTCCCACTGGTCGGCGAAGTACCGCACCGCGGTGGTGGCGGCATCGCCCGCGTCGTTCCAGCCGGCGAAGGCGGTGACCAGTGCAGGACGGTGCAGCGCGGGACGAGACGACCAGCGCACGTGCTCCATGGATGACCACGCTATCTGGGGTAATAGCCTCGCTGACCGACATGATCGAGATCACCGAATCCACCGAGGTCACCCCCGAGCTGGTCGAGGCCTTCCAACGCCTCACCCCGCAGCTCTCACGGTCCAACCCGCCACCCACCTCGGGCGAGCTGGCCGAGATCGCGGCGTCCGAGGCCACCGTCCTGCTCGTGGCGCGCGACCCCGCGCGATCGGGCGCCGACGCCATCGTGGGATCGCTCACGCTGGCGCTGTTCCGCATCCCCACCGGGCTGCGCGCCTGGATCGAGGACGTGGTGGTCGACGACTCGGTCCGCGGCCAGGGCGTCGGTGAGGCGCTCAACCGGTGCGCGCTCGACATGGCGCGCCTCCGGGGGGCGCGCACCGTCGACCTCACCTCCCGGCCCAGCCGTGACGCCGCCAACCGCCTCTACCGCCGGCTCGGCTTCGAGCCCCGCGAGACCAACGTCTACCGCTACGACCTGTAGGCGCGGTCGTCCCCCGCCGCGCTCCCTGCGGAGCACGACGGGGGACGTGGTACCACCGCCGCCTGGGTCAGAAGGCGCGGAGAGCGACGGCGGTGCGCGGCGGGACGGGGGTCGCGACGGGCGGTGCCGTCGTGGGGGGTGCTGCCGGAAAGGCGGCCACCGGACGGATGGGACCGACGGGCAGGTGGATGACCCGCTTCGGCGTGCCCAGCGTGGCGACGATGTTCAGGTTGCCGGCGCTGTCGAACGTGGCCGAGAGGTTCGACGGGGCGGCGCTGATGCCCATGGTCGAGGACGCGCTGCCCAGGGCGGCGTCGATCTTGCCGGTGATGATGTCGCCGACAGCCGGGAGGCAGAACGGGATGCCGGTGCCGGTCGCGATGCTGGCGATCGGGCCACACGGCAGGATCACGTCGAGCAGGTCGGCCCACCAGGGGAAGTTCACGTCGGGGAAGGCGTTGTCGACGTTGATGTTCAGGTTCCACACCCCGGTGGTGGGGTCCTTGGCCGTGCTCGCCACCAGTTGGAACGGCAGGTCGACGGTGGGATCGGGCAGGTACCAGGGCGTGTGGGCGATGAGGCCCACGTCGACCTTGATGCGGTTGTCGAGGTACGGCGTCAGGGTCACGGGGCCGGCGTGGTCGAGGTCCCACACCGCGTCCTCGCCGTGCAGCGCCTGGCTGATGTTGGCCTCGACCCGGGCGGCCAGCTCGTCCTTGGGGATCTGCAGGGTGAGCGTGGCGGTGCCGTCGGGGTTGTTGGTGATCGGTGGCAGCTGGTACTGCCAGGCGGCCCACTGCGGGTCGCTGCGCAGCATGTCGTGGTTGATGCCGACCGAGGGGTGCCCGCCACCGTTCTCGGTGATCCACGTGCACGGGTCGCCGAGCGAGCTGCTGAAGACCGGCACGTTGTTGACCAGGAGCGTCGCGGCCGAGACGCACCAGTCGTCGGTGCCGCTCTTGCCGAGGACGATGGCCTCGATGTCGCTGAAGTCGTGGATGCCGTTGAGGGCAACGAGGTCGTAGGTGTGGGTGTCACCCTGCGAGAGGTCGGAGTGACGGGCGGGCTGGATGAAGGTCGTGTCCAGGATGCCGCTCTTCGGCCCGGACACCGTGGCGTAGATCTCGTCCGAGGTTCCGGCGCCGGAGACGTTGCCGGTGGTCAGCTGGAGCTGCACCCGGTAGACGGAGGCGAGGACCCGGGCGTCGTGCGTGTAGGCGCAGTTGTTCCCGCTGGTCGTGCTCCCGTTGGCGTTGGCCGTGATGACCCGCCAGCAGCGCTGGGTGTCGGGTGGGATGCCCGCGTCGACCCGGGAGAAGCTGCCCGACGAGGACCCCGAGGCGACCGTCGTCCACGTGTTCGGGCCGGGGATGAACTGCTGCAGGTACCAGGCGGTGACCCCGGCGGGGACGTTGGTGGTGGTCGCGATGCTCGACGTCGTCAGCGCGCCGATCGACACCGACCCCGCGGCCGGCGGTGGCGGCTCGGTGGGGCCGCCCGGGCCGCAGTCGGGGTAGTCCGGGTTGGTCCGCGGGCAGTTGGGGATGGCCGACGCGGTCGTCATCGGCAGCGCCACCAGCGACGCTACGGCGAGGACCGCGCACAGCGCGCCCCGCAGGAGCCGCCTGCCGCGGGGAGGTGGAGGGGGAGTGGGAGTCGATCGGTCGGACATGGTCCTCGCCTTTGTCGGTGGGGGTGGTGTGCTCTGCCCCATGAGGCGTGCCACAGCCGTGCCACGCGGTGGCACGGCCTTGTAGGGTGCGGTGGGTGTCGACTCAGGTGGCACACGCGCCCTATGTGGGGAGGGCCGGCGAGTTGCGGTTGGCCGAGGCCGGCCGCAAGGCGGTGGCAGCAGGCTCGGGTGTGCTGTTGCTGGTCAGTGGTGATGCGGGCATCGGCAAGACCCGCTTCTGTGAGGAGGTGGCCACGCGCGCCCGGACCGCCGGCATGCCGGTCGCGTGGGGGCGGTGCTGGGCGGGCGGTGGCGCGCCGCCGCTGTGGCCCTGGCACGGGGTGCTCGAGGAGCTGTGCGGGCAGCATGCGGCCGCCGTGCTCGCCGGTGACCAGGGCATCGACGACGTCGACCCCGAGCGGTTCGCGCGCTTCGCCGCCGTGGTCGAGGCGCTGCGGGACACCTGCCTCGACCGGCCGGCCATGGTTGTCATCGACGATGCCCACGACGCCGATGCCGGAGCGGTGCTGCTCGCCCGGTTCGTGGCACGGGCGTTGTCGTCGCTGCCGCTCCTGCTCGTGGTGACCCGTCGCGAGCACGAGCCCCCGCCCGGCTCCACGGTGGCGTTGCTGCTGAGCGAGCTCGCCCGCGAGGGCAGGGGCATCCCGCTCGGCGGCCTCGACGCGTCCGAGTCCGGTGCGCTGCTGTCGTCGCTCGGCGTGACGCCCACGGTCGACGACCCCGCGGCGCGGGCCACGTCGGCCCCCGGGGACGACCCGGTGACCTCGCTCCACCGGCTGACGGGCGGGAACCCGCTGTTCCTGCACGAGCTCGCCGCGGCCGGCCCCATCGACCAGCTGTCGTCGGTGATGCCCGACGGGGTGCGCCACGCCATCGACGAGCGGCTCCGCGGCCTCGACGCGTCCACGTGCCGCATCCTCGGTCATGCCGCCCTCCTGGGCATGGAGGCGAGCGTGGTCGAGGCCGCCCAGCTCGCCGGCGTCGACGTGGGGCACGTCGTGGCGTGCGCCGCGCCCGGCGCGGCCGCCGGGGTCGTCGCCTACGACGGGCGCGACCGCCTCACGTTCCAGCACGAGCTGCTGCGCGAAGGTCTCGCCGCCACGCTCGATCCCGCCGAGCGCCTCGACGCGCACGCTCGGGCGGTCGTGGTGCTGCGCGACGTCGACGGGCTCGACGCCGTGTCGCGCCGTGCCCGACACGCCCGCGCCGCGGCGATCCGCTCCACCGACGACGCCCGAGTTGCCGTCGAGGCCTCCACCATCGCCGCGCGGGCGATGGTCCATGGGTTCTCGTTCGAGCAGGGGGCCCGGCTCTTCGGCGATGCCATCGACATCTCCGAGCGGGCGGGTCTGGCCGAGCCGCGCGCCGAGCTGTGGGTGGAGCACGCCGAGACCGTGCTGCAGTGCGGTCGGCTCGCCAGGGCGCGGGAGCTGTTCGACCGCGCCGCGACGCAGGCCCTGCAGGAGGACGACGCGGAGTGCCTGGCCCGGGCGGCCATCGGGCTGGGCGGGGTGTGGGTCAACGAGCACCGCTCACCCGATCAGCAGGCAAGGGTCCAGGCCCTGCAGGAGCGTGCCCGGCGCGGTCTGCCGCCCGGCGAGGAGGCGCTCGTGGCCCGGCTCACGGTGCGCCTGGCCGCCGAGGAGCGCTACCGGCTGGGGCCGCTCGACGCGGTGCGCGGGGCCGTCGACGCGGCGCGGGCCACCGGCGACGAGCAGGCGCTCGCCGAGGCACTGTCGCTCTGGAACCACTCGCTGCTCGCACCCGAGCACGCCCCGCTGCGGCTGCCGGTCGCCGACGAGCTGATCGCGGTCGCGTCGTCGGCGGGCTCCGGGCTCCTGGTCCAAGTCGGGCTGTGCTGGCGTGCCGTCGACCTCTACCTCGCCGGCGATCGCCGCGCCGCGCGGGCGTTGGAGGACTTCCGGCTGCGGGTCGACGCCCTCCAGAACCAGAGCCTGCTCTACATCGTCGGTGTGCTCGACGTGATGGGCCTGCTGCGCGACGGCCGCTTTGCCGAGGCGGAGGACGCGGCCGCAGCCTGCTTCGACGACGGCACCGAGGTGGGTGACGCGGACGCCCTCGCCTACTACAGCGCGCACCTCGGCGCGATCCGCTGGGCGCAGGGCCGGGCGGGCGAGATCCTGCCGTTGGTGGCTGACGTCGCCGTGTCGCCCACCCTCCCCGTCGGCGACGAGGTCTTCCCGGCGGCCGTGGCCGGCCTGGCTGCTGCCGCGGGCGACCTCGCCTGGGCGCGCACGGCGCTCGACCGGCTGCTTGCGGGCGGGCTGCGCGCCATCCCACGCTCCAGCACCTGGCTCGTGACCATGCTCTCGGTGGTCGAGGCCGCGCAGGCGCTCGACGACACCGCGGTCGCCGCCGAGGCGTACGAGCTGCTGCAGCCCTTCGGGCACCTGCCCGTGATGCCCTCGTTGGCGGTGGCCTGCTTCGGCTCCGTCGAGCGGCTGCTCGGTCTGGCGGCGGGGACGTGCGGGCGCACCGACGACGCGGTGCGGCACCTCGAACGGGCCATGGACGAGAACGCCCGCTTGCGGAACCGGCCGCTGGTGGCCATCTCCGGGGCCGATCTGGCAGTGGCGCTCGTGGCGCGCGGCGCCTCGGGCGACGTGGCGGCGGCCCTCGACCGCCTCGACGGGGCCATCGCCGCGGGCACCGCCATGGGACTGGACGCCCGGGTCGACGGGTGGGAGCGGCTGCGCAAGGAGATCAGCGCCACCTGGCAGCCGGCGGTTCCCACCGGCGAGCGGGTCGGGTCGTTCCGCCACGTGGGCCCCCACTGGGTCGTGGCGTGCGACGGGCGCGAGCTGATCGTGGCGCACAGCGTCGGCATGACCTACCTGCGCCGACTGCTCGCCCAGCCCGGGGTGCCGTTCGCGGCTGCGGAGCTGGCGGGCGGCGGTGACGAGGTCATCGACGTGTCCGACCAGGCCATCCTCGACGACCGCGCCCGCGCGAGCTATCGGAACCGCATCGTCGACCTCGAGGCGGACCTCGCCGAGGCCGAGGCCTTCGCCGACGTGGAGCGGGAGGCGCAACTGCGGCACGAGCTCGACCTGCTGCTCGACGAGCTCGGCCGCGCCACGGGACTGGGTGGCCGTGACCGGACCTTCGCGTCGTCGTCGGAGCGGGCCCGCACCGCGGTCCGCAAGGCCATCAAGCGCTCGATCGACCGCATCGCCGAGCAGGACGCCGGCATCGGGGCGCTGCTCCACGCGTCGGTCACCACCGGGTCGTCGTGCAGGTACGCACCGACCGACGCCTGCCCCGCCCGCTGGCTCACGGCCTAGCGACGCGCCGGCCGGTCAGGCGGGGTCGAGGCGCCAGATCTGGCCTTCCAGGCCCAGCGCGTAGAGCTCGCCCGCCGCATCGGTGCCGATGGACTCCACGTTGACCGCCGAGTCGGTGTGGGCGAGCCCGGACTCGTCGGTGACGGTGCCCTGGCTGGTGCGCGACCCGTCGGACCGCAGCGCGGCCAGGCCCCGCAGGCAGAAGTCGGCGAAGACGTAGGCGCCGACCAGGCTGGGGATGGCGTGGCCCCGGTAGACCCAGCCGCCGGTCAGCGCGCAGGCGCCGGTGTCGTGCAGCATCTCGTACAGCGGCGGCACCGACCGTGCGGGGCGCCGCGAGGCCTCGAAGACCCGGGTGCCCTCGTAGCCGCTCCAGCCGAGGTTGGCGCCCGCGCCCTTGCCGGCGGGGATGCGGTCGACCTCCTCGACGGCGTTCTGCCCCACGTCGCCGATCCAGAGGTCGCCGGTGCCGGTGTCGAACGTGAAGCGCCACGGGTTGCGGACGCCGCTGATGAAGGTCACCGGGACGGGCCTGCCGGCGGTCGGGTGGCTCACGTCGAGGCGGAGGATCTTGCTCAGCAGCGTGTGGGGGTTCTGGCCGATGTCGTTGGGGTCGCCCTCGTTGCCGCCGTCGCCCAGCCCGACGTAGAGGCCGCCGTCGGGGCCGAGCTGCAGGTCGCCGCCCTTGTGGTTGGTCTCGTCGGGCTGGTCGACCGCGAGCACCAGGGTGCCGTGGCCGCCGGCCAGGGTGGGCGCATCGCGCGTCCCGCCGACGGGGTAGGACACGACGCGGGTGTCGTCGGACTCGATGTCGTAGCTCACGTAGAGGGTGGTGCCCGAGCGGTCGAACGCCAGGCCCAGCAGGCCCTCCTCGCCGGCCGTGGACACGACGTCGGACAGGTCGAGCAGCGGGTGCGCCGTGTCGACCCGGAAGGGCGTGCTCCCCGTCGCGGGGTGGGCGAGCAGCACCTTGCCCGCGCGCTCGGCGATGAACAGCTGGTCGGGGTGGCCCGGACGCGCCAGCAGGACGGTGGGCGCGGCGACGTGGGCCACCGGGGTGAGCGCCACCTGGACCTGCGCCAGCTTCCCGCTCCGGTGCGGCTGGTCGGTCGGCGGGAAGTTCCCGTCCGGCAGCGTCGCCGGGGTGCGCAGGCCGCCCGTGCCGGGACCCGGCGCCTCGAGCACCGTGGTGGCGGGCGCGCGCGTGGCGCCGGCGACCGTGGTGGTCGGGCCCGCGGCCCCGGGCTGGGAGCCGTGACCCGCGCTGGAGCAGGCGCCGAGGAGGAGGAGGGTCGCGGCCAGCAGGAGGGGGCCGCACCTTCGGGGACGGGTCACGAGGGGATCCGCAGGAGCCCTTCCTGCACCACCGACACGGCGAGGCGGCCGTCGTGGGTGTAGATGAGGCCGCGCGCCAGCCCGAGCCCGTCGGAGGCCGTGGGGGTGTCCTGGTGGTACAGCAGCCACTCGTCGGCCCGGAACGGCCGGTGGAACCACATGGCGTGGTCGAGGCTGGCCATCATCAGCCGGGTCTCGTCGAACTCGCCGCCGTGAGGGAGGAGCGCGGTGTCGAGCAGCGTCATGTCGGACGCGTAGACCAGCACGCACGCGTGGAGCACGGGGTCGTCGGGGAGCACGCCGTCGGCCCGCAGCCACACCCGCTGGTAGGGCGGGAGAACCTGCTTGCGCTCGGGCGGCGACCAGTCGACGTGGCGGCTGTCGATGGGGCGCGGGCGGGTGTACCAGTCGCCGAGGGTGTCGGCCCAGGGCGCCCACCGCTCGGTGAAGGTGGGCAGCTGCTCGGGAGCGGTGACGTCGGCCATCGGCACCTGGTGGTCGAGGCCCTGCTCGGGCACGTGGAACGAGGCCTGCAGGTTGAAGATGGCGTTGCCGTGCTGGATCGCGATGACGCGCCGGGTGGTGAACGAGCGACCGTCGCGGATGCGGTCGACCTCGTAGAGGATGGGCACGGCCGGGTCGCCCGGACGCAGGAAGTAGGCGTGCAGCGAGTGCACGCGGTGGCCGCCGGTGACGGTGCGGGCGGCCGCCACGAGGGCCTGGCCGGCGACCTGGCCACCGAAGACGCGCTGGACGGTCTCGTCCGGGCTCACGCCACGGAAGATGTTGACCTCGATCGGCTCGAGGTCGAGCAGGGCGATGAGCCGGTCCACGGCGTCCTGGAGCACCGCAGGATTCTGTCAGGGGGTGGCACGGGTTGCGCGCCTGATGGTTCGCCCGACCGGCCCGGCCTCTAACATCGTCGCCCGTGGACCTCTCTCCCAATGGCCTCAAGGACTTGGCGCGCTCGCCCGCCGGGATGAAGATCCTGCGCTACTCGGCGGTGTCGGCCATCGGCGTGGTCATGACCGTCACGTTGTTCACGATCATCAACCTGATCCGGATCCCGTCCGCGGGCCACGGCTTCTTCGTCTCCGAGCACCACGTGCGGCCCTGGTTCAGCAATGTGGTCGCCGTCGGCCTCACCACCATCCCCACCTACTACCTGAACCGGGCGTGGGTGTGGGGCAAGCGCGGCAAGAGCCACCTCGGCAAGGAGGTGCTGCCGTTCTGGGTGTTCTCGTTCGCCGGCCTCGGCCTGTCGACCCTGTTCGTGGCCGTCGCCAACCACGGCAAGCACGGCAAGCCCACCCCCATGCACCAGCTGGTGCTCATCTTCGCCCAGCTGCTGGGCTTCGGGATCCTGTGGATCGCCCGCTTCTTCGTCCTCGACAAGCTCATGTTCGGCAAGACCCACGTGCCCCACGACTCGGTCGACGACGCGGCCCACGAGCTGCTCACGCACTCCGCCGACCACTCGTGATCGCATCCGACCTCCGGGAGAAGGCCCTCGCGGCCCGTGGCTTCATGCCGCCCGACGAGGGTGACGCGCTGGCCGACGCCGCGCTCGCCGCGGCGGCCGCCGTGTCCGGCGCGCCGCTGCTCGAGATCGGCACCTACTGCGGCAAGTCG